>Ga0070737_10001033_pt1 | contig 44695 bp, 42 predicted proteins | sample Coa_R1_10_FD_66438 | JGI IMG/M metagenome (GOLD analysis project Ga0070737, IMG submission 66438) | Surface soil microbial communities from Centralia Pennsylvania, which are recovering from an underground coalmine fire - Coalmine... | ecosystem: Environmental > Terrestrial > Soil > Unclassified... | reverse complement strand
GTATTGCGCCGATTCAATGACATATTCGGTGTTCGGCGTGACGAAGGTGGCGCCGTGATCTGACTGAATCAGATCGCTGCGAACGATCTGATGGGTATTGAAGTCTTTCAAGCTGATCACGGCCACCCGCGCGTTCGCTTTGTCGTTCACGAAAAGATATTGACCGTCATACTCGCCGTTGGTCTGGCTGAGCGCGGGATGGTGCACGTCGCCCCAGGTAAGCAGCTTTCCTTTCGGAGAGCCTTCGGCCAGGAGCCTCTTTGTATCGTCATCGAACCCGTAACCCTGCCAGGGCTCCGGCGTGAACACCGCAATGTATTTCAGGATGCGCATGCTCGGCACGCCAATCACGATCACCTGCCCGGAGTGGCCGCCGGAGGCGAACATCAGATATTCATCGTGTTGTCCCGGTGGCACATAAGTCTTGAGGGCCGCCGTCACATCGGCCTCGTTCAAACCGCGCTCTCTCATGAGGCTTTGAATTGAGGGACCGTGATTTCGGGATTCCGCTCCTCGGTGACAGGCTGCGATAATCGCCGCCACGATGATTGCCGCACTTAAGATGGCAAATGTCTTTTTCATTTTCTTCCTCCTCGCGAACGAACGGTTGCAGGCGTCGCGCCCCGCTTCGTCTTCAGACAAGCAGGGCCTGCCCATTTTGATCGGCCTATTTTGCCGGCGGCTGGCCTCCGAGTCCTCGGATCATCTGCCGCAGGGCCGCCACCACGGCTGGATCAGCCTGCAGGTCGGTGTTTGCAGGCATGATGGGGCTCTTCCCGACGGCGGCGCCGCCGTAGACGATGACTTTCTCGATCTGATCGTCGGTCACGGATTTCTGCCAGTTTGGATCGGTGAAGTTGGTGGGCTTGGGATTTAACCGCGCCGCGCCCGGCCCATCGCCCCGTCCCTGAGGACCATGGCAGGTGGCGCACTGCGAAGAAAAAATCTGTCGGGCTTCCTTCCTCTCTTCAGGAGTGATCGTGCCGCCGGAAGGAGAATTGCTCTCGGATTGACCCGAACTCATTCCCTGGCCCTTCCGTCCATGTGAACCGCATCCGGCAACGACCGAACTCAGAGCTAAAGCCACAAGCAGAACCGCCTTCCCTCGCTGACGCCAGTATTTATTCTTAGAAACTGCTTTCATTGCTTCTGGTTCCATTTGTGTTATCCGCGTCTTCGCTCTCCCAGAAAGAATGGCCCAGTTTTCGCCGGAGCGCTGTGACGCCGCTCACATTCATGTGTGATTCAGGTCACAGACTCCGCGCGCTACGAGTTCCTGGTCATCAGGCGGTGGACTCGATGTGAACGGCCAGCACCGGGCAAGGGCCGAGTTGAATGACGCGATGCGTTGTCGATCCGAAAATCGCAAGATCCACGGCGTTGCGGCCGCGCACCCCGAGTACGATTAAGTCTGTTTGGTCCTCGAGCGCGAGCTGAACGATTTCCTGATAAGGCTTGCCTACACGAACTTTTGCTTTGACCGTGCACCAGTCAAGTGCATCGGGCGGGATAGGTTCCCGGAGTTGGTGCTCGATCCCCTCGATCTTTGTCTGAAGCTCCCTACCCGGAAATTCCTCAAGAACATGCAGGACGGTCAGCTCGGCCCGATATTCCTGGGCGAGAGAAAGCGCGTATTCGAGGGCGGCAGACGAATTTTCTGAGAAGTCGGTGCAAAACAGAATCTTCCGCAAACGGATAATCTCGTCTCCCTGCTTCGGATCGACAAAGTCATGCGCCGGTTTGCGGACCGCCAGCACCGGGCAGGGCGCCTTGCGGAGCACGTGTTCCGTCACCGAGCCCATCATGAGCCGATCCCATCCCCGCCGGCCATGCGTACCCATGACAATCAGGTTCACAGCTCGCTCTTTGGCAAAGGTCAGGATGGTCTGCGGGACGAAACCCTTGTGCACAACCAATTCAGGCTGGAATCCATCCTGCGCGTGCTCGTTGACCATTTCCTGAAGCCGCTTTTCGGCGTCAGCAGTGAGATCGAAATAGATGGTTGCCACCGCCGCATCGGGAAGGACGTAGTAAGGATACGTTGCCCCAACAGGTGAAATTACGTGCTCCAGGAAAAGCTTGGCTTCGTAATAGCGTGCGAGCGAACAGGCATAATCGAAGGCCGTCGTCGAGAATTCGGAAAAATCTATTGGGCAGAGGATCCGTTCGATCTTCAGCATGACTCATCAACCTCTGGCCATACTCTGGCCTAAGCCTTTCTATCTCCAGGTCTCAGTCTGCTTTTGAGTTGGTTCTAAGCGGTTCTAACCGAGCCCTTTCCTCCTTCAGCCTGTCTCAAAACCGGGGTTGCGGTTCGCCCTCAGGCAGACAAGGCGCGATCCAATTCAACGGCCCGAGGCTACCGAAGGTTGCGCTTCAGCTTCGGCATGGCTCACTTCCGTACTGGCCGCCACGTGATTTTCAGCGAGGATTATGCCCGCTCCTCCAACCGCAACGCCGCCCGAAGCGGTGGAAGCCGGTTCCCGCGCATCCGCCAATTTCATCATTGCCGAATGGATGACGGACTGAAGGTCGTTGGTTCTGAACGGCGCGACGACGAAATCCGCGGCCCCCTTTTGCAAAGCCTCAAGATATAAGTGGAGGTCCACGAACCGCGACACCACAATCACGGGGCAAGGCGGCGTCGCGTTTTGCGCTGCCTCCACCACGTCAGCCCAGTTACCGTCGGGAAGCGTAATATCCGTGAAAATCAGGGCTGACCCATGTAGCCGCTTCAGGAAATACTTGGCCTCAACAAAGGTTCGCAACTCCAGCGATGCAATGCCGAGTTTAGCTAGCCGGCGTTTGAGCTCCCTGAACGGCGCCTCTTCGTCATGAACCACTATGGCTGTCATGGTTGTAATCGCTCTCATCTTGCACCTCCTTACCTGACGTCTGGCCTTACGAACCCCAACCCTCAGATGTGGACCGCTAACACGGGTGCAGAGCCGAGTTCAAGCACCCGGTAGGTTGTCGAGCCAAACAGGGCTAGGTCTGCCCCGCCGCGGCCGCGAACGCCGAGCACGATTAAATCCGTCCGGGAATCCAGGGCGAGCTGAACGATTTCCTGATAAGGCTTGCCCACCCGGACGGTGGATTTGATGGTGCACCAGCTGCGAGCGTCTGCTGGGACGGGAGCCTCCAGTTCGCGGATCAACCGGGCTGTTACCGCAGAGAGTTCTTCGCCGTGGGGGACATCTTCCAGAACGTGTAGCAAAGTCAGCTCGGCGTTATATTCCATGGCCAAAGAGATTGCGTAGGCAAACGCCCGTTGGCCGTAGTCCGAGAAATCCGTCGCCAGGAGGATTTTCCGCAATTGTACCGGGTCATCTGCCGCTTTGGGAACAACGAAATCGTGCATCGGCTTTCGTACGGCGAGCACCGGACATTGAGCCTTGCGGATAACTTTTTCCGTGACCGAGCCCATCATCCACCGATCCAAACCCTGGAGCCCATGTGTTCCCATTACAATCAAATCGATTGGCTGCTTCTTGGCAAAATCCAAAATGGTTTGAGCCGGGAAACCGACCTGGACCACTATTTGCGGTTTCAAGCTATTCGTAGCCTGCCTTCCGATCATTTTGCGAAGCTCGTCTTCCGATTCCGCCCTGGAGTGTTCATAGAATTCCTGCGCCAAGGGTGGGAGCACGTTATAGGAGTACTCAGTCAGAGGGCGAATCGCGTGTTGCAGATAAAGCTTGGCGTCGTACCGCCGGGCCAGAGAATAAGCATAATCAAAGGCTCTGAGAGCGAACTCAGAAAAATCGACGGGGCAAAGGATCTGTTTGATCTTTACCATAGTCTCGTTCGGCAAAAGGACGGCCTAACCAGCTTGGTTTCTTCTGCCTCAACCTCCGAGTACAGCTTGCCTCAAGATCAATCAGAAAGCTGTGACGCCGCGCACATATCCATGTGACCTGCGTCACATTGAATAGTTGCTCTCTCTGCCGTGACACCGGGTGTCAAACAACAGCCGTCATTAGGTTGGATCAGCGCAGGTCCGGGGCGCCCTGGTTCACTGTGTCTTCTGGTTGGCGTCTTCCTGGACTGCCAGCACCGGGCAGGGGCCTAATTGCAGGACGCGGTGGGTAGTGGAACCGAAAACGGCCAAGTCCACCGCGCTCCGTCCGCGGACTCCCAGAATGGCTACGTCCGACTGCTGTTCCACCGCGGCCTGAATGATTTCCTGATAAGGTTTGCCGTCAATGCGCACCGCCGTTTTGACCGTGCACCAGTTCCGCACATCACCCGGAACCAGTGCTTCGAGCTTCCGCCGCGCTTCCTCCATTACCGTGGGGGCCTTGTATTCCGGGAATACCTCTAGTACATGAAGCAGCGTCAGCTGCGCGTTATATTCCTGAGCGAGCGAGAGGGCATATTTCGTAGCCGTGTTGGCACACTTGGAAAAGTCTGTGCACAACAAAATCTTTCGGAGATGAACGGGGTCTTGAATCTGCTCCGGATTGACAAAGTCGTGGGATGGTTTGCGGACCGCAAGCACCGGGCAGGGCGCCTTGCGGAGCACGTGTTCCGTCACCGAGCCCATCACCAGCCGGTCGAGACCGCGGCGGCCATGGGTACCCATGACGACCAGGTCCGCATGCTGATTTTGCGCGAAGGCCAGGATTGAATCCGGCACAAATCCCTTGTGCACCACCACTTCGGCCTGAACGCGATCTACGGCGTGGTCCTTCACCATTTTGTGAAGCCGTTCTTCGGCACCTTTACTCATGTCCCAGTAGATGTTGTTCGCAGCCACATCCGGAAAATTGTAGTAAGGATAGGCCGCTGCAAGGATTTCGATGACATGTTCGAGATAAAGTTTGGCCCGGTAGCGCAACGCCAACGAATAGGCGTAGTCGTAGGCTTTGGCAGAACCTTCAGAAAAATCCACAGGGCATAGAATCCTCTGAATGTTTAGCATGGTCATTCACCCTCGATGCAGGCTTACGTCCGGTTCTTTCGCCTGTGCGTAATAATCAAGGCAAAGTTTAATCCGGCGCTCTGGCCCACGCTGTGACGTACGTCACGGGTGAATGTGACGTTTGTCACAATGAATCGAGCGCCCCATGAGACCATTCCCGCTTCTGAAGACGCCCGTCGCTTGGGCGTTGAATGGTGAATGACAGACCCCTAAACGGGATCACTGGTATACTGGCCCTATGGAAATCACCTTGAATCTGCCGGAAGACATCGCACACGGACTCGAGTCGAAGTGGAAGGATTTGCCACGCGCTGCCCTTGAAAGTCTGGCTCTTGAAGGTTATCGGTCAGGTGCATTGACCGCGGCGCAAGTGCGACGGCTACTCGGCTTCGGGACACGGTACGAGCTAGACGGCTTCCTTAAGCAACACGGGGTTTATCTGAATTACGGCCCCGCAGATCTCGAACGCGACGCCGCAATCAGCCATGAGTTCAGCAGCCGGCGATGATTGTCGTCGCGGACACATCACCGTCTGGGGCATCCAAGGAAGGATTTTGATGCGATTTTACTCGTTTCAGATCGTTATCGAGAAGGAACTCGAAGACGAAGGCTACTATGCGTATAGCCCTACTTTGCCAGGCTGCTTTTCGAACGGCAAGTCCATTGAGGAAGCCCGCCGGAACATGCGCGAAGCTATCGAACAGCATACGGCCAGTCTGTTAGCCCGCACACAGCCAGTTCCCCAGCAATGATAAGCGAACTCGACGCGTTCTTGCAGATCAATGCCTATCTGTCATTCGCCGCTGATCTCGAGCGTAAGCTCGCCACGACGTTAGCGCGAAGCTGCTCTTCGACTCTCTATCCCGCCTCTTCCCAGCATGCCTTAATGGTTCTCTCCGCTGATGAGTAGCCGGGGTTCGGATACTCCGGCAACCGAAGGTTGAGGGTTGCACGGCTGTTTGCATGATGGTAATTTGTGGATTTATGGCTTCAGGAAATCCGCTAGATACAATGTTGGGGGGGGTCAACTTGTTCGAGCGTCTACACGAATCGCTGCCCGACGGCGTCTTGCTAACGAACGCGAAGGGCGAGATTCTCCTCATTAATGCGGAGGCAGAGAAGCTGTTCGGTTACAGCCGCGCCGAACTGGTGGGCCAGCCCGTGGAAATGCTAATCCCAGAACGCTTCCGCACAGCGCATATTAACCAGCGCAGCGCCTATCATCACGATCCTCGGCTCCGTCCGATGGGCGCCGGTCTTGAACTCTACGCCCGGCGCAAGGATGGAACTGTGTTTCCGGTAGACATTATGCTCAGTCCGGTTGAAACGGACGAGGGCTCATGCGTGATCGCCGTGGTCCGGGACATCACGGAACGCAAGCGCGCCGAGCAGGCGCTGAAAGAAAGCCAAGCGATGCTCGAGAAGCTCTTCGAGTCCTCGCCCGACGGCATCCTGCTGGTAACCAGCCTGGAGGGCCGGATTGTGCGCGTTAACGCCCAAGCGGAGAAGATGTCGGGCTATCGCCGCGACGAGTTGGTGGGTCGATCCGTCGACGACTTCATTCCTCCGCGCTCTCGCAACCCGCACGGACTCCATCGCCTGACCTACCGGCCCGAAGATCGCGCTGAAGGGGCAGGTGCGATCCTGGAGCTTTATGCGAAGCGCAAGGATGGCGTGGAGTTTCCGGTCGAAATCACGTGCAGTCCGGTGGAGACCAATGACGGAGAAATGGTCTTGGGCGTCGTCCGCGATGTCACCGCGCGCAAGCAGGCTGAGGATGCCTTGCGCCACAGCGAAGAACGGCTGCGATCCATCGTGGAAACCATTAAGGATTACGCCATCCTTACGCTCGATCCCGAGGGTCGAGTTACCAGTTGGAACCCAGCAGCAGCCCGTATCAAGGGTTATCGCGCCGAAGAAATCATTGGGCAGCACTTCTCCCTCTTCTACACGCCCGAAGACATCGCGCGGGGCAAGCCCGATCAGGCATTGAAGATGGCGGCTGAACACGGACAGTTCGAAGACGAGGGCTGGCGGGTCCGCAAGGACGGATCGCAATTTTGGGCCAACGTGGTGATGACGGCGCTTCCAGATAACGCGGGAATCCTGCGGGGCTTTTCTAAAGTGACCCGCGACTTTACGGCGCGCAAGCACGCCGAAGAAGCCCTGCTGCTCGAAATCACCAATGTCCTTGTTTCAAACCTGGACATCCGCAAACTGCTTTCGGCCATTTCCGCCAGCCTCAGCCAGGTAGCGCCTCATGATTACGCGAGTTTGGCGCTCTACGATCCAGAGGCCCAGAAACTACGACTCCATTTATTGAATTCACCAGCGGGTCTCGACCTAGGCGCTGAAGAGAGGTTAATTTCGCTCGAAGGCACGCCGGCAGGCATGTGCTTTTCCTCCCGGCAGCCTCTCGTGGTGGACCGGCTCAACGACGGGCGCTTTACGACCAGCCTAATTCAGCATCTGATCGAGGCCGGAATCAAGTCAGGCTGCTGGCTTCCACTCATCAATCACGGGCGGCCCTTGGGCGCGCTGGGCGTCGGCAGCGTAAAGGAAGGCGCTTTTGCGAAAACCAATTTGAACCTGCTCAGCCAGATGACGAACCAAATCGCCCTCGCCATTGACAATGCCGCCGCTTTTAGCCAGATCAGCGGCTTGACTGAACGACTCATGAAGGAGAAACAGTACCTCGAGGATGAGCTTCGGACGGCATACAACTTTGAAGAAATCATTGGCGAGAGTCGGGAACTGAAGCGCGTTTTGAAGCAGGTCGAAACGGTCGCACCGACCGACGCCACCGTCCTGATCCTGGGCGAGACGGGGACCGGCAAGGAGCTCATCGCGCGCGCCATCCACAATCTCAGTGCCCGCCGCGAGCGCACTTTTGTAAGGCTGAATTGCGCGGCGATTCCCGGCGGCTTGCTCGAGAGCGAGCTTTTCGGCCACGAAAAAGGAGCCTTCACCGGCGCCATTTCGCAGAAGATCGGCCGGCTGGAACTCGCCCACCAGGGAACGCTGTTCCTCGACGAAGTCGGGGATATTCCGCTCGAATTGCAGCCCAAGCTCCTGCGTGCCTTGCAGGAGAAGGAGTTCGAACGCCTGGGAAGCACTCGCACGATTCCGGTGGATGTGCGACTGATTGCCGCCACCAACCGGGACCTAGCCAAAATGATGAAAGACGGGCAGTTTCGCAGTGACTTATATTATCGCCTGAGGGTGTTTCCCATCCATCTCGCGCCGCTGCGGAAACGTCCAGGAGACATCCCCATGCTGGTGCATCACTTCGTCCATAAACACGCGCAGCGAATGAACAAACAGATTGACACCATCCCGCCTGAGGCCATGCAAGCCTTGGAACGGTGGCAGTGGCCGGGAAACATCCGCGAGCTCGAAAACCTGATTGAACGAGCCGTCATCCTGTCTCCCGGACCGGTGCTTCGTGTGCCCCTGTCGGAATTGACCCTCACCGAAGAGTCCGAAGAAGCGCAGCATGCTGAACTTTCTACCCTCGAAGCCACTGAGCGCGAGCACATCTTGCACGCTCTGCGGGAGGCCAAGGGGATGATTGCCGGTCCAAACGGAGCTGCCGCGCGTCTGGGTCTCAAACGAACCACGCTCAATAGTAAGATGCGAAAGTTAGGTATCACCCGCAAGGATTTCTGACGGTATTCGGTCAGATGACTTTAAAAGGTCATCGTCACTCGTTAGCTTTCACCACAACCGCAACTCTGGCCTGTACATTAAACCTCTTTAACTCAGTCAATTGAAGCCGTGAGAAGGGTTTGGCCGCAATCGTGCCCCTCCATTGTGCCGGAACGAGGGGCGCTGACGGCGTGCGACGGAACAGAGAAGCTTCCCGCACCGTTGAACAAAGTAAAAGCGCCCCCTCACAATGAGGTTACGTCGATTGGGCGGTAGCGCCAAGGTATGGCTTCGTCCGTGCCCAAAGAGGAATCCGAAAAGCGCGGTCTTAGCCGCCGGGGCCCTGAGTGGCTGAAAGCCAGCGTTTTTTGGCCGTCCATTTGGGCACGGCTCAGCCTGTGCCTGACGAATCTGATCGACGGGAGGGCTGATGCAGGCGAAGGTTCGCGCTCTGCTGGTACACGACGAAGAAAGACCCGTAGCGGAATTGAAGCCCTTGCTTGAATCACAGGGCATTGAGACGTTGCAGGCACGGAGTTGTGCTGAGGCGGAGGCGGCCTTGGCTTGCCCTGAGCCTCCTGTTTTGGTCTTTACTGACAAAGTTCTCACTGACGGCACCTGGGCCGACGTTCAAAGTTTGGCAGAGTGCGCGGCAGTGCCAGTGATTGTAGTTTCCCGGTTCGTGGATCTTCCTTTCTACCTCGAAGTGTTGGAGAGCGGGGCCTCAGACTACATGGTTCCACCCTTTCACAAGGATGACGTGGCCTATGTGGTTAAGGGCGCATTGCTGGATCGGCTCCGAGTTCCCTCGGCTCCTTCCCGAGCGACCACGAGGACGAGACCGGAGGTAACACAACATGCTCAGAATCACGCTCCTTCGGGAGTCCGAGCCGCCCACGCTCAAGCTGGAAGGTAAGCTGACGGGGCCATGGGTTAACGAACTGGGGCACACGTGGAGTGAAATCTCGCAACCTGACTCAGCACGACCGGTGGTGGTCGACTTATCGGATGTCACTTTCATTAGCTCCGAAGGCCAGAAACTCTTGAGATCGATGTTTCGGCAGGGGGCGGATCTTCAGAGCCGCTCTCTCCTGACGCAATTCATCCTCAGCCAGATCAAGAAGGGATCCAACGGAAACCACGCAACCAAAGACGGAGGATAAGATGGGGTCGCCCTACAGACTAGAACTAACAGGAAGCTGCGAGGCTTGTTCGCTGAAGTCTGACGGTTTTTTCTGCAATCTATCCGGAGACACTTTGAAAGCACTTGATCGCATCAAGTTCACAAGCACATATCCGAGAGGTGCGGTGTTGTTTGTGGAGCAGGAAGCTCCTCGCGGAGTATTTATACTCTGCAAAGGCCGTGTGAAGCTCTCCATAACCTCGAGCGAAGGGAAGAGTGTGATCCTGCGGATTGTCCAGCCGGGAGAGGTTCTGGGACTGCACGCCGTCGTTTCAGGTAAGCCGTACCAAGCGAGTGCCGAAACCCTGGAGTCTTGCCAGATGATTTTCGTCCGGCGGGAGGACTTCCTCCGTTTCCTTCGAGAAAACCCGGAAGCCTCCCTGCGTGGGGCTCAGCAGCTCAGTTACAACTATCAGGTTGCCTGTGAGCAGGTGCGATCTCTGGGGCTGGCGCACTCGGCGATGGGAAAACTGGCTGGGTTTTTGTTGATGTGGGCCGCCAACGGACAGCCCACGAAACTGGGTACGCGGGTGTTGCTGACCCTGACCCACGAGGAAATTGGACAGATGGTCGGGCTCTCCCGCGAGACGGTCACGCGCACGATGGGAGATTTCAGACACCGTCAGTTGGTCAGCGTCAAAGGCGCAACACTTCTGATTCAAAACAAGGATGCGCTCGAGCAATTTGCGGGGTTGTAACCCTTCTTGTCTTCCACACGTTCCAAACAACACCAGCTTCGGTGGCCTGACAGTAGCTTCCGAACCAAAGCCGGCGTCCATCTCTTGATTGGTCCGCCAGTCGCAGTGCCCTCCTTTTCGCTCGCCCGGGTCTGAATCTGAAGAAGATAAGCCCCCTGCCTGAGCCCCACCCAAGCCGCGATCAATAGGCGACACGGATCACCCGATTGAAGTGATCCGCGTCACTGCAAACCTATTCGCGAAAGAGCACGATGCAAGTAGTAAGGGTTGTGCCGGGCGCTGGCCTGAAGCGAAAGCACCAAGTGCTCAAGACGGTCAGGCGCCCGGCACGGTAAACAGAGACCGGAGGAGGTGCGTGATGGCTACCGAACTTACAGAAATCGAGCGAAAAAGGGAATCCATGCCGATTAAGCTTCCCGGCATCAGCGACGTTCCTGGCCGGGCGAAAGAAATACACGAGTTGATCGCGCGCCGTGCCTACCAGATTTACGAAGGTCGCGGGCACACCGACGGTCATGACATCGAAGACTGGCTCCAAGCCGAGTCCGAGGTGCGCGCCACCCTTTTCGTCGGTTTCATGGAGCTGAACGGCGATCTAAGGGTCGATATTGGGATCAGGGCATGTGATCTGCCGGCACTTCAGGTGCGGATCGAGCCTTGGCGCCTGATTGTCAGTGGAAAGAGGAATGTACACGATAGGCAAATGGAGCAAGGCGATCTCGCCTATCGGGGCGATACGCCAAGGCCAGTCGAGATTTTTGAGGTGGTCAATTTTCCTGTTCGAGTCGAACCTCCCGGAGCCAAGGCGACGTTCTCCAACGAACTGCTGGAACTCCGGATTCCGAAGTCGGTGAAGAAGAAAAAGTCCGTCGCAGCGAGAGCAGCTTGAGGCCAGAAGGTGGTAGGCAGTAGGCAGAACGCGGAAAACCAGAAAGCAGTGGAGGTTACTTCGATGATTGAAGCAAAAGTCGTCCTGACACAACCTCATGTCTTATCCCGCCAGTTTGTGGCAACGACAGGTTCTGGTCACCACCTGATTGTGGATGATCCGTGGGGCGGGACCGGGCCTAAACCAGTCGAATTGTTTGCTGTAGCGTTGGCAGGCTGCACCGCATTTGACGTGATCACTCATCTCCGCTTTAAGCGCCATCAGCAGGTGACGGGCTATGAAGTGCGCGCTGAGGCGGACCAGACGGAAACCGAACCTAAGGTGTTTACCGCCGTCCGCCTGCATCACATTATCACCGGGCATGAAATTGACCCTGAAGCTGTTCGGGAGGCGATCCAGCTTTCGAGCACCATTCACGGCGCGATCGAAGCTATGCTGCGTCCTGTCGTGAGTGTGGTCACGACGTTCGAGATCACGCCCGAGAAGACTCTCGCGGATGTGGCTTGAAGCGTCTCGGGCGTTGGGCGCCTCGTCCTGCGCCTGTAGGTTATTGTTAAGAAGAGAATTGAGGAAGCTCGTGAATGCTAACAGCAGTTTAACCCTCGGCGAGATCTTCGAGGGCCTCGCGCCCAAGACACGAAGGGATTTCGAAGCGCTGGGGCACAAGAGTTGTTACCCACCCGGCACGATCCTGTTTGGCGCCGGGGAGGCTTGCGACAGCATCTGCTGGATTGTTTCTGGAGAGGTGAGCGTCTCGGTGCGCGACGGTTTTGGTCGATGCGTGATGTCACATGTTGCCGAACCTGGAGAGATCCTCGGCCTGAAAGCAGCACTGTGCGGTGAAGCGCATGGGACCACAGCGCGGACGGAGGGTCCTTGCGAGATGACTTGTGTAAGCCGGGATGATTTTTCGGCCTTCTTGTCCAGCCATCCCGATGCCGCTTTCAGCATCGTGCAACAGATCAGTACCCGCCTTGGTATCGCCCTCGATCAATTGCGTTCAATTCCGCCCAAGCCTCCTAATTAATATCGCTGAATAGCAATAAATCCGCTTTCCAACTTTTCTCACCGGAACAATATTGACTTCAAAAGAAAAGGAGCCGCGGAATGACGCAAACGAACACAAACACTGCAGTGAAGGCTCCGGCGCTGGCTGCGCCTCTGTCCTCTGATGAGCTGCGGAAGATCAATGCCTACTGGCGGGCGGCTAACTATCTCTCCGTGGGTCAGATCTATCTCTTCGAGAACCCGCTGCTGCGTGAACCGCTGAAGCCCGAGCACATCAAGCCGCGCCTGCTCGGACATTGGGGGACGACACCCGGCTTGAATTTCATCTACGCGCATTTCAACCGGATGATTAAGAAGTACGACCTTAACGTGATTTATATCACCGGGCCCGGCCATGGCGGTCCGGGGCTTGTGGCGAACACGTATCTGGAGGGCACCTACAGTGAGTTTTATTCCAGTCTTCCCCAGAATGCCGAAGGCATGAGGCGGCTTTTCAAGCAGTTTTCTTTTCCAGGAGGCGTCCCGAGCCACGTTGCCCCGGAAACACCGGGGTCGATCCATGAGGGTGGAGAACTGGGCTACGCGATTGCGCACGCTTATGGCGCAGCACTCGACAACCCGGATCTGCTTGTCTGCTGTGTGGTGGGAGATGGGGAGGCAGAGACGGGGCCGCTCGCCGCAAGCTGGCATTCCAACAAATTCCTCAACCCCGTCCGCGACGGCGCGGTTCTGCCGATCCTTCATCTCAACGGCTATAAGATCAACAACCCTACCGTTCTCGCGAGGATCAGCAACCAGGAGCTGATCGATCTTTTCGCAGGCCTTGGCTATAAGCCGTATTTCGTCGAAGGTGACCAACCGCAAGCCATGCACCAGCTCATGGCGGCGACGCTTGAAACCGTCCTTCAGGAAATTCATGCCATTCAAAACGTGGCGCGGACGAAGGGATACTCAGGCCGTCCGGTCTGGCCCATGATTGTTCTCTGCACACCAAAGGGCTGGACCGGACCCAAAGTGGTGGATGGAAAGCAGGTGGAAGGCACGTACCGCGCTCACCAGGTTCCGATTCCCGCGCCCAGAACGAATCCCGAACACTTGAAATTGCTGGAAGCATGGATGAAGAGCTACCGGCCAGAAGAACTCTTTGATGAAGCTGGAAAACTGATTTCGGAACTCGCCGAACTTGCCCCGGCGGGGGACCGCCGCATGGGCGCGAACCCCCATGCGAATGGAGGATTGTTATTGCGAGACCTCGCCATGCCGGATTTTCGCGACTACGCGGTGAGCGTGCCCAAACCCGGTAACAGCACAGCCGAGGACACACGGGTGTTAGGCAAGTTCCTGCGGGATGTCATGCGAATGAACCCTGCGAATTTTCGCGTGGTGGGTCCGGACGAGACCGCCTCCAACCGTCTTGAAGCCCTATTCGAGGTGACGGACAAGGTCTTCGCGGGCGAAATCCTACCCAGCGATGATCACCTTTCGCCCAACGGACGGGTGATGGAGGTGTTGAGCGAGCACATGTGCCAGGGGTGGTTGGAGGGGTATCTCCTGACGGGGCGGCATGGCTTCTTCTCCTGTTACGAGGCCTTCATTCACATTGTGGATGCCATGTTTAACCAGCACGCCAAGTGGCTCAAGGTAACACGGGAGATTCCCTGGCGACGGCCGATTGCGTCCCTCAATTACCTGCTCACGTCGCACGTCTGGCGGCAGGACCACAACGGCTTTACCCACCAAGACCCCGGATTCATTGATCACGTCGTGAACAAAAAGGCGGATATCGTCCGCGTCTATCTGCCGCCCGACGCGAATACCTTGCTTTCGGTGGCTGATCACTGCCTGCGCAGCCGGCACTACGTCAATGTCATCGTTGCTGGAAAGCAGCCGGAACTGCAGTGGCTGGATATGGATTCGGCGGTGAAGCATTGCACGGTCGGCATTGGAATCTGGGAATGGGCGTCGACCGATCAAGGAGCAGAGCCGGACGTGGTGATGGCCTGCGCGGGGGATGTCCCGACTCTCGAAACCCTGGCCGCCGTTGACTTGCTACGGCAGCATTTTCAAGACATCAAAATCCGCGTCATCAACGTGGTGGATTTAATGACGCTCCAGCCCTCCACGGAGCATCCCCACGGCCTTTCGGACCGGGAGTTCGATTCCATGTTCACCACCGACCGGCCCATCATCTTCGCTTATCACGGCTACCCGTGGCTGATTCACCGCCTCACCTATCGACGGACCAATCATAAAAATCTCCATGTGCGCGGCTACAAGGAAGAAGGCACCACCACAACTCCCTTTGATATGGCCGTGCTCAACGATCTGGACCGTTATCACTTAGCCGGTGATGTGGTCGACCGGGTTCCGCGGCTTGCGCGCCTGGGCGGTCATTTCAAACAGTTCCTGCGCGACAAGCTTGTAGAGCACAAGCAATACATCTGGAAATATGGCGAGGACATGCCGGAGATTCGTGACTGGAAGTGGCCGTACTAAGCGATGAAGATCTTGGTTGTTAACGCGGGTTCGAGTAGCCTGAAGGGGTGAACGATGGTCCTGCGCGGGTCATTTCAGGTGTTGATGCTGTACGATGTTGCGGATGCGATTCGTCTTGATGAGCTCCGGACAATTTTGGGTCTCGGCAGTCCGGAGCGTCTTCCGCAGTTCATTCGTCCCGCGCCGGATTACGTTCGCTTCGAGCGCCCACCGGTCGTCCAGGCGGTGAAGTCCATCAGTTCCCGAGCGGACGGACAGGTCGAAGTGAGGGCCAAGTATTACGACTATGGTGTGATCAGTATTGAATCCGGGTTGCCCTTCGAAGGTGATTGGAAGTCTCTGGTGGACCAATCGAGCCGATGGATCGACGCTCCAGGTGTTGAGACGCGCTCGATGGAACAGGTCCGGCGCTGCCTCTCGGCTGCAGGTCCCGCCCTGGTCAATCCGTATGCCGATTGGCTCAGCGAAGAGTATTACATCATCCACGTGAAGGAAGCGCAGATCTCTGGCGGCGAGCGGGTCCCCGCTGCAGAACTCATTGCGGATCATGGCGCGGAGATCGCGCAAATTGTGCGCGGCGAATCGACGGCTTTATCCGAAACCGAGCGTCAGGAAACTCTCCAGTCCCGAACTTCCTATTACCCGACTGATCTGGTTGTTGTGGGCTGGAAGGCCGCCTTTGTCTATGACTCGATCGAAGGTGCCGCTCCCGTGATCCAGTTGCTGGAATATGCCAACACTCAGTTGCTGGAATTCCGCCACTACGACAATCTGCTCACCCGCGTGCTGGGAGAAATGTACAAATCAATGGAAGGGCGAAGAGGGCGCCTGTCACGATGGAGGCTGGCACGCGAGGCCGAGCGGCTGAACACCATTCGATTGGACGTGATGGAGATTGCGGAGCGTGCCGACAACTCGATCAAGTTCTTGAGTGATATGTTTTATGCACGACTCTACCGCCTGGCGGCTGCCAAAGTCGGAGTGCATGACTATCGAAACCTGGTCGATCAGAAGCTGCGCACGGCGGCAGAACTCTACCGGTTTATGGTTGACGAATTCCAGGAGTCAAGATCATTCCTGTTGGAGTTGATTGTGGTCTTTATCCTGGTCATCGAAATCATTCTGGCTTTCAAAGGCAAATTCTAATGGCTCTTCAGGAAGGACGGACCCAACTTCGACCCAATGACGCAGCGGTTCCATCTCGAACAGGATTGGTTCTCGACGATGTTTACCTGCTGCATCTCTCCGGTAACATCGGCCATCCGGAGCGGCCGGAGCGCTTGACCGCCATCCGGAATGCCCTAGAGACGGCAGGCTTGATCCAAACCCTTTATCGCATCAAGCCATGCCCGGCCACCGAAGTGGAATTGACGCTGGCCCATACCCTGCCTTATCTGGCGCTAGTGCGCCGGGAGCTGTCGGGCTTGCACGGGTTGGGCAAACTCAGCACCGGAGATACACTGGTTTCTCCAGATTCGCTGCAGGTGGCCAAGTGCGCCGCCGGGGGAGTACTGAAAGCTGTGGACGCTGTCATGGCGCGTAAGGTGAAGACGGCCTTCTGTGCCGTGCGGCCGCCTGGGCATCATGCCACTCGAGATCGCGGGATGGGCTTCTGCATTTTCAACAACGTTGCCGTTGCAGGCCGATACCTTCAGGAGGCTTATGGTTTGCCGCGTGTGTTCGTTGTGGACTGGGACTACCATCATGGCAATGGCACGCAGGACATCTTTTACGAAGACGGCTCCATCTTTTACTTCAGCACCCACCACCGCGGGGCTTATCCTGGGACCGGCCATCCGTCGGAAACGGGTACAGGAAAAGGAGTCGGGACCACCCTGAATGTGCCCCTGTCCGTCAGCACGAGCGATGCTCAGATCCTTCAGGCTTTCGAAAGCAAGTTGGTTCCCGCCGTGCGCACTTTCAAGCCGGACTTTATTCTCATCAGCGCGGGTTTTGACGGGATGCGCAACGATTTGCTGGGACGCTTCGACATCACGCCGGAAGGCTTCGCGGCAATTACCCGCCTGGTCGTCGGGCTGGCCGGCGAGTGTTGCCAGGGGCGTATTGTTTCCGTACTAGAGGGCGGTTATCGGCTAGATGGCTTGGGCGAGAGCGTGGTGGCACATGTGAGGGCTCTGCAGGCTGGTTAGGTATCCACTCCAAGATAGAGGTGACGCGTGGGGTTGCCGCGTTCAGACGCATTCGGGACGAACTGCGAGAACGCCTGCGCGCTTTCGTTCAGAGACAAGCGTAACAATCACCGCGACTAAGAAGAAGGAAGGAGTCAAGATTAAGGTATGGAATATATCGCTTACTTGCACAAAGACCGGGATTCCGATTTCGGCGTAAGCTTCCCCGACTTTCCGGGCTGCGTGACGGCGGGCAAGACGCTTGAGGAAGCACAGCGTATGGGGATGGTAGAGGACGGCGAAGCGGTTCCAGAACCATCCAGTCTGGACGCGTTGGCGGACGATCCTGCCAGGGAAAACGCCGTCGCGGTTTTGGTTAGCATAGGAGTTCATATGTGGACTGCCAGGACGGGACATGGACCCCGTTGAATCACTCGATAGGTGGTCGATCCAAAAAGAGCCAAATCCACGATATTCCGTCCCCGGATTCCCAAAACGATTAAGTCGGTTTGGTCCTCGATCGCCAGTTGAATGAATTCCTGATAGGGCCGGCCAATCCGCACCTTAATGGGACTCATGCACCGGCCACACGACTCTGTCGGTATAATTCCTCTCAGACGCTCTTTGACCTCGGCCATAGCCGATTGAGCGTCTTCAGAACCTGGAAGGTCCTCAATAACATACAACAACGTGATTTCGGCTCCATACTCCATTGCCAGCGAGAAGGCATACTCGGAGGCATGATTCGAATCCTTAGAGAAATCCGTGCAGTAAAGGATCTTCCGCAAGCTTACGGTGTGGGTTCTGTCCCCTGGCCTCACAAACGAATGCTCAGGTTTTCTCACCGCCAGGACCGGGCAGCAAGCTTTGCGCAGCACCCTCTCCGTGACCGACCCAAGCGTCCTGCGGTCGGCTGCGTTCTGGCCATGGGTGCCCATAACAATGAGGTCGATGGCATTCTTCTCCGCGAAGTTCAGGATTCCACCCGGAATCGACCCTTCGAGTAACGTGCATTCCGCTTGAATGCCATGTTGGGCGGCATGGCAGCCACGATCCTTCATAAACTCGGTGAACTGCTGCTCAGCATGAGCCCGAAGGTCACGAAAAACCCCCGCCACGGCATCGGTGTATGCGTAATCCGGGTAGCCGATGAACGCGGGCTGGACGACATGGACCGCGAACAGTTTGGCGCCGTAGTGCGCGGCAAGCGACTCGGCATAGTCGTAAGCTCTCGCTGAGGCTTCCGAGAAGTCGGTCGGATAAAGAATACTTTTGATCTTCAGCATAACGTTAAGTCTCCATTTCTCGCGGTTGAGCCGCTTGAGGCTTCGCCTCCGGAACCTCGGTCAAGGTGGCTTCCGTTAGCAGCAGGGTGCTGGCCACCGAAACCGCATTTTCGAGCGCCGTGCGGACGACTTTGGTGGGGTCAATGATGCCGGCCGCAACCAAGTCCACGTATTTGCCTTGAGCGGCGTCAAAACCAAAATTCCCCGACCCCGATCGCATGCGATCCACCACCACACCTCCGTCCACCGAAGAGTTTTCCGCAATCTGCCGAGTAGGGGCTTCGAGAGCGCGCTTCAAAATCAACAGCCCGGTGCGCTCATCGCCCTCGCAATTCTTCTCTTCCAAACTCACCGCATCAATGGTGCGCAGCAAAGCCAGCCCGCCGCCCGGTACGATGCCTTCCGCAATGGCGGCTTTGGTCGCGCTGATGGCATCATCGAAGGCCTCTTTGCGGTTCTTGAGTTCGGTCTCCGAAGGCGCACCCACACGAATCACCGCCACCCCTCCCGAAAGCTTGGCCAGGCGCTCCTGCAGTTTCTCTCGGTCGTAGTCCGAGGTGCTGTCTTCGATTTGCTTGCGAATCTCTTTGCAGCGGCCATCGATGGCCTTCTTCGCTCCTCCGCCCCCGATAAATGTGGTTTTGTCCTTGTCGATGACAACCCGCTTGGCCCTGCCCAGGTCATCGAGTTTCAGATTCTCCATTTTGATGCCCAGCTCTTCAGCCAGCACGCGGCCGCCGGTGAGTATCGCCATGTCCTCGAGCATGGCCTTGCGCCGGTCACCATAACCGGGCGCCTTCACCGCCGCCGAGGGCAATACGCCGCGAATCTTGTTGACCACCAGCGTTGCCAGCGCTTCCCCATCCACATCTTCGGCAATAGCGAGCAAGGGGCGCCCAGCCTTGGCGATCTGTTCGAGAAGAGGCAGCAGGTCGTTCATGCTGCTGATCTTCTTCTCTGTCAGGAGGATAAAGGGGTCTTCGAGTATCGCTTCCATTTTTTCCGTGTCGGTCACGAAGTATGGAGAGAGATAGCCGCGATCGATCTGCATGCCCTCAACGACCTCGAGGACCGTTTCCGTGGTCTTTGCCTCCTCCACGGTGATCACGCCATCTTTGCCGACCTTCTCAACCGCATCGGCTACGACTTCGCCGATGGCGGGCTCGTTGTGGGCGGAAATGGTTGCAACCTGCGCTTTCTCCGTGCGGGTGGTGACGGGTTTGGACATTTCTCGCAACGCCTTGACGGCCGCACGAAGGCCACGGTCGAGACCGCGTTTCAGGTCAATGGCGCTGGCGCCCGCCGTGACATTACGGACCCCCTCTGAAAAGATGGCATGCGCCAGGAGGGCCGAAGTGGTGGTTCCGTCCCCTACAGTGTCGCCCGTCCGCTCGGCAGCTTCGCGGATCATTCGTGCGCCCAGATTTTCTTCAGCATTTTCAAGCTCCACCTCTTTAGCGATGGTGACGCCATCATTGCAGACAATGGGTTTACCCCACTTCTTCTCGATCAGGACGCACTTGGATTTCGGCCCGAGCGTGACGCGAACTGAATCGGCGAGCGCACTCGCCCCCTCCAGGACCTTCTCGCGCGCGGCAGACTTGAAGAGTAGTTGTTTATGAGCCATAAATGCCAACTCCCGCTATGATCTTCGTTCACAATGTCGTTCGGGTGCGTCGCCACCGCATGACGCCTCCGTAAACGAAACGGTTACGCCCTTTTTTCAATACCAGGGGAGCTGGGGTAGAGTTTCCACAGCTCCCTCGGGCCCGGCCGTGAGATTAGGCGACCTTCGTCTCGACGGCGATCTTCTTGACTGGAGCGGCTTTGGCCATTTCCAGCGAAAGGATGCCATTTTCAAGCGTCGCCTTCACCTTTTCGGTGTTGATCTCGGCCGGCAAGTCGACCACGCGCAAGATCTCGTCGGAGCACTGTTCCTTGTACAGGGTTTTCTTTGTCTTCCGCTCCTCCTTCGTCTCTCGCTTGCCGGTGATCGTAAGCCGCCGCGGTTCGACGCTGACCTCCAGCTCTTTCGGGCTGAATCCTGGTACTTCGGCCTGAACGTTGAAGCCTTCTTCAGATTCGGTCAAACCGATGTGGACAGGGTGTAGCAATTCCGATTCGGCTTGGAACCAATCGCGAAGATCGTTTCCGAAGAATCGGCCGTTGCGATCGAAGATTTCGAACGCCCGGCGGGCAATGGAATCATACATGTGTTGAAGATGACCGAAGAAGTCATCGTGTTTGGCAAGCTCCGACTCTTTCTTCGGTTGTACCACTGATACGGATTGTGCTGCCATGGTGCGAACCTCCTTATTGGGTAGTTCAGTCCGTGTTTGCGGACCTAACGAATTAAAATTACTCAATCGTTCCGATCTCTGCTGTGATTTCGATCACATCGAATTGTGACCGGCTAACTTCATGCTTGGCAGGGATCGTGATAAGCGTCAGATTTGCGGGCTCGCTGGGCGCGGCCCTGAATCTTTAGACAGCGTGAACCCCGGCATGTTCCGCCAATCCCTGTTCCGAGCCGTCCGCCCGAGCGTTTTCGCTGCTTAGGGTCGCTTGTCTTTCGAGACCGAGGTAGCCCCAAGAGATTAAGGTGACGCCTGCAAAGTACGGCAGCAGACCCCACAGGCTGCCGGGCCTCATTTCGAAGGCCAATACAAAAAGGTCGAAGATCGCTGCCGGGAGATACAGCAAGATGATGCGGCGCCGGATGCCCAGCCACTGTGTCCGAAGCTCTTCTCGTTGGGACAAACCGAAGTGGTACCACAGGCCGAGAGGAACAACGAAGTAGAGGACCGACGGGCTGATCGTTACGAAGAAAGCCCAATCTGGAGGAATGATTGGCGAAACACCAAACAAAACCAGAAGATAATGGATCATCCCGAACAGAGAGATGCCCACGGCGATGGCGAACAGTCGGACGATCCAGCGCTGCCCGCGAAGCAACCTGGAACGAAGGCAGACGGCCGAAACGGCAATCGTGGAGGCAGCGATCATCACCATCAAAACGTTCAAACTGGATTGTGTCAACCTCGCCTCGAAGAAATCGCCGATTCGAGACGCGAGTTGAAACCAAAAGAAGTCTCCGATGGTGAATAAGAAAAGTGTGCCCGCTAATACGAACAGGTGATGGGTCCGGTTGGTCTTCTGCAATGACGCGGGGCGGATCTGGGCTGCGATAACGAGGAAAACCGTCAGGGCTGCAAGGACCACGGTGAGGAAATAGGGAACGCGGCCACCCGCATACGAAACCGCGTCCAGGGAGCCAGGCCATGCACCAAGCCCAAGCAAGTAGTCTCGCCCCGTAAATCTGACATTGCTGCACTGTGAATAGCCAACTGGCAGAAACAGGGTTAGCAGGACCAGTACGCTTCCGGTCAGCAATGACACTTTCGGTCTGACCGGGAGTGCCGGTGGAGGAAGGGAGCGCCCCGATTCCTGGATCATTGAGCGCGGAGTGTCGCCCGCAAGCGGACCGCTGATGGCGTTGCTGCGCCCGGCAGAACTAACCACGGTCGGTAGCGATTTCGCGGTAAACATTTCAGCCTCCTTACTACCAAAAACGCCAAATGTCGAATAGACACCAGAGTTAAGCTGGCGGTGCTCCCGGTCGCTGTCATCGCATTCCCGGCCGCCACAGGCCTGATCTTCCCTTTATCAGGCTTCAATGTAGCCTTCGTGCGGAAAGGCTTGCAGTGACCTGCATCACATCGCGGTGTGCGCTGGATCACAGCCAATCCTGACCCTGGCTGTTAACTTACTAGCAGTGCAGATAAACCGGCCTAGAGCGGTAAGGCCGCTTGCCTCTTGAAGATCCGGGTAAAGCGGTGAGAATTCAAGAACACGTCTGCACGGAAAGGTTAGGGTTTGAAGATGCCAGTACAGGTGGGAATCAATGGTTTTGGACGCGTTGGACGGAATGTCTTGCGCGCTGCTTTGGGAGACCCCGAAATTGACTGTGTCGCCGTGAACGATATCACGGACCCGAAGACGCTGGCGCATCTGCTGAAATACGACTCAGTGCTCGGTACGCTGGATGCTCGGGTAGGTTATGGGGAAGATTGTATTCGTCTCAATGGCAGGTCGATCCGGGTATTCAAGGCCAAGGAGCCCCGGGAGATTGACTGGTCCGATTTTGGCGTTCAGATTGTCGTGGAATCGACAGGGAAGTTTAATGACGGGCAGAAGGCTCGCGAACACCTTAACGGCTCGGTCAAGAAGGTTATCATCACGGCACCCGCCAAAAACGAGGACATTACCGTAGTGCTGGGCGTGAACGAAGGTCAGTACGACCCCGCCAAGCACCAGATCATTTCAAATTCCTCATGTACCACCAATTGTCTTGCGCCGCTGGCGAAAGTGATCCACGAAACCTTCAAGATCAAGAACGGCTCCATGACCACCGTCCACGCCTATACCAACGACCAAAAAATCCTGGACCAGCCCCACAAGGATTTGCGGCGGGCTCGCGCCGTCGGGCTCTCCATCATTCCGACTACCACCGGCGCCGCCAAATCCGTTGGGCTGGTCTTGCCGGAGCTGAAAGGCAAACTGGACGGCTACGCCCTGCGGGTGCCGACGCCAAACGTGTCGCTGGTTGATCTCGTGACCTTTGTTGAAACTCCGACGGGCGCTGAGGAAGTTAATCGCGCACTGAAGCAGGCTGCGGAGGGCTCGCTGAAGGGCATCCTCGGATACTGCGACGAGGAACTCGTGTCGGTTGACTTTCGAGGCGACTCACATTCCGCAATCGTCGATGCAAGCTTGACCAAAGCCATTGATTGGAACTGCGTGAAGGTCACGGCTTGGTACGATAACGAGTGGGGTTATTCTTGCCGGGTCAGAGATCTCATTAAACTCGTGGGTAACGGGCTGAACGACGCTCAAAGCTCCCTAAAATGAGGTAACGTCATCCTGAATGCACTGAATCTAATCCTATGCGTGTCGAACGACCCCTGACTGGACGAGCCGGGACTAACGAAACTGGTGTGCTATACGGCCGCCATGTCTCAACACAGCGCGGGCTTAATGATGTATCGCACTCGTGCCGGTCGCCTGGAAGTGCTCTTGGTACACCCGGGCGGACCGTTTTGGGCTAGGAAGGATTACGGAGCGTGGAGCATTCCGAAGGGCGAAGTATTCGGCGGGGAAGACGCTCTCGCAGCCGCGAACAGGGAGTTCGAAGAAGAAACTGGAATCACTCCCTCGGGCCAATTCGTGCCGTTGGGAACGATCGAACAAAAAGGTGCAAAGACGGTGGAGGCCTGGGCATTTGAAGGCGATTGCGATCCTAGTTCCATCAAAAGCAACACCTTCGTTTTAGAATGGCCGCCGCGCTCTGGAAAGACGCGCGAGTTTCCAGAAATCGACAGGGCAGAATTCTTCGAAGTTGGAGAAGCCCAGCGGCGGCTCAACGCGGCCCAGGCTGAGTTTTTGCCAAAACTGATTCAAGGGTTGGCGGCAAGGCGCGGCTGACCGCCGCACGGGCAATTCGCGCGGTTTGCTCAATCGAAGCATAAAGGAAGCTCTACCGATCACACAATTGAGTCAGGGTGCGCAATCGGTCGGCGAGCTGCGGCGTCAGAGCCTGCCTAGAATAACGCCAGCGCCAGTTTCCCGTTGCCGTGCCTGGCGTGTTCATTCGAGCCTCGCTGCCCAGTCCGAGAACATCTTGCAGAGGAATAATGGCCGTATCGGCGACAGATTCCATGATTGCCCGGATGAAAGCCCAATGAATTCCGGTCCCATCAGTCCCCAAGTAGACTTCCGCTCTCTCCCGCTCGCTTCCTGATTCCGAGTTCTTGCTCGCGGCATCTTCTCCTCTGCTTGTCCACCACCCGAGCGCTGTATCGTTATCGTGCGTTCCCGTATAAGCAACCGCATTTTGAGGATAGTTGTGCGGAAGATAGATTCGGCTTCCACGGTCGCTGCCAAAGGCGAACTGTAGTACCTTCATACCCGGAAACGACAGCTTTTCCCGGAGGGCCTCGACCTCGGGCGTGATGGACCCCAGGTCCTCGGCGACAAAGGGTAAGACACCTAACTCTTTTTGGGCCACCTCAAACAACTTAGCGCCTCGCCCTGGCACCCACCGCCCGTCAACGGCGGTAGGCCTTGCCGCCGGGACCTCCCAATATGCCTGATAGCCGCGAAAATGATCCAATCTGATCATATCCACCAGTGTGAGCGCCGATCGTATGCGCTGAATCCACCAGCAGTAGCTGGATTCTTTAAGCCGATCCCAGCGATACGTGGGATTTCCCCACCGCTGCCCGGTCGCGCTGAAATAATCCGGTGGCACGCCACCTACGCTGATCGAGTTCCCTTGCGAGTCAAGATCGAACAACTCGCGATGGGCCCACACATCCGCACTATCATGTTCGATATAGAAGGGAAGATCCCCTATAATCCGAATCCCCCGAGCCCGGCAATACCCTTTAAGCTCTCTCCACTGGCGGAAGACTTCAAACTGCAGGAATTTGTGGAATCCGATCTCGTCCTTGTTGGTTTGCCTTGTAGGATTCCACCTTGTCCAAAGTTCGTCGTTATTTGCCTTCTTGAGAGCCATGAAACAAGCGAACGGCTCCACCCAGTCACGGGTGTCCTCTTCAAATCGCTGGTATTCCCCCGCCTCTTTAAACACCGCAAAGGCCTTCCTGAGGAGGGGGCGTCTGTAAGCCGCTATTTGTGAGAAGTCCACGTGCGTTTCAGGAAACGCCGGAACCACGGTCAGGTCCGCCTTTGCGAGGTAACCACGTTCCACCAATTTCTCGAGGCTAATCAGAAGCGGATTCACCGCAAACGCCGACACGCTTTCATAAGGGGAATTGCCTCCTCCGGTCGGTCCAAGCGGCAGCACCTGCCACACCCTTTGGCCCGCCGCAACCAGAAAGTCAACGAACTGGTAAGCCTCGGGTCCCAAATCGCCAATTCCGAAGCGTCCGGGCAACGACGTGGGATGCAGCAGGATGCCACTGGCTCTTGGAAATCTCATGCAGTCAGTCTCATGGCCGAAGTTCTCGGGTAGACACCGCCGAAGAAACGGCGGTGCGGACTATCCCCTTGTCGAAGTTCATCACAACGAAGAACCTGATTATCGCAGTGGAACAGGCAAGCAAAAATCCTTGTTTCGCTCTGAGCTGAGGGCTCGGCCGGGTGAAGCCAAGATCATTCAGACATGCGCGCGGCACCTGCGCACCTACACGTTCACGGGGTTCAGTGCCGCTGACGCTTTGGCCAGAACGTCATAAACATCGTGATCCCTGATTTGGCGAAAATCTTCATACCATTGCCCGACCGCGATGAATGAATCGGGCTCTGTAAGGCACACGAGTTCGTCAACATGAGCCCTCAAGTCCTCACAGGCTTGGCGCGGGGCGACGGGAACTGCAACAACGATTCGGGCAGGCTGGTGCAGGCGCAAAGCCATGACGGCGGCGCGCATCGACGAACCCGTTGCCATTCCGTCGTCCACGACAATCGCAATTTGGCCGGCTATCTGTAGCGGCAAGTGGCGCCCTCGATATAGCTGCTCTCGCCGCTCGAGCTCGCGCAACTCTTCGGCCGCCACGTCATCGATCACACTGCTCGGGATACCTAGACTGTGTACAGCCAGGTCATCGATCACCCGCACGCCTCCGCTCGCGATAGCTCCCATAGCGTACTCACGGTGTCCCGGAACATCGAGCTTGCGGACCACGAAAACATCCAGCGGCGCATTCAGCTCCCGCGCTATTTCGAAGGCCACAGGCACACCGCCGCGCGGCAATGCCAGCACTGCAACATCCGGGCGGTCAGCATACGCCCTTAGCCGTAAAGCTAGTCTTTGCCCCGCATCGGTTCGGTCTCGGAAGGTCGGAAATGGAGTAAAAGTAATCATCTTCTTCCTCCTTAACTGGCATTGGGGGCCGCAGATAAAGCATCGTGACAGTTCCATCCGCTGCTTCAATCTCAAGCGCCTCATCCGCCCCTCTTTCGTTGTGCTTCAACCAGACATGTCGCGCCACAGAAACAGCGAAGGAACTTGAAGTTTCGACCGGCGCTGCCGCTCCGAGGTCAATTAAGATCGCGTGGCCTCTGTGGGTAGTCCAAATCGCAATGCCAGCCAGGGGTTCATTCTTGGCCCGCATCCGGTATGCCATGTCCGGCCCCACTTGCTCAATCGTTACAAGCCGAGTTTGGTGAAGGCGAGTGAACGTGGCGAAGAAGGCGTCCCACGCTCCTTGCGGAATCTCTTCCGTTATCGATCTCACGCCGGCCAAAAAGCCCTCCTCCGTTGCGCCGCCCAGTGTCCAACACTTCCAGCCGTACTTCTCTGTTTTTCGTCCTGCGTCAGCCATCACCTGCTGTTCGCCCATCGCATTTTCCTCTTCTTTGCCCAAACAGTGTCTTGTCACTTGATCTCAGCCCGAGCTTGGCAGGCTGTGCGGGACGCGAGATCAATTGACAGGTGCACACCCAAAAGCAGCCTGGAGAAGCAGCACCAGGGCTGCATCTCGGTGCCACGGCGCCACGCTGTTGAGAATTATCGTCGCTAAGTCTCGATCAATCGCAATCGCATTCTCAATGAGTTTCTCCCGGCTCATGACGACAATTTGCATCGTGCGCCTCCTGTCGCTCGCTAAGTCCGGCAAGCTCTTCCGCTTCTATCACGCTTCAAGATTCAGTTTGGCGGGTCCATTTTTAGCCCGTCTTCAAACTCATTTATTCAAATCCGGATCCAGGCGGCAGTGATGCCGATCACTCAACTGTGTGACGGCAGTCACATGGGAGTGGCCGATAAAAGCACAGCACCGGAGGTATGGAAGCCTGAAGCCAGGAAGGGAAAATGCCGCGTTTCCAATTGGCCGCAGTCTCCGTATGCTGTATCGGTCTTAAGCCCTTTGGCCCACTTTCTCGGCGGGAGGATAAAAACGCGTTCCTTCGCGGTTCGCGAGATTTTCGTATTGGTAGTATTTTTCGGTCACCACCGTCTGGGCCATGCGGAGCAGTTCTTCAGCCTCAGCGGGATTGACGCTGGCGAGAGCCGTATAGCGAATTTCATTGTAGGCGTAATCTTTCAATGGGATGCTCGGCCTCGGAGAATCCAGGCGGAAGGGAGTTTCGCCGATGCGCCTCATTGCCGGATTATAGCGGTACAGCGGCCAATAGCCGCTGGCCACAGCGAGTTGCTGCTGCTTCATTCCAAAGCGCATGTCGATGCCATGCGCAATGCATTGGCAGTAAGCCAGAATTAACGACGGTCCTTTGTAGGCTTCAGCTTCACGGAAGGCCAGCAGCGTTTGCTGAGGATTGGCTCCCATCGCGACCTGAGCGACGTAGACATTGCCATAGGCAATAGCCTGCAAACCAAGATCTTTCCGTGCCACACGTTTTCCAGCAGCAGCAAACTTGGCCACGGCGCCAAGCGGAGTGGCCTTGGAAGCCTGGCCACCGGTGTTTGAATAAACCTCCGTATCCAGAACCAGCACATTTACATTGCGTCCGCTGGCCAGGACATGGTCGAGGCCACCGTAGCCAATGTCGTACGCCCAACCGTCTCCGCCAACAATCCAAACGCTTCGCCGCACCAACTGGTCCGCCACCGCCAGGAGGTTACGCGCCGGCTCATCATCGCGCTGCGCGAGCCTTTGCTTGAGTTCGGCGGCCAGCGCACGCAGCCTGCGAATTTCGGACTCCTGGAGCTGAGGCGCCGCGAGGATTTCACCCGCAAGATCTTCACCTACTACGGGCGCGAGCTGCTTCAGTAATTTCCTCGCCAGCTCCAGTTGCTGGTCGGCGGCAAGGCGAAAGCCCAGACCAAATTCGGCGTTGTCCTCGAAGAGCGAATTGGACCAGGCCGGCCCCCGGCCCTCATGGTTCTTCGTCCAGGGCGTTACGGGTAGATTGCCTCCGTAAATTGACGAGCAACCTGTAGCATTGGCAATCTGTAACCGGTCGCCAAACAGTTGCGACAGCAGCTTCAGGTAGGGCGTTTCGCCGCAGCCGGCGCAGGCCCCGCAGAACTCGAAGAGCGGTTCCAGGTACTGCACGCCACGCACATTGGCAAAGTCCACCCGCGCACGATCGTTCACCGGCAGAGTCTCGAAGAAACGAATGTTCTGCCTTTCAGCCTGGATGAGGCCGCCCTTTTCCGTCATGTTGATGGCCTTGACACTGGCCTCGCTGGGACTGACAGCCGGACAAGCCTCGACACACAGCGCACAGCCGGTGCAGTCTTCCACATAGAACTGTAATGTGAAGCGCTCTTCCGGAAAGCCGCGGGCATTCACCGGGGCCGATTGGAAGGTCGCCGGAGCGCCAGCCAGGCGGTCTTCGTGAAAGTACCGGGCGCGGATGATGCTGTGAGGACACACGAAGCTGCATTGCCCGCATTGGATGCACAGATCGGGACGCCAGGCCGGAACAAAGTCGGCAATGTTGCGCTTTTCATAGGCGCAAGTGCCGCAAGGAAAAGTACCGTCAGCGGGGAGCAGGCTGACCGGAATTTCGTCGCCCTGCCCGGTCATCATTTTGGCCGTCACCTTACGCACGAATTCCGGAGCCGTTTCAGGAACAATGGGCGGGATCTCGGCAGCGCTTGTGACGGTGCCGGGAACCGGGACCTCGTGGAGGCGCTCGAGCGTTCCATCAACCGCCGCAAAATTCTTTTGGATCACCGCCTCGCCCTTTCGGGCGTACGTCTTGCGAATGGACTCCTTGATGTGGCGGATCGCTTCCTCGCGGGGCAACACACCCGAGATGGCGAAGAAACACGTCTGCAGAACGGTGTTGATGCGTGTTCCGAGGCCCACTTCGCGAGCCACCGCTGAGGCATCGATCACGAAGAACCTAAGCCGCTTGCGAATGATCTGCTGTTGCACAAGCCGGGGAAGCTTGTGCCAAACTTGATCCGGCCCATAGGGACTGTTAAGGAGGAAAACTCCGCCTGGCGCGGCCAGCCGCAACACGTCCTGGCGCAGCAAGAAATCAAACCGGTGACATGCAACGAAATTGGCTGACTCGATCAGATAAGGCGCGCGGATCGGCTCCGGACCGAATCGCAGATGCGAAACGGTCTCTGCACCGGACTTGTGCGAGTCATAGATAAAGTATCCTTGAGCATAAAGACCCGCGTCTTCAGCGATGATCTTCACGCTGTTTTTATTTGCGCTGACGGTGCCGTCGGTGCCGAGACCGTAGAAGACGGCTTTGGTCACCCCGTCCGGTTCTATCGTGAAGCTCGGATCGCAGACCAAACTCAGGCCGCTCACGTCGTCGTTGATGCCCACAGTGAAACCATGGCGTGGTTCCAATTTCTTCAGCTCATCAAAGACTGCTTTCGCCATACTGGGGTTGAAGTCCTTCGAAGACAGGCCATACCGGCCTCCAACAATGCGAGGATTCACTGGCAGCGCACCTCGGGCAGCGGTGCCAGCGAGCGCGGCGACCCCATCCAGATACAGGGGCTCGCCGGTCGCGCCGGGTTCCTTGGTCCGGTCAAGCACGGCAATGGCTTGGACCGAAGCCGGAAGCGCACGGAGAAAATGCTCCACCGAGAATGGCCGATAGAGCCGCACCTGGACGATGCCAACTTTTTCACCGTGAGCGCGGAGCGCCTTCACCGTCTCCTGCGCCGTCTCCGCCCCCGAGCCCATGAGCACGACCACTCGCTCGGCGTCTTGGGCACCTTCGTATTCGTAAAGCTGATAGGTGCGCCCGGTTAAATCGGCGAAGCGGGCCATCGCTCCCTCGACGATCTCAGGCAGCTTCGCATAATACGGGTTGACCGCTTCGCGCGCCTGGAAAAACGTATCGGGGTTGTGCGCCGTGCCGCGAATGAAGGGATGTTCCGGATTGAGCGCCCGAGCCCGATGCGCTCGGACGAGATCCTCGCGGATCATGCTTCGAATCTCGTCGTCGGAAAGCAAATATAGGGTGTTGAGTTCGTGCGACGTGCGGAAGCCGTCGAAGAAGTGCAGGAAGGGCACGCGAGACTTCAGCGTGGCTGCCTGGGCGATCAGTGCCGAATCGTGGGCTTCCTGCACTGAGCCTGACGCGAGCATGGCGAAGCCCGCACTTCGCACCGCCATCACATCGGAATGATCGCCAAAGATCGAAAGAGCCGAAGTTGCAACCGAGCGGGCCGCGACGTGGAGGACTGCTGGGGTCAGTTCGCCTGCGATTTTCAGCATGTTGGGCAGCATGAGGAGCAGGCCCTGGGAGGCCGTAAAGGTGGTGGTCAGTGCACCCGACTGCAACGCGCCGTGCACCGCCCCAGCAGCGCCGCCTTCACTTTGCATCTCAATGACCGCCGGAACGTTGCCCCAAATATTGCGAACCCCCGCGGCAGCCCATTCATCTGCCAACTCCGCCATCGGCGAAGAAGGCGTGATCGGGTAGATCGCGCAGACTTCGTTCACACGGTAGGCCACGTGTGCAACTGCCGTGTTGCCGTCCATCGTCGCCTTCGTTGCCATCATCAACTCGCTTCCGATCCGAAATTACGTGGGCTCCTTCACCATCTCCATCGCATGGCAGGGACATTGCTCGACGCAAACCGCGCAGCCGGTACAGCGCGAGAGGTCGACCCGATAACGAAGTCCGGGCCCCAGCTTGATGATCGCCTTCTCGGGACACGCCGCGTAACAGTTGTCACACTCGAAGCAGTTTCCGCAGGAGAAGCACCGCCGGGCTTCGTGCAGTGCCTCGGCCTCACCGAGGCCGGCGACTACTTCCTCAAAACTCTGCACCCGTTCTTTCGGAGGGCGCTGGCGTTCAAGCGAAGGAAAGGCATCGGTGTAAATGGGCAGTTTCAGCATTGAAAAGGAGACCACGAGTGGGCGGAGTAGCCTTTCGTAGGTCGTGCCGCGAAGCCATGCGTCAATAAAACGTGCGGCCTTCTTGCCGTGCCCCACCGCCGTGGTCACGGTCCGCTCGCTCGGCGTCATATCGCCCCCGGCAAAGATGCCCGCATGTCCTGTCATCATGTTGGATCCGACAATCACGGAGCCATCCTGCCGAAACTCGATGCCGGGTACCTTTCTCAGAAACCCGCTGTCCGTTTCCTGGCCGAGCGCCAGCACAACCGCGTCGGCCTTGAGCGTCTCCAGTTGACCGGTCGGTTCCGGCCGCCCTCCGGCATTGAGGCGCATCGTCTCGACGGTCAAGTCTTCGCCCGAGATCATCTTGATCGTCGACAGCCACTTGACCTTGACCCCCTCGGCCAGAGCCTCCTCCAGTTCAAAGGCGTGAGCGGGCATGTGGGCTCGATCGCGCCGGTAAATGATCAGTGGCTCGCTAGCCCCCAGGCGCCGTAGAGTCCGGGCAGCGTCCATGGCTGTATTGCCGCCGCCGTAGACGACCACCCGACGTCCGAGCAGCGGCGCTTCTCCCGTCTCAACTTGGTGCAACAAGTTGATCGCATCAAGGACTCTCCCCGCATCGCGGGCCGGAATGTCCACGCGCTTGCCCAGATCGGCGCCAATTGCGACAAAGGCCGCGTCAAAATGGCCCGCCTCCTTTTCAGCGAGCAGATCCTCGACCTTATGATCGAGCACAATCTTCACACCGATCGACTCGATCCGCTCGATCTCTCTCATCAGGACGTTCCTCGGCAAGCGGTAGGAGGGAATTCCAAAATGGAGCATGCCGCCCGGCAGCGGGCCTGCCTCGTGGATCTCCACCTGGTGGCCGAGCCGCGTGAGATGATAGGCGGCGGAGAGCCCGCTCGGGCCGGCTCCGACGATCAGCACGCGCTTGCCGGAGGGAAGATCAGCAATTGGGACAGACCAGCTCTCAGAGGCGGCGAGGTCTCCTAAGAAACGCTCCACGGCGTGAATACTGACGGCGCTATCGACCTCCAGGCGGTTGCAGGCCGTCTCGCAAGGGTGGTAACAAACCCGGCCATGGACGCTGGGCATGGGGTTGTCTTGCATCAACAGCTCCCATGCCGCTTGAAAGCTTCTCGCCTGCGCCAGCGCCAGCCACCCTTGGATATTCTCACCGGCCGGGCAGGCGTCGTTGCACGGAGGCATCCGATCGGCATAAACCGGCCGCTGCCAGCGTTGCGGGCCCGCACCTAATTCCTGTGTCAGGTCAACAACGGGAGTGACGTCTCTGACGGGCGTAGTCATCGCGGAGAGCCTCACAGAACTTAAGGCTACTCTCCCGAAAGACCTGACGGCTGTGACGGCAATCACAGCTCATCGCGCGCACGCTCACAGAGCACACGGTCCGGAATACGTGAGTTTCCGCACGGTTTGTGCAGCGGCCGCCTAGCGCAGCAACACCACAATCGACCGAGCTTTCACGGAATAAGCAAGCGAGGAGATCGGTACCGGAGGGTCACTGAAATCATCTGGAGAAAGCAAGCTCGTATCGACAACCCGCTTCCAGTCGTGGGGATCGCCTTCCTGAAGGGTGAACGTCAAGTCCTGCCAGTAGGCGTTGATCATGACATAGATATCCTGATCGTGCTCCGAAGCGCCGTGGAGGCAGAAAGCCAAGGTGTGGGATTCCGGACTAAGATCGGTTCGGCCGTCCGTTCCATACCAGCGAACGTCTTCCCGCCAAAAACGGCTGCGGCCTAAGCTGGGGTGCGATTTTCGAAACGCGATCATCTTTTGAAAAAAGCGATAAACGCCTTGGTTCTTGGCGAGCAGATCCCAATCGACCCAGGTGGTCTGGTTGTCCTGATTATATGGGTTGTTATTCCCGCTTTGCGTGCGCATGAACTCATCGCCGGCGCAAAACATGGGCGTTCCATTCGAGAGAAAGAGAATTGAGCAGAAATTCTTGATTTGTCTCTGGCGAAGCTCGAGCACTTCCGGCGGCGCACCCACATCTCCTTCCCAACCACAATTCCAGCTCAAGTTATCGTCGGTTCCATCGGTATTGTTGTTGCCGTTCGCCTCGTTGTGCTTGTGGTTGTACGCCACCAGGTCGTACAGGCAGAAGCCATCATGAGAAGTCACGTAATTCAGGCTTTGATACGGATGATAGACATTGGGCAGCGTGTCAGAAAACAGATCGTCGCTGCCATAAATGCGGGTCATCAGAGCACTGACTTTACCTTCGTCGGCCTTGACGAAGGACCGCACGTCGTCGCGAAACTGCCCGTTCCACTGAAGCCAGAAAAAGCCTGGAAAGTTGCGCCCGAGTTCGTACGTCGAAACATCCCACGCTTCGGCAATCAACCGGATTCCCGCGAACGCCGGGTCGGCGTTGATCTCGAATAATATCGGGGGGTCCTTGAGGTTTAACGATCCGTCATCATTGCGAGTGAATATGGAGGCCAGATCAAAGCGGAAGCCATCCACATGCATTTCGGTGACCCAATACCGCATGCTGTCGAGGATCATTTTGCGCACAATCGGGTTGGCGCAATTCAGTGTGTTGCCCGTTCCGGTATCATTCCGATAATGAATCATGTCAGGTTCGAGCAAATAGTACGTGGTGTTGCCAAGCCCCTTGAAACTGTACATCGGGCCCAGTTCATTGCCTTCCGCCGTGTGGTTATAAACAACGTCCAGAATCACTTCAATGCCCGCCGCGTGGAATGCCTTGACCATGGACCGGAATTCATTCATCTGCTGATCTTCCGTCCGGCCGACCGCATATTCGTTATGTGGGGCGAAGAAATTCAAGGGCATGTAACCCCAATAGCCACCCTCCTGTGGATCGAACTGGAAAATCGGCATCAGCTCAACGGCTGTAACGCCCAGATCCTGCAAGTAAGGAATTTTCTGAATCAAGCCGGCGAAGGTTCCCCGCTTCTCGGCATCGACTCCTGAATTCGAGCGGCGCGTAAAGCCTCTTACATGAAGCTCGTAAATGACCGTGTCGTAGGTATGAACCGGGTGCTGATCCGCTCCCCAGTCGAAATCACTTTCCGGCGGCTCAACCAACCCTAAAGGAACCTTCCCAGCATTGGAACCGGGACCGATTGATGCTTGGCGATTGAAGTCGGGAGGGAAGTACACGGACTTCGCATAGGGGTCCATGAGAATCTTGTCGGAATCAAAGCGCTGTCCCTCTTCAGGCGCGAATGGACCCTCGACACGGTAAGCGTAGTAGCTGGCTTCGCGAACTGTCGCGGCCGGAACGCGAGTGTGCCAGATTCCGCCGGATCGATGGGTCAAGTAATCCAGCGATTGTTCATAGATGGGGTAAAGAAGATCTTTATCTGAGTAAAGAAGAAGTGTGACGCCTGTGGCGTGCACGGAAAACAGCGCGAAGTTGTAAGCTTGCTCCGCTTCGATCCATGTCACACCGAGCGGATTCGGAGATCCGTGTGCTGCTGTCCAAGGATTGATGTTTGCCACGGTCTCTCTCTCCCAAACAGCAATTTAACTCCCTCAGTTGCTCTTGATCGCGCCTTCTTTTATATCCAGCTAAACATAGACCGATAATACAGGACAAGGGCCCAACTGCAGAACACGATTAGTCGTGGATCCAAACACCGCCACATCCAATGCCCCGCGGCCTTGTGCTCCCATAACGATCAAATCGGTCTCAGATTCGGTTGCAAGCTGAATAATTTCCCAGTACGGTTTGCCAAGTCGCACGACGCTCTTAATCGTACACCTGCTGCGGGCGTCGGATGGGAGGGGGGCTTCCAGCTCGCGGATTACCCGGCCAGTCTCCGATTCGAGCTCCGTGCCGTGAGGAATGTCCTCCAACACATGGAGTAGGGTCAACTCGGCACGGTATTCTCCAGCCAGAGAGAGTGCGTAGGCCAGCGCGCGGGATGCATGATCCGAGAAATCCGTGGCAAGCAGGATTTTCTTGATTTCAGGTCCGCCGCCTGGCTCCCGGCTGATAAAGTCGTGGGCTGGCTTCCGAACGGCGAGCACCGGCCAGGGTGATTTCCGCACCACTCTCTGAGTTACGGAGCCGGTGATGAACCGGTCCAAGCCACGCCGGCCGTGTGTTCCCATGACAATCAAGTCAATCGCTTCTGTTTGGGCAAACTTCAGAATCAGGTCGGCCGGGTCGCCCACTTGCAAGAGGGTTTCAGGCTGAACTTGCTGAGAAACTCTCGAAGCGACTAATTTTTCCAGAGCCTCTTGAGCTCCTGCTCGGAACTCGGCATAGACTTCCCTCCAGCCAGGCAGGTTCTCATACGTGAACAAGACCGTCACCGGCTCGATCACATGCTGAGCGTAGAGCTTCGCCTTGTATCGCGCCGCGAATGACACGGCGTAGTCAAAGCCCCTCGTCGAAAAATCCGAAAAATCCACTGGGCAGAGAATTCTTTCGATTTTCAGCTTAAGCTCCTTCCCTGCGAGCGACTCTTTCCCGAACTCGGGCTGTCACCCGTCTTCCGCTTGCTTACGTCGTAGAGGCCCTCAGATCGGAGTATCGGTGACACAAGCCTCGGTCTGATGTGACCGCCGTCACAGATTCACAAATTGCAACCCGCCAATGCCCATGCGGAGGCAACTGTAGGGGTTGGGATGAAGTAGCCAGGGGTGAAGTAGCTTGACAACGGCGAGTGCTTCTCATAATCTATACCTTTCGGTACAGTATATTTTGTTTTCAATAACTTAATGCAACTCAGTCGCAGTGGGCAAGCTACTGCGACAAATTCGCAGTTCGATGGCCGAAGCCAAAATGTCGCGGAACCAGTCGCTGTTGGACAGTCTGACCGTGAAGGGCTATCGCGTGACGTCTCAACGCCGGATATTGATCGAGACCATCCAAGCTGCGCGAGAGCATCTCGACGCGGCGACGCTCTTGAAATTAGCCACGCAGCGCGACCCGCGGATCAATCGTGCCACAGTTTACCGGACGCTGAATCTGCTGAAAAAGCTTCAGTTGATGGACGAACTCGACCTAATGCACTTAGAGGGTGAGAAACACTTCTACGAAGTCAAGCCGGACTGTCAGCACATGCATCTGGCGTGCTGTAGCTGCGGGGCAATCAGTGAATTTAGCAGTGAGACCTTCGAGCGGCTCAAAGACGAGATCGCCGAGCAGACCGGCTTTGAGATTCAAGTCACTCGTCTCGAAGTTGGGGGGAACTGCCGTGCCTGTTCTCTGAATGCAAAACTCAGCGCCTCTCCGGCTCGAGGCAAGACCGCCAGACGCTGACAACGGAATTCGTGGGAATCCCCACGGCGGACTTTGACGAGGCAGCCGCGGGGATTCCGTCATCGACAACCCACAGGCTGACGACTGCCTCATTTTAGGGTCGCCAGCCACGGTATTTCAACGAGAAAGGAAAACCATGGCAAGAAGACGACCGTTCTTTTGGCGGCTGTTCCTGATATGCAATTTCGCCTCCCTTATCTGGGTTGCATTTCCCAAGCCTGCCAAAGCTGACAAACCCTACTTCGTTACCTATGACGACGAAATGGAGGAACCGGGGAACTTGGAAATCTCTTTCAATCCTCTCATCGCCCTGCCGCATACCGCGCCAGATTTTCTTGGAGGCTGGACCGAGTTCGAATATGGCGCGAAGGGTTGGTGGACGACAGAATTTTATCTTGACGGCCAGAGCACGTGGGGACAGAGCACGATCTTCACCGGATACCGCTGGGAGAACCGTTTTCGGCCGCTGGCAAACGAACACTGGATCACTCCGGTCCTTTACGTGGAATTCGAAGACATCAACGGTGCCGACAAAGCGCTCGCAGAGGTCGTGAATCATGACTCGGTAGATGATCTTGCCGTTCCCAATCGGGAAGCACAGACCGAAAAGCAGCGCGAAATCGAGACCAAACTGATTCTCTCCAGCAATTACAGAGGATGGAACATCTCCGAAAACTTCATCGGCGAGAAAAATCTGGCCAACGAACCGTGGGAATTCGGTTATGCCGTCGGCATGAGCCGGCCTCTGGCGCTGGCCGCGTCAAGCGAAATGTGCGGCCTTTGCCGCGAAAACTTCAAAGCGGGTGCAGAAATCTATGGCGGCCTCGGCACGTGGGACCAATTTGGGTTCCCGGGGACGGCGCATTACCTCGGTCCCATACTGTCGTGGGAACTTCCGAACGGCACTAGTTTCCGAATCTCGCCCACCTTTGGATTGAACGGTTACAGCGCGCGCTTTTTCATTCGATTCGGCGTCTCGTACGAAGTCCCCCGGTTTGACCGCATTATTCGGAGGTGGTTCCGATGAGACAAAGCTCCTCGAGGTCGCGGATCGGGCGGACGGCAGCCGGATTATCGGCAGTTGTATTACTTACCTGCCTCGCTGCAGCGAGGCAAAAGTCCGGAGATGGTCCGGCGGCGCGGTTGAGCGAAGCTCCGCCCTCCGCCCGCTCGCTGCTCAATCCCTTCGCAGGGGACCAGGAGGCGGCCGCAGCCGGCCACAAACTCTTCAAACAGCACTGCGCCGAATGTCACGGCGAAGATGGACACGGACTCGGCCACGCCGCTAACCTTCACTCACCTGGCGTTCAACACGCGTCCGACGGAAGCCTCTTTTGGGTTCTGAGGAACGGGCGAATCCGGCGCGGCATGCCCTCGTGGTCACAGTTGCCGGACCAGCAACTGTGGCAGATTGTCACCTATCTTAGAACTCTCAAGGGAAAATGATGGGCGGCGAGTGGAGCGAATAGCCCGGTTCCAGGCGACTCTGTCGAGCCCTTCGGCCCGCTGTGCGTGGACGGCGACCGTGGGCCTCTAAGATTGGGTTGTGGAGACCGGGGCGGTTCTCTGGACTTTGAGAAGTTCGACGAGAACCTGCGGAGCAGTCAAAGGCGGCTCTTCTCGAAACGCGTTCAGCAGGTATTGAGAGACCATGCGCTGGGTGTTGAAGAAAGAGCCATTCAACGCGATGGTCGAACGCATGACATGGGTATAGGCCTCCGGGCGGCCGTAGAACATGGGCAGGATAATTTGTTCCAGCTTGTTATAAAGATCAGCCACTTCCTGAGCCAGACTTTCTGGAACTTCTTCCTGGCCAATATCCCAGCCGGTGACCCCCTCGACATGCCCTTCAAACCACCAACCGTCCGGAACACTCAGGCTCGGGATGCCGTTGAGGGCGGCTTTCATGCCGCTCGTACCGGAGGCCTCATAGGGTCGCTGAGGAGTGTTCAGCCAGAGGTCCACGCCGCTGGTGATCAAGCGGCCCCAATGAATATCGTAATTCTCTACATAAACAACCTTGATCTTGTCCTTGAGCAGAGTCGCCGCCTCGAACACCCGCCGGATCATCGCCTTCCCCGGCTCATCCTGGAAATGGGCTTTGCCGCCGAGCACAATCTGAAACGGACCGACCCGGTCCGCAATCCGCCGAAGCCGGTCGAGATCCGTGAACAGGAGATTGGCGCGCTTGTAGGCTGTGGCGCGGCGCGCAAAGCCGATGGTCATAGCGGATTCCTCAAGCTGCACCTTAGTTTTACTCTTGATCTCCTTCAAGAGCGCCTGCTTTGCCATCGCGTGCGCCGCCCGGATCTCGGCCAACGGTATTCCGACGGCATATCGCAGGTAGAGATTGTCGCGCCGCCACTCGGGAAAGTGGCGGTCATACAGGGCTTGGAACGCAGGCGAGGTCCAGGTAACCGCGTGAACGCCGTTAGTGATGGCACGAATCGGGTAGTTGGGAAACATCCCCCGCGAAACCTCGGCGTGGTGCATCGCGACGCCGTTAATATAGTGGGAACATTTCAGAGCCACGTACGTCATATTCAGCGTGCCGTCGGTAAAGCAGCCCGCTCCTTCAAGTGCGATCGTCCGCTCCGATCCCAGGACCTGTCGAACCAGATCCTTTGGAAACTGATCGTGGCCCGCCGGCACCGGGGTGTGAGTCGTGAAAATACACTTCCGTCGAAGCGCCTGCCGGTCTTCTTCGGTAACGGAGCTCAAAGGGCGGCCCGCGAGCTGTTGCTCGATGAGCGCAAGGCTTATCAGGGCGGCGTGGCCCTCATTCATATGGTAGATTTCAAGGTGGCCGTGTCCAAGGGCATCGAGCATCTGGATGCCGCCGACCCCTAAAATTACTTCCTGGCAGAGACGGTAATGATGGTCTCCACCGTACAGAAAATCAGTCAAAGTTTGGTCGTAGGGGCTATTCTCGGTGAGCGCCGCGTCGAGCAAATAGACAGGTACCGTGTGACCGCCGATGCCGCGAATCACAAACCGCCAAGCCCGAAGCTGTACCTTGCGCCCCTCGATGGTGACGGTTGTGCGGGGTTCCATCGGATCGAGAGCACTCTCAGGGTTCCACGTCGACGGCAGCTCAGTTTGGTTACCTTGCCCGTCTAGACGCTGCTCAAAATAACCCTTGCGATGGAGGAGAGTGACGCCGAGCATCGGTACCCCCAGGTCAGCCCCGGACCGCAACGTGTCGCTCGCGAGCACACCCAACCCGCCCGCATAGGTTGGTATACTCGATTCCAGCGCGATTTCCATGGAAAAGTAAGCAACTTTGGGTGTGTCCACTAAACTCTGCATAACAGGTGTTGCTGGCTAGCCTCCTTAACAATCGGCTTTTGCGCTCAGTGTGGGCCCTTACCGCATCCTAACCAAGCTACGAGCGGAAACCGCACCATGGCTCACGACCACGCCAGCCAATCCCCTCCCATCAGAACCCTCCAAGTGGGATAAAGGGTGGCGTGGTAGTGCTCGTGCCGCCGAGAAACATACACGGACTAAGATTCTGCCGGTCATATCCACCAGTATGAGGCATCCGTCTTTAACAATGAGTAGGGCAGCGCAACCTGCAAACAAGGCCGCTCCGATTAGAAGGATTAACCCTACGCAAGCCGCATATACACTTATCATGTACATATGACCTCCACGGAAGCCGTCTATAAAAGCTCGAAGATCAGCGGTGACTCCCGAAGCTACTCGCTTTGCTCCGCAGGCCTTGTCCAGGTACTCGCATCCAGCCGCTGCCTCACATTTATAGCTTTGCTCCCGGCACCCAAACGCCGTAGAGGTAGACCCCGAGCAAAGTGAGCAGATAAAGGACTTCCATTATGGTCAGTTCCTCGCCCCCGGGGGTTGTTGCAGGATCCTCGCTTTTGGTGACCACATGCTTAGCGGCCAATGCGGATTCATTGCCCGCTGGTTGCGAGGTTTTATTGTCAGGATGCGCCGGCATCAGCCAAGGGAGTGCTAAATCCGCAAGAGTGAGAACCGGCACTACCGAACCGTAAATGCAAGGCGTTATATTCACGGCGTCTCTCCTTAATGTGTGCTCCACCGCAAGTTTGGCGCCCGCCTACGCCCGTGGGTTCGTCACGCTTCCCAACCTGTTTCAGCTCCATTTTCCAATGCTCTCAAAGCAAGCACAGTGACGTGGATCACTATGCCGTATGACGGTTTGGGCACGAACTGTCTTGGGGAATTGGCAGGCAAGAGCCTTTGCCCGCAGGCTCATCACCTGGCAGCGACAAGAAGGCTGGCTGCTAGAGTGGGCTGCTGCCTTCGGGCTCGATGGCACTGAGCATAATCACCTCGAGTTCCTCGGTGATCTCTTCCTGCCGTAGTAGATTCACGTGGTGGCCGAGTCTGGTTACAGCTTTTTCCAAGTGACGGATCGCGTTCTCCATGTGCCTGACCCTCTGCCGATGCTCCGCCATCAGCGAGCTATAGAAGATATCGTACAGCGCCGCCAACAAATAGTGGTCCGCCAACAGAACCATCAAATCCCGTGACGGGATTTGGAGCAGAGGCGGGTCTGAATAGCGTCTGGCTTCGGCCCGCACGAAGCGTACGAAGGGTTCGACGACACGGGTCTCGAGGCCGCTCTCCGACTCCTGGTTATGGATGATGGTTAGGAAACGCGGTTCCAGGGCCGGAAGTTCCTGTTGCATCGTTCCCAGATGGCGGGCCGCCTCGGTGATGGTCTCAGGAACCTCCTCGGGAGCCGCAGGTCCAGGCAGGCTGAGCCCAACCCGAAGATCGGCTGGTACCTTTGAGGCAAGCCGGCTCCCGACAATTATCAATGTTGCCTCGGTGCGCTTGTGGTCGCCGCGCCGGAGGAGTTGAAGGCGCTGAAGGACCATCTCATTAAAGCCGCCGCAGAAGCCTCGCTCCGACCCGATGAGCAGGTACAGACGATGCTTCATTTCGCTAGGCGCAGCGCCAGCCGGAACCGGATGAAAGCTCAGGAAGTCTGAAACAGCTTCTTCCACGCCCGCCGCGGTTTGCCTTTGTGCGGTGGCAAGCCGGTTCAATTTGCTGATTTCAAGGAGCGAGAGGTTTTTCATGGCGCTCATAATCCCTTTGATCTCTTCCAGGGCATCGAACCGCCGCCGCAGATCAGCCTTTTTGCTCATCCACCACTCCAGTTCTTTCACCTTGCTCGGCGAACCATCTCTTCACCGCGTCCACCCACTCTTCTCTCGGTGAGGAAAGCGTCAGCATGCTCGCCGCAACTCGCCGCGCCAAATAGTCGAGAGCGCCGGGAATTTCTTCCAGCCTGGCTCCATCAAGCAGCCCGCTATTGAAAGCGACCAGCCAAGCCATCTGGAACTCGATCGCCAATGGCGCTTGCTGGTCTTGCTTAAGGATTTCGCGGAGCACTCTTCCCCGCTGGATCTGGCGCTCGATCGATTTCTCAAGCTTTGCACCGAAACGGGTAAACACTTCGAGTTCCAGGAAGCGAAGGTAGTCCAGCTTCATCCTTCCCGCTTCGTTGCGGATTCCGGCATCTTGGGCCCGGCCGCCGATCCGTGAGACCGACTTGGTGATGTCAATCGCCGCCAGAAAGCCCCCGGAGAAGAGCAGCTCCGAAAAGTAGATTTGACCGTCCGTGATCGAGATGAGATTAGTAGGAATGTAGGAAGCGAGCTCACCTTCTTTGGTTTCAACCAAAGGCAAGGCGGTGAGGCTTCCTCCGCCCACCTGTGCGGAAAGGCAGGTGGAGCGCTCGAGCAGCCGCGAATGAAGGTAGAAAATGTCGGCGGGATAAGCCTCGCGCCCGGGCGGTCTTCTCAGCAGCAACGAAAGTTCGCGATAGCAATCGGCGTGAGCGGTCAAATCATCATAGATGACCAACGTATCGAGTCCCCGCCGCATCCAGGCTTCCGCAATCGCGGTTCCGGCAAACGGAGCCAGGTATTGAAGTCCAGGGAGGGCGGCGGCATCGGCGACCACGATGCTCGTGAACTCGAGCGCACCGGCCGCTTTGAGAGTCTCCACCGTGTTCATTACGCTCGACCGCTTCTGACCAATCAAGACGTAGACGCAACGGACATTCTTACCTTTCTGATTAATCACAATATCCAGCGCCAATGAGCTTTTACCCAGGCCGTTATCGCCGATCACGAGCTGCCGCTGCCCCTTGCCGATGGGAATCAGCGTGTCGATAATCTTGTTTCCCGTATACAGCGACCTCCTCACGAAGTCGCGTTCGATGATCGGTGGTGAGAGGACGTCTATCTCGCGGCGGTCCTTGCATCCGATGGACGTCAGACCGTCGAGTGGCCGCCCCAAAGGGTCTACGATACGGCCGAGAAGCTCATCGCCCACAGGAATACTCAAGTGCTGGCCTGAATGGGTGACGAGACAGCCTGCCGCTAGTTTGTCTGTCTCCTCTAAGAGGATAGCCCCTACCAGTCCTTCCGTAAGATGGAAAACCAACGCCCGGCTACCATCTTCGACATTCAACACCTCGTCGATGGCAGCCGTCGGAAGACCTTCGATCCAAACAATGCAGTCGCCGACCGAGACGACTCTTCCCAACTCCGAGACGCGGACCGAAAACTGGTAGTGGTCGAGCCCCCGATTGCGAGCTGCGATCAGAGATTTTTGATGGATGGCTTCACTGTTCATGGGTATCCGTGCGCAGGAACCAAGCCAGTTCGTCCCGCACGTTGGCCTGAAGAACCAAGGGGCCTGCCGTCACGTGCAATCCCGCGAGTAACGCAGGATCTTCGCTGAACTGGCATGAAACCGGCCGTCCGAAAAGACTGGCGAGCGACTCGCTCAGCGCGTCTTTCTTGCCTTCGCTCAGAGCGAAGGCAGTCTTGATCTCGGCGCTCGGCTGAGTATGGTTTCTGAATCCGTTCTTCAGCTCCTGGATCCTTTCTTCAGGCAGTGTCTTGACCTCATTAAGGAATATATCCACGATCCGCGCTTCCACCTCGGGACCTGCCAATCGGGCGAGCAACCGGCTGGAGAAACGTCCGGCTAAGTTAAGAGCTTCCTCCTCCTGCCTTCGAAGCTGCTCGGCAAGGCGACTCTCATCTAAGACTTTCTGCTTTTCGCGCTCTTTGGCGAGGTCGTTTTCGAGAACCGTCATCGCGTGAGCTCTTTGCTCCGCACGCTCACGCTGGAATTGAGCCATCTGGACCTCCTTCTCCTTCTCCCAGTCGCGTAGCCGGTCTTCATAGGTCTTTTGGAGTTGCTGGGCCTCCATTCGGACCTTCTCCGCCTCCGCCAGAGTCTCGTCGACGGCTTTCTTACGCACGGCGATGGCGTTCAGCACCGGCCGATAGAGCAGCCGCTTGAGCAGCCACACCAGCACCAGAAAATTGATCATTTCAAAAATGAAGGTTGACCAGTTCAGTTCCACGTCTCAAACCTTCCATGCAACCAGCTACGGCTTCGTCAGATAAGAAATTAAAGGGTTCCGGAAAAGAATGATCAGGATGATCACCAGGCAATAAATGGCCAGCGACTCGATCATCGCCAGGCCAATAAAGAGAGTTCTCGAGATGCTCTTTTCCGCCTCGGGCTGGCGTGCCAGCGCGTCGAGGGCGCGGCTGATCGATCGCCCCATGGCGAGGGCTGGAAGCATCGTCCCCAAGACAATCCCGATCGCGCAAATGAGGGTGGATAATGTAACGAACCAATTCATCTCTTTCATCGTGAACTCGCCTCTCTTTCCTTTCGCCTTCGCACTTCCTGAGATTGAATTCCCCCGGCAATGTAAATCAACGCGAGCATCCCGAACAAATAGGCCTGAATGATCGCTTCGACAATATGAAGCAGGAGCAGGGGTATGGGGACCAGCAAACCGGCGATCCAGACCACCAAAAAGGCTGCCAACTCCAAACTCATCATGTTTCCAAACAGGCGCACCGCCAGCGCGACCGTGCGCGAAACTTCGCTTATCAGATGAAACGGGAGCATGATCGGGTTGGACTGCAGATAATGGCGGAGATAATTTCCGAGCCCCTCGGCGCGGATCCCGAACCAATGAACGGAGCCGAACACCAGAACCGCCAGGCTGGAGGTCACCGACAGGTCTGCGGTGGGTGAATGAAGACCGGGAATCAGCCCGGTGAGATTGGCCACGAGAATGAAGACCCACAGCGTGCCCACAAATGGAAAGATCAGTTCGACGTGTTGAGGCAGCACAGCAGCAATCGCGTCCTGCATCGCGGTAACACCCCCTTCGAGAAGCAGTTGAGCGCGCGTGGGCACGGACTGTATCTTTCGAGTCAGCAGCCACGCCGCCAAGACAAGGGCTGCCATCACGATCCAGGTCGTAACCACGCTTCCGGTAATCACGAACGGGCCGAGCCTCGCCAAAACGCCG
>Ga0070737_10001032_pt1 | contig 44725 bp, 40 predicted proteins | sample Coa_R1_10_FD_66438 | JGI IMG/M metagenome (GOLD analysis project Ga0070737, IMG submission 66438) | Surface soil microbial communities from Centralia Pennsylvania, which are recovering from an underground coalmine fire - Coalmine... | ecosystem: Environmental > Terrestrial > Soil > Unclassified... | reverse complement strand
CCGGCACGCGGCTCCGACGGACCGGCACGCGGCTCCGACGGACCGGCACGCGGCTCCGACGGACCGGCACGCGGCTCCGACGGACCGGCACGCGGCTCCGACGGACAGGCGTACGGCTCCGACGGACCGGCGCGCGGTCTCGCCGGGCGCAGGGCCGACCGCTCCGGCAGCGCCGCCGGTCGCGATGATCGACTGGACCCGTGGCGCCGGCCAGTTCCGGCCGAGGCCGTCGAGGATCACGCCGGCGCGCTCGGCGCGCTGATCGGCCTGCGAGTCCGCTCAGCCGGCCGGGGCACTGCGGTCTGCTCGCTGCCCGCGACGCGCTGGCTGTGCGCACCGCCGCCGGGACGCGTTCAGGGAGGATGGATCGCGACGCTGGCCGAGTCCGCGATCGCCGCCGCGATCCGCTCGCAGGACGGACTGGGGCGCGCGCGCGTGCTCTCGCTTGAGCTCAACATCCTCCGCGCGCTGGCGAGCGACGGCGCGCAGGCGGTGGCGAGCGCCCGTGTGGTGCACGCCGGTCGCAGGGTGCCGGTGGCCAGCGCCGAGGTGCACGATGCGCGCGGGCGGCTCGTGGCGCTCGCGACCGGGTCGGCAACAGCGCGGCTGTGACTCAGGCGCCCGGTGACGGCGCGGCGTCGGGGTCGGCCAGCAGCGGGATCGCCTCTCCGAAGCAGACGCGGAGCACCGCGCCGCCGTCCGGAGCGTTGGCGGCCTGTGCGTAGCCGCCGTGCGCCTCTGCGGCCTGTCGGACGATCGCGAGCCCCAGCCCCGAGCCGGGCTTGCCGCGGGCGTCGCGCGCCCGGTGGAAGCGGTCGAAGACGAACGGAAGGTCCTCGGCGCGAAAGCCCGGGCCGCGGTCTGCGACGGTCACCACGCCGTCGCGCAGCGTGACCCGCACGACGCCCCCTTCGGCGCCGTACTTCGCCGCGTTGTCCAGCAGGTTGGCGATCGCGCGCGCGATTCGCTCCCCCTCGCCGTGCACCAGCGTGGGCTCAAGCTCGGTCTCGAACGCGATCCCTGCCGCCCGCCGCCGAGCCCTCGCCACGGCGGCCTCGACGATCTCATCCAGGCGGACATCGGCTCGTTCGGCCTGGGGCTGCGAGCCGCGGGCCAGCTCCACGACGTCTCCCACCAGAGCGGTGAGATCGTCCAGCTCCTGGATCACGTCGCGCCTGAGGGCGGCGCGATCCTCCTCGGTCAGCCGCTGCTCGTCGCGCATCAGCTGCAGGTTCGCCCGGATCGAAGCGATCGGCGTGCGCAGCTCGTGCGAGGCGTCGGCCACGAGGTTTCGCTGCGCTCGCACGGCGGCCGCGAGCGCGTCCAGCGTGCGGTTGAACGTCTGGGCGAGCCGGCCCAGCTCGTCACGGCTGCGGACGTCCACGCGCTCGGTCTCCAGGCGCTCCGGGTTCTGAGCGATCGCCTCGGTCTGGCGGGTGAAGCGCTGGATCGGCGCAAGCGCGGTGCGCGCCACCAGCAGCCCGAGCGCCGCCGCCAGCGCTACGCCCAGCGCGGAGATGACCGCCAGCAGCAGAAGCTGCCTGTGAAGCGTGCGCTCCACATCGGTGAGCGGAAGGGCGACGAGCAGGGCTCCAAGCCCCGGGCCGATCCCCGTGGCCAGCACGCGCAGCTCCACCCCGCGCGCGGTGCGATCGCTGAAGGCGCTGCCACGGCCCGTGGCCGCAAGCGCCCGGTCGGCGGGCCTGATCGGGATGGCTCCGTTCTCGCCCGGCGGCCGGTACACGGTGCCGTTGGCGCGCACGAGCGCGGCGACGCCAGGCGCCGCGCCGAACGCTGGCCCGTTGCCGCCGTCCAGGTTCAGACCCTCGTCGGGATCGTGGAGACGCTCCGCCTGGGAGGGCGGGCCGTCAGCCGCCGAAGAGCCGCCACCACCAGCCGCATACGAGCCGCCACCAGCCGAAGATGAGCCGCCACCAGCCGAAGATGAGCCGCCACCAGCCGACGAGCCGCCCTGTCCGCCGTACGCCGCGCCATGTCCGGGGCCGCCCGGCGGCATGTGCGCGCGCGCCAGGATCCCCGCCGCGATCGAGCGCAGGGAGCTGTCCAGCTGCCCGTTGAGCTGGGTGCTGATGCCCTCGTATGCCGACAGCGCCACCGCGATCACCGCCACCGCGACAGCGACCCCGCTGGCGAGGGCCATCCTGGCTCGCAGGCTCACGCTTCGGGCTCTCTGAGCGCGTAGCCGACACCGCGCACGGTGTGGATCAGCGGCCGCGCGCCGGCCTGCTCGAGCTTGCGGCGCAGATAGCCCACGTAGACCCGCAGCGCGTTGGACGTGGGCCCGAAGTCGTACCCCCACACCCGATCGTAGATCAGGCTGTGCGGCAGCACCCGTCGGGGGTTGAGCATCAGCAGCTCGAGCAGCTGATACTCGGTGCGCGTCAGCTCGACGAAGGTCCCGTCGACCTGCACGCCGTGCCGGGCGGGGTCCAGCGCCAGCTCCGCGAACGTCAGCCCGCCCTCGATGTCACCCTCGCCGCCCGCGCGCCGCAGGAGCGCCCGCAGGCGCGCTCGCAGCTCATCGATGTCAAACGGCTTGACCAGGTAGTCATCGGCCCCGGCGTCCAGCCCGTCGATCCGATCGGCGACCGCGTCGCGGGCGGTGAGCATCAGGACCGGCACCCTGTTGCCCTCACGGCGCAGCAGGCGGCAGACCTCCAGCCCGTCGATGTCGGGCAGGCCGACGTCGAGCACGACCGCGTCGGGCACCGAGTCGGTGACCTGCGAGAGCGCCTGCGCGCCGGTCTCGGCGAGCACGACCTCGTAGCCCGACAGCGATAGCGCGCGCCGCAGCACGTCTCGCAGCGCCCGGTCGTCGTCTACCACCAGCAGCCTCATGGGTTGATTTTCGGCGCTGCGATGGGCCGCCGCGAGGATTCCTACGCTGCGCTTACACAGCCCGCCGGCAGCGGTCGGTTCCTACGCTGCGCCTACACAGCGCGCCGGCAGCGGTCAGCCACCGCCGGCGCCGTTGACCGCCTGGCTCTCCGCGCGCCGGGCGCCGCCGTCGCGCTCCCCCGCAACGCCCGCGTCGCGCTCGCGCAGCACGGCCGCGAGCACGCCGTTGATGAAGGCGGGCGCGCGCGAGCCGCAGAACATCTTTGCGGTCTCTACAGCCTCGTCGATGGCGCCCTGGGGCGGGATCGGGTGCTCGGCGGGCAGCACCTCCGGGTGCAGCATCTCAAGCAGCGCCACGCGCAGGATCGCCCGCTCCAGCGGCGCGATCCGCTCGAGGCTCCAGTCCTCGGCATGCGCTGAGATCAGCCGGTCCAGCTCGGCGCGGTGCTCGCACACCTGCTCGGCCAGCGCGAGCGTGAAGATGTGCGCATCCCGCGGCAGCGTCTCGCCGATCGGGCGTGCCAGCAGATCGCTCTGGTAAAGCGCCCAGATCGCCGCGCGGCGCTGCTGCGTTCGCCTGGGCACGATCTTCAGCCGACGATCCAGAGGTCCTTGCGCAGCGAGCTGAGCACGCGCGCGCCGGACTCCGTGACGACCGCCAGGTCCTCGATTCGCACCCCGAAGCGGCCCGGGAGGTAGACCCCGGGCTCGACGGTCACGACGTTGCCCGCGCACAGCACCGAATCCGATCGCTGCGACAGGCGCGGCCCCTCGTGGATCTCCAGCCCGACCCCGTGGCCGAGCCCGTGGCCGTAGTGCTCGGCGTGCCCGGCCCCGTCGATGACCGCGCGCGCGGCCGCGTCGACGTCCCGCCCGCTCGCGCCGGGCGCGAGCGCGCCGAGGCCCACGCGCTGAGCCTCGGCCACAAGCTCGTAGATGGCCCTGGCATCCTCGCCGGGGTCGCCGGTGGCCACCGTGCGCGTGCAGTCAGAGCAGTAGCCGTCCAGCTCCGCCCCCCAGTCGATCACCACCAGCTGGCCCGCACCGATCTCGACTTCCCGCGGCTCGGCGTGGGGCAGCGCGCCGTGCGGCCCGGCCGCGACGATCGGGTCAAACGAGTCCCGCCGCGCGCCCCGATCGATCATCGCCCGCGACAGGGCGGTGGCCACGGCCCGCTCGGTGCGGCCGACGAGCCCCTGGCCGAGCACCTCCTCGAGCGCCTCGTCGGCCAGCGCGGCCGCCCGCGCGATTCGCTGCACCTCCTCCGGCTCCTTGATCGCGCGCAGCTGCTCGACCGGGTCGCCGGCCGCGACCAGCTCCACGCCGTCGCCGAGCAGCTCGCGCAGGCGGGCGTGGGCGCGCACGCTCAGGTGGGCGTCCTCGAACCCGAGACGCAGCCGCTGCCCGGCCAGCAGCTCGGGCACCGCGTCGATCAGCTCCTGCGCGACGATCCTGCGCTCGAACGCGTCGCCTACCTCGGCGGCCGCCTGCTCGCTGTAGCGGAAGTCGGTCATGAACACCCGCAGCTGCGATCCCAGCAGCACCAGCCCGTTCGATCCCGTGTACCCGGTCAGGTAGCGCACGTTGACCAGCGAGCTGACGACCAGCGCGTCGAGCTCCAGCTCGGGCAGGCGCGCCGCGAGCCTCTGCGCCCGGTCGCTCACCCCGGGACCTCCGCCCCGCGCGGTGCCATGCGCTGCGCGAGGATGGCGAGCGCGCGCTCGTACCCGCGCACGCCCTCGCCGGCGATCCGCGCCACGCACAGGTCGGCGATCACCGAGACGCCACGGAACGGCTCGCGAGCGTCGACGTCGGAGAGGTGCACCTCCACCGCCGGCAGGCCGGTGAGCTCCAGCGCGTCGCGCAGCGCGTAGGAGTAGTGCGTCCAGGCGCCGGGGTTGAGCACCAGGCCGTCCACGTCCCGCAGGCGGTGCAGGTGCTCGACCAGCTCGCCCTCGTGGTTTGTGTGAAAGAAGGCGGCGCTTAGCCCGAGCCGCCCCGCCGCCTCGGCGATCGCCAGCTCGAGCGCGGGCAGCGTCAGCGTGCCGTAGTGCGACTCGTCCCGCCGGCCGAGCTGGTCCAGGTTGACGCCGTGCACCACCTCGATGCGCCGCTGCTCGCTCACCCACACGACCCTACCGTGTGCGGCCAACCGGCGCTCAGGCGACGATTCGGGCGCGCCGCGCAGGTGGGGAGAGCTGGCGATCAGGCGGCCAGCTCCCGCACCGCGGCGGCGAGCTCGCGCTCGGGCACGATGCAGCCGGGCTGTGGCCTCCCGGGCTCGGAGAGCAGCACGAACGGCACGCCGCCGCGTCCGACGCGCTTCTTGTCATGGCCGGTCGCCTCGACCACCGCGCGCGGGTCGATCGCGGCAGCGCGCGTGGGGAGCCGACGCGCCTGCAGCAGCTCGGCCACCTCGGCGCGCAGCCGGTCGGCGCCGGAGAGGCGCAGCGCCGCCAGCAGCCCGAGCGCGACCGCCTCGCCGTGCCTGTAGGCGGCGTACCCGGTGGTGCTCTCGATCGCGTGCCCGACCGTGTGACCGAGGTTCAGCACCTGCCTGAGGCCCGCATCGCGCTCGTCGGAAGCGACGATCCGGAGCTTGGTGTGCGCGCAGCCCGCGATCACGCGGTCAAAGCCCGCACTGTCCCAGTCGGCGCCCCCCCGGACCAGCTCCCAGAGCCATCCGCCCGCGATCAGGGCGGTCTTGACGACCTCGGCGTAGCCGGCCGCGAGCTCCGCCGGCGGCAGCGTGGCGAGCGCGTCGGTGTCGGCGATCACCGCGCGGGGCTGGTGGAAGGCGCCGACGTAGTTCTTGGCGTGTGGGAGGTCAACGCCCGTCTTGCCGCCGTAGGCCGAGTCGACCTGCGCCACCAGGGTGGTGGGCACCTGGACCAGCGGAACCCCGCGCTGGTAGGTGGCGGCGCAGAAGCCAGCCAGGTCGCCCACGACCCCGCCGCCGAGCGCGACCAGCACGTCCGCCCTGGTCATCCCGGCCTTCGCCAGCTCCATCCAGACCGCCTCCGCCTGGGCGATGCTCTTGGACCGCTCCCCGGGCGGGATCGTGACCGTCGCCTGCGCGGGCCCGAGCCGCTCGCCGTACAGCCGGCCCACGGTCTGGTCGCAGACGACGAACCGCCGGCCGCTGACCGTGGCCGGCCAGAACCCGGCCGGCGCCTGCGGCCCCTTGCCAGCCGCTGCGCTCCCCTGACCCGGCCCCAGGAGCCCCGGCCCGATGTAGGCGGGGTAGTCGCCCGAGGCGCTGCAGGCCCACAGCATCCTCACGCCGCGCGGTACGCCTCGATGGGCGGCCAGCGCCTCCGGCATCGCGCCAGCGCGCGTGTGGTCGATCACGATGTCGGCGACCTCGGCGTACAGGGCGTCGCGCTCGGCGTGCAGCCGCGCGAACGAGCCGCGATCGCGCGCAAGGGGGCGCGATCCGCCCGCGCAGCGCTCCCACGCCGTCTGGACATCGACGTCCAGCCACACCACGAGGTGCTCGCGCAGCGCCTCGCGCACGCGCGGGGATCCGACGGTGCCGCCGCCCAGCGCCAGCACGCGCGCGCCGGCCTGGCTGCGGCCCAGCAGCTCCAGGGCGATCCGCTCCTCGGCCTCGCGGAACGCGGCCTCGCCGTCGGTGGCGAAGATGTCCGGTATCGACCGGCCCAGGCGAGCCTCGACCTCTCGGTCCAGGTCGACCGCCGTCGCGCGCAGCGCGCCGGCGGCGCTCCGCGCGGCGGTCGACTTGCCGGAGCCCATGAAGCCGACCAGAACCAGGCTCTGCGTCAGCGTGCTCCCCACCCGATCCGCTCGCGGTATGCGCTGATGGCGGCGAGCACGTCGTCGATGTGGTCGCCGCCGAACTTGCGGCGGTAAGCATCGGCGAGCACGAGCGCCACCATCGCCTCGCCGACCACGCCGGCGGCCGGGACGGTGCAGGAGTCGGTGCGCTCGCGCAGCGCCTGCGCCGGCTGGTGGGTGGCGATGTCCACCGAGCGAAGCGGCTTGGTGAGCGTGGGCAGCGGCTTCATCGCGCCGCGGACGACGAGCGGCTCGCCGGTTGTCATCCCTCCCTCCAGTCCGCCGGCCCGGTTGGTCTGACGGTGCAGGCCGCGGCGCGGCTCGTAGAAGATCTCGTCGTGAGCGCGGGAGCCGGGCAGCTGCGCCACCTCCAGCGCGTCCCCGATCTCCACCGCCTTGACCGCCTGGATCGAGAGGATCGCCTGCCCGATGATCCCGTCCAGGCGCTCGCGCCAGGATACGTGCGAGCCCAGACCAGGCACCAGGCCGAAGGCGCGAACCTCGAAGACGCCGCCGAGCGACTCGTTGGCCTTGCGCAGCCGGTCGATCTCGGCCACCATCGCCCGCCCGGCCTCGGGGTCCAGGCAGCGAACGGGCGAGTCATCGACGCCGTCGAAGTCCTCCGGGCGCAGATCCTCGCGGCGCGGCGCGGCGACGCCGGCGATCTGGACGACGTGCGAGAGCACGCGCACCCCGACGGCCTCGAGGAAGGCCTTGGCGACCGCCCCGCCCGCGACGCGCGCGGCGGTCTCGCGGGCGCTCGCGCGCTCGAGCACGTCGCGCACGTCGCTGAGCCCGTACTTCAAAACGCCCGCCAGGTCGGCGTGGCCGGGCCGCGGAAGGTGCACCTCCTCGGGAGGCGACTCGACCGGCCAGGGGTTCATCCGCTGCTCCCAGTTGGCGTAGTCGCGGTTTGCGACCGTGAGCGCGATCGGCCCGCCGAGCGTCCGGCCGTGGCGCACGCCGCCGGTGACCTGCACACGGTCGCGCTCGATCTTCATCCGCCCACCGCGGCCGTGGCCGAGCTGGCGACGTGCGAGGTCGCGGTCGATCGACTCCCTGTCGAGCGCGAGGCCGGCCGGCATCCCCTCAAGGACGCAGGTCAGCCCCGGGCCGTGCGACTCCCCGGCGGTCGTCAGCGTGAGGTGCATCACGCCGCCGCGCCGCGTCCCGCCGACGCACCCCCCGCCGGCGACCAGTCCGCTCCCGGCGACCCGCCTGCAGCGGCCGCTCTCTCGGCGGGCTCCTGCTGGGCGTCGATCCCCGGGATGCGCCGGCCAGCACCGCGACACCAGGGGCAGGTGACCTCGTGCCGTGTGCCGCCGAGCCCCGATATGAGCCGCCCGGTGCCACGGCACGGGCGGCAGCGGTCATCGGCCGGGGTCGGCTGATCGCCTGTCACGGCCGGCAGGTTAGCCGCTGGCGCCGCTGTGCCCACGGCCCCGGCGGCCGGCGTGCCCGCGGCCGCCTGCGCCGCCTTGCCCGGGCACCGGGTCCACGGATGGCGCGCCACCCGCGTGCACGGCGGCGCGCATCACGTCGACCGGCGCCCGCCTGCCCGTGAAGCGCTCGAAGCTCAGGGCGCCCTGGGCGACCAGCAGCTCGAGCCCGTCGACTGTGGGGATGGCGCGCTCTCGCGCCGCGCGGACCAGCCTGCTCCCGCCGGCGACGTAGACGAGATCGGCCACGCAGCCGTAATCGGACAGTGCGCCGGGATCCAATCCCAGCGCCCGCAGCGGATCGCCGCCGCCGAGCTCTGCGCTTGTGCAGTTGACCACGAGGTCCGCGGGCCGCGGGCGCGCGACCGGGGTGGCGCCCAGCTCGGCGCACAGCTCGCGCGCCCGCTCGGCTGTCCGGTTGAGCACCGCCACCTCGGCGGCGCCCGCGTCAAGCAGCGCCCACACGGCGGCGCGCGCGCTGCCCCCGGCGCCCAGCACGAGCGCCGTGCGTCCGGCGGCGGGCACCGGGAGGCGGTCGATCAGCGCCGGGGCGTCGGTGTTGTCCGCGGCGATCGAGCCGCCCGGTCCGAAGGTGAGCGTGTTGGCGGCGCCGATCGCGCGGGCCCGCTCGGTCGCCTCGGTGGCCAGCAGCAGCGCGTCGCGCTTGTGGGGGATCGTGGCGTTGGCGCCGACGAAGCCCGCCGCAGCGAGCGCGCGGACCACCTCGGCCAGCAGCGACGGCACGACCGGCAGCAGCTGGTAGCGCCAGGCGTGCAGCCCGACGGCCCGCAGCGCGGCGTTGTGCATGACGGGCGAGAGGCTGTGCGACACGGGCCAGCCGAGCACGCCCAGGCGCGGGCCGCGGGCGGCGGCCGGCCCACCCGCGGCGTCGCGCACCGCCGTCGGGGTCATCTCGGCTTGGGGCAGTGCGGGCGGTAGTCGACCGCCAGCAGGTGCTGGAACTGCGCGTAGCTTGAGGCGAACACCGTCTGGTTGGAGCAGGGCTTGGCGAAGAAGTACAGGTAGTCGGTGTTCGCCGGGTGGGCCGCGGCCTCGATCGAAGCCAGCCCGGGGCTGTCGATGGGCGTCGGCGGCAGCCCGAAGTGCGTATGCGTGTTGTACGGCGAGGGCGACTGAAGCTCGCTGACCGTCAGCGGCCGGGTGAAGTTGCCCGTCGCATACCGGGTGGTGGAGTCGAACTGCAGCATCATGCCGTCGCGCAGGCGGTTGTAGATGACCGAGGAGACCAGCGGGCGCGCTGCCTGCGAGGCCGCCTCGGCCTCGATCAGCGAGGCGATGATCAGCACGTCATAGGGGGTCAGGTGGTGCCGTCGCGCGTAGGCGAGATCGACGGTCGCAAAGCGCCGCTTGAAGTCCTCAAGCTGGGCGGCGACCAGCTCCTTGACCGTAACCGGGTCCACGAGGTTGAACGTGTCCGGGAACAGGAAGCCCTCCAGCGACGGGACGTGCCGTGGCGCGCCGTAGGCGTGCGGGTCAAGCAGCGGCGAGCTGCGGGTGGCGGCGAGGTAGTTGCCGCGGATGCCCTGCTCGCGCAGCAGCCTGGCGACGTACTGGCGGGTGTGCCCCTCGGCGATCGTCACGTCGCTGGTGCGGATCGGCGGCGGCGGCTTGGTCAGCGCCGCCAGCACGGCGCTGTAGCTCATGCCCAGCTGGAGATGGTAGGTGCCCGGTCGCAGCTCGCTGCGCTCGCCCGCGAGCGTCGCGCGCACGACGAAGAACAGGCCGGACGGGACGACCCCCCTGCGAGCCAGCAGGTCGCCGATCTCGCTGGAGCTCGAGTGGGCGGGTATCACGACGGTCACGTGGCCGTGCGGGGAGGTCCCAAACGGCTGAAACAGCGACACCAGCACCCATGCCAGGCCCGCGGCGAGCGCGAGCGCCAGCAGGGCCGCGGCGCGCCCGGCGAGCGTGCGCCCGCCGCGCGCACCGGCCGGCGTGCGCCCGCCGCGCGCGCCGCCGGACGTGCGCCCGCCGCGCGCGCCGCCGCCACCTCCCGCTGCCAGCGAGCGCCCGGGACCCGCGCCGCCCGAGGAGCGTCCCGGCCGCGGCTGGCGGGCGCCGGCGCGAAGGTCGCCTGCGGACCTGCTTCGGGCAAGTCCGTCCCGGCGGCTGACGCGCCGGGTCCCGGACGGAAGCTCGGCGTCGGCCGCGCGCGGCACCCGCCAGAGGCCCTCCGCGTCAGGATCGCGCAGCGCGTCCGGTGGCCGCGGCTGCTCTTCAACGGATGATCCCTGCTGGTCGGCGGGCGGATCGGGTGAGCCGGGCCCGTCGACCGGTTGACCGGGTGATCCACGCTCATGCCCCGACTGATCGGATGATCGGAGCCGGTCGACCGGTGGATCGGACGATCGGTGATCCTGCTCCTGACCGGTTGATCGCTGCGCGCCGGGGGCGGAGGCCGCGGCCGCCTGCGCGCGACGCCGGGCGCGCTCGAGCCGGGCCGCCTCGCGCTCGGCGGCGGTCCGCTCGCGGCCGTCAGCCACCCGCCGGCTCCCGCGCGGGCGACTGAGCACGGGCCAACCAGCCCTCCAGCAGGTGCGCGGCCGCGCGCGAGTCCTCGGCGGCGCGTCCCCCGTTGCGCCGCGCGATCACCGTCGTGAACCGCTCGTCAAAGAGCTCCACCTCGACCGGCAGCTCGCCCGCCAGCGCGGCGGCGAACGCGCGCGCCTGCCGTGTCTGCTCGGAGTCTTGACCAGACAGCGAGACCGGCAGACCCACCACCACCCGCTCGGCGCCCAGGCTCTCCACGAGCGCGCGCAGCCGGCTCAGGCCCCTTCGCGATGCGGGTCGGTCGACCGGCGCAAGCGGCATCGCCAGCGTCCCGGTCGGGTCGCACACCGCGCAGCCGCAGCGCGCGGACCCGTAGTCGAGCGCCAGCACCCTCATCGTCGATCCGGCCCCGGGCCCGTCATCCGCCGCTCCCCAGCGCCTCCTCCACCGCCGCGCGCGCCGCCGCCAGAGCCTCGGGCAGCCGCTGCGGCTCGCGTCCGCCGGCTCGAGCCATGGTGTCGCGCCCGCCGCCGCCGCCGCCCACCAGCCGAGCCGCGGCGCGCACCACGTCGCTTGCCCTCAGCCCGCGTCGCACCAGCGCCGGCGCGACGCTCGCGACCAGCTCCACGCGCCCGTCGCCGGCCCGGCCGAGCACGATCGCCGCGTCGCCCAGCCTTGAACGCAGCTGATCGGCGAGCGCCAGCAGGGCGTCGCCGTCCGGCACCTCGACCGCCGCGGCGACCAGCCGCGCGCCGTCCAGCTGGGTGGCGCTGGAGGCCAGCGCATCGACGTCCACGCCGGTGGAGCGCTCCGCCGTGCGCGAGGCGCGCTCCAGCTCGCGCACGCGCTCGGACAGGCGAGCGACGGCCTCGGCGGCGCGCTCGGGCGGGACCCTCAGCCGCTCGGCCACCGCGCTCAGCTCCCGGTCGCGGGCGCGCATGAAGGCGATCGCCTGGGGTCCGGAGATCGCCTCGATGCGGCGCACGTTGGCGGCGCTGGAGGACTCGGAGGTGATGCGGAAGAGGCCGACCTCGGCCGTGCTGCGCACGTGCGTTCCGCCGCACAGCTCGCGTGAGACCACGCCGCCGTCGATCGGCTCGCCGGGGTCGCCGATCTCGACCATCCGGACGATGTCGCCGTACTTCTCGTTGAACAGAGCCATCGCGCCCAGCGCGCGCGCCTCCGTGAGGGTGGTGGTGAGCGCCCGCACCGGCCGGGCCTCGGCCACCCAGCCGTTGACGTCGTCCTCAACCTGTCGCAGCTGCTCGGGTGTGAGCGCCGCGCCGTGGGTGAAGTCGAACCTCAGCTTGTCGGGCCCAACGTAGGAGCCCGCCTGGTGCACGTGATCGCCCAGCCGCCGCCGGAGCGCCGCGTGCAGCAGGTGCGTGGCCGTGTGGTTGGCGGCCGTCGCATGGCGGGCGGCCCGGTCCACGTGCGCGATCACGCGCCGGCCGGGCTCGATCGTGCCCGCCTCCGGCGCGAGGCGGACGACCTGGTCGGATCCAAGCCTGATCACATCGACCACGCGCGCACGGCAGCCGCCGCCCTCGCACTCCACGTAGCCGCTGTCGGCGATCTGTCCGCCGCCGGTCGGGTAGAAGGGGGACTCGAGCAGCTTGACGAGCAGCGAGCCGTTCTCGGCGGCGATCGCGCCCACGGTGGTGGTCGCCTCGGTCGTCTCATAGCCGACGAACTCGGTCTCGAAGCCCGCCTGCTTGGCGAGCGCCACGGCGCGCTCGCGCACGTCGCCGCCGCGATCGGCGCGCGCATGCTCGCGCGCGCGCTGGCGCTGGCGCTCCATGAGCGCCTGAAAGCCCGCCTCGTCGACCCCCAGCCCGTGCTCGGCGACGATCTCGAGCGTCAGCTCGATCGGGAACCCGTAGGTGTCGTGCAGCTGGAAGGCGTCCTGCGCCGCGATCCCCTCCGCACCCTGCTCGCGCGCTCGGGCGATCAGCTCGTCCAGGCGCCGCAGGCCCACCTCCAGCGTGCGCGTGAACCCCTCCTCCTCGGACGCCAGCCAGCGGCGCACCGTGTCGCGCTCGCGGTGAAGCTCCGGGTACTCCGAGCCCATCAGCTCGGTGACGACGTCGGCGTAGCGCGCCAAAAACCCCGGCTCCAGCTCAAGCACCCGGGCCTGCTGGATCGCGCGCCGCATGACGCGGCGAAGCACGTAGCCGCGGTCCTCGTTGGAGGGGACGACGCCGTCGGCGAGCAGGAAAGTCATCGCGCGGCTGTGGTCGGCGAGCACCCGCAGCGCCCGGTCGGTGGGCTGCGCCTGGCCATAGCGGCGCCCGGAGAGGCGCTCGCCGAGCTCGATCAGCGGCCAGAACTGGTCGGTCTCGAACACGCTCCGCTTGCCCTGGAGGATCGCCGCCATCCGGTTGAGCCCCATCCCGGTGTCGATGTTGCGCGCCGGCAGCGGGGAGACGACTCCGGGCGGGTTTTGATCAAGCTCCATGAACACCAGGTTCCAGTACTCGAGGAAGCGCTCGTTGTCCTGTCCGGGAAGGTCGTCGGGGCGCCCGTGCTCGGACCCTCGGTCCAGGTAAAGCTCCGAGCAGGGGCCGCACGGGCCCGTCGGCCCGGCCTGCCAGAAGTTCTCAGACCGCGGGCACTCGACGATCCGCCCGCGCGGCACGCCGATCTCAAGCCAGGCGTCGATCGCCTCCTGGTCGGGGCCCAGTCCCAGCTCCTCGTCGCCGGCGAACACGGTGATCCAGATCCGCTCCGGCGCAAAGCCGAACCCGTCGGTGGACAGCTCCCAGGCAAAGCGCGCGGCCTCGCGCTTGAAGTAGTCGCCGAACGAGAAGTTGCCGAGCATCTCAAAGAAGGTCAAATGCCGAGTGGTGGTGCCGATGATCGAGATGTCGGCGGTGCGAAAGCTCTTCTGGCAGGTCGCCACGCGCGGGTGCGGGGGTCGCTCGACGCCGGCGAAGTACGGCTTGAGCGGGTGCATCCCCGCGACCGTGAACAGCGCCGAGGGGTCGTGCTCCACCGGAACCAGGGATGCGGAGGGCAGGCGCAGGTGGTCGCGGGCGGCGAAGAACTCAAGAAAGGTGGAGCGGATCTCGTCCGAGGTCATGGCGCGGGGCTGTGGCACATGGCGGGGTGGGCGCGCATGGCGCCCGGGCGCTGCAGTTTAGGCGCGCCTACAGGTTCCAGCTGGGCGTCGCGCCGCGGGCCAGCCGGCGGACCGGACCGCGGCCGCCGAACGGGACCGACTCGACGGTGCCCCGGTTCGCCGGCTCCATGAACGCGCCCGAGTCCACCAGCACCGCCGCGCCCGAGCGTGAGATGGCCGCGCCCTGCACGGGCGAGCCCGCGACGTTCAGGGCGCGCAGGCGCAGCGGGTGAAGCGCCACCGTCCAGGCGCTGCTCGTGTCCTCGCCGACGTACTCCGCCAGGAGCCTGTTGCCGTCGGCGGAGGCGCTCAGCGGGATCAGCCCATCAAGCAGCGGCGGGATACGCATGTCGGTCAGCCGAGTCGCTCGGCCACCGGACATAAGCCACAGCTGGTAGGCGGGCGCCCGGAACAGCCCGCGCAGCCGCTCGCGATCGAACACGATCCCGCGCACCGTCCACAGCGGGTCGAAGCTGCGACCGTCATGGGTGAGCGCCACCGGGGCCGCCGCATCCGGCGGGCTCTCGTAGAGGTTCACGGCTCCAAGCGCAGAGCTTGACCTCGACAGCCCGAAGATGACCTCGTCGCGGGGGCCGGCGGCGAAGCTGACGCCGGACACCTGGCCCCTGGCGACGACCACGGTCCTCTGGCTTGAGGTGTCGAACACCGCCAGCCCGGCGTCGCGCGCGCCGGCTGGCGAGGTCGCGAGCATCTCCACCGCCAGGTACCGGGAGTCCGCCGACCAGGCGACCGGCACCGCCTCGGCGCCCTGCATCAGTTCAAAGCCGGCCGGCGAGCCGCCCGTCGACGGGTACAGCAGCACCTCCCGGGAGGCCAGCAGACCGGTCGCGGCGGCGACGAGCATGCCATCCGGCGAGACGAGCGGATCCGCGCCGGGGCCGAGACGGCGCGGCGCGCCACCGCCGGCCACCAGCGCCCAGATCACCGGCGCGCCGTCGCGCATCTGGCGAATGAAGGCGACCACGGACCGCGCATGCGGCGCGCCGGCCGCCGCCGAGGCGACGACCGACGGCGCGCCAGCGCCCGCGCCGGTCGCCACGAGCGCGGCGATCAGCGCCGCGGCGGTGCGGAGGCGCAGACGCGGTCGCGCCTCGCCCTGCCGCCGGCGGTTCTCCGGTCCCATGGGCCGGCGAGCCTATTCGCCGGCGCGGGCGCCTGCAACCGGCGCTGCGGCGACAGGCGAAGCTGGCGGGCCAGAGCGCGCGGCGGCGCTCGCGCCCGAGCCGACCGTGCCCGAGCCGACCGTGCCCGAGCCGGCGACCGTGCCCGAGCCGGCGATCGTCGCCGCGCCGGCGATCGTCCCGTGGCCGACGATCAGATCGCCATCCATCAGGCACGCGAGCTGGCCGGGCGCTGGGCCGTAGGCGTCATCCAGCAGCGCAAGCTCGAGCATCCGGTGATGGCCGGGTCCGGCGTCGCCCACCAGCCGCGCGGGCACGGGCTGCGCGCGATAGCGGAGCTTGACCCGGTCAACGCGCGCCCCTTCGCGGTGCAGCGTCGCCGCGCGGACCGTCACCTTCCGCGTGCGCAGGTGCTCCCGGGGGCCGACGATCACGCGGCCGCTGTCCGCCTCGCGCGCCAGCACGTAGAGCGGCGCGCCCGCTGCCACCCCGAGGCCGCGGCGCTGGCCGACGGTGAAGCGGTGCTGGCCGCGGTGGCGCCCCAGGCGGCGCCCGCCGACGGCGACGATCTCCCCGGGTCGCTCCCCGAGCGCGCCGTGGCGCGCGAGGAACTGCTCCCGGGTTGTGCCCGCCAGAAAGCAGAGGTCCTGCGAGTCCGGTCTGTCGGCGACGGGCAGCCCGGCGCCGGCGGCCAGCGCGCGGACCTGCGCCTTGCGCAGCTCGCCGAGCGGGAAGCGCAGCCGCGCCAGCGACTGCGGCCGCACGGCCGCCAGCATGTACGTCTGGTCCTTGCCGGGGTCCGCGGCCGCCCGCAGCAGCGGGCCGCGCGGGTGGCCGTGCTCGGCGGTGCGCGCGTAGTGGCCGGTCGCAAGGCCCCCCCCACACCCCAGCCGTGCCGCGAGCGCGAGCATCGCGTCAAGGCGCAGGTGGGCGTTGCAGCGCACGCACGGGTTGGGCGTCTCCCCCGCGGCCCAGCCGGAGATGAACGGGTCCACCACCTCGCCCCTGAACTGGGCGCGCAGATCCAGCGTCAGGTGCGCGAGCCCCATCCCGTGCGCGAGCGCGCGAGCCTGCGCGACGGCGGTCGCAGAGCAGCAGCTGCGCTCGGCCTGGGCGACGTGGTCAGACCACAGCTCGAGCGTCACCGCCACCGTCTCGCCGCGCTGCGCGCAAAGGTGCGCGGCCACGGCGCTGTCGACGCCGCCGGACATCGCCACGAGCGTGCGCGCCGGGCTGTGCGCCAGGGCGCCGCGCTCGCTGACGGCCCGCCCCAGCGCGCGCGCGAGCGCGTCCGAGGCGAGCTCGGCGGCGTGGAGCTTGGCCGCGCTGAGCCCGCCCAGCTCGGCGGCGATCGCCCGGGTGCCGATCCTGGCCGCGGCGAGCACGTGCGCGCCGCGCACCAGCGTGACGACCGCGGATCCGGCGGCGGTGCACGCGCCGCACCCGCGCACGTCAAAGCCGGCGTCCAGCACGCGGTCGCCGGCGACCGAGACGTGGAACGTGACCTCGTCGCAGCACGCGTGCCCGCCGGCCGTGCCGGCGAACGCTTCAGGCGGGCGCCGCCCGAGCCCCTGCGGGGAGGTCAGGTGGTGCTCGAAGGCCAGCGCGTCCATTCGCGGCCGCCTAGCGGAGCCTCAGTCCCAGCTCCCGCAGCTGCAGGTCGTCGACGGGCGCCGGCGCGCCCGTCAGCGGATCGCCGCCGCTGGTGGCCTTGGGAAACGCGATCACCTCCCGGATGTTGTCGCGCCCGGCGAGCAGCGCGACGATCCGGTCCACCCCGAGCGCGATCCCGCCGTGCGGGGGCGCGCCGTAGCGCAGAGCGTCCAAAAGGAAACCGAAGCGCGCCCGGGCGTCCTCCGCCTCCAGGCCGATCAGCTCGAACACGCGCGACTGCACGTCGGAGCGGTGGATGCGGATCGATCCGCCGCCGATCTCGCTGCCGTCGAGCACCAGGTCGTAGGAGCGCGACAGCAGCGCGGCGGGGTCGTTCATGTCCTCTACGCCGGCGGGCTCGCCCGTGGCGGTCGCCGGCGCCGTGAACGGGTGATGCTCGGCCTCCCAGCGCCCCTCCTGCTCGTTGAAGGAGAACATCGGGAAGCGGACCACCCAGCGGATGTCATGCGCGCCCGCGGGCACCAGCCCCAGACGGTGCGCGAGCTCGAGCCTCAGCGCCCCCAGCGCGCGTCCCGCCACCTCGGGCGCGTCGGCGACCAGCAGCAGCAGGTCCCCCTTCCGAGCGCCCAGAAGCTCGCCGACCGAGGCGATCTCGTCCTGCCTGAGCAGCCGGGCGACCGGCGAGCGCCAGCCCGGCTGCTCGTCGCTTGAAAACGCCCACACCAGGCCCCGCGCCCCGTGCCGGCGCGCCACCTCGGTCAGCTCGTCCAGCGCCGAGCGGGAGAGCGCGTGCGGCCCGGCGTTCAGCCCGCGCACCACCCCGCCGGCGGCGATCGTGCGCGCGAACACCTCAAAGCCGGTCGCCTCCAGCGCGCGCGAGACGTCGACGATCTCAAGCGCAAAGCGCGCGTCGGGTCGGTCGGTGCCGAAGCGCGCGGTCGCCTCGGCGTGGGTCATCCGCGGCCACGGGGGGGCGGGGAGCGGGAGCCCGGCCTCCCGAAAGACGGCGCTCATCACCGCCTCGGTGGTCTCGAGCACGTCGTCCTCCTCGACGAACGCCAGCTCGATGTCCAGCTGCGTGAACTCGGGCAGGCGGTCCGCGCGCGAGTCCTCGTCGCGGAAGCAGCGCACGATCTGGTAGTAGCGCTCAAAGCCGCCGACCATCAGCAGCTGCTTGAACAGCTGGGGCGACTGCGGCAGCGCGTAGAAGCAGCCCGGCGCCGTCCTGGCGGGGACCAGGAAGTCGCGCGCCCCCTCGGGAGTCGAGCGCGTGAGGAACGGCGTCTCGATCTCCAGGAAGTCCCGCTCGTCCAGAACCCCGCGGATCGTCCTGATCACGCGATGGCGAAGCTCGATCGCCTCCTGCATCGGCGCTCGGCGCAGGTCCAGCGAACGGTGGCGCAGCCTGAGGCTCTCCTCGACCGCCACGTCCTCGTCGACGGGGAACGGCGGCGTCTCGGCGTCGGCGAGCAGCTCGAGCTCGTCCACGACCAGCTCGACCTCGCCGGTCGCAAGCCTGGGGTTCACGTTCTCGGCCGCGCGCGCCGCGACCGCTCCGCGCGCGGTGATCACGTCCTCGGAGCGCAGCGCGTGCGCGCGGGCGTGCGCCTCCGGCGCGCTTGCGGGGTTGATGACCAGCTGCAGGATCCCGGAGCGCTCGCGCAGATCAACGAAGATCAGCCCGCCATGGTCTCGCCGGCGGTGCACCCAGCCCGACACGCGCACGGTCCTGCCCACGTCGCGGGCGCGCAGGTCACCGGCCCAGCTGTCGCGATAGGCGTTAGCGCGCGGTGGCCTGATCACGGCGACCGCCGTCCCGCGAGCATCCGCTCCAGCGCGGCACCGGCCTCGAGCTCGGCCTGGTCGCCGGAGCGCATGTCCTTGAGCGTGAGCGCCACCGGATCGGAGATGATCGCAACCCATCGGGCCCCGATGCGGTCCGCGTGGCGAAGCTGGCCCTTCAGCGAGCGGCCGGAGAGCTCCAGTTGCGCGTTCAGCCCCGCGTGCCTTGCCCGGTTGGCAAGCGAGAAAGCGGCTCGCTGAAGGCCGCCGGCGGCCGATCCGGCGCCTTGGTCGATCGCCAACAGCGGCTCTGGGTCGATCGCGACGAACAGGTCCACGGGCTCGCGCTCCACGGGCCGCTCGCCGGCCGCCAGCAGCATCCGCTCCACGCCGGCCGCCCAGCCGGCGGCGGGCGTCGGCCGGCCGCCAAGCTGCTGCACGAGCCCGTCGTAGCGCCCGCCGCCGCCAACCCCGGACTGCGCCCCGAGCGCGTCCGAGGTGAACTCGAACACCGTCCGCGTGTAGTAGTCCAGCCCGCGCACGAGCGTCGGGTCAAGCTCGTGGTGGATGCCCGCCTCGTCCAGCAGCGAGCGAACCGCGGCCAGATGCTCGGCGTCCTCCTGCGCCAGGCGGTCAAGCAGCAGCGGGGCGCCGCGCATGGTCTGTTGCGTGCGGCTGTCGCCGGCGTCGAAGGCGCGCATCGGGTTCAGCTCGATTCGCTCGGCGACCTCCGGCGCCAGCGCGTCCCGGTGCGCTCGCAGATAGGCGATCAGCTCCTCCCGGTAGCGCGCGCGGGTCTCCGGGGTGCCGAGGCTGGAGAGCCGAAGCCGCGTGCCGCGCACGCCCAGCGCGTCAAGCAGGTCGGCGAGCAGCACGATCAGCTCCGCGTCGGCCTCCGGCGAGTCGCAGCCGATCGCCTCGGCTCCGACCTGCCAGAACTGGCGGTAGCGGCCGCGCTGGGGCGCCTCGGCCCGGAAGAAGCTCGACAGGTACCAGAGCTTGACCGGCTGGGGGAGCCGGTGCATCCCGTGCTCGAGGTAGGCGCGGCACACCGGGGCGGTCCCCTCGGGTCGCAGCGTCAGCGAGCGGCCCGCGCCGTCATCGAAGGTGTACATCTCCTTGCGCACGATGTCGGTCGACTCCCCCACGCCGCGCGCGAACAGCTCGGTGGGCTCGAACGCGGGCGTCTCGATCCGGCCGTAGCCGGCGGCGGTCAGGATCCGCCTGGCGTGCTCCTCGAGCTCGGCGCGGCGCCGGGACTCGTCGGGCAGCACGTCGAAGGTGCCTCGCGGGGCCTTGAACGCGCTCGCCATCGAGCCGGGCTAGGCGTGATGCGCGAGCTCGCGCAGGAACGGGTTGTGCAGCCGCTCGGTGCCCAGCGTCGTGCTCGCCATGTGGCCGGGGTGCACGACGGTCTCGGCCGGGTAGGCGTCCAGCAGCGATTCGATCGAGGCCAGGAGCGTCGGCCAGTCGCCGCCGGGAAGGTCCACACGCCCCACCGAGCCGCGGAACAGGACATCGCCGGAGAACAGCGCCTGCTCGCCGGTCGCGAAGTAGCTCACGTGCCCGGGGCTGTGGCCGGGGACGAACATCACCTCAAGCCGCAGGTCGGCAAGCTCCAGCGTCTCGCCGCCGGCGACCAGGTGCTCGGCCTGCCAGCTCTCGAACGGGCCCAGTCCGGGCCAGCCGACGTGAGCGTTGATGTCGGCCAGCACGTCTCGCTCAAGCTCCGGACACCACACCGGAGCGCCGGTCTGCCTGGCGATCGGCGCGACCGCGCCGACGTGGTCGAAGTGCGTGTGGGTGAGCAGGATCGCCTCGACGGAGGAGATCTTCAGCGAGCGCAGCGCGCCGAGCAGCCGCGGCGCCTCGTCACCGGGGTCGATGATCACCGCGCGCTCAGACCCGGGCCTGCGAACGATGTGGCAGTTCTCCTGCAGCGGGCCGACCGTGAACGTGCGCACGTCGATCATCTCATGACCCCGCGTCCGCCTCTCATCGCGCGCCGGCGCGGCCGGCCTGCGCCTCCTTGCGCTGCTGGCGGCGGTAAAGCCAGCCGTCCATGTAGTAGCCGGCTGGGGTGTAGAGCGCCAGCGCGAACGCCGCGAAGACCAGCGCGGGCACGACGCGGAAGCGGTTTGTCACAAGCAGAAAGACGAACATGAACCCGGCCGCCAGCAGCGCCTTCTTCACGGCGCCCTTCCAGGTGGGCGGCGACAGCCGCCGGCGCTCGCCGCGGCTGGTGCGCTCGCGCTGCTTTCGCTCCTTGGGGCTCGGCGGGCGGCTCGTGCGCCCGCGCGCCTCAACCACCCCGGCCGCGTTGCCGCGGTGCTTGGTGGTGCGCTTGCGCTTGGTGTGTGCCATCCCCGATGCAGCTTACGACGAGCCGGGCCTGCCGTGTGGGCGATCGGCCGGCGGGCCGGGCTCGGGGCCGCGTCCCCCCTGGTCGCGCGGGACGGGATCCGCGACGGCAGTGCGTCGCGCCCAGTCCGCAAGGCGCTCCTCGATCGTCGCGCGCCCGCGCAGCGGCACCCCGTCTGGAAACCCGCGCAGCGCCTGCGCCGGCGCGAGCCCCACGAGCTCGGCGTCGGCCACGCGCGCGTGCCGCGCGACCGCGGCCACCACCTCCGCAGGGGGGGTGGCGCGGTGATCCTCGATGTTGGTCGACACCTGGGCGATGCGGGCGCGCTCAAGCCACAGGCCGATCGCGCGCACGCCGGGCAGGCCCTGCTCGCCGCCCTCGCGGATCAGGGCCGCGATCCGCCGGGCGTCCTGCAGCGTCGCCGGAGGGGCCAGCTGCACGTTGAAGGCGATCAGCGGCGGGCGCGCGGCCACCAGCACAGCGCCCGCCGTGGGGTGCAGCCGCGGCGGCCCGAAGTCCGGGCGCAGCTCCCCGGCGGCGATCCGCCGGGCCAGCTCGGAGGGGCCGCCGCGACGAAGCTGCGCCCGCGTGCGCCCGTCGGCGAGCGCGCCGTACAGGAACACCGGCAGCGCCAGCCGCTCGGCGAGCATGTCGGCGAGCACGAGCGCCTCGGCGCACGCGGCGCCGCGGTCGCGGTCGTCAAGGTGCACGATCGGCGCCACGTCGAGCGCGCCGACCCGCGGGTGCACGCCCTCGTGCAGGTCGAGCCTCAGGCGCCGCACCACCTCGGCCGCGCCCGCCACGACCGCCTCGGCGAGCGACCCCGGCTCGCCCGCGAGCGTGTAGGCGCTGCGGTTGTGGTCGGCGTCGCAGTGCACGTCCAGAAGCCCAGGCCCGAACGCCTCGCCGATCCGCTCCACGGCCTGACGGTCGCGTCCCTCCGAAACGTTGGGGTAGGCCAGCAGCGGCATCGCGCGCCGATCATAGGCAGCGCGCGCCGCCGCGCCCTGGAACCGCTGTGCAAGCCATTACACTCGGCGCTCGCGCCGGAGTAGCTCAGTCGGTCAGAGCAGCGGAATCATAATCCGCGTGTCGGGGGTTCGAGTCCCTCCTCCGGCATCGCCGAAACCCCCGTGAGCACTTGGGTTTCGTCGTAGGCGGGTGGTCAGTCGCGCGGCATCTGCGAGGTCTGGCAACGCATCTGGCGACAGCGCAGTCCCTGGCCTTGACGACCACGGCGCCGGCATCCCTTGACCGACGATGGCCAGAGAAGGGGTGCTTGCCGAGACCACCGTCACCCGGAGGATCGCCACCCTCGGCGCCGGCACGATGCGCCAGGTCTGCTCCGCGCTGAGCGCGGCGACACCCGCAACGGCGCCGAGCGCCGGCTTCAGGAGCTTGTCGCGGTCGCCGTGCCGGGTGCAGGCGCGCGTGACCTTCAGCCCGGGAGCTGCGCGCGCGCCGCCGTTGAGGCCGCGGACTGTCCGAGGGCCGCCCACCATGCGGCGACTGGCGAGGCTCACACCGGTGAAGATGCGCCCGCACCCGTGGCGCGGCCGTTCACGTTGGGTGACCTTCGATAGCGCTTCCTGACCAGGTGCCTCGACACGCCGGGTACCCCTGACAGAGGTCTCGACCCACTGCAGCGTCCACGCTCACACGGCGCCGCGTGCCGGCGCAGAAGCGGGGGTGGCGTTCGCAAACCGCCGATCGAGTGTTACTGCCAAACGCTCCGGGAAGGCCCAATGAAACGCGCCCATTGCGCATCGCCTTCAGGGCGAACCTCCAAGCACACGGCGCGTCCAGGCCGCAATCGGCTCGCCCGGGGGTCAGCCCTGGGGCTTCGTGCCCGGGGAGGGCGGCTTGGCGGCCCCCTCGCGGACCGAGGAGCCGGACGCAAACTGGACCGTCGACCAGGTCGCTGCATCCGCGTCGCCGCCGGGCGCCTGCTCGAAGATCGTCTGGGCGCGGCGCGCTGCGTCGTGGACCGGCGCCGAGTCAAGCTCGTGGCCGGTGAGCGGGATCCCGGCCGCCGGCCACTCGCACGCCAGCAACAGCGGGCCCGGCGGCGGCAGCGGCCAGAGAAACAGGCTCTGATGCCAGCGACCTCCGCCCCCTCCCCCTCCCCCCTGGCTGAGCACCGGGCCGGTCGGCTCGCCGTCCGGGCGCACGCCGCCCCGAGCGCCGATGTTCGTCGCCCTGCGCCCGTCGGAGAACTGGACCCCGAAGCGCAGCATCTCGTCGGGCAGGCCCTTGCCAGCCCGCCCGCGCGCGCGGTGATGACGCGGGCCGAACAGCAGCGGGTCCAGCAGCTCGTCGTCCTCATCCTCGTCGGCTGTGAACACCAGCAGGTCGAGCCCCAGTCCGGTCGGATAGGCGCACAGCCTGCTCACGCACACGGCCGCGCGGTCGCTGCGGGCGAGCACGAGCTCCAGCGGCACCACGCCGGGCAGCGTGCCGTGCGGCGGACCGGACCACACCGGAGGGCGGTGGCGGGCGCGAGGCTCCGTCGGCGCAGGCGGCGGTGGCGAGAAGAAGTCGTCCATCCGGCTGGCCGAAGGCTACAGGCGGCGGAGCGCAGCGTGCGGATCGGCGACCGGCCGGCGTGCGGATATGCTTGCGTCCGCCGGCCCGGGGTGCACGCCAAGGCGCCGGTCGTCCACCTGAGCGAGCGATGACCGACCAGACACCGAACGCGCCAGGCCCGGGGCGTTCACGCCGCCGCTCACAGGCTGACGGCGCCGGTCGTCCGGGCGCGGCCAGCAACGCGGCGGCGCGGAAATCGGCGCGGCAGGCCGCGGCGCGATCCGAGGAGCTCGACGCGCTCGTGACCACGCTGCCGCGGCGGGTGTCATACCTGTCCCGGGTTCTGTTTCGCACGCGCGGCAGCGCTCTGCCACGGGGAATGCGCAGCGTGGTGTTCACGCTCGCATTCGGGCCGATGCGGATCTCGGAGATCGCGTGGGAGGAGGGCATCGGCCAGCCCGCCGCCACCCGGATGGTCGCGCGGCTGGAGGCGCTCGGACTTGTGGTGCGCGAGCGCAGCGAGCTGGACCGGCGGATCGTGATGGTGCGGCTGACCGACAGCGGCCGCCTGGAGCTTGACAACCTGCGAGAGCAGTCCCGCAGGCTGTTGCGCGAGGCGCTGCGAGACCGCTCGGCGGCCGAGCTGAGGCGCATGCGGACCGCTTCCGACGCGCTCGGTCGCCTCACCGACTGGGTGCTCGAGCAGGAGCGCGAGCTCTACGGATCGGTGCGGCGCGCGGCGGGAAACGGCAGCGCGGCAAGCGCCGCCGCAAATGGGCGATCGGGCCGCGCAGGGGCCGCGAGACCGGGCCGTGCCGGGGCCGCGGGACCGGGCCGCGCCCGGGCCGGGCGACCGGGCCGCGCCGGGGCCGGGCGACCGGACGGTGCCGTGGCTGGGCGCCCGGACCGGGACGGTGCCGGGACGCCGGACCTTGTCGCGTCGCGGTCCAACGGCGCGGCCGGGCGGCGTCCGGCGGCGCGGCGCGCGCCGGCGGTGGGCGGTCAGCCGCCGAGGCGCAGGACGCGGCGCGCGTTGCCCTCGTAGACCGCGCGCCTGACGCCCTCGTCCTCGATCACGCGCTCGACGTCGTCGATCGTCTCCGGCGCGAAGAGCGCCGAGAAGCCGAAGTCCGTTCCGAACAGGACGTGGTCTGGGCCGAAGAAGTCCAGCGCGGCGCGCAGCGCGATTGGATTCCCGAAGTTCGCCGTGTCCGCGTAGAAGCGCCTCAGGCTGTGCAGGGGCCCGTGCACCAGACGGCGCTCCACCTCCCGGTTCTCCGGCGTCGCCTGCAGCGTCTTCAGCCGCCCGGCGAGCATCGGCACAGTCCCCCCGCTGTGGTGCACGACGATCTTCAGCTCCGGCCAGCGCTCCAGGTACCCCGCATAGCTCAGCCGGCACATGGTGACCGTCGTGTCCGTCGGCCACCCCGCTCGGGCGTAGAGCCCGTATCGCGACTCGGGCTCGGTGAGCGGGAAGTCCGACCACTGCACAGTCCGGTTGGGGTGAATCCAGATCGGCCGATCGAGCTCGGCCATCAGCTCGAAGAACGGCTCGTAGTCGGGATGGTCCAGGCACCTGCCCTGCATGGAGGTGAACACCTGGACTCCCAACGCGCCGGCCGCGATCGCCTCTCTGACGGCGCTCAGCCCGCGCTCGCCGTCCTGCAGGGCCGCGTGCGCGACCCAGCCCACGAAGCGGTCCGGATGCGCGGCCACGAGTGCCGAGAGCTCCTCGTTTGCGATCCGGGCAAGCTCCCGCGCCACCGGTGCGGGCTCGTGCTCCACCGAGGTGTGCGCCATCACCAGCACCTGCCGGTAGTCGGCGCCGAGCCGATCCATCAGCGCAAAGCGTGCGCCCAGGTCGCGCAGCGTCTCATCGAGCCCCATCATCCGCTCGTACTCGGCGGCGCTGTGGTCGCCGCGCTCGGACAGCAGCGCCAGCACCCGCTCCGCGTAGCGCGGCGGCAGGATGTGCGCGAAGGCGTCGATCTTCATTGGCCTCCTTGTCGGTCTGACCTCCTCCCGGCGGCGAGCACTCGCCGCACAGCCGGTCCATCACCTTACATAGGGCATGTTTTTCTTGCAAGCGCCCCGGCGGCGGGTGTAAGCTGCGCGCCGATGCGGATCGATGCCTTCTGTCATATACTTCCCCGGCCGTACCTGGAGGGGATCGAGGCGCTGGCGCCCACCGAGCAGTCGCGCGGGATCCGCCAGCGCAGCACTGCCGTGCCGGCGATGGTCGACCTCGACGTGCGCTTTGCGCAGCTTGAGGAGTTCGGAGACGACTACCGCCAGGTGATCAGCATCCCCGCGCCGCCAGTCGAGGACCTGGGGCCGCCCGAGGTCTCACGTCAGATCGCCCGGCTGGGCAACGAGTCGCTCGCGGAGCTGGTGGCCCGGCACCCCGAGCGGTTTGCCGGGTTCGTGGCGTGCATGCCCATGAACGACGTCGAGGGCACGCTGGCGGAGATCGACTACGCCTGCGGCCAGCTCGGGGCGCTCGGGATCCAGATCTACACGCACGTCAACGGACACGCGCTGGACCAGGACCGGTTCGAGCCGATCTGGAGGCGCATGGCGCAGCTGGACCGGACGATCTGGGTGCACCCGTCGCGAACCTCGGCATGGGCCGACTACCCGACGGAGCAGCGCTCGAAGTACGAGCTGTGGTGGGTGTTCGGATGGGAGTACGACACCGCGATCTTCATGGCGCGGATGGTGATGTCCGGGGTGCTCGAGCGCCATCCGTCGATCAAGTTCCTCATCCACCACGGCGGGAGCATGGTCCCGCACTTCGCCGGGCGCATCGGCCCCGGCCTGGACCAGCTGGGGGCTCGCACGCCGCCCGACCAGCGCCAGGACGTGGAGACCTACCCGCTCTCCAAGCGCCCGATCGAGTACTTCCGCCAGTTCTACGTCGACACGGCGCTGTTCGGCACGGCGCACGCGATCCGCTGCTCGCTTGAGTTCTTCGGCGTCTCCCACGTCCTGTTCGCTTCCGACTCGCCGTTTGACCCCGAGCAGGGCCCGGGCTACATCCGCGCGACGATCGCCAACCTCCAGGAGCTCGAGCTCACCGACGAGGAGCGCGCCGCGATCTTCGAGCACAACGCGCGGCGCGTACTCGGCGTCGCCTAGGCGCCTGGCCGCGGTGCTTTACGTATGGCATGGACTAGGCAGACTCATCGGGGTATAGTGACGGCGTAGCGCGGAGAGGTGCAAGGGGACGCGGATGTCGACCACGGTCCTGCTTCATTCGATCGGCTTCGGTATCACCACGGCGGCCGTGGTGGCGATCGGCGCGATGGGGTTCACCCTTCAGCTCGGAGTCACCAACATCCTCAACCTCTCCTACGGGAACGTCATGACGATCGGCGCGTTCGCCTCGCTGATCGCCGAGCGGAGCCACCTGGGTCTGGCGGCCACGATCCTGGTCGCACCGCTGGCCGGCGCGGTGGTCACATGGGTCCTGGCGCGCACGTTGTTCGCGCTGTACGCGCGGCGGCATGGCGGTGCGTTCGACCTGCTGATGGTGTCGCTGGCGGTGGCGCTCATCATCCAGTACGGCATCGATGCGCTCGCGCACCTTCAGGTGTTCCAGTTCTCGTTCCCGGCGGGCGCCACTCTGAACGTCGGGCCGTTCGTATTCACCGTACTGTCACTTGCGCTCGTCGGCTTCGCGGCGGTCGTGCTCGCCGCGCTTCTGGCGGCCCTGCACCTGACGCGGCTCGGCAAGGCGCTGCGCGCGCTGTCGGTGGACCCCAGGCTGGCGCGCGCGTGCGGGGTGCCGATGCGGCGCATGCTCGACCTGACGTGGCTGGTCAGCGGGGCACTGGCCGGCCTGGCCGGCCTGGTCTACGTGACCAACAGCCTCACGGTCGATGCCGGGTCGGGGCTCGACTTCCTGGTGCTGGTGATCGCCGCGGCGATGCTCGGCGGCGCCGGCTCCCCGGCGGGCGCCGTGCTCGCGGCGCTCGTCGTCGGCATCGCCAGCGAGGTGGTGGCCGCGATCGGCGGCTCCTACTACAGCGACGCGGCCGGCCTGGCGATCCTTGCGCTGGTGCTGGTGCTGCGCCCGGCGGCGCGCACCCTCGCACACGGGGGCCGCGAGGACGTGACGGTCTAGGGCCTGGGCCGAGATGTCGTACTACCTGTCAACGGTCGCGGTCTACTTCGGGGTCGACCTGATGGCCGCCTGGGCGCTGAACATGCAGTTCGGCTGGGCGGGGGTGCCGAACTTCGCGTTCATCATCTTCCAGGCCGCGGGGGCGTACACCGCGGCCGCCGTGTCGCTTGGCCCGGACACCGGCGCCAACGCCTTCCAGCACTACATACTCGGAGCGCAGCTGCCGTTCCCCGTACCCCTGCTGGTGGCGGCGCTGGCCGGAGGGGTTGTCTCGGCGGTCGTCGGCCTGCTGACCCTGCGCAGGCTCCGGCGCGACTATCAGGCGGCGGTGTTCCTGCTGATCGCCGTGATCGCGAGCGACGTCGTGGCCGCGGACGTCAACCTCTTCAACGGCTCAAACGGACTGGCCGCCGTCCCGCAGCCGCTCGCCGGTCTGGCCGCCAGCCTCGGCCAGGCCGGCTGGCAATGGGCGTACGCCGGCTTCGTGGCGGTCATCTGCATAGGCGTGGCGCTGCTTTCGCGCCGACTCGGGGGCTCGGGCTGGCAGCGGGCCCTGCGAGCCGCGCGCGACGACGAGGTGGCGGCTTCAGCGCTCGGCCTGCATCCGCCCCTGATGCGCATGCAGGTGTTCATGATCGGCGGGGTGATCGCCGGCCTCAGCGGCGGGCTTTTGGTGATGTTCATCAGCGCCTGGTCTCCCGGTGCGTGGCAGTACTCGGAGACGTTCGCGGTGCTGACGGGCATCATCCTCGGCGGGGTCAGCAACGACTGGGGCGTTCTGATCGGCACGTTCCTCGTGCAGGTCCTGTTCGTGGAGGTGCCGTCGTTTCTGCCGCAGATCGGCTACCCGGGCCTGATCGACGCGCTCGTGTGGGTGCTGATCGGCGTGATGTGGCTCTTGGTCCTGTTCTTCAGGCCAAGCGGGATCTGGCCAGAGCGGCGCAGGCGGGTCCTGAGCCGGCTGAGAGCCCGCGCCGGAGCGGGCGGGCGGTGACCGACCCGGCGCACAGCCCGCCTGAGGGGAAGGCGCTGCTGCAGACGCGCGGCGTGCGCGTGCGATACGGAGGCGTCGAGGCGGTCGCCGGCGCGAGCATCACGATGCAGTCCCCCCAGGTGGTGGGTCTGATCGGGCCCAACGGCGCGGGCAAGTCGTCGCTTCTGGCCGCGATCGGCGGTCAGGCCCCGATCGCCTCCGGCACGGTGCTGCTCGACGGGCGCGACATCACGAGGATGGCGCCCCACCGGCGGGCGCGTCACGGCCTGCTCAGGACCTTCCAGTCAGCCAGCGTGTTCGACGGGTTGACGGTGTTCGAGAACCTGGTCGTCGCGGGGGCCGGGCATCGCGGAGCATCGCTGCGGACGGCGCTGCTGGGAGCTGGTCGACGTGCCCTGGAGGACGAGGCTTCAAGCCGGGCATCCGCCCTGCTGGACGAGTTCGACCTGTGGCCGATCGCCGACCACTACGGGCGCGAGCTCAGCGGCGGCCAGCGCCGGCTGGTGGAGATCGCCCGGTGCCTGATGCGCTCGCCCAGGCTGCTTCTGCTCGACGAGCCGATGGTCGGCGTGGCGCCCCACCTGGTGGCGCGCATCGGCGAGCACTGCCGGCGGATCTGCTCGGCCGGCATCGGAGTGCTGATCGTCGAGCACTCGATGGACGTCGTCAGGTCGATCTGCGACCGGGTGCTGGTGATGGCCAACGGACGCGTGATCGACGACGGCGAGTTCGACGCGGTGATCGTCAGCGGCGCCGTCAAGGAGGCATACCTTGCCTGAGGCGCTTCTGCACGCCAGCGGCGTCTTTGCCGGATACCGGGGCGCCGCGATCCTGCGCGGCGTCGACCTCAGCGTGCACGAGTCGCGGATCGAGCTGGTCGTCGGCCCCAACGGCGCGGGCAAGAGCACGCTGGTCAAGGCCGTCATCGGGGAGCTGCCGCTGCTGGGCGGCAGGATCCGGTTCGACGGGGATGACATCAGCGGCTGGGACGAGGAGCGGCGGGCGGCGCGCGGGATCGGCTACATCCCGCAGACGCGGGACGTGTTCCCGACGCTGACGGTGGTCGAGAACCTGGAGGTCGGGGGCTACCGGCTCAGCCGCCGGGCCTGCCGCGAGGCCGTGACGGCGATGCTCGAGCGCTTCCCACACCTGCGGGCGCTGCGCCACCGCCGCGCGAGCCAGCTCAGCGGCGGCGAGCGCAAGCAGCTGGCGATCGCGCGCGCGCTGATGGCCGACCCCAAGCTGCTGATCCTCGACGAGCCGACGGCCGGCCTGGCGCCGAAGATCGCCCACTCGGTGCTCGAGGAGCTGGTGGTGGGGCTGGCGGAGCTCGGCCGCGGGCTGCTGCTGATCGAGCAGCGGGTCGCGCTCGCGGCCGCGATCGCGAGCCACGTGACGGTGCTGGTCGACGGAGCGGTCCGCTACGCCGCCGACGGGGATGAGTTCCGCGCCATCCCGGACCCCAGCGCGCTCTTCTTCTCCACCGCGGCGGCCGGCGGGCAGGCCACGGCGCCGGCCGCGAAGCCCAGATGACCGGCGGTGATCCCGGTCGCTTGCAAACCATGAGGGATAGGAGGACACGATGATCAGGCAGATGAGAGGCGCGTGGCTGGCGGCCTGCACGGCGGCCGCCGCCCTCGCGCTGGCCAGCTGCGGAGGCTCGGGCGGCGCCAAGACGGTCCAGTTCGGACAGGTCGCCGACTTCACCGGCGTGGGCGCCGCGGTGATCTCATACGGCAACGCGGCGGTTCTGTCGTCGGAGTACGCGATCAACGCCGGCGGAGGGATCCTCGGCCGCAAGGTCGTAAACGTGCCGATCGACACCAAGAGCGATCCCGCCGACGGGCTGATCGCGGTCGATCGCGCGCTGGCCACGCACTCGATCGTGGCGGTCAACGGCCCGACCACCGACACCGCGCCGGTCGTCGTTCCAGTGCTCGAGCGCCACCACATCATCACGCTGTGCCCATGCGGGAACCCCGAGTTCGACCACACCAGCGACCCGTACTTCTGGCGCATGGTGCCGCCCGATCCGGTCGGCGGTGAGACCATGTCGCTTTACGCCAAGCAGCTCGGCTACACGCGCGTGGCCGCGGTCTTCGGCACCGACGCCGGCTCGCAGGGCGACCTCCCCGGCGTGCTGTTCGGGGTGCGGGCAGCGGGGCTGCACCTGGTGGCCAACATCGGCCTGACGCCCGACCAGACGTCCTATCGCACCCAGGTCGAGCAGCTGATCGCGGCACGGCCGCAGGTGATCTTCACCGAATCAGACGGGCCGACCGCGGCCACCTTCTTCGGCGAGCTGCGCCAGCTCGGCTCGCTGGTTCCGATCTTCGGCACCAACGCGACGCTCCAGACGCCCTACCTGAAGGCGGTCGCATCGGCCATCGGGACCGCCAACCTCGCTCGCTACTACATGGCGGAGGCGAACGCCAACGCGCCGACCTCGCCGGCGGTCGCCGTCTACAACCAGGCCGTCACCAAGGTCTCCGGCAAGCTTCCAAAGCCGCTTGCCCAGTGGCTGAACAACTCCTTCGTGGAGGCCAACTACGACGGCTTCATCATGATCGCGCTCGCCATGGACGCGGCGCACACCACCAACCCGGTGGTGGCCAACAACTGGATACCCAAGGTCACCGAGCCCGGGGCGGGCAAGACTGTGGTCTACTCCTACGCGCAGGGGCTGGCGGCGCTGAAGGCCGGCAAGCAGATCCAGTACGTCGGTGCGGCGGGGCCGATCAGGTTCGATCAGTGGCACAACTCGTTCCCGGACCAGGCGATGCAGAAGGTGACCCCGAACGGGGCGGTGATCTCCTCGGTCACGATCCCCGCGGCCGAGATCCAGCGGCTCGCCTGACGATTCCCGCGACGGTGCCGGGCGTCGGGCGCCAGCGCGGCGCCGGCCGCGCGGGCGCCCGACCAGGCGCCCGCTCAAGCCGCACGGCCGCCTGCCACCAGGCCCAAGCCACAGCCGCGCGCCGCCCGCCGGGCGCCGCAGCCCCCTCGGGGAGGGCCGCCGCCCTCCCCGGCCCGGCGCTGGGCCACCTTCAGCGAGAGCTCCCCGGGCGGGACCGGCTCAGCGAGCGCCCGCGGTGCGCCAGCCCTCGGCGTACTGCAGGCGCGCGGTGACCGCGTACGGCGCCGGGCTGACGATCGCCCGGACCTCCAGCTGGCGGTGGCGATCGACGGTCACCTTGCGCGATCCTCCGTTGGGCTCACCCCACACGACGCGGACCTCGGCACCGATCGGCACCCGTGGGTCCACGGTCGCAAGCGACAGCGCCCGCCTCTCGTTGGCGCTGTAGCCGGTGAACATCGACAGGCCCACCACCTGCCCGTCGGCGTCGATCACCGAGTCGAAGTTCGACGAGCCGTAGTTGGCGATCGGCAGGTCGAAGTAGTGGTAGGGCTCCTCGATCTCCGGGTCAAGCAGCGACGCGTACACCTTCGCGAGATCCTCGCCGTTCCAGGCCAGCGTCACCTTCCGGCGCTGGCTGTCGGCATCGATGCGCTCCAGGGCGTCACGGCCGATGAAGTCATGGTCGAACTTGACGAACGGGCCGTAGCCGAGCTCCCACGGGTTCAGGTAGTAATCCTCGATGTCGTCTGAGACGAAGCTTCCGGCCAGCGAGTTGGTCGCCTCGTAGCTGTCGGCGCCAAGCCACTGGCGGTAGCCCCGCAGCTCCTCGCCGGTGTAGATCGCCGGCAGCGGGGACGGGATCCACCCTGACTCAAGCGTGTTGGAGGCGTAGGCGCGCGAGCCGACCGGCTCGATGCCGAACTCACGGCCGGCCTCGAGGATCGCCTCGCGCACGCGGTCGTAGGTCTCGTACGGGCCCCAGAGCTCCAGCCCGGGCGCGCCAGCCATGCCGTGGCGCAGCGTACGCACGGTCTGGCCCGCCACCCTCATGGTCGCCATGCGGAAGAACTTCAGCTCCTCCAGCGGGCCCCCGTTGAGCTTCTCGATCACCTGCCAGGCGTTCGGCCCCTGGATCTGAAAGCGCCAGCAGGTCCGCGTGACCGGCTTTCCGTAAGGGTGCGACGGCGAGCGCGGGTCGACCTCGATCTCGACGTCGTAGCCGCCGGTCTCGCCCTTGTACTTCAGCCAGTTGGCAACCGGGGCCCGGCCCACCCAGACGAACTCCTCCTCCTGCTGATGAAAGAGGATTCCATCGCCGATCACATGCCCGGCCGGGGTGCAGGGCACGAACTGCTTGGCCATGTCGACGGGGAAGCTCGCGACGCTGTTGATCCCGGTGTCGGAGATCAGGCGAATCGCGCCCGGACCGCGCAGGTAGACGTTGAACATGTGGTGGGACTGGTCGTAGAGGACGCACGTCTCACGCCAGGCTCGCTGCTCGCGCCGCCAGTTGGTGAACTCGTACGGGACGACCGGGTAGACGTAGGCCCCGATCTGGGAGTCGCGCAGCATCTGCACGATGCTCGGCGCCTCGTCCAGCAGGTCCTGAAGGCTTCGCTTGGTCATGGATGGCTCTCCTTGGCGAGTGCATGGAGGCTCAGCGCTCACGGACGGGGCGATGGGCCTGCGCCCCCCGGATGGTACGGCGATCCGCCGCCGCCGGAGCGGCGCACTCGCGGGCGCGCACGCGTGGACAGGTCGCCGCGCACGGACGCTCAAGCCTCGCCGCGCACAACGCCCGCTGCTCGCCGCACGCGGCCCTCAAGCGCCGCCGCGGGCGGGCGCAGGGCCGCTGCCGATCCGCGCCGGGGCAACTACAGCCCCCGATCTGATCCGCCGGCCGGCCTCATGCGTACAGGACATGCAGCGGCCACCGCGAACCACACGCCGGTGGCCGCGAACCGACCGCCCATGTTCAAGAGCCTCAGCGCCCGACGCGACCTGCGCGCCCTCGCCGACGAGGACCTGATGGAGCTCGTGCGCAGCGGCGACGCGCGCGCCTTCGAGGTCGTGTTCGATCGCCATGGCGGCGCAGCCTTCTCGCTCGCCTACCGGATGTGCGGCTCTCGGGCGCGCGCCGAGGACGTGGTCCAGGAGGCGTTCGTGTCGCTGTGGCGAAGCGGCTGCCGCTATGACCGTGCGCGGGGCAGCGTGCGCTCGTGGATCCTGAGCACCGTCCACAACCGCGCCATCGACTCGTTCCGCCGCGAGTCCACCCGCCACGGACAGGACGTGCACGACGACCGCCTGGCAGAGCTGGTGCCCGCCTCGACGAGCACCGAGACCGAGGTCCAGCAGCGGGACGACGCCCAGCGGGTTCGGACCGCGCTGTCGGAGCTGCCGCCCGATCAGCGGCAGGTGATCGAGCTTGCCTACTTCGGCGGCTTCACGCACACTCAGATCTCGGAGATGCTCGAGCTGCCGGCGGGCACGGTCAAGGGGCGCATGCGCCTGGGGCTGGCGAAGCTGCGCGTGGCGCTGAGCGCGGGAGGCGTCACCCCGTGATCGAGCCGCGCGACTCGGGACGACATTGCGGCGGCGACGCCGCCGCCTACGTGCTGGGAGCGCTGGAGCCGGCCGAGGCCGAGGCCTTCAGCCGACACCTGGAGCAGTGCGTGGTCTGCCGCGACGAGGTGCAGGCGCTGACCGGCGTGGTGCAGGCGCTGCCGATGGCGGCGCCGCAGCACCCGGCGCCGCGCCGCCTGCGCCGGCGGGTGCTGCGTGAGATCCGCTCGCTGTCCGCCCGCGAGGCGCCGCGCGCCCGCGGCCGTGCTCGCCGCCTGCTCATGCTCGCGCCGGCGGGAGCCCTGGGCCGGGGGCTGGCGGCGGGCGCCGCCGCGCTGGCCGCCGGGGCCGCCGCGCTCGCGCTGGCGCTGTCCTCGGGCCCCTCCACAGCGCCCCCGGCCCGCATCGTCCAGGCCAGCCTCTCCGGCGTGTCGGGCTCGGTCACGCTGCGTCTGGCGCCGGGACGCGCGGAGCTGGTCGCAAGGCACCTCTCCCCGCCGCCGCGTGGGCACGTCTACGAGGTGTGGCTCAAGCCGCCCGGCGGGCCGCCGAGGCCGGCGAGCGTGCTGTTCACCGTCGACCGCCGCGGCGACGCGCGCGTGCCGATCCCGGAGAGCCTGAAGGGCCTCTCGGCCGTGATGGTCACGCCCGAGCCGGCGGGCGGAAGCCCCGTCCCCACGCACGCGCCCGTTATCGTCGCCCAGCTCGCCTGAGCGCCTCCGCCCAGCCCGCCTGAGCGGCCTCCGCCCGGCTCGCCTGAGCGCCATCGCCAGCTCGCCTGACCGCCTCCGAGCGACGCAAGCGACGCGTCGCCTGATCCGATCGGCGGCGCGGGACGTAGTGGTGACAGGTCAACCTCAAATCGATCGGAGCCTGACTTGATCGGACTGGACAACCCCATCCACCTCGCACTGCTTTTGATGATCCTTCTGCTGGTGTTCGGCGCCAAGCGGCTGCCCGAGATGGGACGCTCGCTGGGCGCGGGGCTGCGCGGCTTCAAGGAGTCGGTCAGCGGCGTCACACCGCCTGAGCCGATGAGCGTCGTCTCCGCGCCCGAGCAGGTCGCGGGCGTCGCGGCGCCCGGGCAGATCGGCGGCCTCACGCCGACCGGCTACCCCGCCGCGCTGCGCGAGCCCGCCATCCCGGAGCCCGTCCCGGCCCAAGTGGCCCCGGCTCACACCTCCACCCCCGTCGCGCCCGAGCCCCGGACCGGCGCGGCGATCCAGGGCGGATGGGCATCAGAGCGCTGATCCGCCGGCTGCGCGCAGCCGGCCACGGCGAGACGATGAGCCTCGTGGCGCACCTCGACGAGCTGCGCACCAGGATCATCGTCTCGCTGCTGGCGCTCGGCGTCGCCTTCGGCCTGTGCTTCTGGCAGAACGCCCGGCTTCTGTCGCTGATCGACCGGCCGCTGTCCCAGCAGACCCAGGCGCAGGTGCGAGCGGGCGACGGCCCGCTCGGCGCCACCTACGAGGTGCAGCGCAGCGCGCGCGACATAGCGCTCTCGCTGCAGACGGTCGTCGCCGCGACCGCGCGCGCCAAGCCGCCGCTGCTGAGCCCGGCCGCGCTCGGGGATCTGACGCGCAGCCTCAGCGCGGACGTCAGGCGACTTTCGGCCGCGCCCCGCGGCGACCGCCCGGTGACGCTGGGGATCGGCGAGCCCTTCACCACGACCGTCACCGTCAGCCTGGTGCTGGCGCTGATCCTGGCCGCGCCGGTGCTGCTCTGGCAGGCGTGGGCCTTCATCGCGCCGGCGCTCGAGCCGTCGGTCAGACGCCGCGTCCGGCCGCTGCTGCCCGCCGTCCCGGCGCTGTTTGTGGCCGGCGTGGCCTTCGGCTACCTGGCCGTGCTGCCCGCGGCCGTGCGCTTCTTTGAGAACTTCAACTCCTCCCGGTTCAACGTGCTCGTGCAGGCGGCCCCCTACTACCGGTTCGCCGCCATGACGCTGCTGGCGATGGGGGTGATCTTCGAGCTGCCGATCGCGATCCTGGCCGTGACGCGCGCAGGAGTGGTGTCGGTGGCGCGGCTGCGACGCAGCCGCCGCTGGGCGGTCGGCGCGTGCGCCGCGGTCGCCGCCCTGCTGCCCGGCGATGCGGTCACGATGCTGCTCGAGACCGTGCCGCTGTACCTGCTGTTTGAGCTGAGCCTGCTGATCGCCGCGATCGCCGACCGGCGTGCGGCGACGCCGGTCGGCGCACCCGAGCCGGCACCGGGGAGCTGAGTTGCGCTTCGCGATCGTGGGCGGCGGGATTGCGGGCCTCACCGCCGCCCGCCTGCTCTCGCGCCGCCACGAGGTGACCCTGTTTGAAGCCGATCGCCACCTCGGGGGCCACACGAACACGATCGCCGTGGACACCGGCGAGCGCGAGCTTCAGGTCGACACCGGCTTCATGGTGTTCAACGACCGCAACTACCCGAACTTCGAGGCGCTTCTGCGGCAGCTGGGCGTCGCCTGGCAGCCGTCTGACATGAGCTTCAGCGTCAGTGACGAGCGCGGCGAGTTCGAGTACTCAAGCGCCTCGCCCAACGGCCTGTTCGCCGTGCGACGCCATGCCATCACGCCGTGGTTTCACCGTATGGTCACCGACGTGGTCCGCTTCCAGCGCGCGGCCCGAGCGCTTTTGGAGGAGGACGACGACCATCTGTCGCTGCGCGAGTGGCTTGAGCGCCAGCGCTTCTCCCCCGCGTTCATCGAGCGGCTGATCGTCCCCCAGGTGTCGGCCGTATGGTCGGCCGATCCCGCTGCGCTGTGGAGCTTCCCGGCTCGCTTTCTGGCGCGCTTCTTCGACAACCACGGCATGCTGTCACTGACCGGGCGCCCGCGCTGGAGGACGATCAGCGGTGGGGCGGCACGCTACGTGGAGGCGCTCAGCGAGCCGTTCGCTCGGCGAGTCAGGCTCCGCTGCCCGGTGCGCTCCGTCAGCCGCGCGCAGGATCACGTGCTGGTGCGCACGGATGCGTTCGGCGCCGAGCGCTTCGACCACGTCGTGATCGCCACCCACTCAGACCAGGCCCTGGCCCTGCTGGCGGACGCATCGCAGCGCGAGCGTGAGATCCTCGGCGCGATCCCGTACCAGCCAAACGAGGCGGTCCTTCACACCGACTCGCGGCTTTTGCCCCGCCGGCGCCGGGCCTGGGCGAGCTGGAACTACCATCTGCTCGGCGAGGAGCGACCGGCGCCGACGGTCACCTACCACATGAACCGCCTGCAGTCGCTGCGATGCGAGCATGAGCTGTGCGTGACCCTGAACCTCACCGAGCGCATACGCCCCGAACGCGTGATCTCCCGGATGTCATACGCGCACCCCGTCTTCACCGAGGCCGGGCTTCGCGCGCAGCGGCGCGTCGATGAGATCTCCGGACGCGATCGCACCCACTACTGCGGCGCCTACTGGGGCTGGGGCTTTCACGAGGACGGCGTAAACAGCGCGCTGCGGGTGGCAGCGCGCTTCGGGGAGCGCCTGTGATGCGCGCCGCGCAGCCCTCGCCCATGCGCCCCACCGCGCCCATCCGCCCGGCCGCGGAAGCGAGCCGCGACGCGGATGTGCGCCGCGCCGCGGATGTGCGCACGCCGCGTGTCGCGCCCGTGGGCGGCTCACACGGCGTGGCCAGCTGCATCTACGTGGGCACCGTTCGCCACCGGCGCTCACAGCCGCGGCATGAGCTGCGCCACCGCCTGGCCCTGCTGTACGTGGACCTTCAGGAGCTCCCCAGCCTGGCCGGCGGCGCGCTCGTCAGGCGGGCGCCGGGGCTCGTGCGCATGCGGCGGCGCGACTACCACGGCGAGGCGGCGATCCCGCTCGATGCGGCGGTGCGGGACACGGTCGAGCGGGCGACCGGCCGCCGCCCCTCGGGCCCGATCCGCCTGCTTGCCCATCCGCGCAGCTGGGGCCACTGCTTTAACCCGGTCAGCTTCTACTACTGCTTCGATGACGGCGCCGAGCGTCTGCAGGCGCTGGTGGCGGAGGTAACCAACACGCCGTGGGGCGAGCGCCACGCGTACGTGATGGAGCCGGAGGTGCCGGGCTCGGCGGTGCTGCGCGCGAGCTTTGCCAAGCGCATGCACGTCTCGCCGCTTCAGCCGATGGATCGCGTCTACCGGTGCGCGGCCACGATCCCCGCGAGCACGCTGTCGCTGCACGTGGAGAGCCTCCAGGCCGGCGAGCCCGCGTTTGACGCCACGCTGTCGCTCAGGCGCCGTGAGCTGGACGCGGGCGCGCTGCGATGGCTGGCCGTGAGCTTCCCGTTTGCGACCGTGCGCGTGCTCGCGCTGATCTACGGCCACGCTGCGCGCACCAGGCTCGCGGGCGCGCCCGTCTACGGGCATCCCGCAAGGAGGGCGGGGTGACCGGCGATCTGTCGCGCGCGCTGGCCGGAGCGCTGTTTGACCGCATCCGCGAGGGCACGCTCGTGGTGCACGAGGACGGGGCGCGCAGGACCTGGGGCCAGGGCCCGCCGACCGCCCACGTGTCCGTGCACTCGCCGCTGGCGTGGCGAAGGCTTCTGCGCACGAGCCTCGGGATGGCAGACGCCTACGCCGATGGCCTGTGGGACTCGCCTGACCTGGTGTCGGTGATCCGCCTGGCGGCGCGCAACGCGACGGTCACCGATCGATGGCGTGCGCGGATGCTCCCGGTCTCAAGGCCCCTTCAGGTCGCGCGCGCGCTCGCGCGCCCGAGCACGCGCAGCCGCCGGCGCACCGACATCGCGGCCCACTACGACCTCGGGCACGAGCTGTTCTCACGCATGCTCGATCCGACGCTCACCTACTCCTGCGCCGTGTTCGAGCACCCGCGGATGAGCCTCGAACAGGCTCAGCGCGCCAAGCTCGAGCTGGTCTGCGACCGCCTGGAGCTCAGCGCCGGCGACCGGGTGCTCGAAATCGGCACCGGTTGGGGCGCCTTTGCGCTGCATGCCGCCTCCACACGGGGCTGTCACGTGACCACGACCACGATCTCCGCAGACCAGCACGCCTATGTCCAGCGCCTGGTGCGCGAGGCGGGCCTGTCGGACCGGGTGCGCGTGCTGTTCAGCGACTACCGGGACCTGCGCGGCCGCTACGACAAGCTGGTCTCGATCGAGATGATCGAGGCCGTCGGCTGGCGGCACACGGGCTCGTTCCTGGGCTCCTGCTCGCGCCTGCTGCAAGACGACGGCGCGATGCTGCTGCAGGCGATCACGATCGACGACCGCGCCTACGAGGTGGAGAAGGCCTCCCGCTCGTTCATCAAGGAGCGCATCTTCCCGGGTGGCTCGCTGCCGTCGCTGCGCTCGCTCACGGCCGACCTGGCCGGCCACACCGACATGCAGCTGGCGCTGCTGCACGACCTCACCGCCCACTACGTCCGGACCCTGCGAGCCTGGCGCGAGCGGTTTGACCGCCACGAGCCCGAGCTGGCGTCGCTGGGCTACGACGAGCGCTTCCGCAGGCTGTGGCGACTGTATCTCGCCTACTGCGAGGCGGGCTTCGCCGAGCGGCGGATCTGCGATGTGCAGCTGCTGGCGGTCAAGCCGCGCTGCCGCCTGCGCTCCCTGGCACGCGGTGGGGACCCGATGGTCGCGCCGCGGCGCGCGTCCGCCGATGAGCCGGTCGCCGGGGAGCGGGGGGAGCGGCTGGCATGAGGCTCGCCTACCGGGCGCTGGACGCGCTGCTTGCGCGCGGCGCCCTGCCGGACGTGCTGCTGCGCGCGGGGTCGCGCGCGGGCGTGGCGCTGCGGCTCGGCCGCGAGCAGCGCGGGGGGATCGGCGCTCAGGAGGAGCGGCTGCACACGCTGCTTGAGCGGATGCGAAGCGGGCCGATAGCGCTGGCGACAGCGAGCGCCAACGAGCAGCACTACGAGCTGCCGCCTGAGTTCTTTGAGCTGATCCTCGGCCCGCGGCGCAAGTACTCGGGGTGCGTTTGGACCGCGGGCGCGCGCTCGCTGGCGGAGGCCGAGGAGGCGACGCTGGCCCTGTACCACGAGCGGGCACAGCTGGCCGACGGCCTGCGGATCCTCGATTTGGGCTGCGGATGGGGCTCGCTCTCGCTGTGGCTTGCCGAGCGCCTGCCCGCTGCCCGGATCACCGCCGTCTCCAACTCAAGCGCCCAGCGGGCGACGATCGAGCGCGAGCGGGCGCGGCTCGGCCTGGGCAACCTGGAGGTGATCCGCGCCGACGTCAACACGTTCGAGCCGGCGGGTCGCTTCGATCGCGTCGTGAGCATCGAGATGTTCGAGCACGCGCGAAACTGGGCCGAGCTGCTGCGGCGGATCTGCGGCTGGCTGGCCGACGACGGCCGCCTGTTCGTTCAGGTGTTCTCGCACCGCACGCTCGCCTACGCCTTCGAGGGGACCTGGGCGGCGGAGCGCTTCTTCACCGGCGGCCTGATGCCCAGCCACGACCTGATCGCCCGCTTCCAGGACGACATGGCGCTGGAGCGCAGCTGGGCGATCCCGGGCACGCACTACGCCCGCACGCTGCGCGCGTGGCTGGAGCGCCTGGACGACAACGCGGCTGCGCTTGAGCGGGTGCTGATCGATGCGGGCGCAAGCCGCCGCGAGGCCCGTGCGACGCTCGGGCGCTGGCGGCTTTTTCTGATCTCCACCGCCGAGATGTGGGCATCGGGCCGTGGCGGGCGCTGGATGATCAGCCACTATCGGCTTGCGCCGCGCGACCGCGTCTCACCGGCGCGGCGTGCGGTGGCCGTCCCGGCGCGCGCGGGCCGGCGCGGCGGGCGCGGCCAGAACGACGAGGTGCTTCGCACGTACTCGGCGTAGCCGGGCCGCCGGCTTTCGATGTCGCGCTCGAGCAGCGCCTTGCCGGAGACGCGCACGAGCAGGATCGTCATCGTCAGCGGCGCCACCGCGGTCCACCACGTGCCCCCCGCCATCAGCGCCACCAGCCACAGACCCCACCAAACGCATGCGTCCCCGAAGTAGTTGGGGTGGCGCGTCCACGCCCACAGGCCCCTGTCCAGCACCGCTTTATCGTTGGCCTGATCGGACCTGAAGCGCCGCAGCTGCTCGTCGCCGATCGCCTCAAACGAAAGCCCCAGCGCGTAGAGCGCCAGCCCGGGCGCGTACAGCGACGCCGGAGCCGCCGGGCGGTCCGCGGCGACCTGGATTGGAAGCGAGACGACCAGCACGAGCAGCCCCTGCAGGGCGAACACCGATCGCAGGCTCCACAGCGCAAAGCGCTGCGGGTGCGCGGCGCGCATCCTCGCGTAGCGCCGGTCCTCGCCGGGCTGCGACAGCTTGCGCGCCAGGATGTGGGCGCCGAGCCTCAGGCCCCAGAGCGCGGTCGCGCCCGCCAAAAGCCACCTGCGCAGGGGATCCCCATCGCCCGTGAGCGCCGCCACGAGCGCGACGAGGGCCAGCGCCGGCCCCCACGCCACGTCGACCCAGGAGATGTCCTGCGCGGCGACGCCCACCGCCCAGGCCAGCAGCATGACGGCGGCGACCGCCGCGGCGCTGGGCGCAAGCGGCCGGCCCGGCCCGGCGAGCGTGACGGCGAGCGGCAGCACACCACACAAGGCTCGCAGATCCGCCGATCGCCGGCGCAGCAAGCCCGCCGGCGCGGCAAGCCCGCCGGCGCAGCAAGCCCGCCAGCGCGGCAAGCCCGCCGGCGCAGCACGCTCGTCGTCTAACCACAGCGGCGCCACTCACGATCCGCGCGGGCGCGCCGATAAGAGGGGCATGTCGACGACCCGGCGGTTGACGAGGGCGGCGTGGGCTGCCCTGGGCGTGGTTGTCGCCGTCTCGGCGGCGGCGGTCGTTTGGCGCGGGCTCGCGCTGCCGGCGTTCGCAATCGACGCGCTGGCCTGCGTGCTGACGCTGCGCGTCACCTCGACGAGGCTTGAGGCGCTGCAAAGCCAGGCGCTGGCGCGCGAGCACGAGTCGCTGCACGACCCGGTGACCGAGCTGCCCAATCGCACCCTCTTTCACCAGCAGGCAAACCAGGCGATCGCGGCCGCGGCCCGCAGGGCGGCGGCCTGCGCCGTGATGCTGCTGGATCTCGACCGCTTCAAGGAGGTCAACGACACGCTCGGCCACCACCAGGGGGACCTGCTGCTGCACCACATCGCCACCCGCCTGCGCCAGGCGCTGCGCGCGGGCGACCTGTGCGCCCGCCTGGGCGGCGACGAGTTCGCCGTGCTGGTGCTCGACGTGGCGGGGGCCGAGGAGGCGTTCCTGGTGGGCCAGAGGCTGCGGCGTTCGCTGTCTGAGAGCGTGGAGCTGGCGGGCATCGCGCTCGAGGTGGAGGCCAGCGTCGGCGTCAGCCTGTGCCCGGACCACGGCGACGACGTCGAGCAGCTTCTGCGCCAGGCCGACGTGGCGATGTACCAGGCCAAGCGCCAGCACACAGGGGTCGAGCTCTACAGCCCGCAGGCTGACGAGGGCGCGCGCGCGCGGCTTGAGCTGCTGTCGGACCTTCGCAGCGGGATCGCCTCCGGCGAGCTCGTGGTCCACTACCAGCCCAAGGTGCGGGCAAGCGATGGGCAGGTGCGCGGCTTCGAAGCGCTGGTCCGCTGGGAGCACCCCAAGCGCGGCCTGCTCTACCCGGACCAGTTCGTCGGCCTGGCCGAGAACACGGGGCTGATGCGGCCGCTCACCAGCCACGTGCTGGACCTGGCGCTCGGCCAGTGCCGGGCCTGGCGTGACGCCGGCCACGGCGAGCTGACCGTGGCGGTCAACATCTCCACGCGAAACCTGCTCGACGGCGCGCTGCCCGACGAGGTCGCGCGCCGCCTGGACGAGCACCGTCTGCCGGCCTGCGCGCTGGAGCTCGAGATCACCGAGACCACGCTGATGGTGGACCCCGTACGGGCCAAGGCGGTGCTCGAGCGGCTGGCGGCGCTCGGGGTCGGGCTGGCGATCGACGACTTCGGCACCGGCTACACCTCGCTCTCGTGGCTGAGCGAGCTGCCGGTCAGCACCCTGAAGATCGACAAGTCGTTCGTCATGCGCATGGGCGAGCACTGCGAGGACGCCGCGATCGTCCGAAGCTCCGTCCAGCTGGGCGGGAACCTGGGACTGAGCGTGGTGGCCGAGGGCGTCGAGGACTCGGCCGCCTGGCGCGGACTGGCCGAGCTGGGCTGCGACTACCTGCAGGGGTACTACTTCAGCCGCCCCCGCCCGGCGGCCGCCCTGGAGCCCTGGCTTGCGCAGCAGCGGATCGCCGCCCAGGGCGCGTCGGCGCGGGCCGCCTGAGCACCCGCGCTCAGCCGGCGGCCGCGCGCACCGCGTCCAGCACGAGCTCGATCGGCGGGTTGTCCGCCGCGTTAGCGCTGTAGTGTGCGAGCGCCACCCGCCCTCCCGGGGCGACCACGAACGTTCCGGGGAGCTGGCGGATGTCGCCACCCTGAGGGGGCCTGGTTCCGCCGGCCGTCCGGTAGGCGGGCAGCGCCCGCCTGATCACCCCCCAGCCGTAGAGCTCGCGGGCGCGACCGCGGCGGATGTCCAGCGCCGCGTAGGCCTCCCGCAGCGGGTCCCCGAGGCACTGAAACGGCAGCCGGCGACCCGTGCAGAAATCCTGGGAGGCCTGCGCGGTGTAGTGGAAGACCGCCACCACGTCTCCGCCCGCGGCGCGGATCTCCGAATAGCCCGCCCGCAGGTGCTCCAGGTGCTCGCGACAGAAGGTGCAGCCGAAGTGGCGCATGAACGAGATCACCAGCGGACCGTCGATCCAGAGATCCGACAGCCGCACCGGGCCGTCCACCGTCTCCAGGACGAGCGCCGGGAACCTGTCGCCGACTGCCACGCGAGCCACGGGCGATGAGGCTAGCGGGGCCAGCGGCAGCGCGCAGGAGCTCAGGCCAGCCGGTCGTAGAGCTCCGGGGGCCAGCAGGCGAGGGCCAGCAGCTGAACCGCCGCGCTCTGGTCAAGCAGCGTCGCGGCGCCCGAGCCGGAGGCGGAGAACAGGTCCCCCCGGCCCCGCCACCGATCCCACGCCAGGTCCGAGAGCCAGGCCAGCTCGCCGGAGATCCGCTCGCGCAGCGTGCCGTCGCCGGTCGGGCCGTGGAGCATCAGCAGGTTGCGCATCGTGATCGCGATGAATGCCGGGGGCTGGCGCTGCCAGCCGCGCCCCCAGCGGTCAAGCGCGCGGCGGGCGATCGCCTCGGCACGCCCCAGGTGCAGGGCACGGGACTGGCCGGCCGCGCCTCGCGCCAGCAGGACTTCGACGGCCACCATGCTGCCCTGGTTGTAGCTCCACAGCGTGCGGTCAACCGAGCCGTCGCCGCGGATCTTGTCAAAGAACAGCCCATCCGCTGGCGCGCCAGGGCGCTCGCCCAGGGCGCTCTGCACCCAGGCGCACATCGTCTCCGGCGTGACGGCCGGCTCGTCGGCGGCGCGCCGGCTTGCTGCCGCGCCGAGCAGCTGCCGCAGATGAAGGCCGAGCGCCGCGTTGGGCGCGGTTGAGACCGTGTTGCGATCGTGGTTGGAGCGCCCTCGGCCGCGCCCCTGAAGCAGCCAGAAGACCCCCCCGGGGCTCGGCACGTCGGTGCGGTGGTCCCAGCCGGTGGTTGCGAACGCGAACAGCTCGGCCGCCCGGTGAAGCCAGCCGGCCCCGGGACGCAGCCGTTCGAGCTGCACGAGCGCCAGCCCCACCCACGCGTTGTCGTCGTAGTAGACGTCGACCTCCCGCCGGCCGGGCGGGTCCGATCCGTAGGCGCCGCACGGGTCGCGGTAGCGCTCGAGCGCCTCCAGCGACCTGCGCAGCGCCGCGTCGGCGGCGTGGGCCTGGTCTGAGCCGGCGAGCTCGGCGATCCCGGCCAGGTGGAGCGTGGCCGCCAGAGCTTGGGAGAACGGCCACAGATGTGCCGCCGCCCCCAGACGCCCGGCCGGCCCGTCGCGGCGGTAGAGGCCGTCCGCGCGCCTGAAGCGCGCCTCCATCGCCGCGTGCGCGCGCAGCGCCCGCTCCAGCGCCTCGGAGCGCGCGTCGCCGCTCAGCGGAACGCGTCGAAGCCGGTCAGCGCCGCACCCACCACCAGCGCATGGACGTCGGCCGTGCCCTCGTAGGTGACGACGGACTCGAGGTTGTTCATGTG
>Ga0070737_10001026_pt1 | contig 45188 bp, 39 predicted proteins | sample Coa_R1_10_FD_66438 | JGI IMG/M metagenome (GOLD analysis project Ga0070737, IMG submission 66438) | Surface soil microbial communities from Centralia Pennsylvania, which are recovering from an underground coalmine fire - Coalmine... | ecosystem: Environmental > Terrestrial > Soil > Unclassified... | reverse complement strand
GTCGAGCTGGTGGCGCGGGGCCACTACTTCGACGCCCTGCTCTGCATCACCGGCTGCGACAAGACCGTGCCCGCCATGGCCATGGCCATGGCTCGGCTCGACCGCCCCGGGGTCCTGGTCTACTCCGGCTCCATCCTGGCCGGCCGCTGGCGGGGCCGGGAGGTGGCGGTGGGCGACCTCTTCGAGGCCATCGGCGCTGTGACCGCTGGCCGCATGACCGAGTCGGAGCTCCGGGAGCTGGAGACAGCGGCCTGCCCCGGCCCGGGAGCCTGCGGCGGCCAGTACACGGCCAACACCATGTCCATGGTCATGGAGGTGATCGGGCTCTCGCCGGTGGGCTACAACTCGATCCCGGCCGTGGACCCGGCCCGGGAGGCGGCCACCCGGGAGCTCGGGGAGGTGGTCATGAGGGCGCTGGAGGCCGACCTCCGACCCTCACAGATCCTGACCCGGACAGCGTTCGAGAACGCGGTGGCGGCCGTGGCTGCCTCAGGCGGCTCGACCAACGCGGTCCTCCATCTGATCGCGCTGGCCCGAGAGGTGGGGGTCGACCTGAGCCTGGACGACATCGACCGGATCTCGCGGCGCACCCCTCTCCTCTGCGACCTGAAGCCGGGAGGTCGGTTCGCCGCGCCCGAGCTGCACCGGGCCGGGGGCATCGCCCTGCTGACCAAACGGCTGATCGAGGGGGGCTACGTCGACGGCTCGGCCCTGACCATCACCGGACGCACGCTGGCCGAGGAGTGCGCCAGGGTCCAGGAGACCCCGGGCCAGGAGGTGGTGCGGCCGCTCTCCGATCCCTTCAGCCGCGAGGGCGGGCTGGTCATCCTCCGCGGCAACCTGGCTCCCGAGGGAGCGGTGATCAAGGTGGCTCACCACGCCCCGCCCCGCCACCGAGGGCCGGCCCGGGTCTTCAACCGCGAGGAGGACGCCCTGGCCGCCGTCCTCGCCAACCGCATCCAGCCCGGCGACACGGTGGTGATCCGCTACGAGGGGCCAAAGGGCGGCCCCGGCATGCGCGAGATGCTGCAGGTGACGGCGGCGCTGGTGGGGCAGGGCCTTGGCGACTCGGTCTGCCTCGTCACCGACGGCCGCTTCTCCGGCGCCACCCGGGGGCTCATGATCGGCCACGTGGCGCCGGAGGCGGCGGTCGGGGGACCGCTCGCTGCCCTGCGCGACGGCGACGTGATCACGGTGGACGTTCCCGAGCGGAGGATCGACGTCGAGGGGGTGGATCTGGAGGCTCGTCTGCGCGACTGGTCGCCCCCCGAGCCCCGCTTCCGCTCCGGGGTGTTCGCCAAGTACGCCGCCCAGGTCCGATCGGCGGCGGACGGCGCCATCACCGCTCCCTGACCGCGGACGGCGCCGTAGCGCTGCCGACCGGCCGAGGAGGACCGGCTGCCTGGCCCTGGGGAAGGGGGACCCTGGCCCCTTCTCCGGGCCCGCCTCCCGGGCCCAAGCTGACCACGACATGGACGGCTCGTCGAGCATGGCACCGAGGCGCCGGGCGCTGACCGGCACGCCCACCGGCGCCTGGGGAGCGGGACGATGACGATCATCTGGTTCATCCTCTGGATGGTGAACGGGCATCCGTGGCTGTTGGGGGACTGGACCCCGTGGAACATCGCCCTCATCGCCTGTGCCTTCTTCGACAACATCGCCACCCTGCACCGAGTGCGGGCACGCTCGGCGTAGCCTCGGGACGGGGGCCCGCTCGGCAGCAGGAGGCGGCGATCGGGATCGTCGATGCTCGGCCTTCCCTCTCCGGCGGCCGACCGCTCAATGCACGGCCAGAATGGCGGCTCCGGCGAGGACAGCGACGGCACCGCCCAGCTTGAGCGGTGCCCCTCGCCGCTCCCCCATGCGCAGCACCCCCCAGAGGCCGACCAGCACCACACCCGTCTCCCGCAGCGGCGCCACCAGCGCCAGGGGGGCCAGGCTCAGGGCGGCCAGGACCATCGAGTAGGCGACGGTGGTCGAGAGCCCGGTCGGCACCACATCGCGCAGGGAGCCGCGCCGGGCCCAGGGCAGGAGCCACAGCGACCGGCAGACCAGAACCTCCCAGGCGTAGAGCCACCAGGGACCCAGGTAGACGCCCACGGCGTCGATCGACTGGTAGGTGGCGATCAGAGCACCGGTCAGGAGGGCATGGACCAGGGCCGGCCCGCGGCCCACAGGGGGCCCTGCCATCCAGATGCCGGCGATCAGCACCGCGACCCCGGCCGCCTGCAGGGCCACCATGCGCTCGTCGAGCACGAAGAGCCCGATCGCAGCCGCCAGGACCGGAGCCGTCCCCCGCGCCACCGGGTAGACAGACGAGACCTCCCCGCGCCGATAGGCCTCGGACAGGGTGTGGAAGTACGCCAGCTCGACACCACCGGACAGGACCGCGATGGCCCAGGACTCCAGGCTGAGCGCCGGCCGGCCCGAGAGCAGCCAGAGCACACCAGCCAGGGGCGTGACCAGGGCCGCCCCCACCGGCACGGCCACGGCCGCCGTGCGCAACGGATCCTCGGCGGCCTTCAGCCGGAGGTTCCAGACCGCATGGAAGACCGCCGACGAGCAAGCGAGCGCAATCGCCAGGCCGATCATCGGACCAGCGCGGCCACCATCGCAGCCACCTCCCGTGCCATGCGTATCCCCGCAGCGCGCGGTCGGGCCGGCACCGCCCCCGACCACGGTCCGGGCAACGATACCTCATCCGCCCCCCCACGAGGCGAGCAGGGCCAGGGCGGCGAGGGAGGCCGGGCGCCGCGCTCAGATGACCGCCCGCTCGGTCTCCCGATCGAAGAGGTGCAACCGGTCGACGTTCACCGCCAGCCGCACCCGATCCCCCACTGAGACCTTCAGGTTGGGATCGACCCGGGCCGTGCAGTCGTCGGCGCCGACTTTGCCATACAGGTACTGGTCGGAGCCGAGGACCTCCAGCACCTCGACCTTGATCTCGACCGTGGGCCAGTCCTCGCGCAGCTGCACGGTCAGGTCCTCGGGCCGGATCCCGAGCATGCCCCTCTCGATGCCTGGAGCGGTCGGCAGACGCACCTCGAACCCCGAGGCTCTCGCCGTCCGGTCGTGGACGGTGACCGGGATGAAGTTCATCTTGGGGCTGCCGATGAACCCGGCTACGTACATGTTGGCCGGATGGTCGTAGAGGTCGCGGGGCGAGGCCACCTGCTGCAGGATCCCATCCCTGAGCACGGCGATGCGATCGCCCATGGTCATCGCCTCCACCTGGTCGTGGGTGACGTAGATGAACGTCGCCCCCAGCTCACGGTGCAGGCGCTGCAGGTGGATCCGGGTCTCGACTCGGAGCTGTGCGTCCAGGTTCGAGAGGGGCTCGTCGAGGAGGAAGACCTGGGGGCTGCGCACGATCGCGCGCCCCAGTGCCACCCGCTGCCGCTGACCGCCGGAGAGCTGCCGCGGCTTCCGCTGCAGGAGGGGCTCCAGGCCCAGCATGGAGGCGGTGGACCTCACCTTCTCATCGATCTGCCGCTTGGGCACGCCCCGCATCCTGAGCCCGAAGGCCATGTTGTCGTACACGCTCATGTGCGGGTAGAGCGCGTACGACTGGAAGACCATGGCGATATCCCGTTCCCGGGCTGGGACGTCGTTCACCACCCGATCCCCAATCCTGATCGCGCCCTCTGTGATCTCCTCCAGCCCGGCCAGCATGCGAAGTGCGGTGGTTTTGCCGCAACCGGAGGGACCGACCAGGACCATGAACTCGGTGTCACGGACCTGAAGGCTCAGGTCTCTGATTGCTATCACGTCTGCTGAGTACCGCTTGCTGACGTGATCGTAGGTGACGGATGCCATAGCGGCGCACATGCTAGCAGCAGGAGAGCCGGATCTCACGACGTCGACGGCCCAACTCGCTCAGAGAGGGCCCCTCCGGCCGGTAGTGGGGCGGGCACATCCTCCCCTGGGCCGCGCATCCCCGCTAGGCTTCGTCGCAGATGGGAACGGCGATTGCCTTTCGCACGGTCAGCAAGCGCTACCGAGATGGGACCCAGGCCCTCGCCGACGCAACCTGGACGGTCGAGGAGGGAACCGCCGCCTGCCTGCTCGGTCCCAAGGGTGCGGGCAAGACCACCTCGATCCGGCTCATCGAGGGCGTCATCCGCCCAACCGGTGGCTCGGTCCACGTGCTGGGGGCGGTGGTTGGGAGCCAGGACTTCCCCTACGTGCGCCAACGGGTGGGCGTGGTGCCCCAGACCACGGGGATGTACGCCGACCTGACCGCCGAGGAGTACATCTCCATGGCCGCCCGCCTGCACGGGGTCCAGCCCCAGGCGGCGATCGAGGCCATGGGCCTGGCCGAGCATCTGCACGCCAGGATGCTCCTCCTGCCGGCAGGCCTCCAGCGGCGACTGGCGTTGGCGGTGGCGCTGGTGGCCGACCCCGATCTGCTCATCCTGGACGATCCCACCTACGGGTTGGACACCGTCACCGCCCAGGGCCTCCGTCACTACGTGCGCGAGGCGATGCGAGGCCGGACCGCCCTGCTCTGCACGCAGAGCCTCGCCGAAGCCGAGGCCCTCACGGACCATGTGGTGCTGATGCGCTCCGGACGGGTGGTCGCCGAGGGCACGCTCGATGAGCTCCGACGACGGGCGCGGCCCCGTCTTCGTATCGCCGCCCGAGGCGACCTCCAGACGCTCGTGGCCGAGCTGGAGGGCATGGCCCACAAGGTGGAGCCCTCCGATGGTGGGGTGTTGGTCGACGTGTCCGACCCCGAGGTCGAGGCGCCCGCGCTGCTGCGACACCTGCTGGAGGCTGGAATCGAGGTCTACGAGTGCAGCGCGATCCCTGCCTCGACCGAGGAGCTGTTCTCGGAGGAGCTCACCACCCTGGAGGAGGTGGAGTAGCGCTGTTCACGCCACAGGTGCGACTGCTGTTCTGGAAAGAGATCCGCCAGCTCACCCGCAACCAGGCGGCCCTGCTGAGCGTGCTCTTGCTGCCGGCCGTGCTGGTCGTCCTCGCCCCCATCCTGGCCCTGCTCGCTGGCCGAGCCCAGCCGGCGCTGACCGTGCCCCGTCAGGCCTCTCTCCCTGGCTTCAGCGACCTCCGGGACACGGTCGGCTTCGCGCTCTTCGTCACCTTCCCGCTCCTCTTCGTGCTGGCCACCATGCTCACCCCCATCCTGACCGCCACCAGCACCATCGTCAGCGAGCGGGAACGCCGAACGCTAGACCTGCTGCTGGCGCTGCCCGTCCGCCTCGGCGACATCCTGATCGCCAAGCTGGGGGCGGTGCTGGCCGCGGGCGGGGCGATGATCGTGCCCATGTTCTTGATCGACGCCGTGGTCATGATGACCTTGACCAGCGTCGACCTCTCCTACGTCGGCGGCGTCCTCCTGCTCATCCTCTGCACCCTGTTCGCGGCCGGAGCCGCCTCCCTGCTGATGGCCCTGCTGGCCCAGGACGCGCGCAGCGCCTCCTACTGCGTCGCCGCCCTGCCGGTGCCGCCTCTGTTCGTGACCGCGCTCTGCGTGGTCTTCGTGCCCGGCCCCTGGCGTTTTCTGGCCATGGCCCTGCTCATGGTCGCGTTGGCGATCGCCGCTCTTGTCACCGGGCTGCGGGTGCTGACGCTGGAACGCTACCTCAGCTGAGGTCTGCCTCATCCCGGCCGCCCGACGATCGTCGGCACCGGCCCCCGGCCGGGGGAGGGCCACCCCCGCCCGCCATGGGCCGCGCCCTCCCCGGTCGGCAGCGAGGGCGACCTGGCCCGCCACCACGACAGAGAGCGGGTAGGATGAGCCCGCAAGGGCTTGAGCGATCATCGAGCGAACTCAAGCCATGGTTCAAGCGTTGGTCTTCACGAGCGTCGTGAAACCAACTGGGGAGAACGCATACGACCATGGGAATCTTCGGTGAGATCCGTCGAGAGTTCATCGCCCGGCCCGACCAGGCGAAGAATCAGATCGTTTACAAATGGCCCGACACCAACATTCGCAAGCTCACCCAACTCACGGTAGAGCAGGATGAGCTCGCCGTCTTTTTCCGGGACGGCCGGGTGCAGGGCACCATCACCCCAGGCCGGTGCACGCTCGACAGCTCCGAGATCCCGTTCCTCGGCATGCTGGTTGACTGGGCCTCAGGCGGCAACCTGTTCAAGACCGAGATCTACTTCGTCTCCACCCGTGAGTTCCCAAACCTGCCCTTCGGGGGGATGATCGACAACGTCGTCGACCCTGAGACCTCGCTCGCCGTTGCGCTCCGCGTATACGGCGACTACTCGCTCCGGGTGGTGGAACCCCAGTCGCTCATCCTCAACCTGGTCGGCACCCAGAACGTCCAGACCAACGACCAGATCACCGACTGGATGCGTGAGCAGCTGCTGAAGGTGCTGCGTACGGACGTGGTCCGGCATATCGTGTCCCAGGGTTGGCCCATCCTGGGCATCGCCGCCCACACCGCCGAGATCGAGCAGGAGACGCTGGCCGGGGTTCAAGCCTACGTCAGCAGCTATGGCATCCAGATCGTGCGCCTGGGCAACTTCACGATCTCGATCAAGGAGGCGGACGAAGAGGCGCTCAAGAAGTACCGGCGCGACGTTCAATACACGCGGCTGGCCGGTGGCTTCCAGCAGTACAGCGTCGGACAGGCCCTCCAAGGCGTGGGCGAGGGGGCGGCTCAAGGCGGCGGCGCCACCGGGCCGGCGCTCCTGGGCATCGGCTTGGGGTTGGGCCAGCAGGCAACGGGGCAGGCAGCCCCAGCGGCCAGCCAGGTCCAGGTCCGCTGCGGCGCCTGCAACGCCCTCAACCCTGAGGGGGCGAGGTTCTGCTCAAGCTGCGGTCGACCCCTGACGGCCCCACCGCTCACCTGCCCAGCGTGCAACCGCCAGAACCCAGCCGACGCGAGGTTCTGCTCCAACTGCGGTCAGGCCCTGCAGGCCGCCGCGCCTGCGGTCTGCCCTCGATGCGGGACCCAGAGCCCGGCGGGGACGCGATTCTGCCCCAGCTGCGGCACCAACCTCCAGGCCAGCCCAGGGGAGCAGGGGTCGGCCGAGAGCTGAGGAGAGAGCAATGGAGCCAACGGCCCTGGCCTCCACCTCGAGAGCTGGGCCCTCCCGTGGACTGGGCCGGGCTCTGAGGAGCGCCCGCCGGCACCTGGCGGCGATCTGGCTGGCCTTGCTCGGCCTGTCGGCATCGCCCGTGATCGCCCTGGCCCGTGGCGGTGGCGGGAGCCATTCCGGCGTCTCTCGAGGGGTGGGAGGCGGGAGCCTCGGGGGCGGCCGGGGCTTCGGGGGCGGCGGCTTCACCAGCGGTGGCGGCTTCATCAGCGGTGGCGGCGGGACCACAGACCTGTTGGTGGCCATCGCCGTGGTGGTGGCCCTGCTGCTGATCATGCGCTATGCCTCTCGCAGCTGGGGATCGGGCTCGGCGACGCCTGTGCCGGCTCCTCTCGACGTCAGGCCCGCCGGTCCCGACCCCACCGTCTTGCAGGCGGTCGAGGAGATCCGCCGCGACGACCCTGACTTCGAGCCCGAATCCTTCCTGCAGCGGGCCGAGATGGCGTTCCTGCTGGTCAAGCGCGCCTACCAGGACCGCAACGTGCACGCCGCCCGCGCCTTCATGGCCCCCGAGCTCTGGCGCTCCTGGAGCATGGGCGTGGAGGAGCTGCTCCAGCGCCGCCAGCGGCCGGTGCTGGAGAACCTGAACGTGCGTGATCTCCGGGTCCCCTTCGTCGCCCATGAGGTCACCGGTGACACCATCCAGGTCCACTTCGACTACGTGGCGGCGGCGTACGTGGTGGACGAGGGGGAGGAGGTGCGGCCAGGGGACGCCGAGGACGAGCGCTACGGCGAACTCTGGACCTTCCAGCGAGCCGCTGGAGCCAAGACCGTCGTCTCCGGCGGGGTCACCGCCTCGACCTGCCCTCACTGTGGGGCGTTGCTGAAGCTCGATGACGATGGTCGTTGCGACCACTGCGGCGCCGACATCACCAGCGGGGCCTACGACTGGGTCGTGGTCCGAATGGACCCCGACCAATTCCTGGGGGGGCGATCGCGCGACGCCTTCGGAGCGCTGGTGCTCGACGCCAGCCGAGGGGTGGAGGTCATCAGAGCCTCCGACCCGGCCTTCGACCCGGTGACCTTTCGACGCCGGGTCGAGCAGGCCTTCTACGCGCTCCAGACCGCCTGGCAGGAGCGCGACCTGACCTCGAGCCGGCCGTTCATGAGCCCCGGCCTGTACCTGGGATGGAGCAGCCAGGTCAAGCAGATGATCGAGCTGCACAAAAGGAACGTCCTCGAGGGGCTGCGCATCGACGACGTGGAGATCGTCGGCGTCGTCCATGGCCGGGTCTTCGACGACCTTACCGTCCGGATCACCGCCACCTGCGCCGACTACGAGGTCGACGACCGGAGCGGTGAGATCGTGTTCGGGAGCCGGTCGCCCTCCAGCTTCACCGAGTACTGGACCTTCCAGCGCTCGGTCGGGACGCAGACCACCGACCGCAGCATCCTGGACAAGGTCTGCCCCAACTGCGGGGCGCCGCTGGAGATCAACCAGATCGGCGCCTGTCGGTACTGCAAGGCGGCCGTGACCAGCGGCCGTTTCGACTGGGTTCTCTCGAGGATTGAGCAAGAGGATGAGTACATCGCCTGAGGATCAGACGACGCCAGGCCGAGGGTCGGAGCCGGCGCTGCCGGGCCCATCCGCGACGCCTCTCCCCCCGGTCAGCCAGGACCCCGGGACGAGCGCCTCGCCCCCAAGCAGCGACCCGAGCGTGGGCCTCGACCAACCCGAGCCGGGACGGGGGCGCCCGCTCGTCGAGGGTCCCCCCATGTCAGTCGGCGACCCGATCCCGGAGGGGACGATCAACCGCGCAGCGGGCATCGGCGCGCTCGGCCTCGGGGCGATCGGCACGCTCCTGGTCCTGCTGGTGCTGCTGCTCGCGATCCTCGGCCTGACTGGGCACCTCTGAGGCCGAGGGCTACCTTGTGCCCCGTCGCCGCCGCGCCTGGCCAGGCCCTTCGGTCGGCCCAGCCGCGCTCCCTCTGAGGGCGCTCGCCGACGCGGGCCTCCCACGGGGGCGCCAGGTCTCCGTGGCGATCTCAAGCGGTCCTGCGGGCTCCCGCCGGAGCACGGCACGGGCCGAAGGCGGCCCGATCGAGGGCTGGGGACGCATGGGTCGCCGCCCAGGTCTCAATCTCCTGGCCCAGGAGGGCACGGATCCCTGGGGATCCCTCTCAGGTCTCCAGCCCCTTCCGCCGCCAGCAGAGGACCGGCTTGAGGTCACCGCCCCGCGCCGAGAGGAAGCGCCCCGCCGCTCCCGCCCGGGCGCATGGCGGAGGGCCGCACCCGAAGCGAGCCGGCCCCTCCTGCATGCCGCCACGCGCACCTGCGATCATCGCCACCATCATCGATCGTGCTCAAGGTCTGGTCCCGTCGACCAGTGGCGCTCACGGATCGAGCCGTTGAGGGCAAGCACGGACACCAGGCGGGCGCTCGGGCGGTAGGACGGAGACGATCCCGCCCATCGCCTACTCGCTGTGTGGAGGACGACGCTAAGGATGAGGTACGACGAGATCGTAAGCCGAGCCTGGGCCATCGTCTGGCGTCATCCCTACCTCTGGCTGCTGGGGCTGCTAGGGGGCGGGGAGGCAGGCGTCAGCCCCCTCGGCTTCGGGCTGCCCGGGCCCAACCTTCAGCTCGGCCAGCCCGGCAGGGGTTTGCTGGGCACGCTCCCCCTTGCGGCGATGCCCTTCCAGGTCACCACCTGGCTCTCAACCCACGTGGTGCTGCTGATCGGGCTCGCTGCCCTCCTCCTCCTATACCTCCTGGCGTACTTCGTCCTCTCCTGCATCGTGACCCCGGCCCTGATCAGGGCCGCTGCCGAGCACGACGCCGGTCGGGCCTTCAACCTCCGCCTTGCCTGGCAGGTCGGGCTCGGGACGTTCCCTCGTGTGCTGGGCCTGCGGCTGCTGATCGTGCTGGTCGATCTTCTCGTGCTGATCGCCCTGGCGCTGCTGGTTGGGCTGACGATCGTCCTCTTCGCCGCTCACCAGCCGGCGGCCGGGGTCCTCGTCCTCGCCCTCCTGCTCGGCGTGCTACTCCTGCTGGTCCCGGCCGGCATCGCCTGGCAGCTGGTCACGAGGCTGGCCCTGCGCGCGATCGTGCTCGAGCAGCGGGGGACGCTGAGCGCCCTCGGTCGCGGCTTTCAGCTCCTTTCCCACCGCCTCGGGCGGGTGCTCCTGGTCTGGTTGCTTGGGCTGGCGTTGGGGATCGTGGCCGGGCTGGCCGCGGGCGTCGCCCTCCTGGCCTTGACCGCCATCCTGGTCGCGATCAGCATCGGCAGCCTCGCCGGGCTCGGGGTTCAAGCTGGCCTGACCTCGGCCGTGGTGCTGCTCTTCGTGCTGGCGGTGGCGACACCTCCCCTCGGCGGCGCGGTCGGCACCTACTTCTCCACCTACTGGACGCTGGCCTTCCGTCGGCTCGAGCTGGAGCCAGCGGTGCCCTACCCGATCGTGCCCGGCTCGCCGCCCCCCTCCCCGGGCGTCCAGCCGCCGGTCGGGACGTGAGCTGGACGGGACGCACGGTCGCGGTCGATTGGTCAGGGCGCCTGCAGGGCGCGGCGAGCGCTATCCGGACGGCGCTGGTCGCGCACGGCACCCTGATCGAGCTCGGCGGGGGACGGGACCGAGAGAGGACCGGCGATCACCTGGTCGACCTGGCCATGGCCGATCCGGACTTGGTGGTTGGGTTGGACTTTGCCTTCTCCCTCCCGCTCTGGTTCCTCGATCGGGAGGGGTTGGAGAGCGGCCTCACCGTTCCCGAGCCGATCGCAGAGCGCTGGCTGCGGGACTGTCCGCCGCCCTTCTGGGGCCGGCCCGGCCGTCCTCGAGGCCCCGAGCCCCAGTATCGACGCACCGAGCTGACCATCACCCCGAGGCCGCGGTCGGTCTTCCAGATCGGCGGTGCCGGCGCGGTTGGGACCGGCTCGCTCCGAGGTCTCCCCCTGCTCCGCCGCCTGCGCCGAGAAGGCTTCGCCATCTGGCCGTTCGACGCCCCCCGCCTTCCGCTGGTGGTTGAGATCTACCCTCGCCTGCTCAGCGGGCCAGTGGTCAAGTCCCGGGTGGGGGATCGCCTGGCCTACCTGCAGCGGCGTGGCTGGCCCGCCTGTGCGGCAGCGAGCGAGGATGCCTTCGACGCGGTCGTCTCGGCGCTGGTCATGGACGCCCACCGCGACCAGCTGTCGGGGCTTCGAGGCGAGGACGACCCGGTGGTCCGGCGTGAGGGGTGGATCTGGTCACCGAGGCTCGGCGACGGGCAGCCATCACCACCGAACGAGCGCAGGGGGCCCAAAACCCCCGGCCCCGCCGGGGCGGGCGCTACGACGGGCTAAGGCTCCTCTCTGACCAGCGGGCAGAGCCACCAGACCACCGATCGATCGAGGGTCGCCACCAGCTCAAGCGCATGCTCGATGGCAGCGGTCGTGCTCGGCGGCCCGACAGGGTCTCGCCTCCCGCCTCGGGCCTCGATCACCGGGGCGTCCCCGGGCAGCCCGGCCAGCTCGCGCGCGGCCGCGATCGCCTCCTCCAGCCCCCCGAGCCGATCGACCAGCCCCCGCTCCATCGCCTGGCGGCCGGTCCACACCCGGCCTCCGGCGATGGGAAGGATCTCCTCAACAGTCCGCCCTCGGGCCTCGGCCACGCGTTGGACGAACACCTCGTACGAGCGCTCGATCATCTCCCACAGCTTCTGGCGCTCGGCCTCGGTGTAGGGCCGGTCGGGCCGGTCCATGGCCGCGTGCCGCCCCCGCTGGACCAGCTCGCGATGGAGGAGCAGGCGATCGAAGAGGCTGGTCGCCACCAGCTTGCCCCCCAGGACCCCGATCGATCCCGTCACCGTCCCCGGATGGGCGAACACGCACCGGGCCGGAGTCGAGACATAGTACCCGCCCGAGGCGGCCACCGAGCCCATGGCCACGACCAGGGGCTTCTCCCGCGCCAGCCGGGCCAGGGCCGCGGCCATCGACTCGGAGGCGGTGGCCGACCCACCCCGGGAGTTCACCCACACCACCACGGCCCTGACCCGGCGGTTGGCGGCCAGCGCCCGAGCCTGCTCGACGATCGTGAGGTCGCCGCACTGATCCTCCAGCAGGAGCGGGGGACGCAGCGGGGGTCGGAGGGGGGCCCGACGGCTACGGCCGTCGACGATGACCCCCTCGACTCGAAGCAGACCGACCACGTGCCCAGGCCGGGGCGGCCGCAGCCCCCGTACCCGGCGCCCGGCGGACTCCCAAGAGCGCAGCTCCCCGCCCAGCCGTCCCGGCACCTCCTCCTCGCTGATCACGGCATCCACCACCCCAGCGCTCAGCGCCTGGCGGTCCGTGTAGGGGGATTCGTCCACCACCCTCCGAGCCGCGTCTCGGTCGCAGCCACGGCCAGCAGCGACGGCCTCCAGCAGCTCCGAGAAGGCCGCATCGGCCAGCCAATCCGCCATCTCGCGGGCCTCGGGGGTGAACCCACGACGGGTGAGGGCGTCCCCGGCGGTCTTGTAGGGCGAGATCTGGAGCAGGTCCGCCTGCAGCCCCACGCGCTCCAAGCTCTCGGCCAGGAAGACGTAGTTCTGGGCCACCCCCAGGGGGGCGACGGAGCCACCCGGCTGCAGGAGGATCTCGTCCGCCGCGCAGGCCACCTGGTAGGTGGAGTCCAGGTAGGTGGGGGCCCAGCAGACGACCCGTCGCCCGGTCGCCCTCACCTCCGCGATGAGGTCACGGAGCGACGCCACCTGGGCGGCGGAGAGGGGTAGCGGGCGCAGGTGGAGCAGCATCCCGGCCACCCGATCGTCGGCGCACAGGCGACGCGCTCGCCGTCGCAACTCCGCCAGGGATGGCGTCGGCCTCCCCAGCAGCCGCTGCCAGCGGGGAGCGGGCGCGGGAGGAGGCTCGGGCGGAGGGGACTCGATCAAGAAGGCGAGGTAGGCCGGCGGCCGACGCCAGCGGCCGACCAGACCACGTAGCCACCACCACGTCAAGCGGGCCAACCAGGCCAGGTAGGCGATCACCATGCCCGAGGCTCATTCTCCCCCACTCGAGGCCGGTCGCGGCTGGGCCAGGCCAGGGGCTCAGCCGCGATAGGGGATGAAGCCCTCGATGTCGTAGTACGAACTCACCCAGCGTCGGTCGACGATGCCCAGGCCCTGGTAGTTCATCTCCGAGACCTCGAAGCTGCCCTGGGCCCCGACGGCGATCACGATCGCCACATGCCCATAGACGCTGTAACCGCCCCCGGCTCCCCAGACCACGATCGCCCCTACGCTTGGGGAGGATGAGGTCGGCACCCCCTGCGCCCTAGCGTTGCCGTACCAGTCGGTGGCGTTGCCTCCCCAGGTCACCGGGTAGTTGTAGGCCGCCCACCACGTGCACTGGCCGAAGGGGAAGGGGTCAGGGAACCCACCCGGCGGCACGTAGGGGAAAAGGGGCGCCAAGACCTCTCCCGACCCCGTCCCTGCCTGTGCCGTGACCGACCGCTGCCCTCCCAGCACTTGGGCCAGCTGACGCTGGTAGCGGTCCGAGAGGGCTTGGACCTGCGCCGTCAGCGAGGAGAGGCGGGCTTGGAGCTCGGCGCTCTGCCCACGCAGCTGGGCCAGGAGCTGCTGCTCCTCTGAGAGGGCCTGCTGCTGGGTAGCCAGCTGCGCGTCCAGCTGCTGCTCCTGCGCCTCCTGCTGGGCCAACAGCGCCACCTTCTGCGCTCGCTCCCCCTCCAGCTGGCGCTCGACCTCCTGCACCTGGTCGCGTGCCTGCTCGACCTGACCGATCAGGCGCTCTTCGGAGCGGACGACGTCCCGGATGAGGAAGGCCCGGTCCACCAGCTGGGTGAAACTCTTGGCGGTGACCAGGACCTCCAGGTAGTCGGCAGGTCCTTGCTCGTCCAGGCCGCGCACCCGCTGCTGGAGCAGCACCTGCCGGGCCGTGAGGTGGGCTTGGGAGCGCAGCAGGTCGGCCTGCGTGAACCGGATCTGCTGGTCGATACCAGCGATCGCGCCCTTGGTGGCAGCGATGGCTGCCTGCTGAGCGGCGACCTGGGACTGGAGCTGGGAGACCAAGCCAGCCAGGGCGCTGGCCCTGGCCTGCGCGTCCAGCCGGGCCGCGTCGATCTGCTGCAGCTGTTGCTGAGCGGTGCTCTCTTGCTGCTGAGCCTGCTGGAGCTCGCGGCACGCTGACAGGCTCGCGTCACAGGCGGCGACGGGATGGGGCCAGGCGACGAGCAGGCTGAGCAGCGACCAGACGGCCACCCTTGCGAATCGTTGGCGAGATGAGCGCTTGGATGATGCAGCCATGCGGATCAATTGCGGTGTTGGAGGGTCGGATCATAGATAGCACAGCTCGCCCGAGCCATGGCCGATTCGAATCGGGCAGGGGCGGTCCGGTATCTCAGGCTCGCCCCAGCCCGCAGCGGTCGGCGATGGCCCAGGCCAGCTCCCGGAAGTCCCGGAAGCACTGTTGTACCGCGGCAGCATGCCCCCCGATCGCCCCATCGGCCGGGGTCAGGAAGAACATGGGTTTGCGTGCCTCCTGGGCCAACGGCATGAGGCTGCGGTAGTGCTTGAGCGCAGCGAGGCGGTGGGCGTCGTCGCCGCCAGCCGCTCCTTCCTCGCCGAGCACGGCCTCCCGGTAGACATAGGGGATACGCTCCATCCAGCGGGCGTAGGCCTTGACCGGCCGGTCGAGCCGGACAGCGTGCTGCATGACCACGTACCCGGCCGGGCGCATCGCTCCCTCTGGCAACGAGAGGCCCCCTACCGGGTTCCGTTGCCGGCGTTCGTGCCATTCCTCCCGCCAGCGCCTCAGGGTCGGGCCCAGGTTCTTCAGGCCCTGGAGGGAGAAGAGATCCGGGGCGAGCGGGATCACCACGTGCTCGGAGGCGACCAGCACCGCCCGGTTCAGCGCGCCCAGGGTTGGCCCCACGTCGATCAGGACCAGCCGCGCCTCTCGCTCTTGGGCAGCCCGCTCCAAGACCCGCCACACCGCGCTGATCACCCGGAACGCGCGTGGCTTGCGGTCGAGGCAGTCCGGCCACTGGCTGGAGAGCTCGTCCTCGGCCGCGGACAAGGCCAGGTCGCCGGGGACCAGACCCAGGCCTGGGCTGACCTCCTCCACATGGGCGTCAGCCACGTCACCGGTCCCGTCCAGGAGCGGCACCAACGACTGGTAGATCGTCCCTCGAGGCCCAGCGTCGGGCCAGAGCTCCTCGATACGGTCCTCCTCCAGGAACATGCTGGTCAGGTTGGCCTGAGGATCGAGGTCGGCGGCGATCACCGAGATCCCCTGATCGGCATACATCCAGGCCAGGTGATAGACCAGCGAGGTCTTTCCGACCCCTCCCTTGTTGTTGAAGAAGGCGATCGTCTTCACCGCGCCGGTCTCAGGATCGCGATCACGTAGGTGGGCTGGAACACGAACTCGGGCTCGGGGTTCCCGTTCTCGGCCAGGGCCCGCCGGGCCAGAGGGATGCCGACCCCGAAGCGCTGGGCAAAGCCCAGGTGGTGCATGATCTCGGCCACCAGGGGATTGCGGTAATCGGTGGCGCCCTGCCCAAAGTTCTCAGGGGTGACCTGCCCGTAGAGGCCACCCGGGCTGATGATCTCGATCCGGTCTGGATACCAGTGGAGCCGGACCGGAGCGCTGGTGCCCTCGTAGGTGCGGTGCATGATGGCGTTGCGGGCCAGCTGCTGCAGCGCCGTGACCGGATAGTCCGGTGCACGCACCTCGCGGGGGGAACCGGCGATCGTGGTCCGCACCGACACGTTCAGCTCCAGCAACTCGTCCAGCCGCCGCAACACGTCCTCAAGCCGCCCGGTCAGGAGCTTCTGGTCTCGAACGGGATCGGTGAGGGCCGGGCCATCGAAGCGGAGGAACTGGACGTACGCACCGGGCAGCCAAGCCTGGGGATCGCGTCCAAAGCCGAGGAGCGATCCGAACACGGGCGTGCGCTCCCGGGCCAGACGGAGCGACCAGAGCCGCTCCGCAAGAGGACGACCGTTGCGCTCCAGAACCTCAGCCGCCACGGCTCGAGGTAGGTACTGCTGAGCGAGGTAGTCGAGATCGAGGTCCTCCTCCAAGGTCGCTCCTTGCGCCGGGCGCATGTCGAAGGGTAGGTTCCCGGCCCGACGTCGCTCCAGCAGACGGCGTTCCTCGTCGGGCGTCGCCTCGCGCACGGTCGGGCCAACCCTGACCCAGGTTCGGCCCTGGTAGCGCACCGGAGGATCAGCCGAGGGCTCCACCACGATCACCGCGACCGGGCAACCGTCGAGCACCCGTCGCTCCACACTCATCGAGGGCAGGGGCAAGATGCTCCCGTCCGACCGCATCTGGGCCAACGTGCGCAGGAGCTCGTCGTCGACCCCGAGCTGGGCGCACCTCCCATCGTCTTCGACCCCGATCAGGATCACCCCTGGACGCCCGTATCCATGCAGGTCGTTGGCGAAGGCGCAGATGTTGCGGCGGATGTTGCTGCGATCCCCTCCCGAGGGCTTGCGCTCGACCAGCTCCGACTCTGGCTCGAGGCGAAGTCGTTGCAGCTCCTCGTCCGACAGCCGCGTCACGGCAGCTCTCCGCGATCTAAGAGGCGGGTCATGCCCGGGCAAGCCGACGGCTAAGCGCCGCCGTCGTCACGCTCCTGCGCCCCGAGGCGGGGCGACGACGCCATGCGAGCTGGCCTTGGGGTGGCGAGCCTCCCCCCTCGCCCACCATGGCACGGGATCACGGCCTGGCGCATCGCAAACGGGCCTCCTCTCGGTCACGCTGGCGGCGTGCGACAACGCCGCCCCCTTCACAGTGACGGCGTCCACGGGGACCGCGACTCGCGTATCGTAGCCGAGCCCTCGCGCCCGCTGCGGTCGACCCAAGCCCGGCCCGTCCGCCGGCCCCCGGCGTGCTTGAGGCCGTTCGAGGGCGGCCGGCGCGAGGCCGGGCCGCTCCCACCCTGGCCTCGCCCCTGCCGATGCGGTAGATTGCCGCCCGGATGGAACGCACCTCCAACGGCCCCGCCATCGTCCTGGGCATCGTCCTCGTCCTGGTGGGCCTGATCTACCTCGCGATCGAGTACATCCCTCGCGGCTTCCTTGAGACCTACCTGACCCGCTATGGCTGGCCCATCTTCGTCATCGTCCCTGGCCTGGTCCTGGTCGGGGTGGGCATGGCAGTGCGCGACTTGGCGCCGCTCTGCATCCCGGGGGCAACGATGTCCATGGCAGGGTTCGTGCTGCTCTTCCAGAGCCCGGCCGAGCTGTTCGAGACCTGGACCTACGCTTGGGCGCTGGTGGTGCCCGGCGGGGTCGGCGCTGGCATGTGGCTCCAGGGCCTGGTGGCCAGCTCGCCGCCGATGCGGTCGGCTGGGCTGCGGACCATGGCCGCCGGGCTGATCACCTTCCTGCTCGGGGCCGTCTTCTTCGAGGGGATCGTCCACGTCAGCGGACGCCCCTTCGGCTTCTTCGGCCGGATCGTCCCCCTCCTCCTGATCGGGCTTGGGATCTGGGTGCTGGCGCGCTGGCGACGGTCCGCTCGCTGACCTCAACCAACAAATTCCTGGCTCAGATCTTGTGATCAGATCACTATGGCGTCGCCAACGTGGCGACTAAGCTTGTCACTCGGAAAGCACCCTCTTCGCGACGCGAGCCCTCGCCCTTGGGCGAGGGCTCCGCCTTTTCTGCCGATCGGCTCCCGATCGCGCCGGCATGCGATGAGGCAGTTGGAGGATCATTGCGCGCATGACCGTGAACATCTACTACGACCGTGACTGCCCGGCCGAGCTGGGCGAGAAGGTCGCGATCCTGGGCTACGGCTCCCAGGGCCACGCCCATGCCCAGAACCTCAGGGACAGCGGCGTCGACGTGCGGGTCGGGCTGTACGCGGGCAGCAAGTCACGGGCCAAGGCCGAGCGTCACGGCCTGCGGGTGCTCGACGTGCCCGAGGCAGTTGGCGAGGCCGACGTGGTCATGGTCTTGACCCCCGATGTCGGTCAGGCCCGACTCTACCGGGAGTGCATCGAGCCGCGCTTGCGGCCGGGCATGATGCTGATGTTCGCCCACGGCTTCTCGATCCACTTCGGGCAGATCGACCCCCCCGGGGACGTGGACGTGACCATGATCGCGCCCAAGGCGCCGGGCCACCTGGTGCGCAGCACCTACGTCGAGGGCACGGGCACGCCCGCACTCCTGGCCGTCCACCGCGACGCCACCGGGCGGGCGAAGGAGCGTGCCCTGGCCTACGCCAGAGCCCTCGGTGCAGGCAAGGCCGGCATCCTGGAGACCACCTTCAAGGACGAGACCGAGACCGACCTCTTCGGCGAGCAGACGGTGCTTTGCGGGGGGATCAGCGCCCTGATCACGGCCGCCTTCGAGACCCTGGTCGAGGCCGGGTACCCGCCGGAGATGGCCTACTTCGAGTGCCTGCACGAGATGAAGCTCATCGTCGACCTCATGTACCGGGGCGGCCTCGGCTTCATGCGCTACTCGGTCTCGGACACGGCCGAATATGGGGACTACGTCTCCGGGCCCCGCATCATCGACGAGCGCGTCCGAGCCTCGATGAAGCAGGTCTTGAAGGAGATCCAGGACGGCAGCTTCGCCGAGCGATGGATCGACGAGAACGCCCACGGTCGCCAGAACTTCCTGCGGATGCGCGAGGAGCATGCCAAGCACGAGCTGGAGGTGGTCGGCGAGCGGCTGCGCCGGATGATGCCTTGGCTCCAGCCGCGGAGCGAGGACGACTGAGCACGCTGGGCACGATGCGCAGGCGGGACGCGCTCCTCGACGTGATCGACGTCGCCACAGCTCCGGCCGGCGCTCGCCCCCGGGTCGGATACCAGGGCGAGCCGGGGGCCTACTCGGAGGAGGCCTTGCTCGCCCTCTATCCGAACGCCGAGCCGGTCGGCCGGCGCAGCTTCACCATGGCCTTCGACGCGTTGCTCTCGGGGGAGGTCGACCTCGACGTGCTGCCGATCGAGAACACCTTGGGGGGCATCGTCCAGGAGGTCAACGATCTGCTCTGGGAACGACGCGGCCTGCGTCTGATCGGCGAGTACGTGCACCCCATCCAGCACTGCCTGCTCGGCTTCCCCGGCGCCAAGGTCCGCCGGGCCATCTCGCATCCCCAGGCCCTGGCGCAGACCCGACGGTACCTGGAGGCACGGGCGATCGAACCCATCCCCTATCACGACACGGCCGGCGCGGCCAGGTACCTGGCCGAGCATCCTGAGCCGGGGTTGGCCGCCGTCGCCAGCGCGGCCGCCGCCCAGCGCTATGGCCTGGAGGTCCTGGCCACCGGCATCCAGGACGACGACACCAACCAGACGCGCTTCGTGGTCGTCCAGCGAGGGGAGCCGAGCCGACCGGCCGGGGCGAGGTCGCAAAGCAAGTGCTCATTGTGCTTCGTGGCCGCCCATGTGCCCGGGAGCCTGGTCGCGGCCCTCCAGTGCTTCTCGGCCCGACACGTCAACCTCACCCGCTTGGAATCTCGCCCGATCCCGGGCAAGCCGTTCGAGTACCGCTTCTTCCTCGACTTCCAGGTCACGGACCCCGAGGCGGCGGAAGCCGCCTTGTGCGAGCTGGAGGCCACCACGCACGAGGTGCGGCTCTTCGGCACCTACCGCCCCTTGTGCCCGAGGGCCCGCGGCTGAGGTCGAGTCGCCGCCCTCCCCTTTTCGGGTAGGCTGCAACACCATGAGCCAGATGAAGCCCTACTGCTTCAAATGTGGGGCGGAGCTGGATCCGGACACCATCTACTGCCCGGTCTGTGGCCGGCTCCAGCGCTCGATGGTCGTTCGCAACGTGGAGGCGAGTGGCACCGCCGGAGCCCGGGCCCAGGGCGGGGCCCGGCACCAAGAAGCGACCTCGGAGGAGGGACGCCTCTCCCAGGTCAGCGAGCCCGGGTATCAACCCTCGGCCGAGCAGGCGTACGGCCCAGCCACCGAGCCTGGCTACGGCGGGGTCGCGGAGCCGCAGCCCTACTACCAACCCCACTACGAGCAGCACGACCAGCGCTACGCCCAGGCCGGCGAGCAGCCCTACTACCAGGCAGAGCAGGGGTACCCGGACGACCAACCCTCTGGCGCGGAGGGGGGGCAGGAGCATTACGGAGGGGAGGGCCAGCACCACTACCAGCCCACCTACGATGCCTATGGGCAAGAGCCCGTGCCCGGCTACGATCCCAGCTCATACGCGCCGGATCCGCATGCCTACGAGCAGGGGTACGCGCCAGAGCCACCAGGGGACTACCAGCAGTCGTACGCCCCCTCGGCCCCGGTGGCAGAGCCCCAGCTGCCCCCGGAGCCTGGGTACGCCCCCCAGGCCTCCGAGGAGCCGCCCTACCCGTACCCAGAGGGTCACCTGGATTGGCAGGCACCAACTGAGCCTCCCCCCCCACCCCCACCGCCACCGCCCCGGTTCGTTCCCTTCGCCGGCCAACCGGCCGCCGGGACCCGGACGCCCCCGCTGTCCTCGGGAGGAGGAGCCGGATCACCCACGTACACCGTCGCAGGGGGACCGCAACCGACGCCTGGGGCCGAGCTGCCGGTGCCGGGCGGCCCCATCGCCTCGAACCTCCCCGAGCGTCTCACCTACCCCGGCCACCAGGCGGCACCCCCCTCCAGCTCGAGCTGGATGCGCCGCTTCGCCATGGGTGTCGCTGGCCTTCTCGTGTTGTTCCTGGTCGGCCTCGGCATTGGCCACGTCTTCGGCGGCTCCTCCTCGGCGCCAGCGGGGAGCCAGTCAAGCCGATTCACCCAGCTCCCGAGCCAGGCCCCGGCCCCGCCGACGACGGCCCCGGCTCAGACCCAGCCTTCTCCTGCCACCCCCTTGACCCCCGCCCCCTCGGTCGCGCCCACGGTCACGGGCTCGGCGACCTGGCACACGGTCAACGCCCAGATCCTGAACGGGGGCAAATGCTCCATCTCCCAAGGTTGCGAGGCTGGAGGGACCTTTCGCAACACCGGCGGCCTGGGCAATGGGGTGGTCACCTTCAACATCACCGACAGGAGCTATCAGACCGTCTACGCGAGCTGCACCGCGCCGCTGCCCCAGACCGATACCGGCGGGACGGCGACCGTCTCCTGTTGGGCGAACAGCGACCAGCTCGATCAGCTCTTCGAGTCCAACCCGAACGCGTACATCTACCTTCAGGTACAGCTCGGTACCAGTTGAGCCAGCAGGGGAGGGAGGCAAGCTGGGTTGCCCTCTCCCCTTCGTTCCCCTCCTCCCTTAGGCGGAAGGCCTCCCAACCAGGGGCCACGGGCACCGCTCTCGCCACGGCGAGGGGAAGCCCGGACCCCAGCGAGGCAGGCCCCACGCACAGCCGGCCCCGGGCCTGCGAAAGGTCCAGGGGTCAGGCCGTCTTGACGGCCGCCACCAGCTTGGTCAGCGACTCCCGGGCGTCCCCGAAGAGCATGACCGTCTTCGGGTCATAGAGCAGCTCGTTGTCGATGCCAGCGAAGCCAGGGCGCATCGAACGCTTGAGGAAGACGATGTGCTGGGCCTGGTCGACGTTCAGGATGGGCATGCCGTAGATGGGGCTGCCGGGCTGGTTGCGCGCCGCCGGGTTGACGACATCGTTGGCTCCCACGACCAAGGCGACGTCGGTCTGCTTGAACTCGTCGTTGATCTCGTCCATCTCTTTGAGCTGCTCGTAAGGGACGTTGGCCTCGGCGAGGAGCACGTTCATGTGCCCAGGCATGCGACCGGCCACGGGGTGGATCGCATACTGGACCTCGACCCCGCGTCGCTCGAGCTGGTCGGCCAGCTCGCGCACCACGTGCTGCGCCTGGGCGACGGCCAGGCCGTAGCCGGGGACGATGATCACCCGGCGGGAGTAGGCGAGCATGGTGGCGATGTCCTCGGCAGAGCCGGAACGTACCGTCCGGTCACCGTCTGCGGCCAGGCCAACCCCCTCCCGGGGTCGCCCGAAAGCCCCGAAGAGGATGTTCGCCAACGACCGGCCCATGGCGTCGCTCATGAGCTTGGTGAGCAAGGTGCCCGAGGCACCCACCAGGGTGCCGGCCACAACCAGGGCGAAATTGCCCACCACGAACCCGCTGGCGGCGACGGCGAGCCCGGTGCAGGCGTTGAGGAGCGAGATCACGACCGGCATGTCGGCCCCACCGATGGGCAAGACGAACGCGACCCCGAAGACCAAGGCGAGCAGCAGGAGGGCGACGAAGACCGGTGGAGCCCCGGTGACCCCTAGGACCAGCACGCACAGACCGAGAATGAGCAGCCCGAGCAGGGCGTTGACCGCCTGCTGGCCCGGATAGGTGATCGGGGTCCCGGTCATCAACTCCTGCAGCTTGGCGAAGGCGATCCCGCTGCCGGCGAACGACACCCCGCCCACCACGATCGCGAACACGCTTGGGAACCCCGACTGAAGCGCGGGCCGGGCACCGTGCAGGCCCAGCAGCTCGGAGACCGCGACCAGCGCCGCCGCGCCGCCGCCCACGCCGTTGAACATCGCCACCATCTGGGGCATGGCGGTCATCTTCACCATCCGTGCCCCGACCGTCCCAATGATGGCGCCGAGCACGAAGCCCACGGCGCAGATCGTGGCCCCTGCCGCGGTGAAGGAGGGCCAGAGCAAGACCACCGTCCAGCCCACGGCCAGCGCCATGCCCGCGGCCGCGACCCAGTTCCCCCGACGAGCACTACGGGGCGAGCTGAGGAAGCGCAGGCCAAAGATGAACAGCACCGCAGCCAGCAGGTAGATGAGGGCAGTGGCGATCGTCATCGGCCCCGCTCCCTCTCACCGCCGGGGGTGCGAGGCCTGAACATCTCCAGCATGCGGTCCGTGACCACGAACCCGCCCACCACATTAATGGTGGCCAAGAGCACGGCCACGAAGCCCAAGGCGATCGAGAGCGGGGTGTGGGCCCCGGCCGCGATCAGGAGCGCGCCGACCAGGATGATGCCGTGAATGGCGTTGGAGCCCGACATCAGTGGGGTGTGCAGGATGGTCGGGACCTTGGAGATCACCTCGAAGCCGACGAAGGCGGCCAGCACGAAGTAGGTGAAGAAGGTGAGCAGCGACTCGTTCACGTCGAGGCCCTCGCCCCCTCGATCATCTGCCGCGCCCGCTCGTTGACGACCTGACCGGCGTGGGTGACCAGGCAGCTCCGGGTGATCTCGTCCTCCATGTCGACGCGGACCTCCCCCGAGGGGGCGAGGTGGAGCAGGAGGTTGACCACGTTGCGCGCATAGAGCTGGCTGGCATGTACCGGCACCGTGCTGGGCACGTTGGTGGTCCCGTCGATCCAGACCCGGCCGACCTCGATCACCTGTCCCGGCTCGGTCAGCTCACAGTTGCCCCCGGTCTCAGCAGCGAGATCCACCACCACCGATCCCGGGCGCATACCGTGCACCATCGGAGCCGTGACCAGGATCGGGGCCCGACGACCAGGCACGTTGGCGGTGGTGATCACTACGTCGGCCGCCGCCACCCGATCGGCCAGCAGCTCGCGCTGCTTGCGCAGGAACTCCTCTGTCTGCTCGCGCGCGTACCCCCCCTCCCCTTCCTGGCTCTCCAGCTCCAGCTCAAGGAAGGTGGCGCCGAGGCTCTTGACCTCCTCCTTGACCGCCGGGCGGACGTCGTACGCCTCCACCACCGCGCCCAGGCGCCGGGCGGTGGCGATGGCCTGGAGCCCCGCCACCCCCGCCCCCAGCACCAGCACCCGGGCCGGGGGAACGGTGCCGGCCGCGGTCATGAGCATGGGGAAGTACTTGCCGAGCCGGTTGGCAGCCATGAGCACAGCCTTGTAGCCAGCCAGCGAGGCCTGCGAGGAGAGCGCGTCCATGCTCTGGGCCCGGCTGATCCGAGGGAGGAACTCGAGCGAGAAGGCGGACACGCCCTGGGCCGCCAAGGCCTCGACCACGGCGGGCTCGGTCGCCGGCTGCAGGAAGCTGATGGCCACGCTCCCGGCCCTCAACCATGCCACCTCCTCGAGCGAGGGCGGCTGCACCCGGAGCACGATGTCCGCCTCGGATAGCAAGGCCCTCCGATCGGGCACAACCTCGACCCCCGCCTGACGATAGGCATCGTCATCGAAGCCGGCTGCATCTCCGGCGCCGGCCTCGATCCCCACCTGGAAGCTGGCGTCCCTCAGCCTCCGGACGACATCCGGCACCAGCGCCACGCGCCGCTCGCCGGGGCGAGTCTCCTTGGGAACGGCAACTCTCACGTGTACCTGCACATGGTAGATGAGCCCCCTGCCCCCCCGCCGCGGAATGCCACCGCCTCGCCAGCGATTCTGGGTGCGCAAGGGGAACGGCAGCGACGGAAGCAGAGGACGCTAAGAGGGTAGATTGTAAGCTCGCCATGACACCCGGGCAGATCATCAACGACCTCACGTTCCAGGCCGCCACCGTCAACGGCTCGGGCAGCCAGTCCGCCAACCTGGTGCTGACCCGCGCCATCTTCTCGATGGGCATCCCGGTGGCACCGAAGAACGTGTTCCCGTCCAACATCGAGGGCCTGCCCACCTGGTACCAGCTGCGGATCTCGGCCCGTGGCTACCAGGCCCGCAAGGGGGACCCGGACGTGCTGGTGGCACTGAATCCGGCCACTTGGGCCTCCGACCTGCGGTCGCTGCGCCCAGGTGGAGCGGTGGTGTATGAGGAGAGCTACTCGACGGCCGACGCCCGGGACGACGTCGACTACTTCCCGGTCCCCTTCGCCAAGTTGGCCAGGAGCGAGATTCGCCACGAGACCCTGCGCAAACAGCTGACCAACATGATCTACGTGGGAGTGGTGGCCGGGCTCCTCCAGATCCCCTTCGACCGGATCGAGTACGGTATCCAGCGGGTCTTCCAGACCAAGCCCAAGGCCTGGCAGCCCAACGTGGACGCGGCTCGGGTGGGCTACGAGTACTGGCGAACCCACTTCGCCGACCGCCAGATCCGGTACGCCCTCCGGCCCATGCAGGGGGCCACCGACGGCCTGATGCTGATCGAGGGCAACCAGGCCGCCGCCCTGGGGTGCATCATGGGTGGCTGCACGGTGGCGGCCTGGTACCCGATCACCCCCTCCTCCAGCCTCTGCGAGAGCCTGTCGGCCTACGCGGACCGCTTCCGCGTCGACCCCGTCACCGGCGAGCGCAAGATGGCGATCGTCCAGGCAGAGGACGAGCTGGCGGCGGTGGGGATCGCGATCGGAGCCGGGTGGGCAGGGGCTCGAGCCATGACCTCGACCAGCGGCCCCGGCATCTCGTTGATGGCGGAGTCCGCCGGCCTCGCCTACTACGCCGAGGTCCCGGTGGTGATCTTCGACATCCAGCGTGTCGGCCCCTCGACCGGGCTCCCCACCCGCACCTCGCAGGGGGACGTGGGATTCGTCTCCATCCTCTCCCATGGCGACACCCGACACCTCGTCCTGCTGCCGGGAACGGTTGAGGAGTGCTATGAGTTCGCCCAGGCGGCGTTCGACCTGGCCGACCGCTTCCAGACCCCGGTCTTCGTGCTCTCCGACCTGGACCTGGGCATGAACCTCTGGATGACCCGTCCCTTCAGCTACCCCGAGCGGCCCTTCGACCGAGGGAAGGTCCTGACCGCCGACGACCTGGCCCGGCTGGAGGGACGCTGGGGTCGATACCGGGATGTCGATGGCGACGGCATCCCCTACCGCACCTTGCCCGGCACCGAGCACCCCGCCGCCGGGTACTTCACCCGTGGCTCCGGCCACGACGAGAACGCGAGGTACACGGAGGACGCGGAGGTCTACGCGCGCAACATGGACCGCCTGGCTCGCAAGCTGGAGAACGCCCGGGAGGCGCTCCCGGAGCCGCTGGTCGACTCCAGCGCCGCCTCCCCGGTCGGGCTCATCGCCTACGGGAGCACCCACCACGCCGTGGTCGAGGCGCGCGACCTTCTGGCCGAGCAGGGGTTGAAAGTGGACTACCTGCGGCTGCGTGCTCTGCCCATGGCCCGCTCGGTCGCCGACTTCGTGGCCGCCCATGAACGGGTCTACGTGGTCGAGCAGAACCGCGACGGCCAGGGGTACGACATCCTGCGGCTAGGCCTCCCCGCCGAGCTGGCCGGGCGGATGCGGTCCATTCGTCACTACGATGGCCGGCCGATCCCAGCCGAGGCCATCACGCGACCACTGCTGGAGCTGGAGGCTGTACCAGTCTGATGAGCACGGTGCTGAATCGTATCGGGCTTCCCCGCGATGCCTACAAGGGGGCGGCGACCACCCTGTGCGCCGGCTGCGGGCACAACTCCATCACCAACCATCTGATCAAGGCCCTGTTCGAGCTGGGGGTGGAGCCCCATCGGCTGGCCAAGATGAGCGGCATCGGATGCTCTTCGAAGACGCCGGCCTACTTCGTCGAGCGCGCGCACGGGTTCAACGGGACCCATGGGCGTATGCCCTCGCTCGCCACCGGGGCGCACCTGGCCAACCGGCACCTGGTCATGCTCGGCGTCAGCGGCGACGGCGACACCGTGGCCATCGGCCTGGGCCAGTTCATGCACCTGGTCCGGCGCAACGTCGATTGCACGTACATCATCGAGGACAACGGCACCTACGGGCTCACCAAGGGGCAGTTCTCGGCCACGGCCGACGTGGGTTCGGTCCAGAAGCGAGGAGCGGTCAACACCTACCAGCCCATCGACCCGTGCGCCGTGGCCCTGACCTTGGGTTGCAGCTTCGTCGCCCGTTCGTTCTCAGGGGACGGCAAGCAGCTGGTGCCGCTGCTCAAGGCCGCCATCGCCCACCGCGGGACCGCGGTCCTGGACGTGATCTCCCCCTGCGTGACCTTCAACGACCACGACGGCTCCACCAAGAGCTACGCCTACGTCAAGGAGCACGAGGAGCAGCTCCACGACCTCTCCTTCATCCCCTTCTTCGAGGAGATCCACGTCGACTACGAGCCTGGCACCTCCACCGAGGTGGTGCTGCACGACGGCTCCCACCTGGTGCTTGAGAAGGTCAGGGAGGACCACGACCCCACCGATCGCCTGGCCGCCCTGCGGCTCATCGAGGAGAGCCGCAGCAACGGTCGTCTCCTCACCGGCCTGCTCTACGTGGACGAGCGCATGGAGGACTTCGCCACCCGCGAGCGGCTCCCTGAGCGTCCCCTCTTCTCCTTGGGCGAGGAGGACCTTCGGCCAGGTCGGGAGGCGTTCGACCGGCTCATGGCCGAGTTCGCATAGACGACCTAGAGCGCGCGGCTGAGGAGCTGGCTCGGCGCGACCGAGCGCTCGGGCGGTGGGTCCGGGCCCTCGGCCCGCCGCGTCTTCGCCCATCTCTGGAGAGCCCGCTCGCTGACCTCGTACGAGCGATCACCTTCCAACAGCTCGCCGGCCGAGCCGCCGCCGCCATCCACGCCCGCCTCATGGCCCAGCTCCCTGGAGGGGTCACCGCCCAAGGGATCCTCGAGCTGCCGGTCGAGGCGCTACGGGCAGCAGGGCTCTCGGCCGCCAAGGCCGCCTCGATCCGTGAGCTGGCCGCCCGTGTGGCCGGAGGGGAGCTGCCACTCGAGTCCCTGGCTTCGCTCCCCGACGAGGAGGTGGTGGCCAGCCTGAGCCGGATCCGGGGCATCGGCCGCTGGACGGCTGAGATGTTCCTCATCTTCTCCCTGCGTCGCCTGGACGTGTGGCCGGTCGGCGACCACGGGGTGCGACAAGGCTACGCCACCATCCACGGTCTGGGCTCGCCGCCGCGGCCGGGCGAGCTGCTTGAGCTGGGCGAGCGGTACCGTCCCTACCGCACGGCCCTGGCCTGGTACTGCTGGCGGGCCGCCGAGACCGTCCTGCCCGAGGAGTAGGGGGGCCGCCGGTCGGCCCCCTCCGCTGGCCCCTGGTTCAGATCCGGTACTGACAGCGCTCCACTCGCTCGGCGATCGGCGCCAGCAGCTCCCGGCGGATGCGGTTGTGCTCCGGGTCGGCGTCGTAGGCACGGTAGGCGTCCTCGTCCTCGAAGTCGCCCACGATTGCCACGTCCATGTTGCCGTCCCGCAAGCCCGCGTCCATGCCCATGGTGAGGGAACGCCGTCCGGGGCTGTTCACCTTCTCCAGGGCCTGACGCAGGCCCTCCACCGCCTCGGGTGGGGTACCGGGCTTGAGCTTGATGAGGACCACGTTGCGGATCACGGCTGAAGTCTATGCGGCTCACCCCGCCCGGGGCTCACGACCGCGAACGGCCCGGATCAAGGGGAGGTGGCGAGGAGACGCTGGTAGAGCCGGTAGGTCGGCTCGTCGAAGGCCACCAGCCGGACCAGCTCCACCGAGCTCGGGGTGGAACGGATGGTCTCCACCGCGATCTGGGCGGCCAGCTCCCTGGGGAACCCGTAGGCTCCCGTGGAGATGGCCGGAAAGGCCACCGAGCGCGCCCCTAGCTGGTCCGCGACCTCAAGCGAGCGGCGATAGCAGGAGGCCAGCAGCTCGGGCTCGCCGCGGTCGCCGCCATGCCAGACCGGCCCGACAGCGTGGATCACCCAGCGCGCCGGCAACTTGAAGCCGGGCGTGGCCACGGCATCGCCGGTCTCACAGCCTCCCAGACGCCGGCAGGCCTCCAGCAGCTCCGGCCCCGCCGCCCGATGGATAGCGCCATCTACTCCACCTCCACCGCGCAGCGAGCGGTTGGCGGCGTTGACGATGGCGTCGACCGTCTCTCGGGTGATGTCGCCTCGTACCGCCTCGATCCTCATCTGAGCGTGCCTCCCCCGCCAGCCGACGGGCGGCCGCCATCGGCGGCCACCGGTCGGCTCAGCATGTTGAGCGACGGCTCAGGCCGCTGGGAGCAGGCCCCGCATCTTCTCGGCCAGGTCGGGCTGGCGCAATCGCTCGAGGGCCTCGCGCTCGATCCTCCGGACCACCTCACGGCCGATGCCCAGGCGAGCACCGATCTCCTCCAGGGTGCGCGGGTGCCCGTCGATGAGCCCGAAGCGGAGCTGGATGATCCTCCGCTCCCGGGCGCTTAGGGCCTGCAGCACCTCGTCCAGCTCGGCGCCCATCAACGCCTCCGCGGCTGCCGTCGAGGGGGAGACCGCGTTCTCGTCCTTGAGCAGCTCGCCCAGCTCGGAGTCCCCGTCCCCGATCGGGGTCTCCAACGAGACCGGCTCGCGGGCGATCTCGAACAGCCAGCGCACCTTGTCCGGCTCCAGGCCCATCTCCAGGCCGATCTCCTCCTCGCTCGGCTGACGACCAAGCTCGACCCGGAGCCGATCGCTGACGCGCACCAGCTTCCCGATCAGCTCGGCGTTGTGGGCCGGGATTCGGATGGCCCGCCCCCGATCGGCGATCGCTCGCTGAACCGCCTGGCGGATCCACCAGGTGGCGTAGGTCGAGAACTTGAAGCCCTTGCGGTAGTCGAACTTCTCGACCGCCCGCATCAGGCCCAGGTTCCCTTCCTGGATGAGGTCCAGGAGCGGGAGGCCATGGCCCTGGTACTTCTTGGCCACCGAGACGACCAGGCGCAGGTTGCTCTCGATCATCCGCCGCCGGGCCGCGCTCGAGCCGCGCTCGATCTCCTTGGCGATCTCCACCTCCTCCGCGGCGGTGAGCAGCCGGAACTGCCCGATGTCCCGGAAGTAGGCGCGCAGGCTATCGTCGAGGCTGGCGTCTTGCGACGCCTCCTCAAGCTCGGGGCCCGCGCCGAGGTCGTCGAGCTCTTCCTCACGGAGGAGCCGGGCCAGCTCCTCGGCCGCGGCGTCTTCGGTCACGGTCGCGTCGAATTCCTCAACCACGTCGATCATGCAACTTCCGCATCTACCCTGAACGTTACGCGCGCCCCATCTCTTCCGTGCCATGGCCACCGGCGCGCTCTGTGCCTGGCCGGGGAGCTCCCGGAACCTTGACGTCCGGATCGAAGGAATCACCAAAGCGTCTGTATCACTTACAAGTAGAGAGAGGCGTTGGTGGTTTCCAAGGCGGAGGGGCAGACGGGCGAGCGGCGAGCCGTCGTGCCCGGCGCGATCCAGGGAATCCGCCGGGTCCTGCCCATCCTGGTGGGCGCCGCCGCCTTGGCCGGCCTGGTGGTGGCGGTCAACCCCAGGTCGGTGGCCGGGGCACTGTCCCGATTCAATCCGTTCGTCATCCCGGTCGTCATCCTGCTATCGGTCTCCTGGTACGTACTGCAAGGGGTCCGCTGGCACTTCCTGTTGTGCCAGGTGGGCGCGGCCCTCCGCCTGGTCGACACCGTCCTCCTCAGCATCGCCGGCCAGACCATCACCGCCCTCTTCCCGCTCGGCGACCTGACCCGTGCCGTCTTCGCCGCCGACGCCGCCGGCATCGAGTTCGGGACCTCGGCGGCCACCGTGACCGTGCAGGAGCTGACCTTCACCCTGCTGCTGGTGCTGATCGGCATCCCAGGCATGCTGGCCCTGCACGTCGGCACCGGGGCCCTGGTCGGGATCGTGGTGGGCATGGTGGTGACGCTCGCCATCCTGACCGTCTCCCCCCTCTTCCGGGTGGTCCACACCGTCGTCTCCCGGTTACCCCTGGTGCGACGGCTCCGGCATCAGATCGCAGAGCTGCAAGAGCAGACCGTGGCCCTCCTCCACCGTCCCAGCACGCTAGGCTGGTCGGCGCTCGACCTGGCCCGGGCGGCGGTTGGCGTCACCCTCCTTTGGGCGATCGTCGAGGGCCTCGAGCCGGGGGCGATCGGGTGGTGGGAGACGGCCCTGGTGGTGGCCGTGGCCTATGTCGGCGGCGCGGTGAGCTTCCTCCCCGGCGGCACCGGAGCCAGCGACGCCAGCCTGGTAGGGCTGCTGGTGGTGCTGGGCGTGCACCCGGCGACCGCCGGCGCCGCCGCCATCCTGCAACGGCTGGCGACCACCGGGGTCGCGACCAGCCTTGGGTTTACCGCCTACCTGCTGGCTCGCCGTCGCTTCGCCCTCGGCGGTCTCCTGATGCGTCGGGCGAGCTGAGCCCGCCCTCCGGCCCACCAGGCCAGCCATCGGGCCAGGCGAGGTGCGCCGAGCCACCCACCCAGCAGCGACCACAATGCAGCCATGAGCGAGACACGACCCATCAGCCGATTCCCCATCCCCGCCTTGGACGACCTCCCCCCGGACATCCGGGCTCGCATCGAGGACGTTCGGGAGCGCACCGGCTTTGTCCCCAACGTCTTCTTAGCCCTTGCTCACCGTCCCGAGGAGTGGCGAGCCTTCTTCGCCTACCACGACGCCTTGATGGAGCGCGAGGGCGGGCTCTCCAAGGCAGATCGTGAGCTCATCGTGGTGGCCACCAGCGCCGCCAACCACTGCCTCTACTGCGTGGTCGCGCACGGGGCCCTGGCTCGGATCCGGGCCAGGAACCCCTTGATCGCCGACCAGGTGGCGGTGGACTGGCGCAACGCCGACCTGAGCGACCGCCAGCGGGCCATGCTCGCCTTCGCGGTCAAGCTTGCCACCCAGCCGGCCGAGGTGGACGAGCAGGACCTTGAGCGACTCCGCGCCCATGGCTTCGACGACGACGAGATCTGGGACATCGGCGCCATCACCGCCCTCTTCGCCCTCTCCAACCGCCTGGCCCACCTGAGCCAGCTCCGGCCCAACGACGAGTTCTACCTGATGGGCAGGGTCCCGAAGGAGGTGTACGAGCGCCTGACTGGTCCCTGAGGGGCCGCCCGTCGGCGCCACCTCAACGCGGGGCCACCTCCGAGCCCTGGCGCCAGGTGACTGCAGCCCGGATGTGGGCCCAGGGCCATCCCCGTCTGAACCGTCGCCCTCCCCCACCTCCACAGACGCCTCACGACGGGTATCTCGGCGTGACCTGTGGATCGTGGATGTCGGCTGGCCTTGACCAATACTCACCGACCTTATGACGTGCTCGCACCAATCCGCGCGGTCAGATGAGACTGAGGCCCGATCGCGCTCTTCCGGCCATCCGAGGCTCCTTCCCGAGGCGCCAGGGGACCCTTAGAATCAGCGGCGTGGCCCGAGCCAACGTCCGATGGCTGTTCACCGCTGGTGTGGGCGCCGGATGGTCGGCTCAGGATGTGTTCACCAACCGGGTCTCAGAGCTGGAGGCTTTTGAGCGCTCTCTGTCCCAGATCTCCTCTTCTCTTGGCGACCAGTTGGTTACCGACTTGAGCCGGCCACGGTGCAATGTGCTCGTCTACTACGGCGTCGGCGGCGTCGGCAAGACTCGACTTTCGGAGGTCTTGGACGAGCGTTTCACCCATTGGAAGCTACCTGGCCTCGCTCCCCGTCGGGCGTCCATTCGCCTGGACTTCTCCGAGGCGGGCAGCTTCGACATGGAAAGCCTCCTCCTCCGCATCCGGGCCGGCCTGGCCCGGCTTGAGGACAGATGGGCGGCCTTCGACCTGGCGTTCACCGTGTACTGGCAGCGTGCCCACCCCGGCCGACCGCTTCAGGAGTTCGTCCGGGAGCACCGGGCGCTCGGTCGTCTCATCGATCCCACCTTCCTCATCGACCAGGTGACCACCACCGTGTCCGACTTGCTCACCACCCTGGCGACACCGGCCATCCTCCCCGTCAGCCTCATCGTCTCGGGTGGCAGGGTCGCCCATCTGCTCTACGGGTACGTCAAGCAAGCCATCGATCACCACGCCCTCCTGAGAGACTGCCCGTTCTTTGCCCCTCTCATCGATGCAGAGGCGGATGCGGACTGTCTCTCCTACCTGCCGGCGCTGATCGCCTGGCAGCTGGAGCGCATGCAGCCACCGCCGCTTGTGGTGATCTTCCTGGACACATTCGAGAACGTCGTCAACAGACCCTCCCGCGACTTCGAACGCCTCATCCAGCGAGTCATCTACTTGATGCCCAACGTCCTCTTCGTCGTGACCGGGCGCAGGCGCCTGGACTGGGGAGACTCGAACTCCATCGGTGAGTTGGACTATGTCGGCCCTCACCGCTGGCCGAACCTCCGCTTCGAGAACCACGACCAAGAGCCCAGGCAGCATCTCGTGGGCTATCTCTCCCCCCAGGATTGTGAGCGATACCTGGCCAACGCCCTCACCGCAAACGGACACCCCGTCATCCCCTCAGAGATTCGGGAAAGGATCGTCGCGGGCAGCGGCGGCTTGCCGCTCTACCTGGACCTCTCGGTCGGTCACTACCTGACCCTGCTTGCCCAGGGGAGGGAACCGTCGGTGGAGGATTTCGGGGGGCCGTTCCCGGCCATCGTCGGACGCGTCATGCGGGAGCTGAGCGAGGACGAGCGACGCTTGCTCCGGGGCCTCTCGCTGCTCGAGGGGTTCGACGTCGAGGTGGCCAGGGGGGTGGGAGCCCCCATCTCCGACGCCACCCTCGCACGGTTCCTGGCTGCGCCCTTCATCGAGCACGATCCGGGCCGAGGGTGGCCGTACGCGCTCCACGCCAACCTGCGCCAGGCGATACGCTCCGCCGACGCCGACCTGCGCGACGCCTGGTCCCCACGTGAATGGGATGAGGCTCGCCGGCGCATCTTGGGCCAGCTGGCGGCGTCGGCCGAGGCCGCACGCCGATCAGGGGACCGGGACCGGATGGTGGCGTGCTACCTGCAAGGACTGAGCTTGGCCGGGGCAGTTGACGAGCTCCAGGACTGGCTGGTCGAGATGGCCGCCCATCTCGCCGAGCTCGGCCTATGGGACGTCCTCGATCCTGAGGGCCCGCCCTCGCAGCCCGAGTCCTCGCTCCAGGCCTTCCGGCTGCTCCTCCATGGCATGCGGCTCATCCGCCAGGGGGTGCTCGGGGAGGCCGAGGAGGTGCTCTCCCGGGCGCTGAGCAGCGCCCACCTCAGCGAGACGGCGGCCCGCCTGTGCTCGCTCAACCTCGGCGACGCCCTACGGATCATGGGTCGCTACGACGACGGCGCCGCGGTCTACGCTGGCCTCGCCCACGGCGACGGTCGCGAAGCCACGCGGGCCGCCTACTGGATGGCCGACATTGACTACCTGAAAGGGCGTTTTCAGGCGGCGCTCCGCTCCCTCGAGCTGGGTGATGACGACACCTTCCTGCGCTGCGAGTCGCTCCGCTTAGCAGGGCACATCTACCGGGTGAACGCGATGTTCGACGAGGCCGAGCTGCGCTACCGCGAGGCGCTCGAGGTCGCCCAGGCAGCCCGGGCGCCAGCCCTCGAGGGAGAGGCGTTGACCAACCTGGCCGAGGTCCGCTGCTGGGCGCAGCCTGAGTCGGCGCGCGAGTGGGGGGAGCGCGCGCTAACGGCGAACCAGGCGGTGGGGAACAAGGTAGAGCAGGTGAAGGCGCGGGTGGCGCTGGCGGTGGCGGCGCCGACGCGCGAGGAGTCGGAGGAGGAGTTCCTCGCCGCCCGCTCGCTCGCCGAGACCATCGGCTATGGTGGTGGCATCGTGTTCGCCCTCGTCGCTCGGGCGTTCCGGTGCCTGCTCGCCGGGGATGAGGCCCTCGCGATCGCATCCCAACGCGAGATTGACGAGCGAACCGCTCGGCTGGGCGGCAACCGGTTCTGGCTGGAGATCATCGACGCTTGGCGAGGGGTGGATGGGGAGGCGCGAGCCGACTGGCTCGGAGGTCACCGGGCGGCACGCCGACGGTGGGCGGAAGTGCTGGCACGACGCCGCCACCGCTGATGCGGAGGATCGCTATGGTCGGGCTGGGGACCATCGCCCGCTCCCACCTCGACGCGCTCCAACGGCGGGGAGACGTCAGCGTCGAGGCCGGCGTGGACCCGGCGTCGGGGAAGTCGCTCGAGTTCGACGGCCACGCCCGGCCGGTGTACTCCTCGATCTCCGCCCTCCTCGAGCGGCACGAGGTCGACGATGTGATCGTGGCGACGCCGACGCCCACCCACGTCGAGGTCTGCGAGGAGATCCTGGAGGCAAAGGCTCGGCCGCGCATCCTGGTGGAGAAGCCCCTGGCGACCACGCTGGGCGAGGTGGAGCGCGTGCTGGCCAGGGCCGAGGAGCGCCAGCAGCCGCTCGACGTCCTCTACCACTTCCGATGGGCGCCGGAGGTGCTGTGGGCCGTCGCCTGGTGGGAGGAGCACCGAGACGACCATGGCCCGGTGGTCGACTTCCTCAGCTTCTTCTCCGACCCCTACGCGGCCATGGAGCCTGGTCGGCGGTGGACATACGTCTCCAGCTGGATCGACTCCGGCATCAACGCGCTGAGCCTCCTCGACCGGCTCGTGGACCTGCGCGAGATCAGCACGCTGACCCAGATGCCAGGGGCGCCCAGCACCTACGAGGCCGAGATCCGGTTCGCGAGCCAGGGGCATGAGGCCACCGGGCACCTCATGACCACCTGGCACGTGACCCAGGAGAGCAGGTGGACGCGTCTTCGCCTCGCCGACGGCCTGGAGCTGTCCCTCGATCACGTCGCCGTCCTGGGCAGGGCCCTGCACCGGGGCAGGACCATCGCCTTCCAGGGATCGGACGGAACCGTCCCTCGACGGACGGCCCACTACCTGAACCTCTTCCGGGAGGTCCTCTCGCCCACCTACTCACCCCAGGTCGAGCGCCACCGCCGTCTCCATCACCTGCTGCTGGACCGCCTGGCTCCGGGCGGCGGATGAGGCTGGCCCGACACAGGGGTGCCCCGCCAGCGAGTTGGTGGGCGGCCCGACCCTGCCCCCGGCCGCCGCTCGGGCCATCCTACACTGGGAGAGAACACCGGCATGGGCACGATCACCGTCCTGATCGCCGAGGATCACACCCTGGTCCGCGAGGGCACCCGGGAGATCCTGGCCAGGGACCCCGGGCTCGCCGTGGTCGCTGAGGCCGACCGTGGCGACCGGGCGCTGGAGCTGCTGGAACGGCTGCGCCCAGACGTGGCCCTGGTCGACCTGCGGCTGCCAGGCCTCTCCGGGATCGAGGTCGCCCGGGGAGTTCGACGAGCGCAGCTCCCGGTCCGGGTCCTCATCCTGAGCGCCTTCGACGACGAGGAGTACGTGTCGGCCGCGCTCGAGGCCGGGGCTGCCGGCTACCTGGTCAAGACGGTGCCCTCGGCGGAGCTGCTGGCGGCGGTCCGTCGCGTGCACGAGGGGGAGACGGTCCTCCAGGCCTCACTCGCTGCCAAGGTGGTCAGGCTCCGCTCGCGCGGGCCCCGGCTGAGCCCGCGCGAGGACGAGGTCATGCGCCTCGTCGGGCGCGGCCTGCCCAACAAGACCATCGCTCGCCGGCTGGGCATCAGCGAGCGCACCGTGGAGAACCACCTCCGCCATATCTTCGACAAGCTTGGCGTCGGCTCTCGCACCGAGGCCGTCGTCCACGCCCTCGCCCACCACCTCATCCCTGAGGAAGGCGAGCCGTGACCGAGCCCCGAGCCCGGCACCAACTCCACCAACTCCTGGCCCGCTCGCTCCGCCCGCCCATCCGCGACCGTCGCTTCTGGCTGATCCAGGTGCTGGTCATCCTGATCGCGGCCCTGAACTGGACCAGCGAGCTGGCCAGCGCCCGTCCCCTCGACCTCCCTCCCTTCGAACCGGTGGCGCTCTTTGTCGTCCCGGTCGTCTACGCCGCCCTCAACTTCGGCCTGGCCGGCTCGCTGGCGACCGCCGCCTGGGTGGCCATGCTGAGCCTCCCCTCGATCGCGGTGGCGAAGGGAAACGGTGACGGATGGGGGATCGTGACCGTGGTGGCGCTCCTGACCTGTGTGGCGGGCTTCGTCGGTCAGCGGGTCGAGCGCGAGGTCCTGGCCCGGACCGAGGCCGAAGCCGCTCGGAGCGAGCTCCGAGCCTCGGAGGGACGATTGCGCAGCCTGTTCGAGAACAGCCCAGCTCCTACCCTGCTGGTACGCGGGGGAGTCGTGTGGGGTGCCAACCCTGCCGCCGTGGCGCTCTTTGGTCGAGCCCGGGCGGACCTGGCCAACACGGACCTCGCCGATCTGGTGGGGGCAGAGGCGGCGGCCGCGATCTCGGTCGGCGAGCGACCGGTCTTCGAGCTGACCGACGCCGAGGGCGTGCGCCGGTTCCTCCGCCCGGTGATCAGCTCCCAGCCCGAGGCCGGGGCTGGTCCACGATCCTCGCTCCTCCAGGTGGTCTTCCTTGACGTCAGCGAGGAGCGGCGCCACCTGGGGATCAAGGATGCCTACGCGGCCTACGTGGTCAAGGCGCAGGAGGAGGAGCGGGCCCGGATCGCCCAGGAGCTCCACGACGACCCGCTCCAGTCGGTCATCCACCTGTACCGGTTGCTCGACCGACTGGCAGCGGCCCCGCCGCCTCCTGACGCCATCGGTCGGGAGCTGGAGCAGGCGCGTGACGTCGCCGAGGGCATCGCCGTCGAGCTGCGTCGGCTGGCCCGTGGCCTGCGCCCGGCCTCCCTGGAGGATCTGGGCCTGGTCGCGGGACTTCAACGGCTCGTCAACGACCTCAGCGCCCATGCCGCCCTCCGCACCTCCCTCGCGGTGGAGGGGGAGCCCCGGCGGCTCGACCCGACCGCCGAGGTGGGACTCTTCCGGATCGCCCAGGAGGGCCTGCGCAACGCCGAGCGGCACGCCCAGGCCTCCCGGGTGGAGATCCGGCTCGCCTTCGAGCCCGAGACGGTGACGCTCACGGTCGAGGACGATGGCCGGGGGCTGCCGGCTGAGGTGTCGACCACCCCAACTGGCGAGCCCGGGAGCTTGGGACTCATCGGCATGCAGGAACGGGCGGGCCTCCTCGGTGGTCGTCTTGAGATCTCCTCGGCCCCGGGTCGGGGCACGCGCATCCGGGCCCAGGTGCCGACCGGGTCCTCACGTGACCCGAAGGTCAGCTGGCGCGCAGGGGAAGCGACCCCCGGGGATTGGTCCATCCCCCTCCGATCGTCACCTCAGGCATCCGCCGGCAGTCCGAAGCCGTAGTTCAAGAGCGCGACGGCGTCGGCGAAGAAGTTGGAGGAGTGCATCACCACTGCCACCAGGCGACGCCGACCGCGCTGCGCGCTGGCCACCAGGCATGGACCTGCCGCATCGGTGAACGCGGTCTTCATCCCCGTTGCGCCAGGGTAGGCATAGGCAGCGCCGGGCCGAACCAGCTGGTTGTAGTTGACCAAGTCGTAGGCCTTGTGGGTGGCCGAGGCCGGGATCCGGATCGAAGGGGTGCCGGCGATCGCCAGCAACGGCGGGTAGCGGGTCACGATCGCGCTTGCCGCCACCGCCATGTCGTCGGCCGTGGTGTACATGTCAGGATCGTCCAGCCCCACGGGGGTGGTGAAGTGGCTGTGACGCATCCCCAAGGCCGCCGCTTTCCGGTTCATCAGCTGAACGAAGCGGTCGCGGGGTACGAGGTTGCTGCCGAGCGTCTCGGCTGCGTCGTTCCCGGAGCGCAGGAAGAGGCCGTACATGAGCTCTCGCACGGTCAGGACCTCTCCGGCGTCGAGGCCCATGACCGTCGACTCGGGCTCGATCCTCTGCACCGCGGCCTGGTCGGTCGCGGCCGTCACCCGAACCTCGGCGTCGAGCGGCGCCAGATCGGCCGCCACCATCGCCGTGACCAGCTTGGTCAGGCTGGCGGGAGCGCGACGGCTGGAGGCGTCACGCGACCAGAGCACCTCACGGCGGTCGACGTCGACCAGCACCGCAGCCTGGGCCAAGATCCGCAGATCGGGCTGCGGATGGGCGCTCAGCCAGGCGGTGGAGAGCACGATCGGGCCCGCGCTGGCGACGCCATGCATGGACCCGGACCGAGCGGCGGGGGCCGGGCGGGATATGGCCACCCAACCAGCCTCGGCCACGGCCAGCAGGAGCAGGGAGAGGACCAGTGCCAGCGGAGGACGGGCCCGGCCGGGCCGCAGCCTACCCGGTGGGGGAGACCACCGGTGCGGCACGGATCCCACGGACCTCAAGCGGCAAGCTGTGAGGCAGAGACGGGGGGCGGGCAGGTCACTCCCACCATGCCTCCGCGTCCACAACTGTCTCCCCAGGTAGCACGGGCCGCTCCAAGGCGGCCGAGCGGTCCGGCGGCACCTCTGCCGGCTGCTCCGCCACGATCTCCCCCTCCACCCAGTGCGGGCGCCGGCGACGGCGAAGCAGCAGGAGCACAGTCACCCCCGCCGCCCCGGCCACCAGCCCCAGCAGCAGGACGAAGGCCACGCCAGCCCAGGGTGGCGGTGTCCGATCCGCCCCTGCCGCGATCGCCTGACGCGATCGCTCCAGGTAGGCGGGGGCGTAGGGGTCGTGGTGGTCCTCGACCGCTACCAGGTGCTGGAAGAGCGGCAACGCCGCCCGGTAGTGCTGCCGGTCGAACTCCGCCACCGCCCGCGCGTACTCGCGGCCGATCGGGCCCTGGGATGGATCGACGCCCGCAGCCCGCAGCAGCTGACGAGCCACGTCCACAGGCACGGCGAATGCACGCCTGGCCCCTTGGCCGGCGGCATCGGTGAAGGTGGCCAGGCCAACCACGCGACCGCGGTCATCCAGGACAGGGCCACCGCTGTTCCCGGCCTGGATCTGGGCATCCGTGCCCAGCGCCTCCCACCCTCCGGGCATGGGTAGGACCCCGACCAGATGGCCTTGGGAGAGGGTCGCGCTCAGGGTCCGGTCCGCCTCCGGCTGCTGCGTGCAACGGCAGGGATAACCGATCACGTCCAGGGCCGCTCCCTGCGGGGGGGCGGAGGAATCCAGCGCCAGCGTCGGGTACGGCCCTCCCGGCGCACGGAGCAGGGCCACGTCCCGGCCTGGGGCCGGTGCCCCATGGCGGATCAGCCGTACCGGCACCCCGCTCGATTCCACCTGGCGCATGGTCTGGGAGCCGAACCCGATCCGATAGCTGGCCGCGACCGAGACGATCTGCAGGTCGGAGCTGGCCCGACGCACGGCCCATTGGAGCAGCTGCCGTGCCTGGGCATCGCTCACGGTCACGCCCAGCGCGGACGACACCTCCTGCTGGAGGGCGCGCATCGCCAGCGGATCGCTGCCCTGCTGCTCAAGGCCAGCGACCAGGAGCCGCTCCATCTCCTGGCGCGACATCTCGACCACATGATCGTTGGTGAGCAGGTCACCGTCCTGGGTCACGAAGAACCCGCTCCCCTGCGCCTCCACCACGTCAGTCTGACGACGTCGCTCAGGGCCGGCGCTGAGCCAGGCCCCCGGGTCCTGGGCGAGCAGCTGGAGCTCGGCCTGGCCGAGCGAGGTCGGGGCTCCCCACGAGCGAGCCTCGGCCACGGCTCGCTGCTGGAGCCGACGCGCCGCGTCGGCGGTGAGGGTGGGAAGAGGTGCTGACCAGGTCACGGAGTAGAAGGCACCGACGATCACGACCGCGGGCCGCGCGGACTCGAAGACCTGGCTCGGGCTGGAGGGCTCCCCGGCCAAGGGCAGCGGCGCGGAGCAGGCCGCCAGGAACGAGATGAGCAATAACACCAGGCCGGCGCGCACAGGCGGACGGATTGTAGTCGACCGGTGCCCGACCGCGCTCGGACGAAGCGCGCAGGGCCTGCCCAGGCGATCTCGGTCGAGGGGCAAGCTAGGAGCGCCTTCGGTGACTTGGAGGCGCCGCTGGCCGTCCCGGTTGGCTCGCCTCCGATCCCGGCTTCCGCATGCTTGCGGCCAGGTCCCTCCCCGGCACCACGACGACTCGGGCGGCCATCGCCCGGGCAGGCCTCGAAGGTCCGATCCCGACTGTGCATGAGCCGTCGCCCCGGTATTCTCGACCCATTCCCGCCTGGGCGACCAGAGGAACCGTGAGCGAGGTGACCGGGTGCAGGACGACCGCGAGCGCCGCCTGAGGCAGGTTTTCGGCCCACCGGCACCCGCAGCTCGCCCCACCGCCCCGCCTTCGCGTCGGCTGCGTCCGGTGCCAGCGCTCGCCACCGCGATCGCCGTGGTCACGATGGGCGCGGCCGTGGCTGGCCTGTGGGCGCTCACTCCCCACGACCATGTGGCCCCCGGCTGCTTCTGGTGGACGGCGAGGCAGGTCGGCGACGCCAGGCCTGGCACGCATGGGTGCTTGCGTGGCTACGTGCGCTTCGGAGGCGCAATCGCGGAGGGCCCGGACCCGGACGCCCTCGCCCTCTCCTACAGCACCACCAACCCCGACACCACCACCCACCGCAACTGCCCTTTCCGGCCGGGGGAAGCGGTGGTGGTCCGCTATCACTCGGTCTTCGACGACGGCCGCACCCTGATCGTGATCGACGATTGCCGCTGAGCCCCTGCAAGAGGCTGGGCAGGGACGAGGGGTCACCCGAGCCCCACGCCGCCCGACGAGGGCCTGCCGGCGGCGGGAGTCCCGCCACCGACAGGCGACGCGAACCCAGCACGGCGGGTGGATACCGAACTCGACATCCAGCGGAGCCGTGGTCACACCGTTGCGGATCCTGTGGCCCTGCCCCACCCCTCGGCCCAACGGACGCGCCAGCTGTGAGGGCCGCGTCCCCGGGCAAGGAGGGCGCGGCGCCCGGTCGACGCCGCAGCCATCGCCCTGGCGGCGCCAGCGCAGGTGATCTGCCTCACCTCACGCCCCTCAACACCGGACGTGAGGTCAGGCCACACGACCTCGGGGGGCGATCCCCAACCTTCGCCAGTGCCTGCGCGCCGAGGCCCCAGAGACCAGCGGACCTCTGGCCAGCAGGTGGCACCTGGCCGATCCCTCTCCCCGTTGCGAGTCAGTGAACATGGGCAAGCCCTGGCTCGCAGCCGCCGGTCGCCCGGCACCGCCGGATCCTACCGTGGCTCCACCGGCGCTGATCCTCCCCGCCCCGTTGGCGGCGAACTCAAGCAGGCTCACCGTGGCATTCACGCCTCGGCCGACGACCAGACGGCATCCTTCGCCGGTACCCGTGTGTTCGGACCGGGACAGCCTGACGTTCACCGCCCCCACCACCTGAGCACGTCCTGGAGCCTGGGGAGAGCTCACCGACGATGGCGATCGGACATGGATAGCGACCAGGGTCTCCTTACCTCCGTTCCGCCGAAGCCATGGAACGTGAGCCGGAGGCCTGGGGTTCTGGGCAAATCCATGGGCAAAACGTCCCAGGGGCGAAGCAGGCGCCGATCCGGGTTGCCCCCAAGACCCAGCCCGCGGGCCGGAGACGCTCGCCATGCCCTCCCACACGCCGGGAGCTCCCCCAAGGGGGCGAGGGAGGGCCATGGAGACGGTCAGGGGCCGAAGCGACGACCGTTCTCAGCGACCGGGCTCGCGTCTGGGCAGGCGGCGTTCACCGACGTCGCCGAGCAGGTCGGTGCTGTCTCCCCACCCGCCAAGGGGCACCGGACGCCGACGGACGAAGGCCGCCCCCGGGGACCTAAGCCTCATGGGCTGCCCTCCCCAGCGTCCGCCGCACAGAGGCCGGCAACGCTCCTGCTCGGATGCGGTACAACTCGACCCCGCCTTTGAAGAAGACCAGGGTGGGCAGCTTCCATACACCGTGACGCCAGGCGGCCTCCGGTTCCTGTTCCACGTTCACGGCCACCAGCCGGCAGATCCCCTCGGCCCGTTCTCGTAGGGCCTCCAGCCCTCGCCGTACCCCTCGACACGGCTCGCAGCTGGGAGCCCAGAAGCTCACCAGCACCATGCCTTCCTCTCGTGCCAGCAGCGCCTCCAGCTCGGCCGTGCTCAGGTCGGGGAGGCCAGAGCCCGCCTCCTCCATCAGCTCAGCCGCTCGATGATCATGGCCATGCCCTGGCCGCCACCGACACACATGGTCTCCAGGCCATAGGTGCCGTTCAGGGTCTGCAGATCGTTGATCAGCGTGCAGAGGATGCGAGCGCCGGTCATGCCGAAGGGGTGACCGAGCGCGATGGCCCCGCCGTGAGGGTTCAGCCGATCGCTGAAGGGGTCGATGCCGATGCCGCGCGCGCTGGGGATGACTTGGGCCGCAAAGGCCTCGTTGAGCTCGACCACGTCGATGTCGTCGATGGTCATGCGAGCCCGTTTCAGGGCCTGCTTGGTGGCCTCGATGGGCCCCAACCCCATGATCTCGGGCTCGAGGGCCGAGACGCCAGTGGAGACGACACGGGCCAACGGGGTGATGCCGAGCTCCTTGGCCTTGGCGTCCGACATGATCACCACCGCAGCAGCGCCGTCGTTGAGCGGGCAGGCGTTGCCGGCCGTGACCCTCCCGTTCTCCCGGAAGGCGGGCTGGAGAGTGGCCAGGACCTCCATGGTGGTGCCCGGCCGAGGGCCGTCGTCGCGGGCGAACAGCTCCCCATTCGGAAGCGGGACCGGGATGATCTCCCGATCGAAGAAGCCCTCGTCCCGGGCCTTCACCGCCGCCGTCTGTGACTTGACCGCGTACCGGTCCATCTCCTCCCGGGTGACGCCACAACGGTCGGCCACGTTCTCGGCCGTCTCCCCCATGGCAATGTAGATGTCCGGATAACCCTCCGGGTTGCCGGGCAACAACCGAGGGTTACGGCACTCCTGCTGATCGGAGGTCCCCTTGCCGTAGCGGGAGACGCACTCCACGCCCACGGACAAGAAGACGTCACCCTCGCCCGCCTTGATCGCGTGGTAGGCCATGCGGGTCGTCTGGAGCGACGACGAGCAGTAGCGGGTGACGGTGCAGCCTGGGCAGTCAAGCCGGGCCAGGACGCTGACGATGCGCCCCAGGTTGAACCCCTGTTCGCCTCCGGGAAGGCCGCAGCCACAGATCAGGTCGTCGATCATCGCAGGCTCGAGGGCGGGCACCTTCTCGAGCACCCGACGCACGATGTAGGCGGCGAGGTCGTCAGGGCGCACATCGACCAGATGCCCCTTGAAGGCACGGCCGATGGGCGAACGCCCGGCAGCGACGATGACGGCTTCCGGCATCGCACGATCCTCCTGAGCGCTGCTCGCCGGCGGGTGAGGGAACCGTTCCCCCCTCCACCTCGCGGTTGGCGTAGGCCAGTTTACGCACTCCCTCCTCAACACAGCCGTCCCCTCGGCACCGGAGGCCCGCCTCGACGGCAGGTGCATGGACAGCGCTCACGGATCGCGCGATACTGAGCGGTAAACCAACGTCCCGTCGGATGACCGCCACGGTACGCGCAGGGCGACCGACAGGAGGACGGGCATCACGAGGGGGTAGTGACCCAGGAGGCGTTCCCTCCGCGGTTCTCGGACGCCGAGTTCGCGCGCCGCCATCGTCTGGCGCGGGAGCTGATGGATGCCTTGCGCCTGGACGCGCTCGTGCTCTTCGGCTCTTCCGCCGAGGCCCGGATGCAACAAGCCGACATCTACTGGCTCTCGAACTTCGCGGGCATCCGGGAGAACTACCTCCTGTTCCCGTTGAGCGGGGAGCCAGTCCTCTTCGTGCAGACCCACAACCACGTCCCTCAGGCGAGGCAGCTGTCCATCCTCCCGGTCCAGCCCGGCGGTGGGGCGGGCACGTGGAGTGACGTCGGGGACCTGGTCGGCGAGCAGCTGCGGGCACGCGGCCTGCGATCCGTGGGGCTGGTGGGGCTAGTCCCCTACCAAGCCCATGCGAGGATGGCAGCGACGTCCCCTGCCTCGGCCTTCCGGGACGTGACCCGCGAATTCCGCAGCCTCCGCGTGACCAAGAGCGAGGAGGAGCTCGAGTGGCTTCGGCGAGGCGCAGCGTACACCGACGCGGCGCACGAGGCCCTGGAGCGCGAGGCACGCCCTGGCATGCGCGAGCACGAGCTGATCGAGGTGCTCCTGTCCGCGTCTCCACTCGCCCTGGCCGAGACCCAGGTCGCCTTCCTCGGCTCCACCTCGATGCGAGCGCCAGACCGATGCGTCCCGGCTCAGTTCCCCTCCTCGCGTCGGGTCAGGGAGGGGGACCTCTTCCTCACCGAGCTGAGCATCGCCTTCGGGTGCTACGGCGGTCAGTCCTTGCGCACCTTCACCTTCGGCCGCCCCATCGCGCTGGTCAGCCGCATGCACGAGCTGGCGTTGGAGGTGTTCGAAGCCGTGCGGCGGGCGTTACGACCAGGGGTGACCTCCCAGGAAATCCTGGAGATCGGCGACCTCGCCGACCAGCGCTCCTTCAGCATGGTGGACGCGCTCCTCCATGGCTGGGGCGTCGGAGTGCTGCCCCCCGTCCTCCGCAGCCGCCGGCGACCATGGGCCATGACCAAGGACCCTTGGACCTTCGCCGAGAACCAGACCGTGGTCGTGCAGCCCAACATCGTCACGCCCGACGAGCGGCTGGGAGTGCAGGTCGGCGACCTCTGCGTCGTGACGGCGGACGGCGCCCGCCCGCTCCACTCATACCGGCGCGAGCTCGTCGTCTGCGGATGAGGACCGCCCGCCTCCGTCAAGGGCTTTTTTGGGGCATACTCGACTCATGGGGGAAGAGCACGCCACCTCGACCGCCGACCCCGGCCTCTCCACGGCCACCCTCGACCACCTCCTCCAGCGCTTCCTCGATCGCGCCACCCCCGCCACCGCCCGCGCCTACGCCACCGACCTCCAC
>Ga0070737_10001023_pt1 | contig 45278 bp, 42 predicted proteins | sample Coa_R1_10_FD_66438 | JGI IMG/M metagenome (GOLD analysis project Ga0070737, IMG submission 66438) | Surface soil microbial communities from Centralia Pennsylvania, which are recovering from an underground coalmine fire - Coalmine... | ecosystem: Environmental > Terrestrial > Soil > Unclassified... | reverse complement strand
GCCCCGGCCGACCCCGAGCTCAGCGGCCAGCCGGTGGCCTTTATCCGGGTCAGCCTGACAGCCACCGGGGACTCGGCCGTGACCGCCGACGTGCTGTGCTCGGTGGAGGCGCTGGTCGGCCACGGCGCCCGCCGGCACCGGCAGCCCAGCCAACCGACCGCGGTCAGCCAGGGCGGCCCCGGATTGCAGGGTTACCTGCTCGGCGACGACGGCCTCGATCCCACTGACGAGGGGTGGGGCACGCTGGCCGCGGCCGTGCTCGACGACGGCTGGGTCGGTTCGACCTGGGACCGGGGCAAGTGGGACCAGGGCATGCTGGCCCTGTGGCGCAGCTTCGTCGAAACGGGCCGACCGGCGACCGCGCCGGAGCGGGCCGGCGAGGGAACGACGTCGGGGCGGTCGGCTTCGCTGGCCGGCACGCTCGGGGCCACCCGCACCATCGCGCCCGGGCAAACCACGACGGCCACCTTTCTCCTGGCCTGGCATTTCCCCAACCGGAGGAATTGGCAGTGGGGTGGGCCGGGACCGGCCGGCCGGTCGGGCTCGGAGATCGTCGGCAACCATTACACCCAGGGCACGTCCAACGCCTGGGCGGTGCTCGAGCGGGTGGCGCCCCAGCTCGACGCCATGTGGGCCCGCACAGCCCGGTTCGTTACCGCCCTGGTCGGGTCCGATTTGCCCGACCCGTTCGTCGAGGCCGCCCTGGCCAACCTCAGCACCCTGCGCTCGAACACCTTTTTTCGCACCGCCGACGGGCTGCCGTTCGGGTGGGAAGGCTGCCTCGACCAGGCCGGCTCGTGCCTGGGCTCGTGCACCCACGTGTGGAATTACGATTTGACCACGCCGTTTGTGTTCGGCGGGCTGGCCCAGGACATGCGCCGGATCGAGTACCTCCACGGCACCGGACCCGACGGGGCCATGAGCTTCCGGGTCATGCTGCCGCTCGAGCGGGCCAGGGAGTTGCCGACCACGGCCGCCGACGGCCAGTTCGGCTGCGTCCTGAAGCTGTACCGCGAATGGCGCCTCTCCGGCGATTTGCAATGGCTCGGGGAAATGTGGCCGCAGTGCCGCCGGACCCTCGAGTTCGCCTGGATCGACGGTGGTTGGGACGCAGACGGGGACGGCCTGGCCGAAGGGGCGCAGCACAACACGATGGACGTCGAGTACTACGGCCCCAACCCGGTGATCCAGGGCTGGTATCTGGCCGCCCTGGAGGCGGCGGTGGCGATGGCGGCCGCGGTGGGGGACACCGACTTCGGCAACCGCTGCGCCGAGGTCCTCGCGTCAGGAAAGGCCCGCACCGAGGAACAGCTCTGGAACGGCTCGTGGTACCGGCAGGTGGTCATCCCGCCGGAGAATTTCGAGCACATCGCCCCGGCCCTGCGCCACCCCGGCCTCGGGGGCAGCGATCCGGACAATCCCGAATACCAGATCGGCGACGGGTGCATCCTCGACCAGCTGGTGGGCGACACCTACGCCCGGCTGGTCGGGCTCGATTCGGTGTACGACCCCGATCGGGCCCTGGTCGCCCTGGACAGCATTTACCGGCAAAACCACGTCGCCGATCTCGGCGCCTGGAGCAACGGCATGCGGACCTACGGGGGCCGGGGCGAGGAGGGGTACCTGGTCGAGTCCTATCCGGGCGGGCTCCCTCCGCACCCCATGCCGTACTGGTCGGAGGTGTGGACCGGCCTCGAGTACGTCTACGCCATCGGGCTCATCCAAGCCGGGAGGATCGAGGCGGCCGAGGCCGTCGTCAAGGCCGCCCGGGCCCGCTACGACGGCAGCCGGCGCAATCCCTTCGACGAAACCGAATGCGGGCACCACTACGCCCGGGCCATGGCCAGCTGGGGGCTGATCGTGGCCGCCACCGGCTTCCACTACGACGGGGGATCGGGCCGGCTCCAATTCGCCGGCTCCGCCGGACCGGTCACCTGGTTGTGGTCGACCGGGCACGCCTGGGGCACCATCCACCAGGACCCGACCGGCGGGTCCCGCTACCGGCTGGCCGTCGCCGGCGGCCGCCTCCGGCTGGGGACGCTCATGCTCGGCGGCGACGAGGTCTTCACCACGGCCGAGCCCACCGAGCTCAGCGAGGGTGACGAGATCGCCGGCTGAGCGACCTCGCGCCACTGGCCGACACCTGAGTTTCAGGAGGCGGTAGGCGGTTTTCACCCGAAGTTCACCCTTGTCACCGCAAGGGCTGATGGCGGTCGGGTACGATCCTCCAGGTCGTATAGATAACCAGACAACCCTGGAAGGACGTGGTGATGCCCCGAGTGCCACCTACCGAGGCCCGGCAGCGTTGGATGCGCACCCTCGCGTTGGCTGACACGGAGGCTCTCGACGCGGCGTGGCAGCGTTGGGAGCCCAAGCCCGAGGTGCAGTCGGTCCGGGGACCCGAGGCCGGCTTGGTGATGGTGCGGGGCCGCGCCGACGCCACCGGCGCCAAGTTCAACCTGGGCGAGGCGACCGTCGCCCGGGCCACCATGCGCCTGCACGGCGGGCCGCTGGCCGCCGACGTCGTCGGCAGCGCCTACGTCCTCGGCACCGACCTCGAACACGCCCGGCTGGCCGCCATCTTCGACGGGCTGCTGCAGGACGAGAGCCAGTCGGACCGGGCCCTGGCCGAGGTGGTGGAGCCGCTGGCCCAGTCCCAGCTCGAGGCGGACGCGGCCGACCGGGCCGACGCTCGCAGCACCCTCGTCGACTTCTTCACCGTCGCCCGGGAGCACCCGTGACCGGCGTCGCCGGCGGCGCCCCCGCCATCCCGTCCCCCGGTTTCGCCTATCCCACCCACGACGGGCAGCGGGCCTTCCGGGCCGTCCTCGACGCCATGGCCCACCCGACCCGCACCTACCCGCTAACCGGGCCGGCCCAGCCGCCGGCCGCCCTCGGCCGCGGGCTGGCCGGCGTGGCCCTCACCCTTCTCGACGAGGACTGCACGGTGTGGCTGGGCGGTGCCCTGGCCGGCGACGTCGAGGCGACCACCTGGCTGAGCTTCCACACCGGCGTACGTCGGGCCGCCGATCCCGCCGGCGCCCAGTACCTGCTCACCGCGCCGGCGTCCCTCCCGCCGCTGGCCTCGCTGGCCCTCGGCACCGACGAGGCCCCGCATCTGTCGGCCACGGTCGTCCTCGACGTCCGCCGCGGCCGGGGCGCCTCCCGCTTCGCCGCCCACGGCCCCGGCATCGACGGGAGCGCCACCCTGGCGGCCCCGTGGGCGCCCGACGGGTTCCTCGACGAGTGGAGGGGCAACACGGCCCAGTTCCCCCGGGGCGTCGACCTGCTGCTGGTTGGCGAGGACACGGTCACCGCCCTGCCCCGCACCACCCACCTCGACCCACAACCGGAGGTCTGATCCATGTATGTCGCCGTCAAGGGTGGAGAAAAGGCCATCGCCAACGCCCACGCCCTGCTGGCCAAGGAGGGCCGGGGGGACAGCCACCTGCCGCCGATCGATCCGAGCTGGGCGGTGGGCCAGCTGGCCGTCCTGGTGGCCCGGGTCATGAACGAAGGGTCGCTCTACGATCCCGAGCTGGCCGCCCGGGCCATCCTGCAGGCCCAGGGCGACGCCCTGGAGGCCATCACCCTGGTGCGCTCCTTCCGGACCACCCTGCCCCGCTTCGGTTACACGGTGCCGGTGGACACGGCCGCTCTCCCGCCCCAGCGGCGCATCTCGGCCACGTTCAAAGATCTGCCCGGCGGCCAGCAGCTCGGCGCCACCTTCGATTACACCCACCGCCTGTTCACCGAGCGCGACACCGATGGTCCGCAGGCCTCGCCCAACGGAGCCGACGGTGCCGACGCGCCGGCCATGCCGCGGGTCAGCGATCTGCTCGGCCACGACGCGCTCGTCCAGCCGGCCCGGCCCGAACATTTCACCGACCCGGAGCCGCCCGACCTGACCCGCGAGCCGATCGTGTTCCCGATGGAACGGGCCGGTCGCCTCCAGGCCCTCGCCCGCGGCGACGAAGGTTTCCTGCTCTCCCTCGCCTACTCCACCCAGCGCGGGTACGGCAGCACCCACCCCTTTGCCGGCGAGATCCGGGTAGGGGAGGTGGAGCTGGAGTTCGAGCCGCCCGAGCTCGGTTTTGCCGTTCCGCTCGGACGGGTCGAGGTGACCGAGTGCCAAATGATCAACCAGTTCAAGGGCAACGCGGCCACGCCGGCCCAATTCACCCGCGGCTACGGCCTGGCTTTCGGGCGGGCCGAGCGCAAGGCCATGGCTATGTCCACCGTCGACCGGGCCCTGCGGGCCGACGAGTTCGGCGAGCGGCGGGTCGCCCCGGCCCAGGACGAGGAATTTGTCATCAGCCACTCCGACAATGTCGAGGCCACCGGGTTCGTCGAGCACCTCAAGCTGCCGCACTACGTCGACTTCCAGGCCGAGCTCGGATTGGTGCGGCAGCTCCGGGCCGAATACCAGCAGCGCCAGGAGCTCGAAGGGCGGGAAGAGATCGACGAGGAGGTCCTGGTATGACCGGTGAGCCGATCAGCTACAACACCGGGTACCTGGACGAGCAGACCAAGCGCATGCTCCGCCGGGCTCTGCTGAAGGCGGTGGCCATCCCGGGGTTCCAGGTCCCGTTCGCCTCCCGGGAGGTGCCGATGCCCCGGGGGTGGGGGACCGGCGGCGTGCAGGTCACCGCCGCCCTCATCGGCGAGGACGACGTGCTCAAGGTGATCGACCAGGGCGCCGATGACACCACCAACGCGGTGTCGATCCGCAAGTTTTTCGTGGCCGTGGCCGGCGTGGCCACCACGACCCGGACCGACGAGGCCAGCATCATCCAGACCCGCCACCGGGTCCCGGAGACGCCGCTGTCCGAGGACCAGATCATGGTCTACCAGGTACCCGGCCCCGAGCCGCTGCGCTTCCTCGAGCGGCGGGAGACCGAGACGCGGCGCATGCACGCCCTGGAGGACTACGGCCTCATGTACGTCAAGCTGTACGAGGACATCGCCACCCACGGGCACATCGCCACCACCTACGACTACCCGGTGATGGTCAACGGCCGCTACCTCATGTCGCCCTCGCCCATTCCGAGCTTCGACAACCCCAAGCTGCACCGCAGCCCGGCCCTGCATCTCTTCGGCGCCGGCCGCGAAAAGCGCATCTACGCGGTGCCTCCGTACACGGACGTGGAAAGCCTCGGCTTCGAGGACTACCCCTTCGAGCCGCAACGGTTCGAGGATCCCTGCGCCATCTGCGGGTCGGTCGGCGTCTACATGGACGAGATCATCACCGACGACGCCGGAAGCTCCATGCTGGTCTGCTCCGACACCGATCACTGCGAGCGCACCGCGGCCGCCAAGACCGAGCAGGTGCCGGCGTGAACACCGACGACCGGGTCCTGATGCAGGCTCGGGGCGTGGGCCACAACTACGGGGATCGGTTCGGCTGTTGCGACGTCAGCTTCGAGCTGTGGCCCGGGGAGGTGCTGGCCGTGGTCGGCGAATCCGGATCGGGCAAGACGACCCTGCTCGGCGCCCTCAGCCAGCGGCTCGCCCTCTCCGAGGGGACCATCCGCTACCGGCTGGCCGACGGCGAGGAGGTCGAGCTGTCGCAATTGAGTGAGAGCCGGGTCCGCAACCTGTGGCGCAGCGAGTGGGGATTCGTGCACCAAAACCCGGAGGACGGGCTCCGTATGCACGTCAGCGCGGGCGGCAATATCGGCGAGCCGTTGATGGCGACCGGATGGCGGCACTACGGCACCATCCGGGCCACCGCCTCCGAGTGGCTGGAGCGGGTCGAGATCCCGGTGTCGCGCATCGACGACGCCCCCGTCACTTTTTCGGGCGGGATGCGGCAGCGCCTGCAAATTGCCCGCAATCTGGTCGTGTCGCCCCGCCTCGTGTTCATGGACGAGCCGACCAGCGGCCTGGACGTGTCGGTACAGGCCCGTTTGCTGGACCTCATCCGCTACCTCGTCGCCGAGCTCGGCCTCGCCGTCGTGATCGTCACCCACGACCTCGGGGTGGCGCGACTGATCTCCCACCGTACGATCGTCATGAAAGAGGGCCGGGTGATCGAGTCCGGCCTCACCGACCGGGTCCTCGACGATCCGCAAGCCGAATACACCCAGCTCCTCGTCTCGTCGATCCTCGGAGGCTGACCGGATGACCCCCCTCCTGGCCGTCAACGGCGTCGACAAGACTTTCACCATGCACCTCCAGGGAGGCCAGCAGCTTCCCGTGCTGCGCGGCCTGACCTTCGAGGTCGGGCGGGGCGAGTGCGTGGTGCTCACCGGCGCCTCCGGCGTGGGCAAGAGCTCCATCCTCAAGATGGTGTACGGCAACTACGGCGTGGACGCCGGCACGATCGTCCTCGACCGGGCCGCCGGCCCGCTCGACCTGGCCGGCGCCGGGCCCCGGCAGATCCTCGCCGCCCGGCGCGACACCATGGGCTACGTCAGCCAGTTCCTGCGGGCCGTCCCCCGCGTCCCCGCCCTCCAAATCGTGGCCGAGCCATTGGTGGCGCGGGGGGTGTCCCGCGCCGACGCCGAGGAGCGGGCCGCCGGCCTCCTCGGGCGCCTGAACATCCCGGAGCGGCTCTGGGCGCTGCCGCCGGCCACCTTCAGCGGGGGCGAGCAGCAGCGGGTCAACATCGCCCGCGGCTTCATCGCCGAGCTCCCGCTGCTCCTGCTGGACGAGCCGACCGCCTCCCTCGACGTCCGCAACGGCGAGGTCGTCGTCGAGCTGATCCGTGAGCAGCTGGCCGCCGGTGTCGGCATGCTCGGCATCTTCCACGACCTCGACGTGCGGGACGCGGTGGCCAACCGGGCCATCGACGTCGAGGCCTTCGAGGCCGGACCGGCGAGGATGGCGGGATGAGCGCCCGGTACGCGGTCTACGCCCTCCCCGGCGCCCTGACCCCGGATCCGCTGCGCCAGCGAGCCGAGGCCTGGCTCGGCCGAGCCGTCGACGGCTCCGCGATCGCGCCGGTCGTCCCCGAGGGCTGGACCCGGGCCCAACTGGACGCCATCACCGTCGACGCCCGGCGCTACGGCTTTCACGCCACCCTCAAGGCCCCGTTTCGCCTGGCCGACGGCGTCGACCCGGCCGCCCTCGACCAGCGGGTCGCCGCCTTGGCCGCCGAGGCAGCGTCGGTCACCATCCCGCAGGTCGAGCTGCGCCGGCTCGGCGGCTTCTACGCCCTGATGGCCGGCGGGCCGGCGCCGGCCCTGCACGCCCTGGCCGACGCGGTGGTGCGCGACCTCGACGACCTGCGGGCCCCGCTGACGGACGCCGAGCGGCAACGCCGACGCCCTCAACGCCTCACCCCCCGACAGCAGGGCTACCTCGACGCATGGGGCTACCCGTACGTCTTCGAGGAGTTCCAGGCCCATTTCACGCTGACCGACCGGATCCCCGAGCCCGAAGCCGCCCGAGTGGAGGTCACCCTGCTCGGCTATTTCGAGGACCAGCTCGGGCGCGACCTGCGCATCGATGCCTTGTGCGTCTTTTACGAACCCGAGCCCGGCGCCCCCTTCCAGCTGCGCTCGGCGCACGGCCTCCGGGACGAACAGAGACAAGAAGGAGCAGCATGACCCGCGAGACCGTCCTCGCCAACGCCCGCGTCGTCCTGCCCGACGCGGTCGTCACCGGCGCCGTCGTCATCCGCGACGGGGCGATCGTCGAAATCCTGGAGGGCAAGGTCGGGCACGGTGAGGACCTGGGCGGCGACTACCTGCTGCCCGGCCTGGTCGAGCTCCACACCGACCACCTGGAGCTGCACGTCACCCCCCGTCCCGGCACCGGCTGGGACCACGTCCCGGCCGTCCTCGCCCACGATCTGCAGCTCAACGGCGCCGGCGTGACGACCGTGTTCGACGCCATCCGCCTCGGCCAGGCCGGCGACGACGACGTGTTGCCGGCCGGCCGGTTGCTGGCCGAGGCCATCACCCACGCCGGGGAGGCGGGGATCACCCGGGCCGACCATTTCATCCATCTGCGCTGCGAGGTAGCGGCTCCAACGGCGGTCGAGGAATTCGAAGCCCTCCAGGACGTCGACGCGGTGCGGTTGGCCTCGCTCATGGACCACACGCCGGGTCAGCGGCAGTACGCCGACGTCGAGTCGTTCCGGCGCTATATGGTCGGCAAGGGCCGGGTGTCCAACGAGGGATTCGACGCCCTCATGCTGCGGCGGCGGGAGATGTCGGCCAAGTATTCGGACGCCAACCGGCGGGGCATCGCTGAGCGGGCCGCCGCGCGCGGGATCACTCTGGCCGCCCACGACGACGCCACCGTCGAGCACGTCGATGAGGCCGCCGCCCTCGGGGTCAGGATCTGCGAATTTCCCACCACCGAGATTGCGGCCAAAGCGGCCCACGAGCGAAATCAGCTGATTGTGATGGGCGCCCCCAACGTCGTCCGCGGCGGCAGCCAGTCCGGCAACGTCGCCGCCACCGGTCTGCTCGAGCGCGGGCTGCTCGATGTGCTCTCGTCCGACTACGTGCCCGCCAGCCCCTTGCAGGCCATCTTCCAGCTGGCCGCCGACGGGGCCCTGCCCCTCGAGCAGGGCGTGGGACTGGTCAGCAGCAACCCGGCCCGCGCTGTCGGGCTCGACGACCGCGGCGAGATCACCGTCGGCCGGCGGGCCGACTTGGCCCGGGTCCAAACGCACCAGCTGCCTTCCACCGAGCCGCGCCCCAAGGGGCAGTGTGTCCCGGTGGTGCGGGCCGTCTACCGGCAGGGCGTGCGCGTCTCGTGATTGAGCCGATCGGCCCCGGTGCGGTCGTCGCCGTCACCGGGGCCAGCGGGGTGGGCAAGGACGCGCTGCTTGCGTATGCGCGGGAGCACGCCGGCACCCTTGCCTCCTTTCCCCGCCGGGCCATCACCCGCCCGCCCGGTCCGGGCGAGGACCACCAGCCGATGGAGGAGAGGGAATTTGCCGACGCCCTGAAGCGGGGCGCCTTCGGCGTGTGGTGGCAGGCCCACGGCCTCCATTACGGCATCCCGATCTCAGCCGATAATGAGGTGCGGGCCGGGCGGGCCATTGTCGTAAATGTCTCGCGGGGCGTCCTCGGGCTGCTGGCGGACCGGTACCAGCGGCTGGTCGTGGTGCGGGTCACCGTCAGCGATGCCGTCCGGGCCGTCCGGTTGCGGTCCCGGCAGCGGGAATCGAGCGACGACATCACCCGGCGGATGCTCCGCACCGACCCGGCGCCCGCTCACCCTGTCGACGCCGAGATCCGCAACGACGGGACACTGGAAGAGGGCGGGCGGCAGCTGCTGCGAATTATCCGCGACGCCGCCGTCTAGGGGGCGCCCCGCGACCGCCCCGTCGGGACGATCGGCAGGTCGTTGGCCATGCGGTGCTCCATGAGCCTGGCCCGGCTGCGGATCAGGCGGAGGAGGGTGGTCAGCCCGAGGCCGCCGACCAGATTGCCGGCCACGACCCCGCCGAAAAACCGGAGCCAGTCGAGGTAGCCAAAATGAGCGTGGCCGGTATCCAGGGCCAAGAAGGCCAGGATCGAGTCCAGCACCGAGTGAAAGAGCCGGATCCCGGCCAGCAGGAAACCGATGGCCACCGAGGCCAGGAGCTTGGCCATCTCGTTTTCGGTGCCCTGGTGCATGCGGGTCATGAGGGTGATGGCGGCGCCGGCGAGGACGGCCAGGCAAAAAGTGCGGGCGTTGATGCCGGCGAGCAGGTAATAGTCGGCGGTGGTGACGGCCTGGCGGTGCAGCTCAGGAAAAGCGATGGTAATGATCCACGCCATGGCGTACCCGCCGAGAAGGTTGCCGGCGAGGGTCAAACCCCACAATCGGAGCAGGTCCCGGACCCGGGCCTCGCCGGCGGCCACAACCGTGACGGGGACGAGGAACCCTTCGGTGAACAGTTCGCTGTGGCCGAGGCGGAGGGCGACGAAGCCGATGGAGAAAACCAGACCGGCGAGCAGGGTGCTGCCGTGTTGGGCCTCCACGTAGACCAGGCCGAGGACACCGAAGGCGACCTCGAGGCCGCCGACCACGCCGGTGCTGAGCGTGTCCGGCCACAGTCGCTCCAGCCGGGGGCGGCCCTCGTCGATGATGCGGTCAAATGACCGCTCGATCTGCTCCTCCCTCGGCATCGCCGCGGTCGGGCCCTGGGTCGGCGGGCGGGGCGTCTCCTCGACGTCGGGCATCACCCCCCGGTACCCGGCCGGGGCCGCCTCTCACGGCAGCCAGTGCACGAGGTCGGTCGTATCGGCCGGCGGGTCGGCGAGCAGGGATGTCAGGGCATCGATGAGGTTGGCCGGATAGGCGGCGGAGCCTCGGTGGTAGCGGCGGGGGAGGTGAAAGATCACTCCAGCGTGGTGCTCGCCGGATGTGGCCCAGCGCCGGATGATGCGGCTGAAATCCGAGGCGTTGTCGGTGACGACCGCCCGGTCGGTGTGGGTGGCGACCCGGAGAAGTACCTCGTCGGTCACGGTGACCAGGGTCGGGTCGTCGGCGGCGGCGAGGACGTCGTGGCCGGCCGCCTGCAGCTCCTCCGCCACCAGCGGGGAGTGGTGAACGTCGAGGAGCAGCCTCACGTGGAGAGCAGCTCCTGCCCGCGGCGCCAAAGGAGCTCGGCGAGGGTGGCCGCTCGGTTGTTGGCCTCCACCAGCCGGTTGATCTCGTCCGTGTACTCGGCGTAGTAGGAGAGGGCCGCTTGCACCTGCACCCGCTGGAGCCCGAACAGCTCCACGGCGCGCTGCACCCGTTGCGCCGGGGGGACGTCGCCGCCGAGGAGGTCCCCGATGACCTCCCAGACGTCAGGGCCGCCGCCCACGTAGGCCCGCCGGCCGGCGGCGCCGTCGCGAAAGCCGATCAGCGGGTGGCGGCGCGTGCGCAGGCCCTCGTCGATCAGCTCCTCGGCCAGCGAGGAGGTGGACTTCCGGCGGGCGGCCGCCTCGGCCTGCAGCTGCTTGGCGACAGCGGCGTCCTGAAACCGGATCGACACTGGATGCATGACTACAACGTAGTCACCTGTAGTCGGGTAGCCGACGTGCCGTTGGGTACGTGGCCGTCCGATGCCCGACTCGAGTGGACCTGCCGGCGTGCTGTTGGATCTCGACGGGACGCTGGTCGACACCAACTACCTGCACACCCTCGCCTGGTCCCGGGCCCTCCGGGGCGCCGGGGAGGACGCGCCCATGAACGCCATCCACCGGCTGGTCGGCATGGGCGGCGATCAGCTGGTCCCGACGCTGCTCGGCCACGAGTGCCCGGACGCCTCGGCGACCAGGGCGGACCGGTACCGGGAGCTGTCCGGCGAGATCCGCCCGCTGCCCGGTGCGTCCGACCTGCTGGCCGCCCTCCACTCGGCCGGCCTGGTCGTGGTGATCGCCACCTCGTCGCCCCGCGACGAGCTCAAGGCCCCGCTGGCCGCGTTGGGCGAGGACGCCCCCATCGACCTGGTCACCTCGGCCGACGATGTGAGCAGCTCCAAGCCGGACCCGGAGGTGTTCGTCGAGGCCATGCGGAGCGCCGGTCTCGACCCGGGCCAGACGGTGGCGGTCGGCGACAGCATCTGGGACGTCCAGGCGGCCCGGGCCGCCGGCGTCGGCTGCATCGGTGTCGAGACGGGCGGGTTCAGCCGGCACGAGCTCGGCGAGGAGGGCGCCCTCCACGTCTATCGGGACGTTCAGGAGCTGGCCCAGCAGCTGCGGACCAGCCCCATCGGCCTGCTCCTCTAAGACCGTCTACCGAGCCGGGTGCATCGCCGACCAGACCCTTTCCGGGGTGATGGGCAGGCGATCGAGCTCGACGTTGAAGTCGGCGAGGGCGTCGCATACCGCGTTGGCCACGGCCGCAGCGGCCGGAATACAGCCGACCTCGCCGGCGCCGCGGATGCCGAGCGGCGTGAACGGTGACGGGACGGCCGTATGTTGCATCTCAATTGGCGGGACGTCGCAGATGGTCGGGGCGAAGTAGTCCATCATGGTGCCATTGACCAGCTGGCCGGTCTCCGGGTCGTAGCACAGCTCCTCACCGAGGGTTTGGCCCAGCGCCTGGGTGAGCCCGCCGAGCACCTGCCCCTCGATGAGCTTCGGGTTAATGGGAGTGCCGGCGTCGTGGACCATGACCAGCTTCTCGATGTCGAACTCGCCGGTCTCGACGTCCACCTCGACGACCACCGCGGCGGTGCCGAACGAGTAGGCGGCGCCTTCGGCCTCGAAGTGGGATGTGGCCTCCAGGCCGGGCCCTATGCCCTCGGGGAGGCCCTGGCCCAAAATTGCCCGGGTGAACACGGCCGCCACCGGAAGGCTGATGGAGGGGTTGTCCTTGTGCTGGATCAGCGGCCCGGTCACGGTCAGCGCCCCGGGGTCGTCGATGTCGAGCATGTGAGCGGCGATCCGCAATGTCTTGGAGAGCATCTCGATGCACGCCTGCCTGACGGCCCCGGCGGCGGCGATGGCCGTGCGGGACGCAAAAGAACCCGTATTGAGGGGGCTCGAGCCGGTGTCACCGGCGTGGACTGACACCGCCTCGTAGGGGAGGCCGAAAAACTCGCTGCACAGCTGGGCGAAGATCGTCTCACTGCCCTGGCCGATGGTGGACACGCCGGTGTACAGGTCGATGCCACCGGAGCGGTTGGCCCGCAGGGTGACGCTCTCGTGGGCGCCGAACAGCGATCCGCGCCCGGCCAAAAACTTGGAGCTGGCGTAGCCGGTGCGCTCCACGTAGGAGGAGAATCCGATGCCGCGGTAGCGGCCGTCCGGCCCGGCGCGGTGGCCGGCCTTTAGGTGTGACCCGTAGTCGACCGCGTTCGCCGCCATTCGGAGGCAACGCTCGTAGTCGCCGCTGTCGTAGACGGCACCGGTGGGGTTGACCCAAGGCAGCTGCTCGGCGCGGACCATGTTCATGGCCCGCAGCTCGACCCGGTCGATCCCCAGCCGGCCGGCCAGCTTGTCCATCATCCGTTCGTACGCGAAGTTGACCTCCGGCTGACCGTACCCGCGGTAGGCGCCGATGGGGGTCTTGTTGGTCACCACTACTCGCCGGTCGACAAAACCGTCCTCGACGTAGTACGGCCCGTTGAACACCACGGTCGATAGCTGGGACGCGCCGAAGGGCGAGTTCAGTCCCCCCATGTCGTTGCTATAGACGTCAGATAGGGCCAAGAGCTTCCCGTCGCTTTTGGCTGCCACTTTGTAGCGGTGGACCGACTCGCGTCCGTGGGTGGTGGCGCGGAAATGCTCGTTGCGGTCCTCCACAAATTTTACCGGCCGCCGTAGCGACATGGCGTGCAGGCAGGCCAGCAGGTCCTCCGGGTAGACGCCGATCTTGAGGCCGAAGCCGCCGCCGACGTCGGACGCCACGACCCGAACGTTGCCTTCGTCCAGGTGGAGGCTCTCGGCCAGCTGTTTGCGGACCAGCTGGAGCGTTTGGGTCGAGGTGCGGATGGTCAGCTCACGCGCTCCCGGCCTCCACTCCGCCAGGACCGAGCGGGTCTCCATGGGCAAGCCGGTCACGCGGTTGATGCGGAACGTCCCCTCCAGGATGACATCGGCCTCCTCGCAACGGGCATCGACGTCGCCGCGGCCCTGGGGGTTGGACACCAGGAGGTTGGAGTCCAGGATGTCCGGCCAGATGACAGGGGCGTCGAGGTCCGCGGCGGTCTCCACGTCGGAAACATGGGGGAGAGGCTCATAGTCGACTTCGACCAGGTCGATGGCATCTTCGGCCAAGTGCCGGGAGGTGGCGACCACGCTGACGACCGGCTGGCCTTCGTAGGTGGCCGTCGACAGGGCCAGGGCGTGATGGGGGATGGCCGGGGCTCCGGGGATGGGACGCAAGATGCTTATCGGCTCGCTGCGAGCGGCCACGTCCGCCCCGGTGAGGATCTCGAGCACACCCTCGGCTTGCCAGGCGGCGCCGAGGTGGATGGAGACGATGCGGGCGTGAGGATAGGGGCAGCGGGCCACGGCCATCTCGACGGCACGAGCCGGGTCGACGTCATCGGCAAACCGGCCGTCTCCCCGAAGGAGCCGGTCGTCCTCTTTGCGGGCGGCGCGGTCGCCGACCTTGGAGGTCGCGGGGGCCGCGAGCTCGCCGGGGCGGAGTCGGGTCGTGGTCACTCGGGGGCCTCCGATGTGGGGTCCTCCTGCAGGTGGCGGCGAATGGCGCGGAGGATGAACTCGTAGCCGGTGCAGCGGCACATGACGCCCGCCAGCTCCTCCTTGAGCTCCCGGTCGTCGAGCCGGGCATCGGATCGGGCCAGTGCCGTGGCGGTCATCAGGAACGCCGGTGTGCAGAAGCCGCACTGCAGACCGTGCTCCTCCTTGAACTTCTGCTGCAGCGGGCTGAGGTCGTCGTCGGGGGCGAGTGACTCCACGGTCTCGACCCGGCAGCCGTCGGCTTGGGCCGCCAACATGAGACAGGACTTCACCGCCTCACCGTCGACGAGGACAGTGCACATGCCGCACACCCCTTGCTCGCAGCCCACGTGGGTGCCGGTCAGGTGCAACTCGTGGCGAAGAAAATCGGCCAAGTGGAGCCGGGTGGGCACCTGTGCGGTGACAACGGTGCCGTTGACCTCCATGGTCACGACCACGTTGGGTTCGGCCAGGCCCAAGGGCAGGCCATCCCAGTGAGACATCTCGGCCGGCGTCATCGGGCGCACCGCCGTTGGGACACGTAGGTCAGGACACTGAAGGCAGCGGCGACCATCGAGCTGGCGGCGGCGACTTTGGCCCATCCCGACGACCGGGTCCTGGGTCCGTTGCCCACTGATACCCAGCGGTCAGGACCGGGCGAGGTGACCGCCGGGGCGGTGCCCGCCATGGCCACATCGGGCGCCGTTGCCACGGTGCCGTCCGGCCTGGACGCTTGGTCGCCGGCCAACGCCCGGCGGAGGTTGTCGGCGAAGGCCGCGGTGACCTTGCCGGCCTGCTTGGCCACCGCTTTCTGGCCAACGCTGCCGAGCGCCCCGGCGAGTACGACGTCGCCTTCCACAGACACCACGGTCGAGCCGTCAATCTCGCTCAGCCGGACCGTGCTGTCGGCGCGGAGGTTGCCGACCGCGCCGCGGACGCTCCTGCCGGTGGCCTGGAACCGGATGTGCTCGCTCGGTTGGCGCTCCAGCACGCTGACCTTGGCCTCGAAGGTGGCGTTGAGCGGGCCGAGGCTCTGAGTCGCCCGAACCTCGACGTTGTCGCGGTCGATTACCCGGATCTGCTCGACGCCGGGTAGGCAGCGCGCCACCTGCTGGGGTTCCTCAAAAAACTCCCAAATAGCCGCGACCGGTATCTCGACCCGGAACTCCTCGCGCATTTTCAACTCGGCTACCTCCCCGCTCCATCGGAGCTGCTTGCATCCCGACCGTGATCCGCGCCGTCTCTCATGGCGGTGAGGGCCCGGCGGACGTAAACGGGCACCAGGTGCCGGCGGTACTCGGCCGACGCCCGAACGTCCGATGGCGGGTCGATGACCGCCAGTGTCGCCTGGGCCGCCTCCCTGATCTCCTCGTCGGTGAGCCTCGACCCCTCGAGGTAGCCGGCCGCGTTGGCGGCCAGCACCGGCGTGTCGGCGACGCCTCCGAGCCCGATCCGGATACGCGACCACCGGCCGCTTCGGTCCCGGTCGCCTACGCAGGCCACGCTCACCACCGCGAAGTCGTTGTGGCGACGACAACACTCGAGGAATCCGGAGTGAGCGGGGGCCTCGGGGAGGACCACATCGGTGAGCACCTCACAGGGCGCCAGGACCGACGCGTAGGAGGTCTCGTAAAGATCCTCCATCCGGATGTGCCGGACGCCGTCGGGTCCCTGGACGCGGACCCTGCCTCCCAGGGTCAGGCACGCCAGCGGCACTTCGGCGGTTGGATCACCGTGGCTCAAGCTGCCGCCCACCGTCCCTCGATTGCGCACCTGGCGGTCGCCGACATGGCGCACGACCCGGGCGAGGAGCGGGAGACGCTCGGCGATGACGCCCGACGTCTCGATGGTGCTGTACCGGCTGGTCGCCCCGATGGTCACGGCTCCGGTTGCCCCGTCGACGTCGACGCGGCGCAGCGATCTCACCGGATTGATATCAATCAGCGCATCGGGGCGCAGCAGCCGCATGTTCAACATGGGCACCAGGCTCTGGCCACCGGCGATCGGCCGAGCTGTTCCCTCATAGGCGCTAAGGGCCGCAACCGCCTCTTCGACCGACGAGACCCGGTGATAGCCGAACGGTGCGGGCTTCACGGCGTCACCCCCTGTGACAGAGCAGCCTCCTGCTCTCAACTAGATTGTATGCAAGCATACGAAGCGACAGGTTGCAACCGGCCAGGCGTGGTCCGAGAGGCGGGGAGGCACAATGGAGGACCGGTCGATGGATCGAGGAAGGAGGGGCTGACGCCCCATGGGCCCGGACAACGGCTCGACGTGGTCGCCTCAGGCGCCCCTGGAAGAGATGGTGCGGGCGGAGAGCAGCGCCGACGTTGTGGCCCGACGCCTCACCAGCGCCATCCTCGGGGGCACCTTCCCGCCCGGTACGAGGCTTCGGGAGGAGAGCCTGGCCACTGCCTACGGCGTGAGCCGGACGCCGATCCGAGAAGCACTCATCCAGCTGGCGAGTACGGGCCTGGTCGAGATGACTCGCAACCGCGGTGCCACCGTCCTGCAGCTCACGGCCGACGACATCGAGGACGTCTACCACGTCCGGGGAGTCCTGGAGGCCGAGGCGACCAGCCTCGCCGCCAAACGGGCGACGCCGGACCTGCTCGACTACCTCGCCCGCAGCTGCGATCGCCTGTCTCTCCTCCACCACGCCCCCGCCACCGAGCAGCTCGCCGCTGACACGGACTTCCACTTCACCATCGCCCAAGCGTCAGGCAGTCCGAGGCTGCACGCATTGATTCGCCAGGTGTCGGCCATTCCGGTGGCTTACCGCTCGACCATGGCCTACCTCCCGCCGGACATGGCTACGGCGGAGGCCCAGCACCGATCGGTGCTCGCCGCCATGCAGGCCAAGCGGTCGGGCTCGGCGGCGGACGCCATGCGCCGCCACATCCGATGGGCATGCGGCCTGGCCGTAACCCGTCTCACCGCCGAAGCGCGTTGAGAGCAGTGCGATAATCCCGGGCATGTCGGGCAACGGATCGGAGAGCGCCGCCACCGCCAACGGCGGGGCGACCGCCGCCGGTGGGGTGCAGTCGGTCGACCTCGCCCTCCGGCTGATTGACTGCCTGGCCGCCGAGCCCGACCTCGGGGTGGCGGAGCTCGCTCGCCGATTGGGGATCGCCAAGAGCAGCGCTCACCGCATCGCGGCGACGCTGATGGCCCACGGTTACCTCCAGCGCACCCCCGGGACAAGGGCATATCGCCTGGGTATCCGGCTGCACGAGCTGGGAGCCCTCGTGGCGAGCCGCAGCCAACTGCGCGACGTGGCCCTCCCGCTGCTCGAATCTTTGCGGTCCCAGACGGGTGAAACCTGCCACCTGGCGGTCCCCGAAGGCGACCAGATGTTCTACGTCGAGCGACTCGAGAGCTACCACGGGCTGCGCTTTTCCTCCCGGGTCTCCAGGCTGCGGCCGATCCACCTCTGCAGCTCGGGCAAGGCCGTGGCGGCTTTCAACCCGGAGGTGGCTGAGGCGGCCATGGCCAGAGGCTTCGAGCGGCGTACTACTCGGACCATACGGACAAAGGAGCAGTTTCTCCGCTGCCTGGAGGAGACCAGGAAGCGGGGATACGCCTACAGCGTGGAGGAGGACGAGCTGGGGCTCGGCTCTGTGGCCGCCCCGGTGTTGGACCGCAACCGCGTCGCCCGGGCCGCCCTCTCCGTGGCCGGACCGGTCGGCCGCATCGCGGGGGAGCAGATGCCGGCTATCGCCCGACGGGTTCTCTCCGCAGCTGGACAGATGATGGCCCTCGAGTCGGTCTGGTGGAGCGGGACCGACTACCGCTGACCTCCCGGTCGTTCGCTATCGCAGACTGACGTTCTGCCATCGCGAACGATCGCCTTCACCCGGGACGCCCCTGTGGTTATGGTGTTCGAACCGTGCAGGCTTGCAGGGCCAAAGGGGAGGACGGCAAGCAGCAATGAAACCGCGCAGGGAATTCGGTAACCCGTACGAAGTCGAGACTCCGCCGGGTGCCGATGGGTGGGAGACGATGTACCCGTCCCACATGATTTTTGGGCAGGAGCTGCGTAATCGGGACGAGGGGAAGCTCTGGTTTTTCGATCAGATGCACAACCCGGAACCTGTCTATCCGTTCGACCTGATCATGCCCGAGAGCTGGCTGGTGTCCCTCAACCAATACACGACCCGCGTCTGGAACCTCCCGACCGCCCTTGGCATCGAGCAACGAATCGTCAACGGTTACCTGTATCTGTCTCCCAACGTCATCGACGACCCGGAGCAGATGGCTGTCAACCAGCCCATATTTCAGGAGCGTGCCCGCTACTACTTCGAAAATTGGGACCGGATCTACGACCGTTGGGTCCAAAAGGCCACCGACTGCATCGGCCGGCTGAAAGAGATGCACTTCGAGCCCCTGCCGGAGCGGGAGCCACTCGAAACCGTCCTTTCAGCCGCCGGCACCACCTCGTCGTTCCAGCTGCTCACGGCTTACAGCCGTTTGCTCGAAAACATGCACGAGATGGCCTACTACCACTTCGAGCTGCTCAATCTGGCCTACGGCGCCTACCTCACGATGCTGGAGTTTTGCAAGGCGCAGTTCCCGGCGATCACCGACGACCTGGTGGCGCGGATGGTGGCCGGCATCGACGTGATCTTGTACCGTCCCGATGCCGAGCTGCGACGCCTGGCTCAGCGGGCCGTCGAGCTCGGTGTGGCGGACGCTTTCGGCGGCGACCAGAGCCCCGACGCCGTCCTGGAGAGCCTGTCGGCCAGCGCAGCGGGCAAGGAGTGGATCGAGGATCTCGAGCAGGTCAAGGATCCGTGGTTTTACTACTCCACCGGTGCCGGTTATTGCCATGCCAACCGGCCCTGGATCGAGGACATGCGGCCGCCGTTTGCAGCCATCTCCGACTACATCGCCAGAGTGCAGCGCGGGGAGGACCTGCGCCGCCCGTTGGAGCACCTTCAAGCCGAGCGCGAACGCATCGCCAACGGGTACCGGGCCCTGCTCTCCGACGAGGACGCCCCGGTGTTCGACAGCCTGATTTCCCTCTCGCGGCAGGTGTTTCCCTTCGTCGAAAACCACAATTTTTACGTCGAGCACTGGCACCACACCATGTTCTTCGGCAAGGTGCGCGAGCTCGGCGCCGTGCTCGTGGCCGGTGGGCTGCTCGAGCGCGACGACGACATCTTTTTCTTGCACCGTTACGAGGTCTACAGCCTCCTCTACGAGCTGCAGATCAACTGGTCGCTCGGACCGGGCGTCCCCACCCGGGGCGAGACGACCTGGCGCCGGGAGATCGACCGTCGCCGGCGTCTCTACGACGCGCTGGCAGCCTGGAGCCCGCCCCCCGCCCTCGGCGTCCCGCCAGAGCGGGTCACGGAGCCCATCACCGTGACGTTGTTCGGCATCAACAACGAAACCGTTCAGCGGTGGTTGGCCGCCGAGGGCGCCGACGGCTCCGACGACCGTCTCGAAGGACTGGCGGCCTCGCCCGGCGTGGCCGAGGGCCGGGCCCGGGTGGTGCGCTCGGTCGAGGAGCTCGATGCGCTGGTCGACGGGGAGATCCTGGTCTGCCCCCTCACCGCTCCAAGCTGGTCAATCGTGTTCGCCCGCATCGCCGGAGCGGTTTCCGACGGCGGCGGCATCATGTCCCACGCGGCCATCGTCTCCCGCGAGTACGGGCTCCCGGCGGTCGTCGCCACCGGCGCGGGGACCAAACTGCTCCGCACGGGCGACCTCATCCGGGTGGACGGTGACGCAGGCACCGTCGACATCGTGGAGCGGGCGGGGCCGAGGCCGGCCGGTGGAACGCCGGTGGAGGTGGGAGCGTGAGCCAGCTTCACGTTGCCGCTCCCGCGTCCAAGGCCGTCCCGCTGGTGCAAGCGACGGTCGACTGCTACCCCGAGCAGGTCGCCGAGGTCGGCGGCAAGGCGGTGGGCTTGGGCCGCCTCCTCCGCGCCGGTCAGCCGGTGCCGGCATCGTTCACTGTCACGGCCGCGGCCTACCGCCAGTTCGTCGCCGGTGGCGCCGACGAAGTGCCGGCCGCCGTGATCGAGGCGATAGCCGAGGGCTACGCCGAACTGTGCGAACGCCGGCGGGCGACCATCCCGGTGGCCGTTCGCTCCAGCGCCAGCGTCGAGGACTCGGACGAGGCGAGCTGCGCCGGGCAGTTCAAGACCTTCCTCGGCGCCCGAGGCGTCGCGCAGGTGGTCGGGGAGATCCGTGCCTGCTGGCTGTCGGCCTTCGATCCCCACGTCGATGCCTACCGGGCGGAGCGGTCCGGAGCGGCGGGCGATGCGCAGGTGGCGGTCGTGGTGCAGGAACTGGTCGACGCCCGCGCGGCAGGGGTGATGTTCACCCAGCACCCCCGGTCTGGGGACCGCTCGCTCGTGGTGATCGAGGCCAGTTACGGGCTGGGTGAAGCCGTGGTGGGCGGAGAGGTCGTCCCCGACCTGTTCGAGATCAACAAGATCACCCGGCAAGTGGTCAAGCGCTCGATGGGGCAGAAGTCCCACGAGTACCGGCTGCACACCGACGGCGACCAGGTCGAGCGCCGGGAGGTGGACGCCGCCCGCGCCTCTCGGTGGGCGATCGACGACGGGCACGTAGCGGCCCTGGCGGAGATGGCCGCGGAGTTGGAGTCTGCGCTCGGTCCGGGCCTGGACACGGAGTGGGCTTTGGGATCCGTCGCCGGTAGCGCCGATGAAGCCTCGCTCTTCGCCCTGCAGGTCCGGCCGATCACCACCGACCCCCGCGCCCGCCTGGGCCCGCCCGGTACGACGGCCGCCGCCGCCGCCGCCCGGCCGCCCGCCGCGGCCAGTGCCGTCGATCTCATTCTCGGTCGCCTCAGCGGCCCCGGCCCGGCCCTACCGTGACCGCTCCGCTCTGGGCCGTCTCGGGCGCGGAGGCGATCCGGCTGGTGGCGACCGGCCAGGCGGCGGTCAGCGACCTCGCCGCGGCGGCTCGGCAGAGGGCGGAGGACATCGACGGCGGCATCGGGGCCTGGCGGATCCGGGACGACGAGGCGGTCGCGGCTGCGGCCAAGGAGCTCGACGGGGGTAGTGGACCCCTGGCCGGACTCCTCGTAGGGGTCAAGGACGTCATCGACACGGCCGACCTCCCCACCGGTTACGGCTCCGAGCTTTTCAGCGGCCACCAGCCGACCGCCGACGCCGACGTGGTCCGGACCCTCCGGCGTGCGGGAGCGACGGTGCTCGGCAAGACCGAGTCCACCGAGTTCGCCATGTTCCGGCCCGCCCGGACCCGCAACCCGTTCGACCCTGAGCGCACCCCTGGGGGGTCGTCAAGCGGATCGGCCGCCGCCGTGGCCTCCGGTATGGCGGCGGTCGCCCTCGGTACCCAGACCGCCGGCTCGGTTGTCCGTCCCGCCGCTTATTGCGGCGTGTACGGGTACAAGCCGGCACGGGGATGGACATCCACCAGGGGCATCTGGCTCCTGGCCCAACACCTCGACACGGTCGGTCTGTTCGCCCGGAGAGCGGCTGACCTCGTGGTCATGTACCGGGCCCTGGCCGGCCCCACCGTTTCCCGCGTCGCCGCCACCCATCTGCGGCCGGCGGCCGTGCCGGGCCGCGCCGCGGTCCTCGATACGGACCCGTGGGCGCCGGCGGACGGCGACGTGGACGCCGCCATCGCCTCGGTCGCCGGTCGGCTGGCCGACCACGGCTGGGCCATCGACGAGATGAAGATGCCGGCGGCGTGGCGCGCGCTGCCGGAGCTGCAGGAGACGGTGATGGCCGTTGAGGTCGCTCACAACCTGCGTGCCGCCCTCGGATCCCGGGTGGATCAGATCTCCGAGGCGGCCAGGATGATCATCGACTGGGGAAGCGCCACCACCGCCCCCGCGTACCTATCGGCGCTGGCCGCGGTGGACGCCGCCGTGGACGCCGCCGCCTCGCTGGCGGAGCACTTCGATCTGCTGCTCTGCCCCAGCGCACCCGGCGTCGCCCCGCATGGGTTGGCGAGTACGGGCGACCCGGTGATGTGCCGGCCGGCCACCGTCCTCGGCCTTCCGGCGGCCAACCTGCCGTATGCCCGCCGACCCGACGGCATGCCCGTTGGCGTACAGGCCATCTCACCGCGCTTCGACGACGCCGCCTTCCTCGCCGATCTGGTGACCGTTGAAGCGGCCTTTCCGGCCGAAGACGTCGCGCCGCTCGCCCAACCGGTCCAAACGACTTATCGATCCTGAGAACGAGGAGCATCCCGTGAATTACGACTTTGTCAACGTCTGCCGGGAAGAGCTGAGGCTTTGCGGCGTCCACGAGGGGGAGGCCGTCGCCATCCTGAGCTCCGATGACCCCGGCGAGCTCATGGGCCATGCGGGGGCCTTTATGCAGGCTGCCAAGGAGCTCGGCGCCCTGCCGTACCACGTGCGGGTCCCGGCCAAGCGAGGCAAAGGCGCGGCCACCTGGGAGGTGGGTACGACGCCGCTCACCGGCCACGAGCCGGCCATGGCCGCCTTGAAGGCGGCCGACATCGTCATTGACCTGGTGTTCATGCTCTTCTCCAAGGAGCAGTTGGAGATCCAGGCATCGGGCACCCGGATCCTGCTCGCGGTGGAGCCGGTGGACGTTCTCAGCCGCCTTCTCCCGGAGCCGCAGTTGCGGGAACGGGTGGAAGTGGCCGGGGCGTTGCTGTCGGGGGCCAAGACGCTGCGGGTGCAGCACGTCAACGGTACAGACCTGGTGTATCGACTCGGTCGCTACCCGACGATCACCGAGTACGGCTACACCGACGAGCCGGGTCGTTGGGACCACTGGCCCAGCGGATTCGTCTTCACCGGCGCCCACGATGACGGGGTGGACGGCCGTGTCGTGCTCGATCCGGGCACCATCATCTACCCGTTTAAGACGCATACCCGCACCCCGATCACCATCCAGGTGGAAAAGGGGCGGATCGTCGACATGTACGGGGAGCTCGACGCGGCCCTGATGCGTGACTACATGGACCAGTTCCACGATCCGGACGGCTACGCCATCTCTCACATCGGTTGGGGGCTCAACGAAAAGGCGTTGTGGTCCGGTCCGGTGATGGACACCCGCGGCATCGGTCAGGAGGGTCGCTCCTTCTACGGCAACGTCCTCTTCGCCACCGGCCCCAACCAGGAGCTGGGTGGAAGCAACTCGTCGCCGTGTCATCTGGATATTCCGTTGCACGGCTATTCGCTGTCATTGGATGACCGGCCGGTCATCGTCGACGGTGACGTGGTCGTGGAGGAGATGAGGCCCCGCTCCCAGTAGCGGAGGCCGGGCAGGGAGCTCCCGGCCGCAGCCGCCTCAAAGGGGTGGTGGCTACCGCCGGCAGCCGGCAAGAAGGAAGCAAGGGTCGTGCGGCGGTACCGCGCGGCCGCGATCAGCCAACATTGGGGAGGGAGCACAAAATGGCAAACCTAGAAGCGGGCGCGGCAATACCTGCCGGCCAGGGTCGTGACCGCTTTGGCCGGATCGAGACACGGGGCATCGACATGATCCCCGAGGTGGAGCGGAGGGCCAAGCCGTCTTCGCTGTTCTCCGTGTTCTTCGGTCCGCAGTTCGGATACGGCAACATGCTGTTCGGGGCCCTGCCGATCGCCTTCGGACTGGGCTGGTGGGCCGCGTTCGCGTCCATCACCGTCGGCGTGGCCATCGGCTCACTGGTTTTCCTCGGCATCAGCCCGCTGAGCCCCAGGACCGGCACCAACACCCAGGTGTCGAGCGGCATCGCTTTCGGGGTGCGGGGGCGGCTCCTCGGGTCGGGCATTACCTGGTTCATCGCCGTGGGGTTCTTCATCATTTTGATCTACACGTCCGGGCAGGCGGTCATCGAGACCTTCCATCGCTGGTGGGGGACGCCGACCGGCGACGGGGTCCTATCGCTCGCCATGTTCGGCGTGATGCTTGTGACCGTGCTCGTCGCCGTCCTCGGGCACGCCACCGTGGAAAAGGGGGTTCGAGGCATCAACGTGCTGGCCATCATCATGGTGGTCATCCTGTTCGCGGTGTTCGCGTCGAAGTTCCACGCCGTGCACGGCGGCCACTACCTGCTGGGAGGCTTCTGGCCCACATGGTTTCTCGCCACTACCACCACCGCTTCCTTGCCCATCTCCTGGGGACCGTTCGTGGGTGATTACGGCCGGTATGTGCCTTCCAGCACTCCGTCGCGCGTCACCAGTGCCTACGCCATCGGGGGCATCTTCTCTGGCTGCTGGATCGCGCTCACCGCCGCGGCTTTCGTGTCCACCGCCTTCGTCCAGCAGGCCGGCAACTTCACCACCGGCATCACCGCCGCCGCGCCGGCGTGGTTCCTGTTGCCGCTGCTGATCATCCCGGGCCTAGCCTCCAACGTCGCCAGCGCGGCCATGACGCTCTACAACGCCGCTCTCGACATCAGTTCCTGGCCGGCCTTCCTCAAGCTGCAACGGTGGCACATCGCCGCCGGCTTCGGGCTTCTGCTCTTCGGTCTCACCTACGTGTTCGTGGTGGCCACCAACTTCCTCAGCAACCTCGAGGCGTTCGTCACCATCATGATCGTCACCGCTACGCCCTGGATGGTGATCGTGGGGGTCGAGTTCGTCCGTAGCCGTCAGATCCATCCCGTGGACCTGCACGCCTTTGCCATCCCCGGCGCCAAGGGTCGGTATTGGTTCAGCAACGGCTTCAACATCCGGGCCATCGTCGCCTGGGCCTGCGGCGTGGCCGCCGGGCTGATGTTCTCCACCACTTCCCTTTTCACCGGGCCGGCGGAGCCCATTGTCAGCGGGGTCGACATCTCCTGGTTGGTCGCGGCGGTCGTCGGTGGCGCCGTCTATCTGGCCCTGAGGGCAGTCCCGAGCCCGGCTGCCGCCCCGGCGGCGCCCTTTGGCGCCGCTACCGACACCGCCGAAGTTGCGGCCGGCGGGCCCATTTGAGCACAGGCAGCACCAAACCGAGGAGAGTCAGTTGAGCGATGTTTCATCGGTGTTTTTCCGATCAGGTGGGTTGCGTCTGCACGCGGCCCGCCACCACGGTGGCAGCGAGCGTCCCATGGTGGTGGTCCCCGGGATCACCACACCGGCGGCCGTCATCGCCTTCGCCGCCGAGCGGTTGGCCGGCGCCGGGCGCGATGTCTACGTCCTGGACATGCGGGGCAGGGGACTGTCGGAACGAGCGCCCTACGGGCAGCACCGCTCCGGTGACTACGCCCAGGACGTCCTTGCCCTTATCGAACACGTCCAACTGGAGCGGCCCATCCTGGTCGGGCACTCCCTCGGTGCGCGGGTGGTCGCGTCGGCGCGGGCCGCGGTGCCGGGCTGCGCAGCCGCGGTTGTCGCCATCGACCCACCCGTGTCCGGCCCGGGGCGCCGCCCCTATCCGATGACGTTGGCTCAGTTCGTCGACGGCTTGCACGAGGCCTACGCCGGCCGAGCCGAGGAGGACTCCCGCAAGCACTACCCCAACTGGTCGGAGGAGCAGATCCAAGCCCGCGGGAAGTGGCTGTCGTCCTGCGACGAGGTCGCGGTGGTGGAGTCTTACGCCTGGTTCCACCTCGAAGCCTTCCAGCCCGCCTGGGCGCAGGTGGACGCGCCCGCCCTCTTGGTCTACGGCACGGAGAGCCCGGTGGTCACAGATGCCGACGTGCAGGAGCTGCAGAGGGTTAATCCCCGGGCGGCGGTCGCCGCCGTGCCCCGCAGCGGCCATATGGTCCCGTGGGACAACCTCGACGACCTGGTCCAGCAGCTCAACGATTTTCTTGCCGGAGCGGACCTGGAGGTCGCCAAGTGAGCACGCGTCCCTACAAAGCGGAGGGGGAGGCAGAGTTGCCCATTGCCATAGAAGAGGCACCCCGAGTTCCAGCGCAGACGGAAGTCGAGCGCCTGGCCTCGGAGTGGATTTCCCCCTACAGCCAGTCGTGGCACCTCGAGCGGGCCCGCGACTGGCTGGTGTACCTGGACAAGGGGGCCACGCTGGAGATGCGGTTGGCCGTCCTCACCCACGACATCGAGCGGATGTTTCCGGGTGGCCCTTCGTTCGACAAGCGGCACGGCCGCTGGGATGACCCCGACTACCTGTACGCGCACGGGGCCCGGTCGGCCGAAGTCGTCGGGGTATGGCTGCACAACCTTGGGCCGATCGCCGACGGAGTCGACCGTAAGGAGCTGCGCAGACTGATCACTCTTCACGAGTTCGGCGGCCTCGACGGGGCCGACCTGGTCCAGGCGGCGGACTCCCTCTCGTTTCTCGAGACCCTCCGGCCCATCGTCCAACGGTGGGTCGGTGGCGGGGAGTGCGACGTGGCCCAGGCCCGCGCCAAACACCAGTACATGGCCGACCGCATCCGTCCGGAAACCGCCCGCAAATTGGCCGAGCCGCTGCTCGAGGGGGCGTTGACCAGCCTGGCCGTACCGTGACGGAGGGCGCGGTACCGCACCGGGTGGGGCTGATCGTGCCGAGCTCCAACGTCACGATCGAAACCGAGCTGCCCCGCCTTCTTGCAGGCCACGCGGCCGCCGTGGCAAAAAGTTTCAGCTTCCACTCGAGCCGGGCCGTGCTCCACCGCGTCGACCCGGGGTCCCTGCGGGCGATGGTGGGCGAGGTGGATCGGTCGGCATCCGAACTCGCTGACGCGCGGGTCGACGTGGTCGCCTACGGCTGCTTGATCGCCCTCATGACCGGCGGGGCCGGCGCCCACGAAGCGGCGGAGGAGCGCATCGCGGCCACGCTGTCGGCCGGCGGCTGCGACGCCCCGGTGACCAGCAGCGCCGGCGCTCTCGTGCGCTGCCTGCAGCGGCTCGGGGCCGAGCGCATCTCCATCATCACCCCCTATATGCGGCCGCTCACCGCCGTCGTGGTCGAGTACCTCAGGGCCTACGGCATCGACGTAATCAGCTCGATGAGTCTGGAGGTGGACGACAACGTCGCCGTCGGTCGGCTCGACCCCTCCCGCTTGCCCGCCCTCGCCGAAAGACTCGAGATTGGTCGGTCGGACGCGGTGGTCCTCTCAGCCTGCGTGCAGATGCCGTCGCTGCCCGTCATCCAGGAGGCCGAGAACCGCCTCGGCCGGCCGGTCCTGTCGGCCGCCACCGCCACCGCCGGCGAGATCCTCTCCGCTCTCGGCGAGCAAGCCGTCGTGGATGGCGCGGGTGCCGCGCTCTCCGCTCGGGCCGCAGCTGGGGCCTCCACAACGGCTCGGAGTGGTTGACGCGAGACGGTCCTGATACCACCGCGAGGTGCCAGGGATGACCGCGGCAGGGTTGACAGAGGCGACCGGGACACCTCTCAACCTGTCGTGTCCGCGAAGCGGGTAAACATCGGAGACTGCTGACTACAACGTAGTCGTGCCTTCAAGGTTCCTAGCTTTACTGCTGCCAGTCGGGGCCCGGGGCGCCCTTGGCCAAGCGTTCGTCCACTGCGCCGGGGGCCAGCACTTGGGAGATCACCATGGTGGCGGCGCCTCCCAAGCCGGCACTGTCGCCGACGGTCGCCCGCACCAGTTGGAGCGAATGGGTGGCGGCGGGGAGCGACAGCCGGTAGATGGTCTCCCGCACGCCGGCTAGAAGCTCGGTGTCGGCCTCGGCGAGGTAGCCCCAAAAGGCGATCACCCCGGGGTTGAGCAGGTTGACGGCGTAAGAGAGGACGGTGCCGATCTGCCGGCCGGCGGTGCGAATGGCCCGGGCCGCATCCGGGACGCCGGCGTTGGCCCGGGCCACGAGGTCGTGGAGGTCGGCCACGTCCAGTCCTTCGGCGCGGGCCTGTCGCAGGAGCGCCCCGCCGCTCGCCACCGCGTCCAGGCAGCCGACGTTGCCGCACCAGCAGGGAGTGGTGTCGCCGGCGACCGGGAGGTGGCCGATGGCGCCGGCGACCTGCTGCGAACCGTGAACGATCTCCCCACCGACCACCGTGCCGCATCCGATGACGGTGCCGACCTTGACGCAGAGCAGCACTTCGGTATCCCGCCAGCCGGCGTGGTGCTCACCAAGCGCGAGGAGGTTGACGTCGGCGTCGACGAAGACGCGCGCCCCGAACTCGGCCTGCAGGGCTGCGACCAGGGGAGCGGGATCCCAGTCGCGGCCGGCGCCGTCCTGGCCGCTGAGCTCCACCGCCGCCGGCCAGCCGATCCCGATCCCCCAAAGCGAGTCGCGTCCCATGCCCGACGCTTCGAGCACGCGGGTCAGGGCTTCGAGGAGGCGGCGCCGGACGGCGTCCGGGCCGGCCTCGATCGGCGAGGGATCGAGCTCCTGAGCGATGATCCGGCCGTCGAGGGCGGCACTGGCCACCCGTGAGCCCGTCATCCCCACCTGGGCGACGAGCACGCAGCCGGCGTCGGCGTTGAACCGGTAGCTGACGGCCGGCCGCCCCCGCCCGTTGACGACCTGGGGCCGGTCGGCGACGACCAGCTGGTCGGCGACCAGCTGGTCGACCCGCTGCATCGCCGTTGAGCGGGCCATGTCCATGGTCTCGGCCAGGTCGCCGACGGTGCGGGCCCGCCCGTCGCGGATCAGGGCGAGGATCTCGCCGCAGCCTTGGACGCGGCTGGGGACCCAGCGGCCGAACTCTCCTCCCAGCTCAAGCATGGCAGACCACAGCGTAGGTTGATACATTTACGTCGGGGATCGACATCTTTACGTTGACAACTCCTTCCTTTCTGACTAAGTTACTAGACAAAGTTTCGAGGAGGCAGCTATGACCACGTCGAACCGGCGACGCGTCCTGGGCGCGGTCGCCCTGGGGGCAGCCACCGTCCTGGCCGCCGCAGGCTGCGGCAGCGGGGGCTCGAACTCAGCCGCCGGTCAGGGTCACGTCACCCTGACCGTCTGGTCGTACTACACGGGGGCGGATCAGCTGAAGGCGCTGGCCCAACAGGACGCGTTTTTCGAGAAGAAGTATCCCAACGTGAAGGTTAAAGAGGTGCAGGTGCCGGGGAGCCAGCTCGACTCGAAGCTTTTGGCCGCCGCAGCCGCCAAGCAGGGTCCTGACGTATTCCTGGACAACGTGGTGGTGGACTTCCCGGAGCTCACCGCCGCCGGCGCCCTCGCTCCGCTGACCAAGGACTGGGATTCCTACCCCGGACGCTCCCAGTACCCCGCAGCCGGCATCTGGCGGTCCAAGGGGCAGATCTACAACGTCATGTCCTACAGCAACCTGCTGGGCCTCTATTACAACAAGGACATTCTCAGCCAATACCACCTGCAGCCCCCGAAGACGCTGACGCAAATGGCGTCCGAGATGGCCGTCATCGCCAAGGGTGGCAAGTACACGCCGCTGTCGGCGTCTGCCAGTCCTGACACCGGCGGGGCCTGGATGTGGTACCCGATCCTGCTCGACCGAGGGGTCAACTACTGCCACATGACCGCCAGCAACACGCTCCCGATGTTCCAGACCATTTCAAACTGGACCAAGGATGGCTACCTTCCAAAAGCTGCCTCCACATGGACGCAGCCCGACGCTTGGACCCAGTTCATGAGCGGCAAGTTCGCCTTCGGTATCAACGGCAACTGGAACCTCGGGGACGCCAAGTCGGCGAAGTTCAAGTGGGGCACCACCCTGTACCCGGCAGGGGCCGACGGGCAGAGTCACGTCTTCCCCGGTGGGGAAGGGCTGGGCATCGGCGGCTTCAGCAAGCAGAAGGCCTGGGACTGGAAGTACCTCGAGACGGCCTGGCTCTCCAAGCAGGCCAACGTCATCGACTTCCGGGACTCCGGCCAGATCCCGACCCGCGCCGACGTAGCGGACACACCCCAGGTCAAGGACGACCAGGCGGTGGCGCCCTTTGTCGCCGCCACCAAGACGGTGTCGGCCTGGCCGAACAGCCCCAAGACCGACCAGATGCAGGTCAGCGTGGGGACGGAGCTGAGCGACGTGGTGTCGGGCCAGGCGTCGGCGGCGGCCGCCGCCTCGGCGACCGCATCCCAGATCAAGCACGACATCAAGGCTGGCGGCGGTGGCTGCTGAGCTCCAGTCGGAGCCGTTGCAAGGGCTGCGGGATACGGCGAGTGCGGGGTCGGCCGTTTCGGGCCGTCGCCTCCGCTCGCCGGCCCCGTGGAGGTATCTGATTGCGCCCGGGGTGGTCATCGGCGTCATCTCCGTCTACCCGCTGATCAAGCTGGTACAGATCGCCTTCAGCAACGTCGGGCCCACCAACCTCATCGGATCCTGGTCGTGGGTCGGTTTCGCCAACCTGTCCGCCCAACTCCACAGCCACGTGCTGTGGGCAGCCGCCCGGGTGACCCTGGAGCTCACCGTCATGCTGCTGGTGTCAGATCTGGTCGTCGGGTTCGCGGTCGCCGCCGTGCTGGTGGAGCGCTCCCGGACCACGTCGGCCGTGATGTCGCTCATGACCTTCGTCTGGGCCCTTCCCCCGCTGGTCAGCGGGAGCGTGTGGAAGTTCCTGCTGGCCAGCGACGGGCCGGTCAACGGGCTGCTCGGGAATTTGGGGATGAAGCCGGTCGACTGGCTGGCCTCGCCCCACTTGGCTCTCTGGTCGGTCGGGTTCGTGACCAGCTGGGCTGCCTTGCCCTTCGCCACCCTCGTCCTGCGGGGTGGGATGCTGTCCGTCCCGAAGGACATGGTCGAGGCTGCTGCCGTTGACGGCGCCCGCTACTGGCAGACGCAGCTGCGGATCGTCCTGCCGCAGCTCCGTCCGACCATGACCATCCTGGCCGTGCTGGCCGTCCTCTACTCGTTTCAGGGGTTCAACTTCATCTTCGCCATGACCAGTGGCGGCCCAGGGACGGCCACCGTCAACGTCCCGTTTCTTGCCTACCAGCAGGCGTTCACCACCTTCGACCTCAGCGCCGGGAGTGCCATCGCCCTCCTGGCCATGGTCGTCATCGTCCTCCTGGCGATTCCCTACACCCTGAGTGTCCGGCGGGAGGAGCAGGCATGAGCTCGCGTCCGCTACGGGTCGGCGCGCCGCCCCGCTCCCTCAGCCTTGCGGTCAAAATCGTCCTGACGCTGCTGTACGTGATCCCGCTGCTGTGGATCATTCTTGAGGCCCTCAAATCCGGCGCCCAGACGCTGACTGCTCCGAACGCCATTGTCTTCAGCCCCACCCTGGCCACGATCGGATCGGTCATCGGAGAGGCGGGCGGATCTGTGCTGCTGTCCTTCGAGGTGACGGCGTCGGCGACAGTGGCGGTCATCCTCCTCGGAGTACCGGCCGCCTACGCCCTCTCGCGGCGGACGTCCCGCAGATGGAATAGGACCGTCTCGGCGGTACTCATCATCCTCCTGTTTTTGCAAATGGTCCCGCAGCCGATGACCGTGATCCCGCTCTACGGCGTGCTGGTCCGATGGCACCTGCTAGGCAGCATCGGTGGGCTGGTCCTGGCCGACACCGCCCTGGTCCTTCCCTTCTCGGTATTGCTGCTCCGGCCCTTCGCCCTGGCGGTACCGTCCGTGCTCTTCGAGGCGGCTGCCCTCGACGGGGCCACCGGCAGGCAGACCTTCGCCCGTATTGTCGTGCCTCTCCTGCGCAACGGCATTGCGACGGTGGGCGCCATCGTTTTCATCACCGTCTGGGGCGAGTTCATCTACGCCACCAACTTCCTTTCGCAGGGATCCCGGTATCCCGTGAGCGCGCTGCTCGCCCAGCAGATCGGCAAATACTCCGCCGACTGGAATACCCTCATGGCCCTCGCCCTGCTCACCTCCCTGCCGCTGCTCGTCATCTTCTTGTTCGCGCAAAGGCGGCTCACGGCCGGCCTGACCCTCGGGGCGGTACGGTGAGCGCGTCCAGTCTCTGCCCAGTAACAAAGGACAACGATGAGCCAGCGAACTGAGATCCTCACCCGCCTCCGCGCCAAGCTGGCGGATGGCCAGCCGATCATCGGAGGGGGTGCCGGCACGGGACTCTCGGCCAAGTGCGCCGAGACGGCGGGGCTCGATTTTATTGTCATCTACAATTCGGGACGGTACCGGATGGCCGGCCGGAGCTCGATGGCCGGGTTGATGCCGTACGGCGACGCCAACGCCATCGTCACCGAGATGGCCATGGAGACGCTCCCAATTTTGCAACACACGCCACTGGTGGCCGGCGTGTGTGCCACCGACCCGTTTCGGGTGATCCCGTACTTCCTGCGGCAGCTCCAGGACATGGGCTGCGCGGGCGTGCAGAACTACCCGACGGTGTGCCTGTTCGAGGGGGTCATCCGGGCCAATCTCGAGGAGACCGGTCTCGGCTTCGACAAGGAGGTCGAGATGATCGCGGCCGCCCACGACCTCGATCTGCTCACCGTGGCCTACGTCGCCTCCGAGTCCGAGGCCAGGGCCATGGCCGAGGCGGGCGCCGACATCCTGGTGGCCCACATGGGCTTGACCACGGCCGGCATGATCGGAGCGCAGACCGCCATCACCCTCGACGAGGCGGTGGAGGCCGTCGACCGGCTCGGAAAGGTCGGCAAGGACACCCGCGACGACATCATCGTCGTCTGCCACGGCGGTCCGATCTCCGGGCCGGAGGATGTCGCCCACGTCCTAACCAACAGCCGGTACGCCACCGGGTTCCTCGGCGCGTCGAGCATGGAGCGCATCCCGACCGAGATCGCCATGGTCGACCACATGCGCAAGTTCACCGGCCTTCGTCTCCGGTCGGTGTGAGATGACCGACGGCCTTCACGTCGGCGTCGTCGGGTTGCATTTCGGCTCCGACTTCCTCCCGATCTACCAACGCCACCCGGCCGTTGCCCGGGTCAGCATCGCCGACACCGACCCGAAGCGGCTGGAGCGGACGGCTGCGACCTTTGGCGTGGACGACGGCTACGAGTCCCTCGACGCCATGCTGGCCGACGGCCGCGTCGACGCCGTGCACGTCGCCACCCCGGTCGCCTACCACGCCGAGCAGGTGCAGGCGGTGCTCGGCGCGGGCAAGCACTGCGCCTCGGCGGTGCCCATGGCGACCTCGATCGCCGATCTCGAAGCGATCATCGCCGCCGAGGACCGCAGCCGCAAGCGGTACATGATGATGGAGACCACCGTCTTCGGGCGGGAGTACCTCTACGCCCGCCGGCTGCGGGACGAGGGCCAGCTCGGAGACCTCACCTTTTACCGCGGGTTCCACATGCAGGACCTGGACGGATTTCCCCAGTACTGGATGGGATACCCGCCGATGCACTACATCACCCACGCCCTTTCCCCGGCCCTGGCCCTCACGGGGACGACGGTGGCGTCGGTGCAATGCCTCGGGTCGGGCCGGCTGGTCGAGGCCAACGCCGGGGGCTACGACAACCCGTACCCGCTCGAGTCGGGCCTGTTCCGTCTCCGCGACCACCCTATGGCCGTCGACGTCACCATGTCCTTTTTCCAGACGGCACGCGCCTACATCGAGGGCTTCGCCCTCTATGGCTCCCGCATCGGGTTGGAATGGCCCGCCCTCGAGGGCGGACCGCTGCGGGTCCACCGCATCGGACCGGTGCGAACCGGAGGGAGGGGGCGGACGGTGGCCGTCGAGGAGGTGACCCCGCCCGACCGCCCCGATCTGCTGCCCGAGGAGATCGCCGCCTTCACCCAACCGGTCGAGCTCCCTGCCGCCGCCGGCGGCGGAACCGTCCGGGTCAACGCCAACCACAGCGGCTCCCATCCCCATCTCGTCCACGAGTGGATCTCCAGCATCGTCGAAGATCGCCCTCCCCTCGTCGACGCCCGCACCGCGGCGGCCTGGACCGCGCCCGGTATCTGCGCCCACCAATCCGCCCTCGCCGGCGGCCGAGCGACCTCCGTCCCCGACTTCATCCCATGACCACCGTCGTCCTCGTCGGCTCTCTCGACACCAAAGGGGATGAGTACGTCTACGCCAAAGAGCGGATCGAGGAGCTTGGCGCCCGTGCCCTCCTTGTGGACACGAGCACGCGCGGGGATCCGACGGTCACCCCGGACGTCTCGGCCGACGAGGTCGCCCGGGCGGCAGGCGGCGACCTCGACACCGTCCGGGGCGCCGACCTGGGCACGGCCCAAGAGGTGATGATCCGAGGGGGGTCGGCGTTGGTGGAGCGCCTGCTCGGCGAGGGTCGGCTGGATGCGGTGTTCGCCCTCGGCGGGTCCAACAACACCAGCACGGCCGCCGCCATCTTCCGCTCCCTCCCCCTCGGCGTCCCGAAGCTGATCCTCACCACCATGGCGGTGGGGGACGTGGGCTCGCTGGTCGGTGGGAGCGATCTGGTCCTCGCCGCCAGCGTGGCCGACATCGCCGGGCTCAACCCGGTGACCCGCGCGGTGATCGCAAACGCCGCCGCTGCGATTACGGGTATGGGGAAATACGGCCGGAGAGCGGTGGACCCGCCGCGAAAGCCGCTCATCGCCTGCTCCATGATCGGACTCACCAGCCGAGCCGTGTCGGCCGCCCGCCGGCGCCTGGAAAAACTCGGCTACGACGTCGTCGTCTTCCACATGACCGGCGCCGGCGGGGCGGCCATGGAGGAGCTGATCGGATCCGGGCCGGTGGCCGGCGTCCTCGACCTGACCACCTCGGAGCTGGCCGACGACCTCTTCGGCGGGGTCTGCTCGGCCGGTCCCGGACGGCTGCGCGGCGCCGTCGCCCGCGGCGTTCCCCAGGTCGTCGGACCCGGCGGGCTCGACATGATCAACTTCCGTCAGCCCGACACGGTGCCCACCCGATTTCAAGAGCGCCAGGTTCACGCCTACAACCGGGCCGTCACCCTGGTGCGGACCACGCCGTCCGAAAATGCCCGCCTCGGCCGGACGCTCGTCGAGCGTCTCGTGGATCCCGCCGCTCGGCACACCCCCGTCGTCCTCCTCCCCTCGGGGGGTGTGTCGGCGCTGGACGAGCCGGGCCAGCCCTTCGAGGACCCCCGCGCCGACGACGCCCTCCGCGAGGCCATCCGCGCCGGGGCCGGTGACGCCTTACGTGTGGTGGAGCTCGACGGCGACCTGGACCGCCCCGAGTTCGGCGAGGCCGCGGCCGAAATGCTCCACGAGCTCATCAACACCCGCCCGCGCAAAGAGGAGTCGTGATGTACACCGTGACCGTCCTGTACCCGCAGCCGGCTGACCCGGCCGCCTTCGACACCTACCACGACGACATCCACGTGCCCATCGCCCGGGGCATGGAGGGGCTCGTCAGCTGGACCGCCCAGCGCATCGAGGCCCGCGACGGTACCCCGCCGCCCTATCACATGGTGGTGCAGCTGAGCGCGCCGACGAGGGAGGACCTGCAGCGCATCCTCGACTCGCCGGCCGGCAAAGCGGCCGCCGCCGACGTCCCCAATTTCGCCACCGGCGGGGCCATCTTCCTCTTCGGTGAAGAACGGCAGATGCTATGACCGCGGCTGAATTCATCGGGATGATCCTCACCAACAACAGTTCCGAGTCCAGGACCGAAGGCGGCCCGGTCGTCGACCCCGACTTCACCTCCCGCTTTGCCCGGGCCCACGAGGCGGCCGGGTTCGATCGGGTGCTGGTCGGCTACTTCTCCTTCTTCCCCGATGGTTTCCAGGTGGCGGCCTATACCCTGCACGAGACCCAACGATTGGGCGTGCTGCTGGCCCACCGGCCCGGATTTGTGGCGCCGACCGTCGCGGCCCGGCAGTTCGCCACCCTCGACCAGTTTTCCGGCGGGCGGCTCGCCATGCACACCATCTCGGGTGCCAACGACGACGAGCAGGCCCGGGACGGGGACTTCTCGACCAAGCCTGAGCGCTACCGGCGGACCGATGAGTACCTGACGGTGCTCCGTCGCTACTGGACGGCCGAAGAGCCGTTTGATTTCGACGGAGAGTTTTACAAGCTCCGCCAAGCGTACACGCCGGTCAAATGCTTCCAGTCTCCCCACATCCCCATCTACTTCGGAGGTTCCTCGGACGAGGCCCTGGCCGTCTCGGCCCGTCACGCCGATGTCTACGCGCAGTGGGGCGAGCCGCTGGCCGAGACGGCCGAGCACATCGGGCGGGTTCAAGCCCTGGCTGCCCGCGAAGGGCGCCATCCGAGGATCTCCCTTTCGACCCGTCCCATCGTGGCCGCCACCGACGACGAAGCGCTTGACCGCGCCTACGCCATCCTCCGCACGGTCCAGGACCGCCGCCCCGGCGGGGGCGTGCTGATGGGCAACGCCATGGAGCAGGGGGTCGGCTCGCAGCGGCTGCTGGCCGCGGCGAAGAAGGGGGACATCCTCGACCGGTGCCTCTTCATGCCCCTCGCCACAGCCACCGGAGCGGCCGGCAACTCGACCGCCCTCGTCGGGTCTCCGGCCACGGTGGCGGCGGCCCTGCTCGACTATTACGACGTCGGCGTGACCACGTTCCTGATGCGCGGCTACGACCCGTTGGCGGACATCGACACCTACGCCGACGTCATCGGCCGGGTCCACGAAGGCGTGGCCCGGCGCCAAGCCGCGGCGGCGGGACCGGTCGGTGCCTAGCTCGGGTCGCCTGGCCACCTTTATCGCGTGCATGGCGGCTTTGCTGGCCGAATTACCTTCCGAGGAAGAGGTACTCGCCGCCGGGGCCGAGCAGCTGGCCGCGCTCGTCGCCCACGACGACTGGCTGCCCGACCGGTGGGCGCAGCCCCACCCGGACCGGTACCAGCAAAACCTTCTCTACGGCGACGCCGCCGGTCGATTCAGCGTCGTCAGCTTCGTGTGGGCTCCCGGGCAACAGACACCCGTCCACGACCACACCACCTGGGGGCTGATCGGGGTGCTCCGCGGCGCCGAGATCAGCACGAGCTACCGCTACGCCGAGCCGGGTGGACTCGTCGAGTCGGGACCGCCGACGCGCCTCGAGCCGGGAGGCATCGATGCCGTCTCGCCGACCATCGGCGACATCCACCGGGTCCGCAATGCCTTCGCCGATCGTCCCTCGGTCAGCATCCACGTCTACGGCGCCAACATCGGCACCGTCACCCGGTCGAGCTACGACCAAGGCGGGCGTTCGAGCTTCGTGTCCGGGTACAGCAACTCGGAGCTCCCCAACCCGTGGGTCTGACGCCGAGCATCGACGGGGCCGAAGTACGGACGGTCTTGCGGTCGGGCCGGGAGATCGCCCTCATCGACCTGCGCCCGGAAGCAACCTTCGCCGCCGGGCATCCCCTGTTCGCAGCATCGATGCCGCTCGACACGCTCGAGCTCGAGGCGCCGGCCCGATTGCCGCGATTGCACGTGCCCATCGTCGTCTACGGGGAGCGGGAGGTGGACACCCTCACCGGAGTGGCCCGTCTCGCCGAGCTCGGCTACACCGCGATCTCGATCCTCAGTGGCGGCCTCGCCGGGTGGGTCGCCTCCGGGGGCGAGCTCTTCCAGGACGTCAACACCCCCGGCAAGGCCTTCGGCGAGCTTGTCGCCGCCCAGGCCGGCACGCCGCAGATCGACCCACGGCGGGCGCAACCGGTGCTCGGGTCGGGCCCGGTGCTGATCGACGTACGAACTCCCGGCGAGTACACGACCATGCACGTCCCCGGGGCGGTCAATGTGCCCGGCGCCGGCGTGGTCGGAGCGGCCGCGGCGCTCGCGCCGGACCCGGAGGCGATGGTCATCGTCAACTGCGCCGGGCGGACCCGCGGCATCATCGCCGCCCAGTCCCTGATCGACGCCGGCCTCCCCAATCCGGTGGCTGCCCTCCAAAACGGCACCATCGGCTGGACGCTGGCCGGTCTCAGCCTCGAGCGCGGTCCGGATTCCGCCGAACCCACGTTGCCCGCCGCGGCCGCGGCGCAGGCGCAGGCCCGGGCGACCGCCGTCTCGGCCCGGGCCGGGGTGCCACGCATCGACGCCCGGGGACTCGGCCGCCTCCGGGAGCGGGGGGATCGGACGGTCTATTGCTTCGACGTCCGCTCCGCCGAGGAGTTCGGGGCCGGGCATCCGCCCGGGTTCACCTGGGCGCCGGGCGGGCAGCTCATCCAGGAGACCGACCATTACGCGCCGGTGAGAGGGGCCGTCATCGTCCTGGCCGAGGACGACAGCGGACGGGCCCATATGACCGCGTCGTGGCTGGCCCAAATGGGCTGGGACTCGCGAGTCCTTGTCGGTCCCCCCGGACCGGCCTCTTCCAACATTGCCGCGCCCGACATCCCGACGGTGGAGTGGCTGTCCGCCGACGCGGTTGCAACCGCGACTCTGGTCGTGGATGTCAGCACCAGCGTGGCCTACGACCGCAGCCATATCCGCGGTTCGGTCTGGTGCCGGCGGTCCGTGCTGGCCGGGCTGCAGGGCAGTCCGCCCGACGAGGCATTGGCCGGCGCCGAGCTCGTCGTCGTGACGAGTGACGACGACCGGTTGACCGCGCTGGCCTGCCGCGACCTCGCCCGGCATCTCGAGTCGAGCGATCACCGCGCCCCGGTGGCCGGCTTCGCCGGCGGGCCGGCGGCGTGGGCGGCGGACGGGCGGGCCGTCGACACCGGCCCGGGCCGCAAGCTCAGTGCCCCGGACGACGTCTACCGCCGCCCCTACGTCGGTACCGACGTCAGCCCGGACGCGATGCGGGCGTACCTCGAGTGGGAGCACGGGCTCGTCGCCCAGCTCGAGCGGGACGGCACCCACGGGTTCTGGGTGCTCGGGCGGCGGTAGCTCGTCCCAATAGGGTGGCCGGCACCGAGGCCAGGGAAAGGCAATAAGGCTGTGGCTACCTCCGCTCCGAAAGAGTCCAACGCCTGGCGAGGCGTCTTCTCCATCCTCTGCACGCCCTTCGACTCCGACGGAGCGCTGGATTGGTCCAGCCTGGTCCGGGAGATCCACTTCTGTTTGGGGGCGGGCGCTCACGGCCTGGTCTGCAACGTCAATGCGTCCGAGTCCTGGACCCTGAGCGACGACGAACGGCGCCGGGTCGTCGAGACCGTCGTCGAAGAAGTCTCGGGCCAAGTGCCGGTGATCGTGGGGGTCTCCGCCGGCGCCCTGCCCCCGAGCGTCAGCTTCGCCCGGCACGCCGCCGAGGTCGGAGCCGATGGGGTGATGGCGATGCCCCCGCCGTCGCGCATGGGGGTCGGCGTGGACCCGATGGCCTTTTACGCCGGGTTGGCGGAGGTGGCGGAGGTCCCCGTCATCATCCAAAACCACGACCCTCCGCTCGGGACCCGCATGCCCGCCGCACTGGTGGCCGAGATCGTCACCGCCGTCCCCGGGGTGGACTGGATCAAGGAGGAGACCATTCCCTCCGGGCACGCCATGTCCGAGGAGCTCTCCTTGTGCGGCGAGAAGCTGCGGGGCGTGATGGGCGGCATGGCCGGGCGCTACCTGCTCGACGAGCACCGACGGGGGAGCGCGGGCACGATGCCGGCGTGCGAGTCGACCGACGTGCACGCCCTCATCTGGAACCTGCTCGACGCCGGCCGGGCGGACGAGGCGAGAGCCGCCTTCACCCGCCTTTTGCCCCTCCTCAACTACGAGGCGGTGTCATCCGGGGTGTACAAGGCCGTGCTGCGCTGGCGGGGTGTGATCGACACCGACTACCTGCGCAGCGCCAACGGCAACCCATTGGATGCCGGCGACCGCGAGGAGCTGTGGGCCGTCCTCGAATCCATCCGGGACCTCCTCGTCATCTATCCGCCGTCGCTGCGGTAGCGGAACTCGGTGGGTGTGGGTCTCAGCCGCGGTCGTGGTCGCGGCCGGCGGGCCAGGCCACGACGGCACCGCACACCCGCAGGCTGACCGGGGTGCCGGGCGGCTGGACGGCCCCGGCCAGCCGGACGCTGACCGGCGCCGGCAGGCCGTCGACGTCGACGGTAACGACCGTGTCATGGCCGTGGTAGGCCGACCGGCGGACGACGCCGGCCGGTAGACCGGACCCATCCGAGCGACCGGCGGCTACGAGCTGGAGCTGCTCCGGGCGGACCAGCACCACGGCGGCCGTCCCGTCGGCCACGCGCCGGCCGCCGGCGGGCTCCGACAGCGGGAGCACGCCGAGCGGCGTCTCCACCCGGGTGCCCCGGACGGTTCCGGCGAGCAGGTTGGCCTCCCCGACGAACGAGGCCAGGGCCGGATCCGTCGGCTGACCGTAGACGTGCTCGGGCGGCCCGGTCTGGGCCACCACCCCGTTGCGCAGGACGGCCACCTGGTCGGCCATGGACAGGGCTTCATCCTGGTCGTGGGTGACGAGGACGGTCGTGGTCCCGGACTCGGCCAGCACCCGGGCCACGTCCTCCCGGACACTGGAGCGCAGGGCGGCGTCGAGCGAGCTGAAGGGCTCGTCGAGCAGGACCATGGCCGGCCGGGTGGCCAGGGCCCGGGCCAGGGCGACGCGCTGCTGCTGGCCGCCGGACAGCTCGTGCGGGTAGCGGTGCTGCAGGTCCCCGAGACCGATCAGGTCGAGCAGCTCGTCGACCCGCCGGCGCCGTTGCGCCCTCGGCAGGCCAAACCCGATGTTGGCGGCCACGTCGAGGTGGGGGAAGAGCGCCCCTTCCTGCGGGACGTACCCGATGTGGCGGCGTTCGGGCGGCAGGTGCCGGTCGTCGCCCTCGACCACCTCGCCGTCGACGGTGACGGTGCCGCCGTCGGCCCGTTCGAAGCCGGCGACCACCCGCAGCAGAGTCGTCTTGCCGCTCCCCGAGGAGCCCAGGATGGCGGTCAGCTGGCCGGGCGGGACGTCGAGATCAGCGCCGGCCAGCACCTGGTGCGAACCGAAGGATTTGTGCACCCCGGAGATGGTCAGCCCGCCGCCGCGCCGGCTCACGCCAGGACCTCCGACGGGACCCCAGACGGGGCCCCCGACCGAGCCCCTGGCCCTGGGACCACCCCGGCCGCCGAACTCGCCGGCAGGCGGTCGAAGAAGCGGCCCAGGACATAGCTGGGCACCGCCGCAATAGCGATCATCACCAGGGCAAAGGGCGCCGCCTGCCCGTACTCCAGGTTGGTCTCGTAGGCCCAGAACTGGGTGGCGAGGGTCTGCACCCCGGTGGGGATGAGGAGCAGGGTGGCCGTCAGCTCGGTGACACACGAGAGGAAGACGAGGCAGAAGGCGGCGGCCAGGCCGGGCGTGACCAGCGGGCGGGTGACCCGCCACCACACCCGGACCGGGGACTGACCGAGGGAACGGGCCACGTCCTCGAGCCCGACCGGCGCCTGGGCCACAGAGGTGCGCACGCCGACCAGGGCCAGCGGGAAGAAGAGGATGGCGTAGGCCAGGACCAGCATGGGCGCCTGCTGGTACTCGAAGCCGCCCAGGTAGTGCTCGGAAAAGGCGGAGAAGGCCAGGGCGATGATGATCCCGGGCATGGCCAGCACCAGGTAGGTGCTCCGCTCGATCAGCCGCTGCCACCAGCCGGTGTGGCGCACCGACAGCACGGCCACCGGCAGGGCGAGGCCGGTGGCCAGGGCGGCGGCGACGGCGCTGTAGGCGGCGGTGTGCCAGGCGGCGGACCCGAGGCCGACCTGCCCGCTGATCGACACCCGCGTGCCCTGCAGCCACCAGTGGACGGCCGAGCCGACGGGCACGCCGAGGGCCAGGCCGACGACGGCGGCCAGGGCCAGGCAGGCCGGCACCACCCCCGCACCGAGGTGCTGCCTGGTCGTGAGCCGCTGGGCCATCCGATCCGACCGGCTCACCCGCCGCCGGCCGTTGAGCCTGGCTTCGCCGACGAGGGCGGCCACGCCGAGCAGGAGCAGGACGATGGACAGGGCCGACGCGCCGGGGATGGAAAAGGACGAGCTGTACTCGACGAAGATCTCGGTGGTGAAGGTCCGGTAGCCGAGGATCTCGAAGGCGCCGTACTCGGCCAGCAGGACCAGGGTGACGAGGATCGCCCCGCCGGCGATGGCCACCGCGGCCTGGCCCACGGTGACCCGCAGGAAGGTGCGGATGGGCCCGACCCCGAGGCTGCGGGCCACCTCCTCCTGGGCCGGATCGGCGTTGCGAAAGCTGGACGCCACCGGCAGGTACACCAGCGGATAGAGGGAAAGCGTCATCACCACGATCGCGCCCCGGAACCCCGACACCCAGGTGCTGAGCGACGCCCAGCCCCAGCTGACCACGAAGTCGGGGATGGCGAGGGGGACCACCAGCAGCACCGCCCACATCCGCCGCAGGGGCAGATCGGTCCGCTCGACCAGCCAGGCCGTGCCGGTGCCGATCACGGCGCACAGGACGGTGACCACCACGGCCAGCCGCACCGTGTTCCACAGCAGCTGGGCGGTGAGACTTCGGCCGATCAGCGATCCCACCGTGTCGACGCCGGCGCCGGCCGCGTCGACCAGGAGGAACACCAGCGGGGCGGCGAGCAGCACCGCCACCGCGGTGGCCGCGGCCAGCAGGGGCCATGGACGCGCCCGGCGGGGCGGGACCGCCCCGACCGGCCCCGGATCGGCGACCGGTCTGCTGGCGCGCCGCGACTTCGTCCGGGTCGTCGCCGTCACCACCGCCTCGTCACAACAGCCCCGCTTGGCGCATCAGGGCGATGGCCTTGGACCCGTTGCCGAGGTCGGCGACAGTGACGCCGTTGGGCTCGAGCGAGCTGAAGGCGGGCTCGGCCGGCTGCTTGACCCCGTGGTCGAGCGGATATTCGTAGCTGAGGGAGTGGGTGATGATCTGCTGCCCCTGCTTCGACACGAGGAAGGCGACGAACTCCTGGCCCGCCTTTTTGTTCTTGGAGGACTTGAGGACACCCGCGCCCGAGATGTCGAGGACGTAACCGGGGTCGTGGGGAGCGAAGTAGGCCAACTTGGAGTGGATGCGGCTGGCACCGATCTCGGCTCGCATCCGGTACCAGTAGTACTGGTTGATCACGCCCAAGGCGGCCTGGCCCCGATTGACCTCGGAGGAGACGGTCTCGTTGTCCGGGTAGATGTGCTCGCTCCCTGCGTTCTTCTTGATCGCTTTCAACCAGGCCAGCGTCCTGGTTGCGCCGTAAGCCCGGTCGACCGAGGTGACGACCGAGTAAAAGTCGCTCTCTCCCGCCGCGACGGCCAGCTTGCCTTTGTACTCGGGCTTGGCGAGCTGCAGGATGGTCTTGGGCAGCTGCGAGGCGCGGATGAGCTTGGGGTTGTAGATGAGGACACTGACCCGGGCCGACACTCCCACCCAGTCCCCTTGCGGAGAGTTGTACCTGGCCGGGGTCTGCGCCAGCGTCGAGCGGTCGAGCGGCGCCAGGAGCCCCTTGTCCTGGAGCGCTTCGAGTGGGGGAGTGTTCTCGGTGTAGAAGACGTCGGCCGGCGACTTGGGCCCCTCGGTTTCGATCTGGTCGGCAAACGTGTCCTCGTCGTTGGCCCGCACCTGTACCCGGATACCCGTCTTCTGCTCGAAAGCGGTGGCCAGCGTCTGGGTGGTCTGCGGATGCTGGCCGCTGTACAGCGTGATCGAGCCGTGGGCCCCGCCGGTGGCCCGGGACCCGTGGCCGCACGCAGCCAGGCCGCCGGCGGCCACGGCGACGAGGACGGCCGCGCCCAGGGCTCGCCGGACGGCCAGGGCTCTCCGGACGCCCCGGGAGCCTCGGGCGGCCACGGCCTCGTGGGTGCGCACGGTCGTTGACTTCTGCTCCACAGCTCCGGCCTCCGGTGTTGTTAGGTCAGCCTAACCTTAGGGAGATCTAACCTCAAGAGGCCGGCCAGCCTCAACTTCGGCGGTGCGATGGAAGATGGATCCGGTCAGGCGATGCGGCCCGCGTAGCGCCGGCGGAACCCGTCGCCGGTGTTGGCGGTGATGACCACGTCGTAGTAGCCCCACTGGTCGACGGGCCAGGTGACGACCTCGGAGCGGCCGCCCCGGACGGTGACCGCCTGGGTGTGGCCCTCGTAGTCGTTGGGGGTGAGGGTGTAGGTCACGGCCTTGCCGCCCTCGTTGCCGAGGGTGAGCTCGACCGTCTTGTCGGGAGTCCGGCGCAGGGCGGCAGTGACGACGGGGACCTGGCCGCCGTTGTGGCCGGCGGGCACGACCGTGCCGGCGAAGCTGGTCAGGAAGCCGTCGGGGCCGTACACCGAGAAGGCATACTTGCCGAGGGTCAGCGTGCTGTCCCAGGTGTACGAGCCGGGAGCCCACTGCTGCACGGTGACGGGCGTAGGGGCCTGGGGCAGGTAGGCGTCGGGATAGACCGAGAAGTTGACCCCGACCCGGCCGGTGCTGCTCAGGTGGGCCGTGACCTCGCCATTGCTGCGGTTCACGGTCACGTCGGCCATGGGCTGGTGCACGCTCGGGCGGTGCGGGCGGGTGCGGGGCTCCTGGGTCGGCATCTGCTGCGCCCCCTCGGCCGGTGTGGCCGTCGAGCCGCCGGTGAGCTGGGTCAGGGCCCAGGTCTCGTCGAGGCTCGGGATGTTGGTGGGGATCGAGAAGTCCGGGTGTTGGAAGTCGAACGCCGCCGTCAGGTCACCGGAGACCGATGCCCGCCATGGGGTGATGTTGGCCGGCTTGACCCCGGTCCAGGCGCCCAGGAACTGCAGCATCGAGGTGTGGTTGTACACATTGGAATCCACGTAGCCGCCCCTGGTCCACGGCGAGCAGATCAGCATCGGCACCCGGGTCCCGGGCCCGATCGGCCACCCGTCGATGTACTCGTCGGTGACGCTCGCTTCCGGATACGGCGGGAGCTGGTGGTCGAAGAAGCCGTCGTGCTCGTCGTAGGTGATGAACAGGGCGGTGGTCTTCCACAGCTCCGGGTCGGACATCAGCGTCTGCAGCACGGTGTTGACGTAGTGGGCGCCGAAATCCGGGGTGTAGGAGGGGTGCTCGGAGTACCCGGCGGGGGCGACGATCCACGACACCTGGGGCAGCTGGCCGCGGCTCACGTCCTTGATGAAGGTCGACAGCACGTAAGCGGCGTGGCTCTTGCTCATGGGAGGAGCCCCGGCGTCGCTCAGCCACGGGGTGACGGCCCCGCGGACGGCCAGGTCGCTGGAGCCGCCCTGGCGGCTGTTGGTGCTGTTGTACTGCTGGTAAAACCACAGCGGGTTGTCCCCGTAATCCCCGAGAAACCCGTCGGCGCCGCCGGCGTCACCGGCCTGGTCGTTGGTGTAGACGCGCCAGTTGATTCCCGCTTTTTCCAGGAGCTCGGGGTAGGTGGTGACCTCAGGCGTACCGGCGTCCGGCCCAAAATCGACCTGATAGTCGTTGGGGTTGTCCGTCCAGCCGCTCGAAGTGCCCGTCCAGAAGTACATCCGGTTGGGGCTCGTCGGGGCCATGATCGCCTGGTGATAGCCGTCGCAAATGGTAAAGGCGTCGGCCAGCGCGTACTGGAAGGGGATCTCGGTCCGGGTGAAATACCCCATGGTCTCTTCGGTCTTGGCCGGGACCCAATTGTTCCAGAGGCCGCCGTTCCAGGCCTGGTGGTCACCGTCCCAGCCGTGGTCGAGGTCGCCGTCGGTCTGGTCGGTGAGGCGGTAGGGGAGCAGGTA
>Ga0070737_10001022_pt1 | contig 45291 bp, 44 predicted proteins | sample Coa_R1_10_FD_66438 | JGI IMG/M metagenome (GOLD analysis project Ga0070737, IMG submission 66438) | Surface soil microbial communities from Centralia Pennsylvania, which are recovering from an underground coalmine fire - Coalmine... | ecosystem: Environmental > Terrestrial > Soil > Unclassified... | reverse complement strand
AGCGGCGAGCGAGTGCGCGAGGCAATCGAGAAGGCACTCTATCTGGGCGAGCATCGAGCCAGCGCAGTGCGGATGAAACGAAGCGCGGAGGGGATGCAGGTGGAGGCGCGCACGGACTTCGATACCCGCTTCAATTGCTCAAGCTGCATGCGCCGCTTTCCCGAGCCCTCGCCGGCGATGCTCTCGCCCAACAGCCCGATCGGCGCTTGTCCGGCCTGTGAAGGCTTCGGGCGCACGATGGAGCTGGATCTGGATAAGGTGATTCCCAATCACAATCTCTCCTTACGCCAGGATCTGGTGGCGCCTTGGCGCACCCCGGCCTATCGCGAGATGCACGCTTGGATGGTGGAATGCGCGCGGCGCCGACACATCCGGCTGAACGCGCCCTACAGCGAATTTACCGCCGAGGAGCGCAATTGGTTACTGGAGGGGGAAGGCGGAGCACCAGACCAAGGGCCCGAAAAGAGCGCTCGCCCGTCACGCGCCCATCGCCATCGCCGGCCGCACGACCACCACCAACACCATCATCATGAATGGCATTCAGAGCACGATCGATGGCCGGGGATTCGTGGTTTCTTCCGCTGGCTCGAGCGGCGCCGCTATAAGACCCACGTTCGTGTCTTGTTGGCCAAGTATCGCCGTTTTGTAACCTGCGCCACCTGTGGCGGCGCCAAGCTCAAGCCCGAGGCCTTCAACCTGCGGCTTGGAGGTAAGAACATCGCTGAGGTCAGCCGGCTGCCCATCGGTGAGTTAGCGGCTTGGCTGGAGGGCTTGCAATTGACCGAGAGCGAGCGCGCTCGCGCCGCCAGCATCGTGCGTGAGTTGCGCAGCCGCGTCGGCTACCTGGTCGCGGTCGGGCTGAATTACCTAACTCTGGAGCGCGCGGCGCGCACGCTTTCGGGCGGCGAAGCTCAGCGCATCCACTTGGCGAGTGCCCTGGGCAGCCTGTTGACCGGAACCTTGTACGTGCTTGACGAACCCACGGTGGGGTTGCACGCACGCGATACACGCCGTCTGCTGCAGGTGCTGCGCCAGTTGCGCGATCTCGGCAATACGGTGGTGGTGGTCGAGCACGATCCCATCATTATCGCGGGCGCCGACCGGCTAGTCGAACTAGGGCCCGCAGGAGGGCGCGAAGGGGGTCATCTCGTCGCCAATCGTGTGCCGCCGCGGCGCGCCGCCAGCGCCAAGCTGGCGCGCGCGGCGCTGATGCGGGCGATCGCGCGCGAACGCCACCCAGCCGCCGATGATCCCGTCCTGCGCATCGTGGGCGCCCGCGAGCATAATCTGCGCGATCTCGACGTCACCATTCCCTTGCGCCGCCTGGTCTGTATCACTGGGGTTTCGGGCTCGGGCAAATCGACCCTGGTGGAAGAGGTCCTGTACAACAATTATTTGCAGCGCATGGGACAGCCCGTGGCCGGCGACGTCGGCGCTTGTCGCGCTCTGCAAGGGCTGCAGCACCTCGATCGCATCGTTCATTTGGGGCAGGAAGCTCTGCTGCGATCGTCGCGCTCCAATCCCGCGACCTACCTTGGGATTTACGACCATTTACGCAAGCTGCTGGCCGCGACCACCGAGGCTCGCCGACTGGGTATCCAAGCCCGCGACTTTTCTTTCAATGTGGTCGGCGGACGCTGCGAGCGATGCCAGGGCATGGGCACGGTTACCCTAGAGATGCATTTTATGGCCGACCTGGAGGTGACATGCGAGGCCTGCGAGGGGCGTCGCTTTCAATCCCACGTCCTAGGAATAAATTATCATGGGCTCAACATCAACCAGATTCTGGCCCTCACCGTGGATGAAGCGCGAGCATTTTTCGCTGGCCGGACCCCCATCGTAAGCCCGCTGGATACCGTGAGTGCAGTGGGACTGGGCTATTTGCAGCTCGGCCAGGCCACCTCCACCCTGTCGGGCGGCGAGGCGCAACGCTTGCGCCTCGCCTCTTTCCTGAACCAGGGCATTAATCCCCGCCAGGAGCGTAAGTCTCTATTTATTTTGGACGAGCCGACCACGGGTCTGAGCAGTAGCGACGTGCGCACCCTCCTGCGCGTCCTGATCCGCCTGGTGGACGAGGGCTACAGCCTGCTGGTTATCGAGCATAACCTGGAACTGATTGCGCACGCCGATCACGTGATCGACCTCGGCCCCGAGGGTGGTGCCGACGGTGGCCGGCTCGTCGCCGAGGGCACGCCGCTTGAAGTCGCCGCTTGCGAAGATTCTCATACCGGCCGTGAGCTGCGCCGGCTTTTCGGTTTGCCGCTCAACGCCCGTTCACCGTCACGCGCCACCGTACGCCAGGTCGCGGGCCTTTAAACTCGCTTGCCCTTTTGCCAGCCAGCACTTGAGTGCCCCACGCTCGATTCTCCCTGCGAGCTGAATTCACTTAAAGGGCGCGGCCAGTTAAACTGAGGATTTAGGTGGTCAACCATGGCCTCGATACCATCCAGCCGTTTAAAGCCCTTCTTCCTGGAACTGGTGGGACGCAGTTTCTCTCAGCTTCAGGTCGGCGACCGCGAGGTCGCCAATTACGTCTCCACGGTGCTGGCCGATTTCAGCCGGCGCGACAACTGGCTGCGTCTACGCGATGCGCAAGGCAGGCAGCTGGATAGCGCGGTCGAGATGTGGCTGCAGACCGTGGAGAGTGGCGAGCGCGACGCGCACCAGGAACGGGAGCTGCGCAAATACATCGGCGACTATAGCCTGTTCATGGCCGGAGTGTTCCGTGCCTTCGTGCAGCGTCAGGGCCGCTTGGATTCCTATTTGGCCCAGGGCAGCCGCTCCTATCACGCCGTCTATGAACTGGACGCCGCCGATTTGCGTCCCGGCTTTACGCTTTTCGAGGAACTCAGCCGCGGCTTCGAGCGCTACGCCGGCGCGCTGGATTACATGCAAAAATGCTTTTTTGCCCATCCCGCGGGAACCAACCCCTTTGCCGGCGTGCTGCGCCAAATCGAACGCTTGATCGGTCCCGGTCGACCGGACAATTGATCGACCGGGGAGCCGCGAGCACCGCTGTTGGACGACCATTTGCCACTGCGTCTGGACCTATATCTGGTCCGCTATGGTATTGCGTCATCGCGCCGCCAAGCCCGCGACCTTATCGCGCGCGGGCTGGTGCAGGTCAACGGCCGCTGTTTGCGCAAAGCCGCCCCCGTACAGCCCGGTGATCGCGTTGAAGCGGCGCCGTCTGCTCCCCCCACTATCACTCCCAACCCTGCCCTGTCGCTGGAAGTTCTCTATCAAGGTGCGGCCCTGTTGGTGATTAACAAACCCGCTTTGATGCCGTGCCATCCGCTGGATAGCCGCGAGTGCCAAACCGTGATGAATGGCGTGGTGGCGCGTTTCCCGGAAACCGCACTGGGGGCGCTCAAACCACTGGAGGGGCTACTGGTCCATCGGCTGGACAACGGCACCTCGGGCGCGCTGATGGTGGCACGCAGCCGCGCCAGCCTGGAGCTGGCGCGCAACGCGCTGCATCGAGGCGAGATTGATCGCCGGTACCTGGCATTGGTCGAGGGCAGCTTGGATGGCTCGATCGAATTAGACGCCGCCGTCGGCCACCATCGCCATAGTCGCGCTCGTATGGTGGCGCTTAAGGCTTCGCGCGGTGCGGGCGGACGCCCGGCCGTTACTCGGATCGTTGCGCTTCGTCAACTGGGCGACTACACGCTGGTCGAGGCTCGCCCCACCACTGGCAATCGTCACCAGATTCGGGTCCACCTAGCCGCGGCCGGTTGGCCGATCGCCGGCGATGTCCAATACGGCGCGCGCGCCGTGCCGACGCTAGCCGCCGGCCGCTTTTTTCTCCATTTGCACCAACTAGCCTTTCCCGCGGCTATCAGCGAAGGACCGAACGCGTCAGGAGGGAGCCGGCGGTACATCGTGGCGCCGCTGCCCAGCGATCTGGTCTTCACTTCTGCCTTAGCCTCCGGCAATCCTTTAGCCTAATTTTTTAGTCTGGACGCCAAGGGCTTGAACCAATTTCAATGCCCGCGCTTGCGTGAGAGCGGCAAGCGGTTTAAAAAAGGCTTCGCCGTGTAAGAAGACGAGGGTTGCCACCTGGGGCGTGCACCGAAGGCGACGAGATGCCTCGCCTCATCGGACTGTGGCTCAGACGGCGAGGAACGAATTGGGGACGTGGCAGCGGTCGGACTGCCTCCAAGTCAGTAAGGTGGATCTCCTCGATACCGTCGGCGGCGGTTTTGCATAACGAATTGTCTAAAGAGGTTCAGGCCGGCTCATGAATCACCAAAGCTGTAAGATGAACAAAGCGATCGCCCAGCGCCGGCCGCAGCTTTTCAGCGGTGGCAACCACCGTCGCGGCTTGGCTGCGCGCCTAGGGCTGCTGGCTGGGGGCTCGATACTTGCCGCGTTCACCTTAGCTTATCCCGCTGCGGCGCAATACCTGCCCGGCACTCCCGGCCACCTCAATTACACCACCAATCCGCTGGAACCCGGCCCAGTCAGTCAGTCGGTGCAAATCCAGGCACCGCCGATGGAGCCGCAGAATCCCCCCAACGTGATGGTGACGCCCGATCTACAAAGCGAGCTACAACACACGCCCTGGCCTCAAAACATCATGAGCCATCAATGGACCCTCAGCGGCGCGCTGCCGGGTGAGAGCGTCTTCAGCCATCGCTACCTTCAGACCACTGATCCCAATACCCGCAAGCTCACGCTCAAGGAAGCGATTTATCTGGCCCTGCGCAACAACCCCAGCGTCATCTCGGCCAGCATGGACCCAGTGCTGTCGCTGCAGGCGGTTCGTCAGAGCTGGGCCGTGTTCGACCCCAATCTGACCAGTCAGGCCGATACCAATAAAAACGTCGTTCCAGTAACCAACCCCTTCACTGCCGGCGGTCTGCCCAGCTTGGAGACCAAGAACTACGACTGGGACTTCGGCATCAGCAAGGTCTCGGCGCTGACCAACGGAACCATGGGGATCACATTTGACAACAACTACAACAACACCAATTCGCTGCTAACCTCGATCAACAATTATTACACCCCACTGTTGGAAATGTCGGTCAATCAACCGCTCCTGCGCAACTTCGGCAACCAGTTCGCTACTATCAACGTGCGCATAGCTCAAACCAATCAGCGCCAAGCGCAATACACCTACGAGCAACAGCTCAATGACTTCGTGCTGCGGGTGGGCACAGACTATTGGAATCTGGCGCGCGCCGAGATGAATTTGGAAGTCGCCAAGCAGGCGCTAGCGGTGGACGAGGATCTGGTGCGCCAAAACGCGATCAGCGTCAACGTTGGGGTAATGGCGCCGCTGCAACTCAAGGAAGCCCAGTCTCAAGCCGCCACCGATCAGGCCACCGTTTACACCGCTCAAGGCGCGCTGGAAACCGCGCGCGCCGTCTTGCGTCAGGACGTAATGTACAATCCCACGCAGTCCTTCATGCCCGCGCAGTTGGAGGTTGCCGACCGGCCCCATCCCGATGAGATTCCTACTAACGAGGAACGCTCCCTGGAGCTGGCGATGATGTGGCGGCCCGAGCTGGCTGCCCTACGCCAGGAGATCGAAAGCCTGCTGCTTCAGGTCAAGTACGCCGAGAATCAAACTCTTCCTCAGTTCAACGTCGGCGCCGAGTTTGGGATTACAGCCAGCGGCGGCGACGTGATCTGCGGCCCCTCGGTGGTCGCCGGTTTGAATGTGGTGGGTGGAGTTCCTTGCATCCAGGCTGGCGGCAGCAAAGGTGTCGCCCTGCCTTATAAAGGTGGCTACGACACCGCGCTTAACCGTCTGTTCCGCTTTACCTGGTATAATTATGCGGTGACCTTCGCCTTCGAGCGCCCGCTGAGCAACGACGCTGCCAAGGCCGCGCTGGCTCAGGCCAAGACCACCTACGAGCAAGGGCGGATGAACTACCGCAACGAAGTTTCGCAAATAGTCGTCGACGTGCAGCAGTCGCTGGCGGGACAAACCGCCAATTACAAGGCGGCGCAAGCCGCCCACGTCGCCACCGCGACCGCGGCCGCCGCCCTTCACGACGAGCGCGAAACCTTCCGGGTCGGGATGGCCACCACCCACGACCTGCTGCAATACATTGAAAGCCTGGTCGCGGCCGAAGGCGCCGAAGTGCAAGCTCAGGTCAATTTCGAGATCTCCAAGCTCCAGGTACAACACGCTCAAGGCACTTTATTGCGCATGTTCAATATCAATTTCTTAGCCAATAATCCTGACATCAGACCCTGGTACGCGCAGTTCTAGCCCTAATGCCGGCATCATGTGCCGCTTTTCATAGGCCCTTATGACGCCGGCGCATTGTTTTGTCTTGGATGGCTCGACTCCAGGGTCCCCTTTAAATCTTCGTGTATGGTGGCCAACGTTGAGCGCTGGCCACGCCTGAGGTGGTTTGCCCGTTAAGTTGCGGGGGGCTCAGTAGTTGGCCGCTTCCTCGGGTGAATGGCCACGTTTGTAGACCAACACCGTGCGCTCGAATTCCATCACTTGCGTGCCGTCCTGGTTGAGGCCGCGGGTATGTACGGTGACGATCCCCTGCGTGGGCCGGCTTTTCGATTCGCGTTTGGCCACCACCGTGGACTCCGCGTACAGCGTGTCGCCGGCGAATACCGGCGCCGTGTTCCGCACCTTGTCCCAGCCCAGGTTGGCCACCACCTTAGCGCTGACGCTGTGCACGCTCATCCCGGTTAGCACCGAAAGCGTCACCGTGCTGTCCACCAACAGCTTCTTCCATTCGGTTTTCGCCGCGTATGCAGCATCGAAGTGCAGTTGCTGGGAGTTCATCGTAAGAAGACAACCCCAGATATTGTCGGTTTCGGTGATGGTACGGCCGGGGCGATGTTCGAACACATCGCCGACCTCGAAATCTTCGTAATACAAACCGTAGGTCTCGCGATAGCGCTTGTCGCCGACTTGCTTGTACATGGAAGGCACGGTTTTCATTGCTGCGCTCCTTGCCCCACTGGGCGTTAACCGCGCGCCTCGTAGGCCGCCAGCACGCGATCGACCATCTCGCCGGCTTGGCCTAGGTAATTCATCGGTTCCGTCAGCGCGGCTAGCGCCTCGGGGCTAAGCCGGCTGCTGATTTCGGAATTCTCGCCAAGCAGCTCCCGCAGCGGACGGTTCTGTTCCAGCGCCAGGCGGCAAAGATCATACACCAAGTCGTGGGCGCGCTCGCGTCCCAGATGGGGCGCCAGGCCCATCATCACGGCCTCCGAAACGATCAGCCCATTGGTCAGCTCTAGGTTGGCCCGCATCCGCGCCACATCGACCTGCAGCCCTTCGACGATGGTGCGGGCATGGGTCAGCGCACCGGCGCTCAAGGCGAAAATCTCGGGTAGCGCGATCCATTCGATTTCCCACGGCCCGGTCGCTCGCTCGTGGTCTTCCACCATCGCTTCGAGCATCGCGGCGACTTGCTGACGCACCATCGCGGTGCACGCGACAATATAGTTGCAGGAAATCGGGTTGCGCTTCTGCGGCATCGTGCTGCTCGATCCGCGCCCCTGGGTGAAGGGTTCAAACACTTCGCCCACTTCGGTCTGCATCAAGAGCTTGATGTCGGTGGCCAGTTTGCCCAAGGTTCCGGTCAACAGCCCCAGAGCGCAGGCGACTTCCGCCAACCGGTCGCGGGTGGTGTGCCAAGCAATCTCCGGCTGCCCCAATCCCAACTCCTCCATCAGCGCCGCTTGCACCCGCAAACCGTCGTGGCCCAGCGAAGCCAGGGTCCCGGCGGCGCCGCCGAATTCACCCACTAATGCGCGCGGCCGCAGCTCGGCGAGTTGCTGGCGATGGCGCATGATGGCGGCCAGCAGGGTCGCCGCCTTGAAACCAAAGGTGATCGGCACCGCTTGCTGCAAATTGCTGCGCCCCGCCATAGGCGTGTCCCGATAGCGCCGCGCCAGCCCCGCCAGCGCTCGCGCGATCGCCGCCAGCTCCTCCTCGATCAGCCCCAGTGCCTCACGCACTTGCAGCACCGTGGCGGTATCGGTGATGTCCTGGGTGGTTGCGCCCCAATGGGAATATTCGCCCAGCCCCTCGGCGCAGCGCGCCACCAGTTGCTTGACCACCGGTAGGACGGGATAGCCGATGCGTTCGGTGTCACGCTTGAGCAGCGCAAAATCGTAAAGCTCCGCCCGCCCCTGGCGCGCGATTTCCTGCGCCGCCCGCGATGGGATAATTCCCAGCTTGGCCTGCACCTTGGCCAGCGCCACCTCGATATCCAGATATTTCTGAATCCGGTTTCGGTCCGAAAATACATGGCGCATGGCCGGGGTACTGAAAATGTCACGAAAGATTTCAGAATCAACGGCGCTTGTGGCCATCGGCACGATTCCTCCCGTTGGCCGCAAGCTTAGCTCCCACCTACCGCCAAGTTAAGCCTGAATTTCCATTTTCTCAGTGAAATAGCAATTTGCTAAAATGTTGCAAAAGCCTTGAAGGTGGAGAAAAAGGTCGAGTTCCACTTTGGGAAACACTTCGCGCTTTGGCTTCATCCTTCCAAACTTCCAGCCGGGCAGTAGTGCGCTTCTCCAACAAGCGCGGGACAGCCGAATTGCTGAATTATGCAATCGTAAAGCGGTTGGGATTGACCAGGAAATAGGGTGAAGGCCGATTTGTCGCGCCGTGCTGCGGCGTGAAGATGCTGAACCAAACCAACGGTTTGCGGCTGGCAGGTTCAGAACACAAGAAACTGATCCAGGTTAAGCCGCTCTGAACGGATCGGACGGTAAAGGGCAGTGTTCCTTTCGAGCTGGCACCTATGTTCGTTCCCTTGCTTAGCAACCAGCGGCTGGAGCCGCGGTCCAATAAGCGCCGCGATGCAGGGCCCACTTGCACTTACCTCGCCGCTTGGCAATAAGCTGAAGCGTCTAGTAGGTCAGCTAGGGAGGTAATCTACCGATGAGTCGGCTACCCGAACTCCAGCCGCACGCCCTGAGCCCAGAGCAAACGCGCATTTACGAGGCCATCGGCGCTACCCGACGCGGGCGAGTTAGCGGCCCGTTTGGTATCTGGTTGCGAATTCCCCAACTGGCCGGGGCGGCTAGCCAACTTGGCAATCTGCTGCGCGGCAACGGTCAGCTCGAACGGCGCCTGGTCGAGCTAATCGTGCTGATCGTCGCACGGAGATGGTCGGCCAATTACGCCTGGAGCGTTCATCAGGAATACGCTCTGGAGGCCGGCCTTGAACCCGAAGTGGTGGAAGCTATCCGCACCCATCGCCTGCCGACTCTGCGCCAGGAGGACGAGCAAATCGTTTATGAAGTGGTCACAGAACTGCTGAACATGCGCCGCCTCAGCAGCCCGAGCTACGACCGCGCCCTGGCCGCGCTGGGAGAACCTCGGCTGATCGAACTGATCGCCACCGTGGGCTTCTATACCATGGTTGGAATGACGCTATCAGTTTTCGAGGTCGATGCCCGCGACGGTAGCCGGCCGCTGGACTAGCAAGCTTGCGCCGACGGTTGCAACAGTCCGGCCGCTTGCGCCGCCTGCAGCTCGGGCATCACGCGGATGACGAACAGTTCCAGCGACTTCCGTGCCTCGCTCAGCGTGAGGTCGCCGAAAGCGAACTGCCCCAGCAGATAGTTGCATCCGGCTTGCGCCAGATGCTCGATCAAAAATTGGCTTACTGTAGCCGGTGAACCCGCCACCCCCTGGCCGGTCTCGCGCAATTGGTCGAACTCCGGCGGACGAATATGTACGTGTTGCCAAGTGGGATCGGGAAATTCGCGCATCAGATAATAGAAGCTGTGGTACCAACGGCGATAGGCTCTCCGCGCCAGCGTCATCGCCGCCTCATCGCTTGACCCCACCACGATAAAACGACCCAGCCCCAGGCGTGGCAGTGGCTGCGCATCGCCATAGCTGGCCCGCCACACCTCGCGGTAGCGATCGGTATAGGTGCGGGTTTTCCCAGGTCCGTCCAGGCTCACGATCTGCATCCCCTTGCGCGCGGCGAAGGCCGCGCTCTCGGGTGAATGGCTGCCATACCACAGCGGCGGAATGGGCCGCTGCAGCGGCTTCATCACCAGCGGCACATCGTCGAAGTGGTAATACTTGCCGTGAAACGTGAGCCGCTCGCTGGTAAGGCCGCCGAGCACCAATTCCAAAGCCTCCTCGTACACCTCACCGCGCAGCGCCGGATCGGCGCCATAGCTTCGGCTTTCGATCGGCGAGGCCCCACGCCCAAATCCTAATTCCATCCGCCCAGCGCTCAGATGGTCGAGCATCGCAATCTCCTCGATCAGGCGCAGGGGGTGATACAGCGGGAGGACGTAAACCAGCGGTCCGAAGCGAAGCCGGCGGGTGCGCTGCGCCATCGCGGCGAAGAAAACATTGGGCGAAGGCGCCATCCCGATTGGGCTGCCGTGATGCTCTGCCACATGGTAGGAATAGAAGCCTGCCTGTTCGTACAATTGAACCAGTTCCAGGCGCGCCCGGTAAAACTCCTGCAAGGAGACCGTGCCGCGGTCCAAGTGATCGAAAACCCCAACCTCCATTTCTGTCCTCTCCGCGCTTTCTCGGCTCTCCCGGCAGGCTAGGGGTAAGTCGTCGCAGTCTGCTCCGCCCTCTCTGATCTCAGAGAGGGGGAAAGAAACGATACCTCAAGTTCGCCCAATGGGTTAGGAGGCTCGCATCGAGCGCCAGGGTGGGTGCGGCGCAGGCTCCTCGCCCCCCATCATGCCAAATCCTTCGCCCGAATCGGCAGGTTACGCACTCGCTTGCCGCTCAAGGCAAAAATCGCGTTGGCCACGGCAGGAGCGATCGGCGGTACCGCGACCTCGCCGATTCCGCCCATCGGCGGACCGCCCGCGACCGGATAGACCTCGACCTTGGGCATCTGCGGCAAGCGCAGCACCGGATAGTCGTCGAAGTTGTGCTGCACCACGCCGCCGTGCCGGATCGTGATTTCCCCCATCAAGGCCGCGCTCAGACCATACACGATCGCGCTTTGCACCTGCGCCTCGATCGTGTTGGGGTTGACGATCGTCCCGCAGTCCACCGCCGCCACCACCCGCCGGACCCGGACCTCGCCCTTGCCTTCGATCGACACCTCGGCGACCTCGGCCACGTAGCTGCCAAAGGCGTTATGCAGCGCGATCCCGCGCGCGACCCCCGCCGGCAACGGCTTGCCCCAACCCGCCTTGTCCGCCACCAGCATCAACACATTGCGATAGCGGCGCGCCTGTTCGACCATCTTGAGCCGGAATTCGTAGGGATCCTTGCCGGCCGCCGCCGCCAACTCATCGACGAAGCTTTCGACCACAAAGGCGGTATAGGAATGACCCACCGAGCGCCAAAAATGAACAGGAATACCCGGTGCCACCAGCGCATATTCAATCTGCTGGTTGGGAATCGCATAGGGCAGATCGACCGCCCCCTCCACCGCATACTTGTCGAGATCGCGCGGCGGCCGATGTCCCTGCAAATCGAGCATTAACGAGGGGGCCGCAATTCGATGCTGCCAGGCAACGATGTTGCCGTTACGATCAAGACCACCCTGCAGCCGGCTGTAATTGACCGGCCGGTAGCCATCGTGCCGCATGTCGTCTTCGCGGGTCCAAATAACCTTGGCCGGCCGTCCCAGCGCCTTGGACACTTCCACCGCCTCGACCACGTAATCGACCATGCCGCGGCGGCCGAACCCGCCGCCTAGGAAAGTCGTGGTGACATTGACCTTGTCCGCGGGCAGCCCGGTGATTCGCATCGCCTCGTGCAAGGCTGGAGTTTGTCCTTGGGTGGGGGCGTATACGTCGCAGCGATCGGGCCGCACGTCGGCGGTGCAATTCATCGGCTCCATCGTGGCATGGGCCAGGTAGGGCAACTGATAGACCGCTTCGACCGTCTTGGCCGCGCTCGCCTGCGCGCGCTGCGCATCACCGATCTTTTGTGCCACCACTGCGGGCTTGTCGGCGGCCGCGCTCAACATCCGCGTGATCTCGCCGCTGTCCAAATCGCCCAGCGGACCCTGCTCCCATTCCACCCGGAGCGCGTCGCGCCCCTGCTTGGCGGCCCAAAAATGCTCGGCGACCACAGCCACGCCGGTGCTGATTTGGATCACCTCGCGTACGCCGGCTACCGCCTTGGCGGGCGCGGGATCAAAGCTCTTTACCTTGCCGCCGAATACCGGGCTGCGCGCCACCACCGCCTGCAACATGCCTGGCAGTTTCACGTCGATTCCAAAGACCGCCCGGCCATTGACCTTCAGCGGGGTATCGACGCGCGGAATTGGCCGCCCGATCAGGGTGAACGCCTCGGGGCGTTTAAGCGTCACGTTGGTCGGCACCGGCTGAGCTGCCGCTCGCGCCGCTAGCGCGCCGTAGCTCAGGCGTTGCTCGCGCGGCCCCAAAATGTAGCCGTTGTGAGCGCGGCAATCACTGGTATTTACCTTCCAACGCTCAGCCGCCGCCGCGATCAGCATGGTTCGCGCCACTGCTCCTGCCTGGCGCAGCTCGATCCACGAGCCGCGCACGCTGTTGCTGCCGCCGGTCAGGTTGATGTGCATCAGCGGATTAGCGTATGCCGGCAGCGCCGGAGCCTGTTCCACCCGCACGCGCTTCCAATCTGCGTCCATCTCGTCGGCCAGCAACATCGGCAAAGAGGTCAGTACACCTTGGCCCATTTCCGAGCGTCCGACGATCAGCGTAATCGAGCCGTCGCGGCGCAAACGGATGAAAGCGTTGGGCGCGAAGGAGGCCGTCCCCTCGCCCGCCTCCGTGGCAAGGGGCAGGTAAAAGGCCACCAGCAGGCCGCCGCTCGCGGCGGCCCCGGCGCGAAAAAACTCCCGGCGCGATAAGTTGTTGGCAACCGCCATGGCTTAGGCCCTCCCCAGCGTTGCCGCCGCGCGATGGATCGCGGCGCGGATGCGTTGATAGGTACCGCAGCGGCACAGGTTACCTGCCATCGCGGCGTCGATTTGCTCGTCGCTGGGATGGGGCGTTTGCGCCAGCAGCGCCGTTGCCGACATGATCTGACCGGACTGGCAGTAGCCACATTGCGGCACCTCTTCGGCGATCCAAGCCTGCTGCACCGCGTGCCCGGCTGCGCTGTCCAAACCTTCGATCGTCGTAATGGGCTTGCCAGCAACCAGCATGACCGGGGTCACGCAGGAGCGAATCGGACTGCCTTCAACATGCACCGTGCAGCATCCGCACAGCGCCGCGCCGCAGCCGAACTTAGTCCCGGTCATCCCCAGATGATCCCGGATCACCCAGAGCAGAGGCGTGGCCGGATCGACGTCGAGCCGATGCCGTTTGCCATTGATCGTCAGCGTTAACATCACGACGCTCTCCCCGTTGAGCTGGCTCCTGCAATACCAATCCAGACGTTGGTAGCCATGCGCAAAGTTTAGCGCGAATCTACCCTTCGCAGGTAATCGAAAAAGCATTATTTTTCGGGAGTATCGTTTTGCACACGCGGATTGTTACCAACCGCGTCCCTGGGTTAAGCTCTGCGCCAGGAAGGAGTCTCCTCATGAAGTGCAAGGCAATTGTGGTCAAGCGCACCGGCGGTCCAGAGGTTCTCGAACTGACCGAGCAGGAGGTGCCCCAGCCCGGCCCCGGTCAAGCGCTGGTGCGCCAGCGCGCCGTGGGGTTGAACTTTATCGATATTTACTTCCGTACCGGGGTTTATCCTGTGAAACCTCCCTATACGCCCGGCAATGAAGGGGCCGGAGTGGTCGAGGCGGTGGGACCTGGCGTAAGCGAAGTTAAAGCCGGCGACCGCGTCGCCTACTGCCTGGGACCGATCGGCTCCTACGCCGAGGCTCGCGTGTTGCCCGCCGCGCTGTTGGTCAAACTGCCTGATAGCATCGACTTCGACACCGCCGCCGCGTGCATGCTTAAGGGGCTGACCGCGCACTTCCTGATCCATCTCACCTACGCAGTCAAACCTGGCGACACGATTTTGCTGCACGCCGCGGCCGGTGGAGTGGGCCTGTTGCTCAGCCAATGGGCCAAACATCTGGGCGCCACCGTAATCGGCACCGTGGGCAGCGAGGAGAAAGCGGCTGTGGCGCGTGCTCACGGTTGCGATCACGTCATCAACTACGAGCGCGAAGACTTTGTCGCCCGGGTCAAGGAGATTACCAAGGGCGCGATGCTGCCGGTAGTGTACGACTCGGTGGGTCAGGCGACGTTTTTGAAATCGATGGACTGCCTACGTCAGTTGGGCATGATGGTCAGCTTCGGCCAATCCTCGGGTAAAGCCGACCCTATCAGCGTCAACCTCCTGGCCGACAAGGGCTGGATCTTTCTGACCCGCCCCAGCCTGGTGCCGCATGTCAACACCCGCCAAAAGCTGGAGGCTAATGCTAGCGCGCTCTTCGACGTGATCGCTCGCGGTATCGTCAAGGTAGAGATAAATCAGCGCTTTCCGCTGGCCCAGGCCGCGCAAGCTCATCGCGCCCTGGCCGATCGTGCTACAGTCGGCTCGACCGTACTGATTCCCTGAGCGATTGTCAGATCGATGCAGCCGCAGTCCCCTAGCGAGAGCCCGCCTTGTTGGCCAACCCGCCGCTCATGGGGGATGTATTTCAGCCTTGCGCTGTTGGCGGCGGCAACGATCGTCGCGGCGGCTCAGACTGCCTGCGGCCAGGAATTTTCCGATCGACCGGTGACTGCACCCGGCGGTCCCGGCGGCATGGTGACCCTCCAGACGATTGCGCCGCCACGCCCATTGGTGGCTGAAGGCGCCACCTACTTGGCTTACGAGTTGCAGCTGACCAATTATCAGTCGCTGCCGATCGAGTTGGTCTCGATGAGGGTCGAGAGTGGCAAGACGCGTTTTGATTTCGATGCCACCGCTGTCAAAACGATGATCGACCTGCCGCAACGCGATGCGCCGCAAGGGCAAGAACTGATTATCGCGCCATTGGCGACTCGCATCGTTCTGGTCTGGCTACGTTTTTCCTCGACAGGTGCGCTACCTGGGGATTTGATCGACCGCTTCACGTATCGCTTCGTCGGTTCCGCGCCAGCTCCACCCATGACCGTGGTAAGTACGGCACAGCCTATTGACCGAACAACCCCGTCGACAATCGCCCCGCCGCTGCGCGGAGTGCGCTGGGTGGCAGCAAACGGCCCCTCCAACACCTCCAGCCATCGCCGAGCGATGTTCGCCTTCAACGGCAAGCTCTATTTCCCCGAGCGCTTCGCGATCGATTACATTCAGGTTGACGACGAAGGGCGTAGCTACAGTGGCGACCCCAAGCGAAACGCCAGCTACCACTGCTATGGCGCGCCGATTCTGGCGGTCGCGGCCGGCAAGGTAATCGCGACCACCGATGGTATTCCTGACAACATTCCCGGCTCCCTGGCGGTTACTCCTACCTTGAATAATCTGGGCGGCAACATCGTTCTGATTGACCTGGGGCATGGCCGCTATGCCTTTTACGCCCATCTCATCCCCGGCAGCCTGAAAGTGCATCGCGGCCAACAGGTGCATGCCGGGGAGGTTTTGGGACGCGTAGGGAATTCAGGTAATTCGTCGGAGCCGCATTTGCATTTCCACCTGGTCGATGGCCCCAGCGGACTAGGTGCCCAAGGCATTCCCTATGCTATCGACCGTTTTATGCTGCGACCGGCACGTTTGATCGAGACCAACGACCAATGGCACATCCGCAAGGAGAACGGCCGGACGCAGATGGTGCGCGATTCGCTGATGCTGGATGGCGCCGTGGTGGATTTCCCTGACTAAGAGCAGTTAATGGTTGAGGGCTATTTCGCCGAACAGCTCCACGAGCTCAGTGAGGTGACGCCCTAGAGTGAAGCGCTGTGCCTGCGCGCGGGCCCCAGCCCGCAATCGGACGTAGTGCTCGGGGTCACGCAGGCAGCGCGCGATCGCCTCGGCCAGGTTGTCGGCGTTAAGCCCAGGCGCGGGCGCCAGCGCGCCGTTGACTCCATCGCGCAGCCATTCGGGAATTCCACCCACCGCAAACGCCGCCGCGGGCAGCCCATGCAAGCCCGCTTCGGGGCCGATCAAGCCGAAGGGCTCCGGCCACAGACTGGGCACGCACAGCAAGTGGCTGTGCTCAAACCACTGGGCCAGCTCACTGGTGCCGGCCCAGCCCGCAAAATGGATTCGCACCCGCGGCTGCGCCGCTTCCACCCGTTTGGCCTGTGCCTGCCAGCGCGCGCGCTCGGGGCCCTCCCCCACCATAGTCAGAAGCAACGAGCGGCCCAGCCGCTGGACCACTTGCGGCAAGGCCGATAGTAGCATCGTGCCACCTTTGAGCGCCGTCATCCGCCCGGCGAACAGCAAGCGCAGCTCGCCCTGCGCGCAGTCCTTGTCCAGCGCAGCCAGCTCCCCGCCGTCGCGAACCGGCAGATAGATACCTCGCACCTGTGCGGGGTCGAGCCCTTGGCGAATATATTCCTCGCGCATGTAGTGCGAAGCGACGAGCACGATGCGATAGCTGGCAAGCCGCTGTGCGCGCCCGCGCTGCATGGCGAAGTCGCGCGTCATCCGCAGCGGATTCAAGCCGCCGCATCGAAAAGGGTAATAATGGGCCAGGCAGGACCAACCTAGGCGACGCTGACATGGGGCGAAACCCGCGCGGGCCCAGCGCTTGTAGCCACTGATGCAAGCGCCCCAGTAGGCGTGCGCGAAGAAGACCGCCGGCGCTAGGCGCAACAGGGAGGCCTCCAGCCCCGGTTCCAAAGACCAATTGACGAAAAGCAAATCCGGCCGCCAGGCGCGCAAAAGATTGAGCGCGGCCCGATGCCCAAGCTGCTTGACCAACCAGCGCGCGGCATGCGCCGGCAAGTGGATTTCTCCCGCCTCGTCGCCGCCCTCGTCCTCGGCCAGAAATGCCAGCTGATGGCCTTGCTCGGCCAATGCCGGCAGGATCAGATCGAGATAGGATTCAACCCCTCCGGTTTTGCTCAATGCACGATGGATTATCGCAATCCGCATTTGGAGCAAGCGAGATCGATTTTCACCACGGCCTGATTAGAATAGGCTCGAAGCGGAGTTGACGGAGCACCGCAGCGCGCGGCTGCAAGGAGTGAGCGATGATCGACCTTTACTATTGGCCTACTCCCAACGGTCATAAGATCACGATCTTTTTGGAAGAAACCGGGCTCCCTTATGAGATCCACCCGGTCAATATCAGCAAGGGAGAGCAATTCGAGCCGGCCTTCCTGCGCATCAGCCCCAACAACAAGATGCCGGCGATCATTGATCGCGAGGGGCCTCAGGGCAAGCCGCTGGCGCTATTTGAATCGGGCGCCATCCTGATTTACCTGGCCGAAAAGAGCGGCCAACTGATGCCTGCCGATCCCGTCGGGCGCTACCAGGTCATCCAGTGGCTGATGTTTCAGATGGGCGGAGTAGGACCGATGCTGGGTCAGAACCACCATTTTCGCCGCTATGCTCCCGAAAAGATTCCTTACGCTATCGAGCGCTACACCAATGAAGCACGCCGGATCTACGGGGTTCTTGACAAGCGGCTAGGCGAAGTACCTTACCTGGCCGGCGATTACTCGATCGCGGATATCGCCACTTTTCCCTGGCTGCGCGGTTACGAGAGCCAGGGACAGAAGCTGGAAGACTTTCCCAATCTCAAGCGCTGGTTCCAAGCCATTGACCAGCGTCCGGCCGTGATCCGTGGCTTGGCGGTGATGGCGAATCAGCCGCGCCCGCAAATCGACAATCCCGAGACCTGGAGCATCATGTTTGGCGCCAAGCAATTTGAACGGCGCTGAACGTAGCGTCTCCTAAGCCACAGATGTTGGCCCCCCAGTGAGCTTAGGCCCGCTGTCACTGTGGAAGGTCCAACATCTCGGCCGGCATAACCGGCCTTGCGTTTCGTTGACGCCGAGATGGCACCTTGCACTCACTGGTGTGGTGACCGTCATGCCGTTTTCTCCAGCAAAAGCTGGAGGGTTGAAATGGCGCCGAACTTGGAAGCGCGCTATGTAAAGGGCGGGGTCACGATGGTCTGGTTGGCCATGCCCTTGAAACTTCATTGAGGAGGATGCTCACGATGGCAACGCCGATACGCCGGATCGTAACCGGCCATAATGCGGCTGGCCGCTCGATAATTCTCTCAGACGGGCCCGCCCCCGACGTGATCGTCTCAGAGGCTTCGCCGCAAACCGCCTCTACCTTGCTGTGGCTTACCGATCGCGCGCCTGCTTCCAACCGCGGCAACGATGATGCCGCCCCGGCGGGCCTGCGCGTCCCCACCCCGCCGCAACATCGTGGCGGCACTGTGTTCCGGATCAGCGAATTCCCGCCCGACAGCGCGATCGACACCAGCAAGGTGGACATGCGCAAAGCCGGCGTCCATGTGACCGAAGATCGCCTGCGCAAGCATTATCGTTTTCATCAAACCGATACCGTTGACTACGCCATCTGCCTGGAGGGGGAAATCTGGGCAATGATGGACGAGGGCGAGGTCCTGATGCGTCCCGGCGATGTGCTGATCCAGCGCGGCACCTACCATTCGTGGGCCAATCGCAGCGATCGGGTTTGCCGGATGGCTTTTATCCTGATTGACGCCGAACCCCTCTAGTGAACCCCATGGAATCGAGCGCGCCCCTGCTCTTTCCGCGCTTCTCGCCAGCCGAGTTCGAGCGCCGCCATCGCGCGGTGCGCGACGCAATGGCGCGCGAGGGCATCGAAGCGTTGCTGATATATGGAACCCCGGGCGGAGCCGAGATCCCATACCTGGTGAATTACTTGCCCGCCTCTCCCTGCTGGTTGCTTTTTCCACGCACGGGCGAGCCCACCGTGCTAGTTCATTTTTTCAACCACATCCCTTGCACCCGTGCCCAGGCAAACATAGAAGACGTCCGCTGGTATGGTCCGACCCCGATTCCCACCCTTGCCGCTCTACTGGAGGAGCGCGGCCTGGCGCAGGCGCGGATCGGGATGGTTAGCCTCAACACCATCCCATACAACCAAGTGATTGAATTAAGCCGGCGGTTGCCCAAACTGGCCCACCTCGAATTCGGCCGCCAGATGAACGCGATCCGCTGGGTCAGAAGCGAAGAGGAAATAACCTTTCTGCGCCGCAGCGGCTATCTGACCGACCTGGCCTGCGAAGCGTTGGAGCACGGACTGCACCCTGGACTGACTGAGCACGAAATCCGTGCGCTGATCGTTGGCGCGTTCAACGGGCAGGAGAGCGACCCCGGTATCCATTTTCTGGCAACTACCAGCATGACGCAGCCCGATCGCTTTGTGCCTTGGCAACGGCCTAGTGCGCGAACGGTGGCCAGCGGTGACGTGCTGATCACCGAGCTGACCGTGAGCTACTGGAGCTACGGCACTCAGATCCATCGCCCCTTCGCGATCGGTGCGCCGCCTGCACCGGTCTATCGCGAGCTATTTGATGTCGCCTGGGAGTGTTACGAAAACATTCGGCGAATCTGCCGCCCTGGCACTACCAGCGAGGAAATCGTGGAGGCCTCGGCAATTATCGAACGGCGGGGCTTTACCACCTATGACAGCCTGTTCCATGGCGAGCGCGGCAAATTCCCCGAACTGGGCAGCGCCTCGGCAGTCCATCCGCGCGAGCCGTGGACGCTTAAGGAAAACATGGTGCACGTGATTCAGCCCAATCCCATTACTCGCGATCAGCGTGCCGGCTTACAATTGGGTGCGGCCGTGCTGGTGCGCCCCGACGGCGGCGAACCGCTGCACAATTATCCGTTCAAGTTCCCGGTCTGCGGCTAGTCTAGGAGCCGGTCGATGCTTCCCCAACTGGGAAGTAGGATTGTGGCTGGCCCGGCTGCGAGCGCGCCCAAAGTCCGAGATCGACCCCGGGCGCGCTCAATTGTCACTTAGTAGGAATTGGGAATCTTGACCCGCCCGCTCTCGTCGTAAACATAAACCTCGCCGGGGTTTTCGTCACGAGTGCCGCGATGGGTGCCGTCGCAAAACGGCTTGTTCTTGGACAGCCCGCAGGCGCAGATCGCCACCGGCAGTTGGGTTCCCTCCGGAACGATAAACGGGGACTGCTTTTCATGCTTGACCAGCCGAGCCATAAGAGTCTCCTTTCGCTCATACGCAGCGGCAAAACTAGCGCAAACCTAGGACGACCACTCCACCTGCGTCAATAAGCCGGTCCGGGCGCTTACAAGCCGGGCGGAACCGGCAGCTCCAGGTTTTGGGCCGTGGCGCGGTCAGGGTTGCCACCCAGAATAAGCGCCACTACTCCGGCCACCGCCAACACCAAGCCTACTAACTCCTGTTCCTTGGCACGCTCGCCCAAAAACAGAATCGCGAAACTGACCGATAAGATAGGCACCCCGGGCACACAGAGCGCGGTGGTCCAGGAAAGCGACAGGCGGCTGATCGCGCCATACCAGGCGAGCGCCCCCAGCGCGTAGGGAATGACGGCGGTGGCAACCACCGGCAAGATTAAATCAGGCTGTCCAAGTTGGCGCCAATCCGGCGCCCCGGCCACTGCCAGCAGAAATCCAAACACCAGCGCGCCATAGCCATAACGAGCCGCAGTCATCTGGGCGGGTGTCAATGGCGGCATCAATTTGAGGGCAACCACGTGGGAGCATTGCCACATCAGCGGCACCCCCAGCAACGCCAGCGCGCCGCGATTGAACGTCAGCGCCCCAGCGCCGAAGACGACGGCGATCGCGCCCAGGATTATCAGGGTCGCCACCGCCTGAATGGGCGTCGGCACCTCTCCGAGCAGCACACCCGCCAATACCAGCGAGTAGATCGGCTCAACCTGCAGGAGCAGCACGCCGCTGATAGCGCTTACCCGGCGCAGACCGAAAATCAGTGCCAAACTGGTGCCCACGGCGCCCAGCAGCGAGAAAATGACCAGCCTGAAGCGATAAGGACGGGCGGTCAGGAGCGCCAGTGACCCCTGGCGGCAGACCAACGGCAGCATGCTGAGCGCAGCTACCGCGTTGGTGCAGGCGCAAAAGAGCAGCGGCTCTATCCGCTGGGCGCTGTAGCGGGTCAGGACCGGCAGGCAAGCGGCGCTCACGGTGGAGACCAAGGCCAGACCCGTCCCGGAAAGAAAGTCTCGCCGCGAGCGCATTTACCCGCGAGTCAGGAAAGCCGCCACGATAAAAGCCGCGGCCAAAAGCCGATAAAGGGCAAATGCTCCGTAGCTACGGTTGCGAACGTAATTAATCAGCACGACAATCGCAAGCAGGCCGAAAACGGCCGCGGCGGCAAAGCCCCCCACCAAATCGTGAATCGAGCCGGCATGGATGAGATCGTGCAACTTGAGCATCCCAGCACCGGCAATAACCGGGGCGGACATCAAAAAGGAGAAATTAGCGGCATCGGCGCGCTCGATTCCCAAGATTCGCGCCATCGTGATGGTGGCTCCCGAGCGGGATACCCCGGGCACGATCGCGACCGCCTGCGCCGCGCCAATCGCAATTGCGTCGCCCACGGTCAGCTTGCGCAGATCACGCACCTGGGAGGCGCGCACGTCGACAATCCACAGAACCACCCCTAGCGCAGCCATCGCGCCGGCAATCAGCAGGGGCGAGCGCAGGGAGGTTTCGGCCTGTTTCTCGAACGCAAAGCCGATAATGGCGGCGGGCACCGAGGCTGCGACCAGCAAGCCCAGCAGGCGGCGCCCCTTGGGATCGCCGCTGGCCAACGAGGCGGCGATCATCCACCAGTCGCGCCAATAGTAAACTAGCAGAGCCAACAAGGTGCCAAGATGAAGGGCCACGTCGAAGGCCAAGCCAGGATCATCCCAATGCAGCAGCCAGGGAATCACGATAAGATGAGCAGAGCTGGAAACCGGCAGAAATTCGGTCAAGCCTTGGATAAGTCCCAGAACAATTGCATGCATGCGCTGATTATCTCCGTTCTTGCGCCACGTATTGGACCGCGCACAATCTGTTAAAAGCCGACATTAGCCCGCCCTATCCTGCCACCGCGAGCTTGCTTATCGACTGCCGGCCGCCAATACTTGAAGCGAAAATAGCCATCGAACGAGAGTAGGCGAAGTTTATGGCCATCAAGCAAAAGGGCCGAGTGATCCCGCTATGGGAGGGGGCAGCGGTCAAACCGCCCGCACCACCCTCCCCTGCCCTGGGTGAGGGGCCGCGCCGTTTTCCGGTGGTCAGCACCCTACCGCGTCTGCCGGTAGTGATTCCCGACGAGATTTTGGATTATTACGGGTGGCTGTTTTGCCAGGGCGGCTTCATTAATTTGCATATGACTTTCGAGCAATTTCTGGCCGTGATCGCCGCGGTCAGTCCGGTCGGCCTGGGCCCGGAATTCCTACCCGGCGGCGCCGACTGAGCTTGGCGCGGCAAGGGCTTACCCCCGCCTCCTGCGATCACCGCTCCGCGCCGCCACTCGACATCGAGCCCTCCAGTTTGGCACTCTTTTAATTGTCTTGGCTTTGACCGCTGGGGGGAGCGCCGACTGTTCTCGGCTGATTCTTGAGCAGCCGGTTGGGCACCCAGATGGTCTGAAACGGGGCAGCATCGTTGGCCGACTTGAGCCCGTTGGCGCTCGCAATCGCCTGCCAATTTGCCGCGTTGCCGGTTACCCGTTGAGCCAGTTTTTTGAGATCCTCGTGCGGTAAAAGAGCGAAGTTGACGCCTCCCTCCGAAGGCTCGGTGGAGGGTGGCGGCAGGGTCGCCGCGAGCCTATCGATTTTGTTAAAGAGATCAAATCGACGGCTGGCCTGGTAGCTCTGGACCTGGCTTTCGGGCACATACTCTGTACGCACATTTACGATGATTCGGCTCTTTTTGGGCCCTAATGGGGTGACCGTTACCTCGTAGCGGTAACGCGGTTTCTCCCCCGCCATCGAGCCGAAGAAAGTGGCCGGATTATCGGCTGGCTTCCACAGCGTAATCAGGGTGTCCTCGGCCTGCTGAGGATCGAATAGAATACCGTCGCCACGCAACACGTCTTCGGTCAACTGGAAAGCTTGGTCGGCAGGAAAATTGACTTCGTGCACTTCGCCCACCGTGATCTCGCTCCAAGCAGGCCTGGGAGCGGGCACCAGGCTGTAGCCTGTAGCGACAACAAGGACTAAAAATAAAAACGTACGCGGACGTTTCATGGGCACCGTGAAAAGCTAAACTTCCTTTACGAAACCATGCGCAGCCCCGCAGTGCAAGAAAGCCCGCGGTCAATTGAGCGCAGGCCCGGCGTAGCCTATTCTGAACCGCGCGCCGCGGCGCGTCGGCGCTGGCTGAGAGAGTGTTGGAATAATGGCAGACGATTCCCTCAAACAGCATGTAGTGGCGGTAGTGGGCGGAGCCACGGCCGGCTCCGAAGTCGCTCGTATCCTGGCCGAGCGCGGGGCAGTGGTGTTCGTGATCGAGCAGAACCCACGACCTTACGGAAAAATCGAGGACGGCTTGCCACGCTGGCATCGCAAGCAGCGGCTGGAAGAATATCGCGCCATCGATAGTCGTCTGAGCCATCCTAATATCGAGTTCGTGCCACGGACTAGCCTGGGCCGCGATGTCCATTTCGAGGACTTGGTCCACAACTGGGAACTAAGCGCACTGGTCCTGGCCCATGGCGCCTGGCGCGATCGCCCCTTCCCCGTAGAGGGCGCGGATCGCTTCGTGGGCCGCGGCCTGGTTTATCAAAACAGTCTCATCTATTGGTTCAATCATTACCCCGAAGCGGGGTATGACGGACCACGCTACGATGTGCCGGGCGGCGTGCTGGTGGTCGGCGGCGGCTTAGCCTCGATCGACGTGGTCAAGGTGCTTCAAATACATGTCGTACTGACCGCCTTGGCCCAACGCGGCCTTGAAGCGCAAATGGAAGAGCTGGAGCGCGAGGGGCTGGAACCGGTGCTCAAGCATCACGGCCTGACCTGGGACGATCTCAAAATCGCGCCGTGCCGGCTCTATTATCGCCGGCGGGTGCTGGATATGCCGCTTTCGGACATCCCCTCTGAAGCTAACCCCAAGCGGGCCGAAATGCTGCGCCAGGCGCGGGCCAAAATTTTGGAAAAGGCCCAGCGGAAGTATCTTTTCGAGTTTCAAGAGTCCAGCGTGCCCACCGCCATCATCGAGAACGACGGGCGCTTGGCCGGCCTGGTTATCAGCCGGACCGAACACAGCGACGGACGGGTTCGGCTGGTACCCGGCAGCGCCCAGGAAATTCCCGCCACGATGGTGGTCAGCTCGATCGGCAGTATCCCGGCCGAGCTGGCGGGTTTGCCCTGCGAGGGCGAGGTCTACAGCTATGTTGATCGCGCGCGCGGGCTGCTGATGGCGGAGCCGACCCTGGTGTTCGCTGCCGGCAACGTACTTTCCGGCAAGGGCAATATCAAAGATTCTCTGGAAAGCGGCAGCGAAATCGGCCAGCGCCTGGCCGAACAATACCTGGGTCTTGCGGGGGACAAGTTCAAGCCCGGCGAGGCGGAGCGGCGCCAGGCTGAAGTCCAGGCTCAAGCGGTAGCCGAGATGGTCGCCGCTAAGCCAGCCTTGCCTGCCGCTACCGTGGCGCGCCTGCGTGAGCGCTTCCGGCAGCGGCAACGGGCGGTGGGCTATGATGGTGACTATCGCCAATGGATTGCGCGCGTCACTCCCCCCGATCTGCAATAGAGGCTATGGAACATCTGCGACAAATCGACCCCGACATCTATCGGCTGATTCAACAGGAAGAGCGCTATCAGCTCGAGAGTGTGCGCTTAATCCCCTCGGAAAACTACGTTTCGACGGCGGTGTTGGAAGCTACAGGCTCGGTGCTGACCAATAAATATTCCGAAGGCTACCCGGGCAAGCGCTACTACGAAGGCCAGCGCTATATCGACGAACTTGAAACGCTCGTCATAGAGCGCGCAAAAGCCCTGTTCGGGGCCGAGCACGCCAACGTCCAGCCCTACTCAGGCTCGCCCGCCAACCTGGCAGTCTATTTTGGCCTGCTTCAGCCCGGCGACACCATAATGGGGCTGGCGCTGCCGCATGGCGGCCATCTGACCCACGGCTGGAACGTCAGCATAACCGGCCGCTTCTGGCGCTCGGTGCAGTATCAGGTGGATCGGGAAACCCACCGCATAGACTACGACGCGGTGGCTGAAATGGCTCGGCGCGAGCGGCCGCGCATCATCGTCGCGGGCGCCACCGCCTACCCACGCCAGTTCGATTTCGCGCGCTTCGGCCAGATAGCGCGCGAGGTTGGAGCCTATTTCCTGGCCGATATCTCCCATATCGCGGGTTTGATCGTGGCCGGCGTCCACCCCAGTCCTTTGCCCGACGCCGACGTGGTTACCACCACCGCGCACAAGACTTTGCGCGGACCCCGCGGAGCGATGATCCTGTGCCGTCAGGCGCTGGCGGCACAGATCGATCGCGCGGTCTTTCCCGGCCTGCAGGGTGGTCCGCACAATCACACTACCGCCGCCATCGGAGTGGCGCTCAAGGAAGCCGCGACCCCCGCCTTTCGCGCCTACGGCGCCCAAATCGTGCGCAATGCCAAGGTGCTAGCGGATGAACTGTTGGCGCGCGGCTTCAGTCTGGTTTCGGGTGGTACCGACAACCACCTGATCCTGATTGATTTGACCAACAAGAAATTGCACGGCAAGCCCGGCGCCAAGGCGTTGGATCGGGCCGGCTTGATCTGCAATTACAACACCGTTCCCTATGATCCGCGCAAACCCTTTAGCCCCAGCGGTATCCGACTGGGTACGCCGGCGGTTACCTCACGCGGGATGGGTGAGGCGGAAATGCGCCAGATCGCGGCCTTTATCGATCGCGCCATTGGCGCCGCCGACAACGAAACTGAAATCGCACGCGTGGCCGAAGAGGTTCGGGAGCTGTGCCGCCGGTTTCCCGCCCCCGGAATTTTGCTAGGTGATTAAGCGCTTTTTCACGCTTGGCGCTCTCAAGTGGTGAGTTTTGCAAGATCCCTTGACCGATCCGACTGCACTGTCGCCTTCGACCTTCGACCCTGGCGCTCAGCCGCCGCCCGCACAGGGTGAGCTCGCGCCCGCTGGCGAACGCCAACTGTCCATCTGGACTTCCTATTTGGCCGCGCCGTCGTTGGCTTATCCGCTTCTGCTGGCCACCTGCGCCAGCTTGTTTTTTGTCAACCTGGGCGGCTTTCCGATCTACACCAAAGGCGAAGCGCGCGAAGCGGTTACCGTGCTGGACATGATCAAGGGGCATTCGCTGGCGACACTGCTCTTGCCGATGCGGGCCGGGTTGGAGATTCCCTCCAAGCCCCTGCTGATGCATTGGCTCATCGCACTGTGCGCCTGCGTGGTTGGCCTCAATGAATGGGCTGTGCGCTTGCCGTCGGCGCTGCTGGCCACGATGGCGGTATTATGCTGTTACGGTTATGTCCGCCGCCTGTTCGACGACTTGAGCGGCCTATTCGCTGCCCTGGTTCTCGCCACCAGCCTGCAATTTCTTCAGCAGGCGGTCGGCGGCCGCGTCGATATGACGCTGACTTTCTTCATGGAGCTGGCTTTCTTCGAATTCCTTGCCATGGCCGAGGGGCTAACCACCCGCCGCCTGCTGCTGTATGGGGCGCTGGCCCTGGCGGTTTTGGCCAAGGGTCCGGTGGGCTTGCTACTACCCGCGCTTACCGCGGCCGGCTATATCGCGCTGGAGCAACGATCGGATTTGCTGGGTCGGATGCGCTTACCCGCCGGAGCCACGATGGTCGCGGTGATAGCCGGTGGCTGGTATCTGGCCGCGATGGTTATTGGTGGACGCGCCTTTTTCGACAAGCAGGTACTGGCCGAAAATATCTTCACTTTTTTGTACCATCGCGGCGTCAGTGGCGGTCACGGCCATCCCTTTTATTATCTTGATCTCGCCCTGCTGGCCGGCTTTTTGCCCTGGACATTTTTGGTGCCAATAATGGTCACCACATTGGCCGCTCCGGATTATTACCGCAATCCGCGTGTAAGATATTTGATTCTATGGTTTGTGCTGGTGCTGTTATTTTATAGCTTCGCCTATAGCAAGCGCGGAGTTTATCTACTGTCGCTCTACCCAGCTTTGGCCGCCGCGATGGGTCTGGCGCTTGCCCAAGCCTCCCGTAGCAAACCGTCACGCTGGCTGCCGGCACTCACCCGCGCTACCGCTTGGTTCAGTTTGGGCGCCGCCGCCGTAGCCTCGCTTGGCGTGTCACTTTTGCTGGCACGCCCGCAAGCGATGGCGGCGATACTGTCCTGGAGTGGGATCAAAGTTGCCGTTTTCACCTCGCATCTGGCCCTCGGTGTCAGGCAGGATTGGGGGGCGGCCGGTGCGCTGATCGCAGCTCTGTTCGCGGTGGGCTATCTATTAATGCGCGGTCGTCCCGATCACGTTCGCGTATTGAGGTTAGTCGGCGGCTTGACTGCGACCATGGCCGCGCTAAGCATGATTACCGCTTTGTTCGTGGCCCCGGCGATCGCTGATACCCTCTCGCTCAAGGCTTTTTCTCTGGCCGCCACTCGCATCATAGGCGATCAGTCTGCCGCCTATCTCTACTACCTGGATTACGGCGTGGCGTTTTACAGCGGCCGGACGATGCCGCTGCTGGAGTCGCCCACGGCCAGCCATCCCAGTTATTTAATCGCCGGCGCCGTGGTCTATGAGGCCGACAAAAACAGCACGCTGAGTGACTACCATCCCGTGCTGGCCAGCAATCCCACCGACTTCGACGGCAGCGGGGTTACGCTGTTGCTGCACCGCACCAGCTCCGACCGCTAACAGGGTGCGGAAAAAATTTCGGCACCTGTGTCCGCTTACGAAAGGCGGGTCCCCATCCCCATGACCGGCCTCAGAGGCGCGACTGGGTCTGAAGTCGGTGGGTGGGGGCGTTGTCCAGGATCCACAGCTTCTCGGGCGTAACGGCTTTTGCGACGCGCGACACTAGCGCGGCTTGAAATCCGAGCCCAGGGCCACCCGCCGCACCGCATCGGAGTCGGTGGGCTGGTGGCCTATCTTGTGCGGCGGTGCCGGAATCTCGTTGACCCGATTGCTCAGCCGCCCCACCCCGCTGACCTCAACTTCGACCAGGTCGCCCACTGCCATCGGCCGCGAGTTGGCGGGCGTGCCGCTGTAAAGCACGTCACCGGGCATCAGCGTGATATGGCGGCTCAAGTCGGCGAGCATGTAATCGATCCCAAACAGCATCCCTTCAACCGTGTCCTCCTGCACCACCCGTCCGTTGAGATAGGTGCGCAGCCGGGAGCGGCGAATATCGATCCCGCTGACGATTCCAGGACCGATCGGAGACATACCGTCCATCCCCTTGACCCGCAGCATCGAGTTACTGTCGGTCTCGCGAAAGTCGTGCACGCCGACGTCGTTGCCGGGAGCAAAGCCGGCGATATAGTCCCAGGCTTCGGCTGGTGCCACATTGCGCATCGGCTTGCCGACGATCACCGCGATTTCGCCTTCATAGTTGATGAGCTTGCAATCGGCCGGCTTGTTGAGTAGACCGCGATGGACGTTAAGGGCGCTGATCGGTTTGTGAAAATAAGTCGCCGCCGGTTTGCCGTTGCCGTGCAGCTCGCGAAAGCGGGCGGCGAAATTGACGTGCACGCAAATCACCTTGGTCGGCGTGCAGGGAGGAAGGTAAATCGCCTCCGCCTCGGCGATTTCCCGCCCGTCGGGGAGTCGCAAGTGATCTCCCTCGGGCCGCACCCAGCGCGCCTGCCCCTCGTGCAAAATCCGGCGCCATTCCTGCCGCGGACCGTCCAGAACGCTCATAACCATCTCCTCGGGCGAGCTGCCGCTTGGGCCGGAAAACCTCGCCATGCGCTTTTTTTGCGATTTAACCATTGCGCCAGCCCGCCGGCCAGTTCTGCCCGCTGACAAAATGGACTAAATATAGAGACTATCATCGACAGGTGGCACCGGAGGCGACGATGGAACCTATCCGAGTCGTACACTATCTAAATCAGTTCTTCGGCCAGCTCGGCGGCGAAGAGGCCGCCGGTGCCAAGCCACGAATCCAAGCTGGCCCGGTCGGTCCGGGCCGCCAATTGCAGGCTCGCCTGGGTGAGCGGCTGACAATCGTGGCCACCGCGATTTGCGGGGACAACACCTTCGCCGACCATCCCGAGAGCACGGCGCGCGAGCTGAGCGCGCTTATCTTACCCTACCGGCCTCACATGGTGATCGCTGGCCCAGCCTTCAATTCCGGTCGCTACGGCTTTAGCTGCGGCCAGCTTTGCGCCGCAATGGGTGCGGTCGGAATTCCTGCGTTAACCGGTATGTACGAGGAAAATCCCGCGGTCGAACAGTTCCGCTCTCAGACCCTGATCGTGCGCACCGGTGCCACCGCTCGCCATACCGCGCAGGCCCTCGATGCGATAGCCGAGTTGGCGCAACGCGTGGCCCGCGGCGAGAATATCGCGTATCCGGCTCAAGTCGGCTGCTTCCCGGCCGGGATGCGGCGCGGAACCATCCGCGCGCAAGAGGCCGCCACGCGGGCCGTGGATATGCTGCTGCGCAAGCTTGCCGGCCAGCCCTTTGTAAGCGAAATCAGCCGGCCCACTTTCAGCCCCGTCGCACGCGCCGCGATGCGCCGGCCCTTGTCGCAATCAACCATCGCGCTGGTCACCGACGGCGGTCTGGTGGCACGCGGAAATCCCGAACGGATGCCTAACGGTTACACCGACCGGTTTACCGCGGTTTCCATCGCAGGCCTGAGCCGCCTCACGCCCGAAGCGGTGGAAGTCAACCACGGCGGCTACGATACGCAGTTCGTCAACGCCGACGTCAACCGGCTGGTGCCGTTGGACGCCGCGCGCGAACTGGAACAGGAAGGCGTCTTCGCCCACCTGTACGAAACCGTCTATGCAACCGCCGGCTTGGGGATGGCTCTGAGCAACGCCCGCGAGATCGGTCGCCAGATCGGCCAACGGCTGGCCGAAGCCAAGGTTGACGGCGCCATTCTCACCTCCACTTGAGGTACCAGCACACGCTGCGGCGCAGCGCTGGCCAAAGAGATCGAACGGGTGGGCGTGCCGGTGGTGCAGATCTGCTCGATGCGCCAAGTGGCAGAGATGGTCGGTTCGCCGCGAATCGTCACCGGCAAGAGCGTGCTTCATCCCACCGGCGACCCAACCCTGGACGAAAGCGGCGAGCGCGCCCTGCGCCGGCGCACCTTGGAGAGCGCGCTTGAGATGCTGGCCGCCGGTGAGCATTCCGATGCGGCTTGAGTGGCGTCTGACTCACGTCGCACGCGCCGAGTTCGGGCCCACCGCGATTAGCGGTGGATGCCTGCGGGTGGCGCACCAGGAGCTGTGCGCGCTGCTGGCCCAGGACCGGCGCCTGCAGGCAATCGACCTAGAGATTGTCAATCCCGGCGAGCAATGTCGTATCACGGACATCTTTGATGTCTTCGAGCCCCGCTTCAAACCGGCCGGGCCTAATTTCCCCGGCCTGCTGGAGCCGCTGCGACGGGCCGGCGACGGCGTGAGCGCGGTCGCACGCGGCGCGGCCGTCATGGTACTTAACAGCTTGGCGGATAATTACCGCAAGACCGTGGAGATGAGCGGGGAGGCGGCTGCCCTCACCCCCTATTCGCGCACCGCCAATATCTGCATTCGTTCGCGGCCAGCTCCCGGGGTGAGTCGCGACAGCTATTATCGCGCGCTCAAGGAGTTGGGCGCGCGCGCGGCGGTGTATCTGGGCCGGGCGGCCGAGCGCGCCGGGGCCGACGAGGTGGAGTTCTTCACCCTGGAAGATAGTTCTGCGCGCAGCCGGGCCTTACCCCGAGTCGCGTACATTTTTGCAATTGCCTCGCAGCAACGTCCGACCACCAGCGATCCGATTCTTTACGGCGACAATGTCCGCCAGCTCATCCCCACCGCGCTCCATCCCAACGAGATAATCGACGGCGCGGTGCTGGCGCCGTACTGGAACTTCGGTAGCGAAAGCTACACGGTACAGAACCATCGCACCGTGCTGGAACTGTATCGTCGTCACCGCCGCGAACTGAACTTTACCGGGGTCATCGTGATGGTCGCTGCCGAAGTGGAGGAAGCCCGTACGCGCAATGCGATCATCGCTTCGGGTCTGGCGCGCCATGCGCTGCGCGCCGACGGTGTCATCATTACTAAATACGGCGGCGGGATTCCCGAATCGGTTGCGATGGAGACCTACGAAGCCTGCCAGGAATTGGGAGTCAAGGGCACAATCGTGATCTGGGCCCATGGCGGCGACGGCCGCATTGAAGGCTCGCTAACGGTCATCTCGCCTCACGCTGACGCTTTGGTAAGTTGCGGTATCAACGAGGAACGTCTGGAGTTGCCGCCGATAGCGCGCGTGGTCGCCGCCGCGCCCGCCGCTCAGGCGCTGATTGCGCAACCCGACGGCAGCTTGAAGCCGGCCGCGGGAGCGCTGCAGTTACGTATCTTGGCGCTGGCAGGAGCGGCCGACCAGCTCGGCGGCGGCCGGCGCTCCAGCGAGGAATATTAAAACGGCGGTGCATATTCGATGATTCGTCCCGCGCTACTGGGCGCAAGCACCGTGCTGGCCCATACTCCCAGCCTAATCGCGTTGGGATCCAAGCCCAGCCGCGAGATTGCGCGCGATGGGAGTCTTTATTCCAGCCTGCTCGACCACGTGCGCGATTTTCCTCGTGTCGTCGGCTATGCCCCTAATCAAGCCTTTATCGGCGCGATTCATCCGAGAGAAATGGGGCCGCGGCCCTATTTTGATCAGCTCATTCAAGGCGCCTCGCGCTATGCGCGCGACGGCGAGATCATGCCCGAGCAGGAGTTTTTCGGCCTGATGGCGCTGGCCGATCGCTTCCAGCTGGTGCGCCTGGCGCCAAGCTTGGCAATCTCGGCGACCGCGGCCCTGCGCGACCATCCGCTGGCCGCCACCTGGGAATTGGATCGCCTGGCGCTGGCCGCGGGTAACGTGGAGGAAGCACTGGCCAATGGCGCCACCCCGATTTATCGCGCAGGCAGTTTGGCGGCAACCATCTCGCCCGGTCACCCACAGGATTCGAATTTGAATGGAGCGATTCTGGCCGAGAATCTGGCCTGCAAGGCCAGTGGTGCGCTGGCTCTAAGCCATCTGTTGGCACATCACGACTTCGCTCCCGCCAGTATCGATTACGTCCTGGGATGCGCCGAGGAAGCGGTGGGCGATCGCTATCAGCGCGGCGGCGGCAATATGGGCAAGGCGATCGCCGAGATGGCGGGCTGCGTGCAAGCCTCGGGCGCCGACGTCAAGAACTTCTGCGCCGCCCCGCTACCCGCCCTCGTAGTCGCGGCCAGCCTGGTCGCGGCCGGCGTCTTCGGCCACGTCGCTGTGGTCGGAGGCGGCTCGTTGGCCAAGCTGGGAATGAAATTCCAGGGCCATTTGCAGCATGCGATGCCGGTGCTGGAAGATACTTTGGGCGCGGTCGCGGTGCTGATCGGGCCCGACGATGGCCGCTCACCGCTGCTGCGGCTGGACTGCGTGGGGCATCATCCGGTTGCCTCGGGCGCGGCCACCGAAGCGATCCTGGACTCTCTGCTGGTCGCTCCGTTGAGCCGTTTGGAGTTGCGCCTCACTGACATTGACCAGTTCGTCACCGAGCTGCACAACCCTGAAATCACCGAACCCCAGGGTAGCGGCAACGTGCCCGAGCGCAATTACCGGATGATTGCCGCGCTGGCGATCCGGCGCGGGTTATTGGCACGCACTGCCCTGGAGTCCTTTATTGCCACACGTGGCCTACCCGGTTTTGCTCCCACCCAGGGGCATATTGCCTCGGCTTTCTGCTACCTGGGTCACGCGCGCCGAGCCCTGATGGCGTCGCAAGGCGCGCGCCGGATAATGTTGATGGCCAAGGGCTCGCTGTTTTTGGGCCTGATGACCGAGCAGTCGGACGGAATGTCGCTTCTGCTCGAACGCAATCCACGACTGGAGGAAAAAGGATAATGAATTTTGCCGGCACCAAAGTTATCGTAATCGGCGAGCGCGACGGCGTGGCCAGCCCGGCGATTGCCGCCTGCGTGCAGGCCGCCGGCGCCGAGGTGGTCCTGGTCGTCACCGAATGCTTCGTTTGAACCTCGGCAGGCGCAATGGACCCGCGCACCCAACAGGCGATTATCGACGCCGCTGCCAAGTACGGCCGCGACCAGTTGATCGTGCTGCTGGGCACGCCCAGCCCGGAGGCCGCCGCGATCGCGGCCGCCACCGTGGTCACGGGCGATCCGACTTTCGCGGGACCATTGGCCGAGACCCAGTTGGGTCTCTCCGTCTATCACATCCTGGAAGATGAGGTTCGCGCCGCGCTCGATCCCAAAGTGTACGATGAGCAGGTCGGGCTGATGGCCGAAGTGCTGGAGGTCAGCGCCTTGACGGCGGCACTGGAGGAAGCCCGCGCCCAGTGAAGCCGGGTGTCGGCAATGTAAAGCTGGAAAGTGTTGCCGGACTTGCGTGCTTCAACTTAAACAGCGTCAGCTCGCACTGGTTCTTGCTCTGCTCGCGCAGCGATGGCGCCCTGGCGGCAACCGCGCTTTCAGCTCTTGGTCAGCTCGCTCTTGGCGGTCATTCCGGTATCGACGAAGACGCGCCGTCGCGCCATCAGCCAGCGCCCATTTTCCTTGCGCAGGACGTCGCGGTAACCACCCACGGCCGCTAGCTCGGTGCGTCCGTGCCAAGTCTTGTAGTAGAGGAAATAGCAACTGCCGGTGCCGTTTTCTCCTTCCAGTTCGGCGGCGACATTGGTGATGAAATGGCGCGGCTTCATCCCGCCTAGAGACTTGAGATACTGTTCGGCGAATTCGCGTAGGCCGGCGCGTCCCTGTCGGCGCCCCAGAACGGGATGCTCCACGCAAGCATCCTCGGTGAAGCAGTCCAGCCAGTCGTCGATCTGGCCTTCGTCGATACTGTTGGCGTAGCGCATGTATAGCTGACGAACCTGTTCCCAGTCATCAAGTGGTTGGGCCATCGTCATCCCGCCTTCGCGATCAAATTGCTCCCGCTCGGCGCAGTTCTTCGACCTCGTCCCAGCTGTAGCCGAGGGTTTCGGTCAGAATCTGCTCGGTGTGTTCCCCCAACTCCGGTGCTCGACCGCGGGCATCGCCCGCAGTCGAACCAAATTTCACCGGCAGTCCCACCAGTTTCATCAAACCATGCATCGGATGTTCGTACTCGACCACGTACTGATTAGCAAGGACCTGGGGGTCGTCCATCAGATCCTCGATTCGATTGATCGCGCTGTAGATAAGCTCGCCCTGCGCACGAAATAGCTCGAGCCATTGGGCCAGCGGGCGGCTGGCAAAGATCTGATCCAGCACGGCGATCGCCGCCGCGCGATGTTCTGTGCGCGCGGTATGGTTGGCGAAGCGCGGATCGCTGACCAAATCGGGACGTCCAACCAGCTCGCACAGGGTAGCCCAGTAACGGTCCCCCTGTATCATCCCCAAAGCGATCCATTTGTCGTCCTGGCATTTGTAATGGTTCCACAGCGGATTGGCGGCCGCCTCGCGGGTGGGCGTGCCCATCGCTCGCCCCTGGATACCGGCTGCCGACACGGTCAGCCCTTGCAGAGCAACCATGGCGCCCAGATGCGAGGTGTCCAGGCGCTGACCAACGCCGGTGCGCTCCCGCGCGAGCAAGGCCACCATGGTGCCGTAGGCCAGCATAATCGCTCCCATCTGATCGGCGATTCCGCCCACGATATAGCACGGCATCGCCGCCGGCGGCGCACTGGCCAAGTACATAAAACCCGAGCGCGCCTGCCCCAGGTAATCCAAAGCCCGTTCCTGGCTATCGGGGCCATCGGGGCCGTAACCCGAGGCGCTGGCGTAAATCAAACGCGGATTGAGTTTGCATAACTTGTCATATCCCAGCTCCAACCTTTCGGCCACGCCCTGGCGAAAATTCTGCACGAAGACGTCGCTGCGCTCGACCAGGCGATGGACGATTTGACGACCGACAGCGGTCTTGAGGTCAACCGCCAAGCTTTTCTTATGGCGATTGCAGGCTTCAAAGTAAAAATTGGGACCGGCCGGATCGACCTGGAGACCCCCGATCGAAGACATCCCACGGCCTGGATCGCCGCTGCCGGTCTGTTCGACTTTGATCACCTCTGCGCCCAGATCGGCCATCATCGTGGTGGCGGTCGGACCGAGCTGCCAGATCGTCCAATCCACCACTCTGATTCCCTCCAATGGTTTGTCCATCGCCTTGTCCCTTCATCCCGAGTTGAAATTGCCTGCGCCAGCTTCTAACAATGCCATCATGGCGGTGACGGGTGCTTCGGCCTCCCCTTCCCGGCCCAGAGCCTGGGCGGCGTGGGGGCTTAATTTTCTCTTTCCTTTGCGCTGCGCCGGATGCAACCGGCTGGCGCCCTCGGGAAGCCAAGCTCGCATTTGCCTGACGTGCGCGCAAACCGTCCGCCCTCCGGGCGAACCGCTGTGCTTGACCTGCGGTCTGCCCCTGGCTGGCGCCAGCCAGGGGCAGCGATGCGCTCGCTGCGTACGTAACCCGCCCTACTTCAATCAGGCCCGCGCTCTGGCCTGTTACGATGCTTCCGCCGAGCCTGAGGGCAATATCCTGGCATCCATTTTGCGCCGTCACAAATACGGCCCCAATCAAGCGCTGGGGGCGGTGCTGCACGAGCTGCTCCAGCGCGACTGGCCGTTGGCCCCGCGCTACGACTTGGTCGTGCCCGTCCCCTTGCATCCGACCCGCCTGCGCTGGCGCGGCTTCAACCAAGCGGCGCTGTTCGCAGCCGCGGTGGCGCGCCATCGCGATTATACGCTGGGAGCCAGTGTCCTGGCCCGAGTGATAGCAACTCCGCCGCAAACCGCTCAAGATTTCGCCAGTCGCCAGCGCAATATCCACAACGCCTTCGCCCTCCGCTATCCTGGCGCGGTGGCCGGCAAACGCATCCTGATGGTGGACGACGTGCTAACCACCGGTGCCACGGTTAACGAATGCGCCCGCGTGCTGCGCCGGGGCGGGGCGGCGGAGGTCGATGTGCTGACTGTTGCACGCGCGCTATGAGCTTGAATGAGCGCGCCGACTGGGATCTGCGCCATCGCGAGTGGCGGGGCGCCGGACCCGAAAGCTTTGTGCTGGAGCTGCTACCCCTGTTGCCCCGCGGCTTAGCCCTGGACGTGGCCTGCGGAGCGGGCCGGCACAGCATTTTCCTGGGCCGATGCGGCTACCGGGTCCACGCCGTGGATTTTTCGCTCGCAGCTATCGAGCACCTGGCACGCAGCGCGCGGCAGGAGCGCTTGGAAAAGGTGCAGTGCCTGGTCGCCGACTTGGAGCATTATCCTCTGCCCGCCGACTATTATGACCTCATCGTGAATATTAATTACCTCGACCGCCAATTGATACCGCGGCTCAAGCGCGCGCTCAAACCCGGGGGCGCACTGCTGTTCGAAACTTTTCTGATCGACCAAGCTCAGGTCGGCCATCCCAGCAATCCCCGCTTTCTTCTCGGCCATTACGAATTGCGCGAACTGATGGCGGGCCTGGAACTGACCCGCTATCGGGAGTGCCTAACCGTCAGCCCCGAGGGGGTCAAGTCCTGGCGCGCGGGCGCACTGGGGCGGCGGCAATGAGCGCGGCGGGTCTGACCTATCGCGGCGCGGGGGTTGATATCGACCTCAAGCAACGGCTAGTGCCGCTATTTCGAGGTTTAGCGAAAATCGCGCCGGGGTCTGGAGTCAGGGGCGGGATTGGCGGTTTCGGCGCCTTGCTGGAGCTACCCCATCCCGAAAGCAGGCCCGTGCTGGTGGCGGGCACCGACGGGGTCGGAACCAAGTTGAAAATCGCGGTCCTGATGGATCGGCACGACACGGTAGGAATCGATTGCGTGGCGATGTGTGTCAACGACATTTTGTGCGCCGGCGGCCGTCCCTGGTTTTTTCTCGATTACATCGGAATCGGCAAGCTGCGCGCCGGGGTTGCGCTGGACCTGGTCAAAGGTATTGCGCGCGGTTGCGCGCAGGCGGGCGCTGCGCTGGTAGGCGGCGAAACCGCTCAACTTCCCGGCCTCTACCCGCCCGGCGAGTATGACCTGGTCGGTTTTGCGGTGGGTGTAGCCGAGCGCACTCGTATCCCAGATCCCAAGCACTTGCGCGCGGGCGACGTTCTGGTTGGACTACAAGCCAGCGGTTTGCATTCCAACGGCTATTCGCTGGCCCGCCAGGCGCTGCTGGAGCGAGGCAAGCTGAAACTGAACCGGCGGGTCGCGGAGCTGGGCTGCACGCTGGGTGATGAATTGCTGCGGCCCACCCGCATCTATGCCAAGGAGGTCCTGGCGCTGTTCGCCGATTTCAAGCTCAAGGCAATTGCCAATATCACCGGCGGCGGCGTCCCCGAAAATTTGCCGCGGATTCTGCCGGGCAACCTGCGCGCCCAGGTACGACGTGGCGCTTGGCCCGTCCCGCCCATCTTCGAGCTGATCCAGCGCTGCGGTGCGATCGGCGCGGCGGAGATGGAGCGCACGTTCAACCTCGGGCTGGGCATGATCGCAATCTTTGACCCCGCCGAGGTCGATGCGGCGCTCACCTATTTGCGCCGGCGCCGGCTAGCCGCCTATGTTATCGGAGAGCTGAGCCGGGGGCGGCGCGGCGTGAGCTACGTTTGAACGCGCCCCCGCGCCACCGCTTCAGATGGCCACACAATTGCCGCCAGTACGCCTTGGGGTTCTTATTTCGGGCACAGGCTCCAACCTGCAAGCCATCATCGACGCCATCGCGCAGGGTCGCCTGCAAGCTGAAATCCGTCTGGTGATTTCCAATCGCCCCTTGGCACCCGGGCTACGGCGAGCCCAGGAAGCGGGACTGCGCACGCTGGTGATCGATCATCGCGGTTTCGCCTCCCGCCAGGAGTTCGATCGGCGGCTGCGCGAGGCGTTGGAAGAAGCCGCGGTTGAGTTGGTAATTTTAGCCGGTTTCATGCGCTTACTCTCGCCCGTGATGCTGGAGGGCTTTCCCGACCGCATCATGAATATCCACCCTGCCCTGCTCCCGGCCTTCCCCGGCCTCAACGTGCAGCGAGCGGCGATCGAACACGGAGCAAGATTTTCGGGTTGCACGGTGTTTTTTGTCCGGGAGGGAATCGACGACGGCCCAATCATCGTTCAGGCGGTGGTCCCAGTTTATCCCGATGACAGCGAGGCGGACCTGGCCCGTCGCATCCAGCTCCAGGAGCACCGCATCTACCCGCAGGCGATCGCGCTCTATCAGCAAAGGCGGCTGCACATCAGCGGCCGGCGAGTGCTCATCAAGGATTGGGACACGAGCAACGCCAGCGCCGCGCTGATTAATCCCGAGCCGGACTAATTGACTGTTCGCCGGCGATATTTAGAGCCAGGCCACCTGGCCAGGCTTGGCCGAGCGAGTCTACTATCTGTGGACAAACCGGCTCTTGCCCACAACCTTGCGACTCAGCGCAATTCATAGCGCCAGCGTTATCAACAGCTTCACCACTGTCCCGGCGTTTGAGGTTACATACTGCCTACCTTTGCTGTTGGGCGGCATGCCCCTATAATTATAAACGGCGGTGGATTAGCGCTTTCATCAAAGGAGGTACCCCGAGTTGGCTCGAGTAGAGGTATACACCCAGAAAATCTGCCCGTACTGCGTTCGGGCCAAGGCTCTGCTGAGCCGTAAGGGGATCAAGTACGAAGAGATCGACGTCACCGACGATGTCGAGCTACGTACCCGTATGGTAGAACGGGCAGGTGGCCGACGAACCGTGCCGGAAATCTTCATCAACGGCGAGATCGTAGGCGGTTACGACGAACTAAAAGCTCTGGATGACCGCGGCGAGCTCGATCGCCTGCTGGCGCAGGCCGGCTGAGCCTTAAACAACGGCCAAGCTCTAGGATAAGTCGATGGCCGAGGGGATATTCGATCCGGACCGCTTTCCCGACAACTTTTATAGTGGTCAGGTTGTGCGGTTGAGCCGAGCCGACTACTCGGGAACGGTGCGCTCCGATAGCGGACGCGAATACCGGTTCAAATTTCCCTTTGTCAGCGTGATCGGGGCCCGAATTGGCGGCATTGCCCCGGGTTTCGAGCAGCTCAGCGTAGGCGCGCGCGTGGCCTTCGATGTAGGCTGGAATTCCAAAGGGTTGGTGGTCACCACGCTCAAGCGCTTGTAGTCCGCGCTGTCCACGGGGAGCCTGATTTGGTTTCTCCTCCGGGCCGGCCCCTGCTAATGACCTTGCAGGAGGACTGGCCGATGCTGGACGGATTCAAAAAATTTCTATTACGCGGCAACGTCGTGGATATGGCGGTGGGAGTGGTAGTAGGGGTGGCCTTCAACGGCGTGGTCACCGCCTTGGTAAAGGATCTGATAACCCCGCTGATCGCGGCGGCCGGCAGAAAGCCCAATTTCAGTGCAGTCAATTTTCACCTTCACGGCGCAACCTTCATGCTTGGCGATTTTCTCAACGCGCTACTTTCGTTCCTGATGATCGCGGCGGTGGTTTATTACCTGGTCGTGATGCCGGTCAACGCCCTGGTCGCGCGCTTTACTCCAGCGTCGGTAGTCAACACCAAGGCGTGTCCGCAATGCGCCAAGGAGATCCCCTTGGCGGCCCATCGATGCCCCTACTGCACCTCCACTTTGGGCTGAATTTAGGCCAGCAGCACTGCCACAATTCCGGCCACAAAGACGCCGTCGAAGGTGCCTGCTCCGCCGATCGAGACCATCGGCGCATGCATTTGCGAGATGCGGGCGAGATTGGCCAAATCGGCACCAATCAGGCATCCCATGGTGCCGGCAACGTAGGCGATCGACGCCCGCCGGCGTTTATCCACCAACCAAGCGGCCATGGCGGCGACGATCCCGGGCAGCAGCGTGGGCACCGCGATCCCGACGCCGGGCACAATTTGGGCCACGCGATGAACGATCACGGCCACCAGCGCGGTGGCCAGCGTGGCGCGCAGCAGCCCGCCCAGGCGCAAGAGCAGATAGAGCGACAAGAGGGTAGGAATCAGCGCGCCGCCCAAGTTAATCGCAATCACCGTGTGGCCCACGCTAATCACGGGCGGGGAAACATAGGGCACTCCAAACACATAGATGGTCTGTCCGGCGACCATCTGCCGAGTGCTTACCGAGGCAACCGGGATGTTAATCAGGCTGCCAGCGATAGTGAGCAGGAGCAAAGATGTAATCGCACGGTGGGAGATGCCCAGGCGTGCGTAGGCATACTCAATCACCCCGATTTCGATAAAGGCCACCAGCACTATAAGCAACAGCGCCAGCAGCCCCAGCATCGGCGAGCTTACCGGAGGATACATCGGCTACTTTGTCGGCGGCGGTTGAGTTAGGATCCGACCCACCGCGGCGTGCCAGCCCCGCACGCGTCGGGTACGCTCGCGGCTGCTGATGCGCGGAAGAAAACGGCGCACCTTCGCCTCTGTTAGGGGCGGCGGTGCGGGCCACAGCCCGCAGGCCATGCCGGCCAGTTTGGCGGCGCCCGCGGCAGTCGCCTCCAGCAAGCTCGCGCGTTGCACCGGGCGGCCCAGCAGGTCGGCCTGGAATTGAAGCAGGTAATCGTTGGCCGCCGCGCCCCCGTCAGCTTGCAGCCGGACGATTCGCTTGCCGCAATCGCGCTCCATCGCGCTCAGCACGTCAGCGACCTGGTAGGCGATGCTTTCCACCCCAGCACGCACGATGTCCGCCGCGGTGGTGCCACGGGTCAAGCCCACGATGGCACCGCGCGCTTCGCTATCCCACCAGGGCGCGCCCAAACCAACGAAGGCGGGCACGAAATAGGTCTGGTCAGCGTTGGGGCTGGCACTGGCGATTAAACGTTCGGTATCTGCTGCCCGTTTGATCAACTTCAGGCCATCGCGCAGCCATTGCACGACCGCTCCAGCGACAAAGATGGAGCCCTCCAGCGCCGCCGCCGGCTCGCCCTGCGGACCCAGGGCCAGCGTGGTCAGCAGGCGGTTGCGAGAGGTAACCAACCGCGTCCCGGTATGCATCAGCATGAACGCGCCGGTGCCATAAGTCACTTTAGTATCGCCCGCGCTCACGGCGTCCAGGCCAAACAGCGCCGCCTGTTGATCTCCGATCGCGCTTGCGATCGGCAGCGCGCGTACCCCGATCATCCCGGCCGCGGTTTCCGCCAACGGCCCGCGCGAGGGCACCACTTTGGGCAACATCTCGGGCGGTACCCCAAACAGATCCAGCATCACGGGATCCCACTGACGGGTACGCAAATTAAGCAACAAGGTGCGCGAAGCGTTGGTATAATCGGAGACATGGACCTGGCCGCCCGATAGGCGGTAAATGAGCCAACTTTCGATGGTGCCAAAGCACAGCTTGCCGCGTGCCGCCCGCCGCCGCAGCAAGGGAGAGCTGTCAAGCAGCCATTTGAGCTTGCTGGCCGAGAAGTAGGGATCCAGCAATAGCCCGGTGCGCCGGCGAATTACATCTTGGTGGGCTCTCATCTCTCGGCAGATCTCCGCACTGCGCCGGCACTGCCAGACGATGGCCGGCGCCACCGGCTGGCCGCTGGTCTTATCCCACACCAGCAGAGTCTCGCGCTGGTTGGCCAGGCCGATGGCGGCAATGTCGCTTGCCCGCGCGCGCGCTTGGCGCAGGGCACGAGCGGCCAGCGCGCGCACCGAAGCAAAGATCTCTTCACCGTCGTGCTCGACCCATCCCGGCCGCGGATAGTACTGACGGATTTCACCGTAGGCGCGCGTTACCAGCTTGCCGTTATCATCCAGGAGCAGCACGGTGGTGCCGGTAGTACCCTGATCGATAGCCATCACCAAAGAAGCCATAGACACTCTTCCCGCCAGCGCTTGGTGCGTTGCTTGGCACCTTAAGTCACTAACTCGCCCAGAAACAACCGCGAGCGCGGGGCTGGCTTGCCTCTGGCGCGCTCGATGGCCATGATAGCCGCAACTGGCACGGGGGAGCGGGGCCACCCCCTGAAGGGGCTGATGAGCGAAGAAATCCGCAGCATCGCGGACTTGATCCGCTATTTTTCCGAGGGCGCCAAGGCACGTGAGGATTGGCGGATCGGGACGGAATACGAAAAGGTCGCGGTCTTCGCCGACAGTGGCTACGCGATCCCCTTTTCCGGCCCGCGCGGCGCCGAGGAAATTCTGCGCCGGCTGGCCGATCGCTACGGTTACCAGCCCGAGGAAGAAGAAGGCCGCATCCTGGCGCTCAAGGCGCCAAACTCATCGATCACCTTGGAGCCTGGCGGCCAGATCGAGCTTTCGGGCGAGCAATGCGTCGACATCCACTGCGCCTATGCGGAATTCAGCCAGCATGTGGCACAACTGCGCGAAGTGGCCAGCGGCCTGGACGTCGCACTGCTGGGTCTGGGGATGCAGCCGCGCAGTCGTTTGGATCAGATCGAGCTGCTGCCCAAGACTCGCTATCGCATAATGTATCCGTACATGGCTCGGCGCGGCGGTCTTGGGCAGCGAATGATGAAGCAGACTGCCGGGGTCCAGGCCAACCTCGATTACAGCGACGAAGCGGACGCGATGCGCAAGCTGCGGGTGGCAATGGGGATCGTGCCGTTGCTCTATGCGATCTTTGCCAACTCGCCCCTGAGCGACGGCGGGCTTAACGGCTATCTCAGCTTTCGCGGACGGGTCTGGCTGGATACCGATCCCGACCGCTGCGGGATCCCACCCTTCGTTTTCAACGAGCAGGCGGGCTTCGAGGACTATGCCCAGTATGCCTTGGACGTGCCGATGTATTTCATCATCCGCGACCATCGCTACCTGGATCTGACGCGCCCGCCGGGGCTGAGCTTTCGCCAGTTCCTGGATCGCGGATTCGAGGGTGCTCGGGCCACCATGGAAGATTGGGCCAACCATCTGACCACGATCTTTACCGAGGCCCGACTCAAGCGCTATCTGGAATTGCGTACGCCGGACAGCCAACCGCCGGCCCTGATGTTGGCCTTCCCCGCCCTGTGCAAGGGACTGCTCTATGATCTCGATTGCACCCTGGCGGCCTGGGATCTGGTCAAGCGTTGGAGTCCGGAGCAGCGCTGGGCGCTCACTACACTGGCTCACAAGGCAGGGCTGGAAACCCGGCTGGCAGGTATCCGTTTGCGCGATCTGGCTTTGGAGTTGTTAGAAATTGCCATGTCCGGCTTGAGCCGCCAGGGCGCATTGAATGCGCGCGGCGACAATGAGAGCATATACCTGCTGCGCACGCTGGACTTGGTGCGCGGCGGCCACAATCCGGCCTCGCTGGTGGTGGGGCGCTGGAAAGGACCGTGGAATTACGATTTTGGACGGCTGGTCGCGGGCACATCGTACGACAATGAGGAGTGGGCTTAAGTGCGGTTTGCCATCTCTGAGAAATCGGTAGTCGCGCTCAACTTTGCGTTGATTGCAGGTTGTTCCTACTTCGCCGCGCATGGCGTCAACCAGCTTGTCGCAGCCCATTTCAATTTGCCGCCGGCGGCCAGTAGCGCCCTTGAAGAGCCATTACCAGCCAGCGCCCTGACCCGCGCCGTCTACGAACTGGTGGTCCAGCGCGATATCTTCAACGCCTACAAACCGCCGCCCGCGCCCGTCGCGCCCGTGGTCATGGACCTGCATCTGACTCTGACCGGCACCTCGCTTTTGAGCAAATCGAAACCCTTTGCGATTATCGAAGATCAAGCTACACGCGAGCAGAACCTGTACCGCTTGGGCGAGACCATTCCCAACGCCGGACCGTTGGTGAAAGTCGAAAAGGCGCGGGTCCTGATCAATCACGACGGTAAGCTGGTGGCGCTCGAGATACCCAGCAACGGGATGCCTCAGGCGCAACCGATGCAGGGCCTTCGGCGCGGCTTTCCCGGCCGTTTGTTGCGAAGCGACGTCCATCCGGCGGGCAAAAATAACTATGTGATCGACCGCAGCGCCGTGCAGCGTAACCTTCAGAACCTAGGCCAGCTTTTTACTCAGATGCGGGCTGTCCCCAACTTGGCCGGCGGTCAGACCGACGGCTTTCGCCTATCCGAGATTCAGAGCGGTTCACTGTTCCAACAGATGGGGCTGCAGGACGGCGACGTGGTCACCTCAATCAATGGCCAGCCTTTGAACGATCCGACCCAAGCCATCGCCTTGTTCAACACGCTACGCAACGCGAGCAACATTTCGATGGAAGTCGAGCGCGGGGGACAGCCGGTGACCCTCACTTACAACATTCAATAATTCGATAATCGATGCTATTGCGTAGCGCGCGGCCCAGCGAACGAGATCAGGTCCTCGATTTACTGGCCGAGTGGTACCATGATCGCGACTTTTTTGCGCGCTATAATCATCACGATCCCGCCTTTAGAGACGACTTCTGCCTGGTGGCCGAAGAGGGACACCGCATCGCCGCTACCCTGCAGATTTTCGATCGCCAGATCAATCTGGCTGGCGAGCCAGTGAGGCTGGGCGGGATCGGTTCGGTCTACACCAGCCCCTCCCACCGCCGGCAGGGCTTAGCTTCGGCTTTGCTCGAGCTGGCCGCGCGGCGGATGGTCGACGAGGGCTTCGAACTGTCGCTGCTCTTCACCGATCGCACCGACTACTATCAGCGCTTTGGGTGGGAAGCAGCCGAACGGCAGTTCACCCCCTTGTTCAATCTCGCCTCGATCCCAGGCTCCTCAGCGCCGGACGACCTGGCGCTGTTCGCTCCGGGGCGAGATCTCGCCGGGGTGATGGAAGTTTACCAGGAATACAGCGGTCGCTGCGATTTGACCGTGTGCCGCGATTCGCGCTACTGGCTGGGGAACCTACAGTATGCTGGCAATCCCGACGAATACTTCGTGGTTCGCGGCACCGCTACGCACGTCCGCGCTTACGCGCGCGCGATGCGTTTTTTCGATTATCCAATGGTGATGGAATACGGCTGCCGGCCCGGCGACCAGGCCTCGCTGCTACCGCTATTCAAGCATCTGGGTGAAGTCGCCAACGGCTCCGCGCGGGGCCTAGGCTCCGGCGCCTGCTCTGCCTTGGCACCCGCTAATCCCAGTCAGCCCACTGGACTGCTGGTCACCCATTCGGCTCACGATAGCAAGCTAGAACAAGGGCTGGTCCAGGCTGGCGTCAGCTTGATGCATCACAGTGACCGTCTGTACATGTGGCGCGTCCTACTGCCCGAGCGCATTGGCGCGCGCCTGGGCGTGCGGCCTGAAGAGGCCCAACGGCGCCTAATTGAACTGGCCAGCTCGCCACAGTCCCTGTACTGGACGGCGGATCGTTTCTAGCCCGTTTCGCTGCATCCCCCCGAGTACGAGGACAAATTTCGAAAGCATGGCCAATTGTACCTATCTATTGCAGTAGCAGGCCGATTACGTCGATAATTTAGTGCAGTTTTGTCGGCGGCACCGGCACGCGGGCAGGCGTGCCCGGGATGTGGAGGTGGCGGAGATGGAAAGCGGCATTGGGCGCGCCGCGCCTTGGTGTATCCCCTACGCATTAACCCTAGCTTTTGTGC
>Ga0070737_10001017_pt1 | contig 45439 bp, 39 predicted proteins | sample Coa_R1_10_FD_66438 | JGI IMG/M metagenome (GOLD analysis project Ga0070737, IMG submission 66438) | Surface soil microbial communities from Centralia Pennsylvania, which are recovering from an underground coalmine fire - Coalmine... | ecosystem: Environmental > Terrestrial > Soil > Unclassified... | reverse complement strand
ACCACGACTTCACCGCTTGCCGGTGTGAGCGTCGTGCCCGCCGGGACGCCCGTGTTGCTCTGGTCCGGATAGCCACAGGCGCTTGGCAGCACGACACAGTCGAGCGGGGCGGTTGAGGTCGACGACGTGCTTGTCGTCGTCACCGAGGAGGTGGTTGTGACGGTGGATGTCCTGCTTGTCGAAGTCGTTGCCGAGCTCGTGGAGCTTGAGGTAACGGCCGTCGTGCTGCTTGTCGATGTCGTCGTGCCGGAGCTCGACACCACGATGTCGTGCTCGACGCTCGCAACCCGACCGAGTGCGTCGGTGATCGTCAGCCGCACGTACTTCGTGCCCGCTTCGGAGAACGCGTATTCCAGCTCCGCGCCGCTGCCTAGTGGCCAAAGGATCGATTCCGGAGGTGTCGGCGAGCCGTCGTCCGACCACTGATAGGCACACGGGGCAGCCGCACACGAAGAGCCCGAGCCGTTCAGATGCACGACCTGGCCGACGGCCGGTGCGCTCGGGGAGTACGTAAAGGAGGCGCTCGGCGCAGGTGGTGCGGACGTCGTGCTTGTCGTGATCGAGGTGCTGGTGGAGGTAGAAGAGATCGCCGAAGTCGAGCGGGTCGACTGCGTTGTCGTGCTTGTGAGGCTTGACGGGTAGCTGCTTGAGAGGGTTGTGCTCGTCGCCGTCATGGATGTGGCGCTCGTCGTCGACGTGGAGGTCTTTGTGGTGCCGCCCGAGATTTCTTCCCCGCCTGCAGGCGGTTCAAGCGAGATGACCGGTTCAAGCGGCGCCAGTTGACCGCTCAGATAGACGGAGAGCGGGCAGGTAGCGTAGTTGACTCCGGGTGACCAGCTGCTGGGAAGGGAGCGCAGCCCGCCTTGAGCGCTCGTCTGGGCTGCGCAGGGACCGCTGGCGCGATCCCGGTAGCGCAGCGTCCCGCCCAAGCCGAGGATCGCAATCCAGTAGCGGGTGCCGGCGGCGATCGCGACGGGCGCCAGCGCGGCCGAGCTCCACTTGCCTGCCGGCGGCATTGAGATCTGCGCTGCAGCAAGCAGCCTTCCCGGGCCGCTCGCGCCGTTTGCGTACAACCCGACGGAGATTGCGCGCGCACCGTTGTGCGTGTCGACGTAGACATGGATGGCGTTGACCGTCGCGGCAAGCGCGGCAGTGGTTGGAAACGCTTCTGCTTCGCCTGGGGGCAGGTAGTCGCGGTTGCTCTCGACGCTCGCGTCACCGAGCAGCACAGCGCTGGTCGCTGTCGCTGCCGTTGCAGAGCGGCGAGGCAAGCGCGTCTGCGCGCTGGCGCCGTGGCGTGCCCTGCAGCGCCCGTGCGCGCGTCTGGAGCCATGCCGGCGAGCGCGTCGCAGACAGCTTTGCCGGCGCTGCGCGGCTGCTTGCTGCGACAGCTGCGGTGTGCGGCGGCGCGCAAGGCTTGTTGCAGCATGCAAGGGATGAGCGCTCGCGGCCGACGCTCCCAGCGGACATAGCAACGTCGTAAGGAGAGCAGCCGTTGCGAGCAGTCGCGCCTGCCGGGCCGGTGAGCTGAGGAGCTGCGTGTGCGGCGACTTCACGTCGGCAGCGCATCGGCCGGTCCCTGCGTGAGCTTGAGGGGCGCGCGTGCAGCTGGACGCTTGTCCACAGCCCTTCGTGCTTGCGTGCACGCGACGGCACGCAAAGGACGACGCGGATCGGCCCGAAGGGTGCAAGCAGGGCGCTGTTGGGGCTACTCTCTGCAGTCGATGGACATGTCCTCGGGGAGACCGCGCGTCGTCATCGCGGACGATCACGCGCTGCTGCGGGAGGCGGCGCGGCATGTTCTGGAGGTGGCCGGCATCGCGGTCGTGGGCGACGCCGCAGACGGCTATCAGACCCTTGCGCTCACGACGCGCCTGGCGCCTGACGTGCTGGTTCTCGATCTCGCCATGCAGCGACCCTCCGGTATCGAGGTCATCGACGCCTTGGCGGAGCGTGCGCCCGCGGTGCGGGTGCTCGTCCTGACGGCCTCGGCCGATCCGGATGACGTCGCCGCGGCGATTGCGCATGGGGCATACGGCTACCTCACCAAGGATGCGCACCCCGATGCGCTGCCGTGCGCAGTCCGGCTTGCGTTCACAGGTCAGCTTGCTCTGCCGCGCGACTCAGCGCGCATGCTCCTGCGGGCCGCCAGAGCGCATATCGGGGCAAGCGAGCGTATGAGCCGCTCAGAGCGCACGGCGCGCGCAGCCTGCGCGCTGCTGAGCGCGCGCGAGCAACGCATCTTGAGCCTCCTTGCAAGCGGGGCGCCCAACGGCTCGATCGGCCGCACGCTGGCAATCAGCGAGCATACGGTCAAGCAGCACGTGACGCGCATCTTTGAGAAGCTTGAAGTGTGCAATCGCGTGCAGGCGGCCGTTGTCGCCGAGCGCGCGAGGATTGTGCGCTGAGACGCTCAGGCGAGGGCGCGCAGCGCCTCTTGACGGTTGGCTGCTCCGAGCTTGCTTGCGGCGGTTGAGATGTGACGGCGGACGGTCGTCGGCGAGAGCGCCAAACGTTCCCCGATCTCGGTCGTGGAGAGGCCGGCGCGCAGCATGCGCAGCACTTCCGACTCGCGGGTCGACAGACGCACATCGCCGACGCGCAGTGGGCTGGGCGTGCGATCCGCGAGCTCGCGCAGCTGCGTGAGCGCACCGCCAAGGACCGAGCGCGGAAGGGCCGCCTCACCGCGGAGCACGCCACGCAGCGCCGCGGGGAGGCGATCTGGAGAGGTGTCCTTGACCAGGAACCCGCGTGCCCCTGCGCGCACTGCAGCAAGCATGATGTCCGGGCTTGCGGCGACCGTCAGCATCACAACGGCGGTCGCGGGCGCCGTCTGCGCGATCACCGCCGCCGCCTCGATGCCGCCGCCGGGCATGAAGAGGTCGAGCAGGCAGATGTCGGGGCTCTCGCGCAGCACGGCGGCGATCGCGCCATCGCGGTCTGCGGCTTCAGCCACGACGTGCATCGAGCCCCGCACCAACGCCATCCGTATCCCAAGGCGCACAAGCGCATGGTCGTCGGCGATCACGACGCGCGGCTCCTTCACGGCAGGTGCGCCTCCACCTCGGTGCAGCCTGCGCTGCTGCGCAGCATGAGCTTTCCGCCGAGCGCCTCAGCCTGTTCGCGCATGCTGCGTATTCCAAAGCCCTCGCACAGCTCCTGGCGATCGAAGCCGCAACCATCGTCGCGTATCAAGAGCCGCCAGCCGCCGATGCGGCCATGTGTGAGAACAATCTCGATCAGCCGTGGCGCTCCGTGCTTGACGGCGTTTGTGACGGCCTCGCGTGTGAGGTGCAGCAGCACGGCGCGCGCGGCTTCGCTTGGCGCACGCCCATCGATCCCGGCGAAGCGCACCTTCAACCGAGTCGTGCGGGCGGCCGCCAGCGCGCACTGTCGGACCGCCGCACCGATCGGCAGGCGCTCCTCGTCGCCTACGATGAGCTCGCGGACGAGTCGGCGCGCGCCATGCAGCGCCCTTTCGCCCGCCAGCACCACGCCCTCCGGTCCACTCGGCGCGTCGGGTGTGAGGGACATCTGCTGTCCGCGAGATCCCGTCTGGTCGCTGTCCTGCGCGATCATGCGGGCGCTTGCGAGCGCGAAGGAGAGATCCTGCATGACGAGGTCGTGGATATCCGCCGCCAGCCGTTGGCGCTCGCGCTCAATGCGCCGGAGCCAGCCGATCCGCTCGTCCGCCGACCACTCCAGGCACAGATAGCCGAGCAGCGCGATGCTCCAGCCGAGATGTAGAATGTCCGCGCTCTCCACGCGATCTGCGTAGATCAGGGGCGAGGCGCAGGCGGCAATTGCGGCGGCGGCGGCAAGGCCGCACGCCGCCCGCAGCGCGTATCCGGTTGCGTCGCCAGCAGCGAGCGCGGACGGCCGCGCGCCGATGGCTGCAACAAGCATGACCAGCGCGAGCGCTGCATGCACCGCTACCGCCGCGGTGCCGTTGCCGGTGGGGGCCACCGCCCCCAGGAGCGGCACCGTCTCTGCCGTCGCATAGAGCGCCACCATGCCAAGGAGCCCGAGGAGGATGCCGCAGAGGATCAGGCGCCAGATGCGGCGCGCGCTCACCGCAACGAGCGGGCGATCGTGGGCGAGAACCGCCGCGGCCACCAGGCTCCAGCCTACGAGCCGCCCACCAAGCGCTATCCACTCCGGCGAGTGACCGAGCGGGGCGAGCGAGCGGTCAACCATGATCGTCGTGAGCAGGCTGGCGCCAAAGTCCGTGGTCAGGCCCGCCGCAAGCAGTAGATCACGGGTGCGTCGATAGCGCCGGAAGCGGTCTGCGAAAAGCAGGGCGGCGACGATCTCGATGACGGCAGCGGCGGTGACGACGATCACGGCCGCCGAGGCTGAGCGCAGCTCGAGGCGCGTCGCAGACCAGAAGCCGGCGCCCGCGAAGGCAGCGAGCGCGACTGCCGCCAGCGCGACGCGCTTCGTCGGTCGATCGCCTGTGAGCACGGGCAGCCACGGACGCCGTGGCGCGCCGGCTCGCGCGCCGCCGGCCCCGCTCACGCCGCGCAGCAGTGTGGTTGTGACCTCCGCGTCAGGAAGGGCAGCCCGGGCTGCCCTCCAAGCCGTATACATGCTCGCGCGCGCCGGCCGTCCCCGAGAGCTGCTGTTGCCCGAGGACATCGCACCGCATCCCGCTAGCGCGTTGCTTTCTGCGCGCTCTTAGGCGCTTTGACGAGGCCGCCGAAGACGGAGATGGGCTTCATGCTCCTGTAGATCTCCCCTTGATCTCGTCTACTATAACTGAATCTGGGCCGAAAGTGCGGAGAAATTGTGACCGCGCTCAGCTCTCTTCCTGCGTCGGCCGCCCGCTTCGGTAAGCTGTCCATCGCTCGGCAAAGCTCGCAATCGGATGCAATCGCGCCCGCGCAGAGCGCATGCGCGGGGTGCTCCTGCGCTAATCTGAGCATGCGGCCTCGCAAAGCCCTGGGCATGCGAGTGGAGAGGTGGCCGCAACCGATCCCGACTTGATAGGAGCCCGGTTTGCTCGGATTGCCGGGCACGATGATGGCAGCAGGAAGTTGGACGTGGAGCAATGAGGTGCGCTACCTGCAGGGGCGCCCTTTCCGGCTTGGCGCAGTTGCCGTCGCATTGCTGCTCGCCTGCGTCTGCGCGCCCGCGCGCGCGCTTGCGCACGGGTCAGCCGGCACCGAAGCCGAAGCCCCCACGCTCAGCGGCTACGGCGGCCCTGGTGCGGGCGCGGAGGTGATCGTCGGCTCGCACCTCTACGGCGAAGAACAGGGCAAGGGGCGCGCAGGGCAGGGATCTGCGCATGCGCCGCAGGGTGTCGGCGCGGGCACCGCTGACGGTGGCTCGGGCACAAACGCGCAGGGTCCACGCGGCGGCTCGGGCCGCAGTGCTGAAGCCCAGAGCGGCTACGTTCACAGCGCAGGCGCGCACGGAGGCGGATCTGGGGGCGCAGGCTCCGCCTCCGGTATCGGTGCCACGCAGGCGGGCAGCGGTGGAGCGAGAGCCGCGGCCCACGGATATGCTGCGCGGGGCCGGCTTGAAGCCGGGAGACGGATGGCAGCGGTTGCTGCGCTCGGGCTCTCGGGCGGCGACCTGCTCGCGGCGGCGTTGATCCTGGTTGCGCTTGCCGCGCTGAGCGTTCTGACGCGATGGCTGGCGGCAGGCCGGGACTGATCCGCCAATGCGCCTAACGGGACAGATGTGCGGTTACGCGACGGCGATCAGCAGACGATGCGATGAGAGAGCAGATGAGCAGCTTTCCTGAGATATCCAAGCAGACGACCACGACACCGATTCCGCTGCAGCGCGAGCTGCGGGCGTCAGAGGTGGCGCTGGACCACCGCGCGCAGCTGGTGAGGCGTCGCGCAGGGCTGCTGCAGTGGCTGCTTGAAGAACAAGGCTGGCGTCTGCTGCGGCCGCTCGTCGACGTCTGCGCAGCGGTCGCTGCTGGCGTGATCGCGCTGGGTGGCCCGGATGCCACCGCCCATCTGGCCGACTACGACAAGCCGCTGCTTGCGCTGCCGGCGCTGGTGATGGTCCTTCTCTACACGCGTGGTCTCTACCGCTCGCACCTGCGCACGCTGTTCCTGGACACGGTCGTCCCGGTTGCTGCCGCGGTCTCGATTGCCGCCATGCTCGTGCTTGCGCTGGGGCTGTTCGCCGATGACCACTCGCCGGGCCAGGGCACCTGGCTGCGTGACTGGCTGATAACGCTTGCCCTTGTGGCGGGTGGACGCGCGCTGCTCTCGCTCGGCCAGCGCTGGGCGCGCGCGCGCAGGATGGTGGGCCGTCCGGTGCTGATTCTCGGCGCGGGAATCGTCGGCACCCAGATCGCCAAGCGCCTTGAAGCGCACCCGGAGTATGGGCTGTGGCCGGCGGGCTTCCTCGATGACGAGCCCCGCTCGCTTGAAGAAATCGGCGAATGCGCGGTGCCCGTGATCGGCAGCGTCGCAGAGGTCGACGAGATCGTCGCGCGCACCGGCGTCGAGCACCTGATCGTCGCCTTCTCCTCGACCACCGACTCGCGCGTCTCGCCGCTCGTCCAGCGCTGTCAGGAACTTGGCATCGAGGTCTCGGTGGTGCCGCGGATGTTCGACACGATCAACAACCGCATCGACTACGACGCCGTCGGCGGGCTGCCGCTGCTGAGCCTGCGCATGGTGAGCCCGACGGGCTTCCAGTTCGCGCTCAAGCACGCCTTCGACCGCATCGTAGCTGCGATCCTGCTGATCCTGCTTGCGCCGGTGATGGCCTCAGTGGCGCTCGCCGTGCGGCTGACCTCGCGTGGGCCGATCCTCTTCCGCCAGCGGCGGGTCGGCCGCGACGGCAAGCTCTTTGACCTCTACAAGTTCCGCTCGATGCGGGTGAGCGAGCCCGTCGCAGAGGGCGCCGGCAAGGCTGCCGAGGGCACTCGCAAGGGCTCTTTGAGCTGGCGTGGCCGCGACATGGCTCCGGGCGGCATCGAGGGCGTCGATCGGCGCACGCCGATCGGGCGCTTCATCCGCTCGACCGCGCTGGACGAGCTTCCCCAGCTCTTCAACGTCCTGCGTGGCGAGATGTCGCTGGTCGGGCCACGCCCGGAGCGCCCGGAGTTCGTCGAGCTCTTCCGCGAGGAAATCGCCCGCTACGGCGATCGCCACCGCGTCAAGTCCGGGATCACCGGCTGGGCGCAGGTCCACGGCCTGCGCGGCAAGACCTCGCTGGCTGAACGTGTCGAGTGGGACAACTACTACATTGCCCACTGGTCGATCGGGCTTGACCTGAAGATCCTCGTGATGACCATCTTCGCGCTCTTCCACGGCGCCGAGTAGGGCGCAAGCGCCACGCGGGCGTCGCCGCGGCGTGGCGATCAGGCGCGCGCGTGCGCTCCGGACCGCGGCGGGTAGCCGTACTGGTGGACGCGCACCAGCAGCCCGCGCGCCCCGATCGCAGCCGGCAGCGCCACCCGATAGCGATTGAAGCGATCGAGCGTGAAGAGCGTGCTGTAGCGAAGATGACCGTCGCGCAGCGCTTCAAGCTGCATGTAGTCGCCGACAGGCGCCGAGCCTGTGGCGATCAGCCCAGCGGCGGAGCGCAGCAGCTGCAGGCGCACCGGCGCGGGTTTGGCGAGGGGGTTTGCAAAAGCGCGCGCAACCGCGGCAAAGGAGGGCTTGCGCGCGCCGCTTTCGGTCAGCACGCCGAACGATTCTTCGGGCGAGTCCTGGAGCTTGTAGAAGACGGCGGCGGCGACATATGGCAGGCGTGCCAGCTCATGTGTCATCGATGCAAGGTTCTCGGCCTGCACGCGAGCGCTCACGCACGCCTGTTCCTGCTGGATCTGCTCGCTGGGCGCGCAGGCCGGCCAGCCGAACTCGGTGAGCCAGATCGGCTTGCTGTCGTGGTGCTGGAGCTGGACTTCGTGGATCACGTGCAGCGCGGCGAGCGTGAGCGTGTAGAAGTGCACAGAGAGGCCGTCGTAGTAGCCCTGGATGCCGTGTTCGTAGAGCAGACGCAGGAAGTAGCCCGTGGGCCCGATGAAGGACCCCGCCAGTACCGGGATCTGCGGTGCGACCGCCTTGATCGCGGGGTATGCGGCCTTCAAGATCTCGGCGTAGTGGGCGGCCTTTTCCGGTCCTGCAAGGTAGTCTTCATTTGCCTGATCGGGCTCGTTCCAGACTTCGATCGCAGCAAGCTCGGAGGCAAAGCGCTGGGCGATAAATGCCACGAACGTGCCGTAGGCGGCGTCGTTGGCCGGCGGCCAGGCGTTTGCTTTGCTGCTCTGCCCGGGAAGGCACGCCGCCTCGATCTGCACGGGCGCGGTGGAGTCCCAGCAGGGCGTCCCCTGCGAGAGCACTATCACCTTGATGCGCCTCCTGGCTGCGGCGCGCATGAAGGCGGCAAGCTGCGACAGCCTTTCGGAGCTCACCTCGCCTGGCTGTGCTTCGTATTCGGACCAGCGCACTTCGATGCGCACGATGTGCGCGTTCAGTGCGCGGGCGGCGGCGAGCTCCCGAGCATCCTGCTGTTCTGTCGGCGTCACACCCACGCTCACGCCGGCCTGCAGCGAGGATCCATGCGGACCCTGGCTCAGACCGCTGTGAGGCTTCCTCGTCCCGCGTGTAGCTCTCCGCACGAGCGCCGAGGGGGGCGAATGGCGCAATGATGCGCGAGCACGCGCTGTCGCGTCGGGGGCGGGCAATCCAAGGACGATGACCGCGGCAGCGACATTGCCGGCGATCATCATCGAACGCAGCGCTCTCCAGCGATCGGGCACTGCGCTCAACGATAACTGCGGATTCGGCTCGGCCACGCCGGAAGGCGCGCTTCAGCCACGCCAGCAAGTACGCTTGAGCCGATGTCGCCAACCTGGCTCTGGCTGCAGATAGCAACGGTGATCGTGGTTCTGATCGGAATGGTCATCGCCATCACGCGGCTGGCTTGAGGCTCGCGCTCAGGCGGTCGAGCGCCGACGCAGGCGGTATCATCGAGCCAGCATCTTGATGGGTGCAGTCGAACCCGACTGCGATGATCTGCGTCTTCGCGCGCCGAGGCAAGTCGGCGCGCGGGTGGGTCTCAGCATTCTCAATAAGGGGGATTCAATGTTCAAGAAGATCGTCGTGGGTACGGACGGCTCCGATACCGCAACGGAGGCGGTCCGGCAGGCAGCTGCGCTGGCGTCGGCGGTCGGTGCAGAGCTGGCGATAGTGAGCGCCTACGAGCCGGTCTCCCGCCAGCGCTTGCGTCAGGAGCGCCTTGAGGCGCCTGAAGAGATCCAATGGGCGATCAATCCCCGGGAGGATGTCGAGGCCACGCTCACTGAGGCAGCCGAGCTCGCCCGGCAGGCAGGCGTTGAATGCGACACTTTCCCACGACAGGGCGACGCCGCCGACGCGCTGCTCGATGTGGCCGAGGAGCTGGCAGCAGATCTGGTTGTGGTTGGCAACAAGGGAATGACCGGCGCCAAGCGCTTTCTGCTCGGGTCAGTTCCCAACCGCGTATCGCATCACGCGCCCTGCTCGGTCTTGATCATTCGCACAACCTGATCGCCGGCACCGTGCGGTGGGGGCCGGTGCCGTGCTCGCTCCAGCGTCACTGCGCCGCGCTCACTTGCGCCCCTGCGTCAGCCAGCGCCTTTTGCGAGCTCTCGAGGGCAGCGACACCGGCGGCCGCGGCGGGATCCTCTCCGCTCCCGACAGTATCGCCTGCGGGACCGCCTGCGTGAGCCACTCGGCAAGTGGCGCCAGGCCGGCAGACTCGAGCTCCGCAGCGATGCCGGGCGGGCGGGAGCGGAGATCGTGCGCGTCAGATGCGACGTTATGCGCGAGGCCCGCCTCCACCAGCGACTCGGCGTAGTGAAGCACTGTGGCGCCGAAGCGCCCGACGAGGGCGCCGGCGGTTATCGACGCCAGCGCGCCGGCATCGATCAGCCGGCGAAGCAGGTCGGGCTCGCGGTGAAACGCCGGGCAGCGCTCTGGGTGCGCCAGCAGCACTCGATATCCGCGTCTGTGCAGGTCGGCGACGATGCCGTCTAATCCCGGCGCAGCGTTTGTAAAGGGCGGCTCGAGCAGCAGCCATGGGCCATCGCCCAGGCTCAGTGCCGAGAGCTCGCGCTCGTCGAGATCGGAAATGCGCGTAGCCGCAATCTCTGCTCCCTGGCTGATTCGCGGTCGCTCATCAGCGCTTCCCTCCGCGCGCGCAAGCGCTGCATTGAGCTGCGCCAGCGCCGCGGCGATCGCGGCCGAGTCGTTGTCGTAGCGCCAGCTCACGTGCGGCGTGGCCACGATCTCGGCCACCCCGCACCTGGCTGCGGCGTGGGCAAGCGCAACGGCCTCCTCGAGGCTTCGTGGACCGTCATCGATGCCGGGGAGCACGTGGCAGTGCAGATCGATCATGCGATCAAGTTATTGCCATTTCCGGCTGGCGGCTGCGTGGCGTATATGATCGGCGCGGTCATGCGTGGTCGCGCACTGCCGGTGCTCGGCCCCGTTCAGGCGCAGGAGCGCTGCCGTGGGCTGCCGGTCTCCTTCGGCGGCAGCGGGCCGGCCACCTTGAGCTCCGAGATGCGCATTGCTTCGATACAGACTTCCGCTGAGCGTGGCGGTGCCGAGTATGCCAACGTCGATCTGCTGCGCGCCCTGCAGGCGCGCGGCCTCGATGTCGTCCTTGTGACCAACATCCCGGATATCGCCACAGGCACGCAGATCCCGGTGGAGCGGCTGGAGTTGGGGCCGAAGCTCTCGCGTCGCTCCGCGCTGCGGATTCTCATCAGGTGGCCGGCGCTGCTATTGCGGCTGGCAGGCGCGTTGCGAAAGCTCGCTCCGATCGATGGCGTGATGCTCCACTTCAAGAAGGAGCAGCTTCTGTGCTCGCTGCTTCCCAGGAGCCTTGTGGGCCGCATCGTGTGGATGGAGTGGGGCCCTGTGCCGCCGCCGATGCGGCAAGGGCCGGCACGCGCTCTGTACGCGTTAGCTGCGCGGCGCGCCGAGGCGATCGTCGCCGTATCGCCGGGCACGGCCGCCACCGTGCGGGCGGCCGGCGTTCCTGCTGAGAAGGTACACGTCGTGCCAAACCTCGTCGAGGTTTCTGACATCACTCCGGACCCCGATGCGCGGCGGCGGTTGCGCGATAGCTGGGGAGTCGGCGCGGAGACGCTGGTGGTCGGCTGCGTTTCGCGCTTTCAGCGGCGCAAGCGCAACGACGTCGTGATCGACGCAATGCGCCACCTCTCAGAGGGCGTGCTGCTGGTGATGGCCGGCGAGGGCGAGGAGGAGGAGGCGCTCCGAGAGCGCGCGGCCCCATACGGCGGGCGCGTGCGCTTTGTCCCCAACGTTCGCGGCCACGCGGCCGAGTTCCTTTCCGCGTGCGACACACTTGCGTTCGCTCCGAGCCCGACCGAGGGCGAGCCGAGGATCATCGTGCTGGCGCAGCTGGTCGGCCTGCCCGTGATCGCAACGGCCGCGGAGGGAGCGGAGGGCCTGGTCGAGCCCGGAAATGGCACGATCATCTCTCCTGAGCACGATCCGTCCGCGTTGGCCGCTGCGATCGAGAGCTACCGCTCCGACCCGGCGCGCCGCAAGGCTGAGGGCGCGCGGGCGCGCGCCGGTCGACTCCAGAGCCACGATCCAGATCGCACTATTGCGGCGATCGAGCGCCTGCTCGGCGTCTCGGTATGAGCCCCACGAGCGGACTGCAGCGCCTGCGCCCGCGGCTATGCGATGCTTCGCCCGTGCGGCTAACTGGCGCAGCCTCCCTGCTGGCGGTCGGCGTGGCAATCCTCTGCGGCTGCGGCGCAGCTCGCGCTGGCGCGACGCTGCAGGCTGGAGCGAGCGCAGCCGGCGCGCACCGGGCAGAGCGCTCGCACGTGATCCTGATCATGCTTGAGAACCGCGAGCTTGACGAAGTCATCGGCTCCTCCAGCGCTCCCTACATCAATCGGCTCGCGAGGCGATACCTTCTCGCCACCGACTATCACGCCACCACACATCCCTCGCTTCCAAACTACATTTCGCTAATCGCGGGGTCCACGCTCGGGATCAGCTCAGACTGCACAGAATGCGAAGCTCACGGCGAAACGCTGGTGCAGCAGCTTGAACGCGCACACGAGAGTTGGGGGGCGTTCATGGAAGGCATGCCGTCCCCCTGCTATACGGGCGAAGCCTCCGGTCAGTACGTAAAGCGACATGATCCCTTCATTTACTTTCCGGAAATCATCAACGACCCGGCGCGTTGCCGCAACATTGTTCCCATCACGCAGTTTGTACGCGACGTGCGCTCTGGCAGCCTGCCCTCTTTCTCGTGGATTACACCGAATCTCTGCAACGACGGTCACGACTGCGGCACCTCGGAAGTGGACCACTATCTCTCCGGCGTAGTGCCATATATCCTGAGCGTGCTGGGCCCACACGGGCTGTTGATCATCACCTGGGACGAGGGTGCGACCGACAGCTCCTGCTGCTCAGCGGCAGCGGGAGGCATCGTGCCGCTAATCGTGGCCGGACCGGACGTCAGGGCGCATCATCGCTTCACGGGCGCAGCCGATCACTACTCGCTCCTTGCGCTGGTCGAGAGGGTCTTCGGCTTGTCGCGTCTGCGCCGCGCTGCCTGCTCGTGCACGCCCTCACTGAACGGCGTCTTCAAGCACAACAGGCCACCGCTGCTGAACAGACGCTAGTCGACGTGATCGGCGCGCTAGGGAGCGGGCTGCCGAGCAGACAGGCGAGCCTCGGCGGCGTCTTCGATGACCTTTGCCATCTGAGTGCGAAAGCGCTTGCGTCCGAATGCCTTTGCGCGCTCGCGGATGGCTTGCTCGTTGAATGTTGAAGCCTCAAAGCGGTCAAGCGCCTCCTGCAGGCAATCTTGATCCTGGCGCGGGAAGAGTATGCCTGTCACCTCGTCGAGGACTGACTCTGAGGCGCCTCCGCAGTTGAATGCCACAACTGGCATGCCGGCCGCCTGAGCCTCGACGGGAACTATGCCGAAGTCCTCCTCCCCCGGAAAGATGAGGGCGCGCGCGCGCGCAAAAAGCTCGTCGCGCTGACGCTCGTCGACGTGCCCGATCACCTCGATATTGCGATGCCCGCGGCAGATGCGACGGATGGACTTCAGCGCCCTGCCATCGCCCGCTATCTTCAGCCTCCTGCCCGAGCGCAGGCAGGCCTGGACTGCGAGGTCGACCCGCTTGTACGGAACCACACGGCCAAATACCAGATAGAAGTCCTCTGGCTTGCGCTCAAGCTCCAGAAAGTGGTCGACGTCGACCGGGGGATTCACCACAAGCGCATGCCTTCCGTAGAAGCGCTCGATGCGCGCTGCTACATGCTCGGAGTTGGCCACCAGCAGGTCGGGGTTCTTGGCGCCGTCGAGGTCCCACCGCCGCAGCGTCGCAAGGATTGGTCCGATCAAGGTGCGCCCTATCCGTCCGATCCGCTCCCCCTCGAGAAAGCCGGGCTCCCAGGCGTAGCGCATGGGCGTGTGGCAATAGCAGACGTGCAGCGTACCTGCGGCCGTCCGGGCGTTCTTGGCGAAGGCGTGATTGCTTGAGATGACAAGGTCGAAGCCGCTCAGGTCGAAGGAGCGAATGGCGCCGTGCATGAGCGGTAGCAGGAGGCGGTAGCTGCTCCTCGCTCGCGGAGCGCGATCAAGCCAAGAGGCGTGGACGGTTTGAGCGCCCAACGCTCCCTGCCACCGATCGACGTCATAAACCGTCGTGAAGATCTCAGCTTCCGGGAACAGCGCGAGCAGCTCGAGCACCACCTGCTCAGATCCCCCAGGGATGGTCAGCCACTCGTGCACGATCGCCACGCGCCGAAAGCGCCTGCGCAGCGCCTCGATTGCCTCATCGCTCATCTGGGATCGCCGCCGTCTCTCTCACCGGCAAGCGACCCGCCTCCGGGGGCCCATCCGACTCGCTCCGCGGCGTCGAGCAGCTGGCTCCACGGGACCGCGAAAGGCGCAATCAGATCGACCAGTCGTCGAAGCGAGCTCCAGTCATCGCCCTGCTCCCACTCCCAATGGAGCACGAGCGGCACCCAGATGCCGGGCTCGCGCGCGATCAGCGTGCTCACAGCACTCAGCATCTGCTCCGCCGCGCCGTAGAACGGCGCATAGCTGGGCAGATAGATGCAGCACGAGCGCCACTGCGGGGTGGGCTGAAAGCCCAGCTGGCGGATGGACTCCGGGCCACCGCAGACGACCGCGAACCGCCTGCCGAGCAGCTCCAGCTGTGCTGCGTCGAAGCGGTTGAAGGGCGCAACAAAGACGCGGGGCGAGATTGAGTGCTGCTCAAGCTCTGCCATCGCCTCATCGAGCAGCTGTTCCGTCGCCGCCCTGTCAAGCCCGCTGAGCTCGCTGTGGTGATGCGGTGAGGCATTGCGCGTGCGGTGATCGCGACCGTGGAGCGCCAGCTCTACGCCCTCGCTCTTGAGCTGGCCGAGCAGCTCGACCTCGGCATGCTCCAGCGGACGAGAGCCAAGCGGCCGAGAGCAGAGGGGCTCGTGAGCTACTCGCGGCAGCACGGCCAGCGCGTAAGGCACGCCCGCCGACCTCATGACCGCGTGAAACTCCGCAAAGCGCTCGGACCCAAATCGCCGATCGTGCCCGGCAGAGAGATAGTGCGGGAACTCGTCGACACGGACCAGCAGGCGGGCCGGTCCAAGCGCGGCATCTCCCAGCAGCGAGCGACGGGCCTGCAAGAGCGGCTCGAGGAGATCACAGAGGTAGTCGAGCGCGAAGGGGCGCAACACGGCGCCCAGCAGACCGTTGGCACTGCTGCGCGACCCGACTTCGGCAAATCGATAGCGCAGATGATCGCTCCAGGCGCGCAGCTCCGGGAAGTTTCGACGCCGATGCAGCATCCCGGCAAATGCCTCGACAAGCTCGCGCTCCTTGCCGGCGGCCCCGCTCAACTCGCGATCGAGCCAAATGCGGGCTGTGCGCAGATCGTCCTCTCGTATGCTCCCGTTTCCGCTTTGCATCGTTCGCCGGGCACGCTCTCCTCGCCATGCTGACAGGGGCCGGAGCGGCTGTCTGCGCTGGCAAGGTGGCGCCAACCAGCCTACTATCAGGCCCGCTCCCCGCAGCTGCCATCATGCCGGCAATGAAAGTTCGCAGGCAACGGCAGCGCGTGCGGATTCGCGCGAGATGAGCCTCGACAGACGCGCGCAGGCGCCAGGGGAGCTACGCGGACTCTCGATCGTCTGCGTCGGATTCGCCGACTGGGACACCGAGCTGTGGACCAATCAGCATCACCTGATGTCGCGGCTTGCGCGGCACAACGACGTTCTCTTCATCGAGTCGCTCGGGTTGCGCAGGCCGACGCTGGCGGGCAGGGACCTACGTCGAATTCTGAGGCGCCTGACCAGGGCCCTGCGCCTCCACCGGGCTGCCGACCGCCTGACCGTGCTCTCGCCGCTTGTCCTTCCCATCCATCGCGATGGGCCCGTCCGCAAGCTCAATCGCGCACTGCTGCGCCTTCAGGTCGGCCATGCGATGCGCAAGCTGAAGATGGTGCACCCGATTCTCTGGGGCTACGTACCCCAGGTCGAGGATCTCACCGAGACGGTGCGGCCGCGGCTGCTCGTCTATCACTGCGTGGATGACATAGCCGCCCAGCCAGGTGTCGACCGCGACAGCTTTCAGGCCGCGGAGCAGCGCCTGGCCGTGCGCGCGGATCTGGTGATCGCAAGCTCTAAGCCGCTCGCCGAGCGCATGAGCCGCCTCTCGCCTCGTGTTCTATATGCGCCCAATGTGGCCGACGTCGAGCACTTCAGGAGTGCGCTTGATCCGGCGCCGGTGGATCCGGCCATCGCCGCCCTGCCGGAGCCGAGGATCATCTTCATCGGCGCGATCTCCGCCAACAAGGTGGATCTTGAGTTGGTAGCCCAGCTTGCGAGACTGCGCCCGCAATGGTCGATCGCTCTGGTGGGGCCGATCGGCCCGGGCGAACCGGCAACCGATGTGAGCATGCTCGCCAGTCGGCCGAACATCCATCTGATCGGCTGGCGCCGCCACGATCAGCTTCCCGCCCTGCTGCGTGGCGCAGCTGCAGGGCTCATACCCTATGCGCAGAATCAGCTCACGGCGAGCATCTTTCCGATGAAGGTCTACGAGTATCTTGCTGCCGGTCTGCCGGTCGCCTCCACTCCGCTCGCCTCGCTGGCAGACATCCCTGACGTCCGAGTTGGCGCGGACGCGGCCGAGCTTGCCTTGATCCTCGACGAGCTTCTAAGGGCCGATTCGCCAGCAGAGAGAGCGCGTCGGTCCGCAGCGGCTGAGTCGCATTCGTGGGAGAGCCGGATCAGCGAGCTGGCGCGCGCGATAGCGCCGCTCTTGAAGGAGGGCTGATTGCGCGATCTGCTTGTCACCGCGCACACGCCGGCGTTGGGCTCCGGCCACGGCATTCGCACCTATGCGATCGCGCGCGCTTTGGCCCGCCACCGCGACGTCGATCTGCTGTACGTGCGATTCGGCGCGGCGGCACCCGACCGGGCGTTTCAAGCGATCGCTGGAGTTCAATTCCACCCGGTTGAATCAGGGCGCGGTCTCGGCCGCGCCCTGGCCTATCTGAGAGCGCGCGCGGGCGGCGTCCCACCCGATCTTGCGCGCGGCATCTCAAGTGAGCTGATACAAAAAGCGACATTGCTCTCCGAGCGACCCGACAGGGGAAGGATCGTCGCAGACGGGCCGACGATCGCGGCCGCTCTCAGCCGCCTGGCAGGTCGGCGCCCGGTGATCTACAGCGCATCCAACCTCGAGTCCGGCTTCCGTCACGACCTCAGCCGGGCAGCCGCGCTGAGGGCCGGCCGCCTGCGCTCGTTCGAGCGCCGACTGCTGGAGCGGATGACGGAGAGCTGGATGGTGAGCTCGGCGGATATGGAGGCGGCCCTGGAGCTGTGCCCCGGCGCCGCGCTGCGCTACGTGCCAAACGTCGTGGATGTTGCCGCGATTGCGCCGGTCGGCGCGTCGGAGGATCCGAACCTGCTGTTCATCGGCAGCCTGTTCTACAAGCCGAACCTGAACGGCTTGCGCTTTCTGCTCGCAGACGTGATGCCGCTGGTCTGGAGACGTCTTCCCGAGGCCACGCTGACAGTCGCTGGGACGGGCCTGAAGCGACCTATCTCCGAGGATGAGCGCGTGCGAACGCTTGGCTACGTCGAGAGCCTCGCAGAGGTCTATGCTGGCGCCAGAGCCGTGGTCGTGCCGTTGCTTCAGGGAGGCGGAACGCCGTTGAAGCTGATCGAGGCGCTTGCTTTCGAGCTCCCGGTGGTAGCGACGCCGCGCGCTGTCCGCGGCCTTGAGGTGTGTGCGGGCGTGCACTGTGAAGTGGCCGAGGGGGCGACTGACTTTGCGCAGGCGATTCTGCGCGTGATGTCCAGTGATGCGACCGACATGGCAAGGCGCGGGCGCGCGCTTGCCGCCGAGAAGTACTCGATTGAGGTTTTGGAGCGGATCCTCGCGCCATGAGCGCTGCCGCGCTGCCACGCTCAGCCGCCTCAGGCGCTCCCACCGACCTGGGCCGCTTCCAGGCCTGCTCCCGAGGCCCGTTGCGCTCGCCGCGCGGCGATGATCTTGCTGACCTGCGCTGCGCTCATCCCAACCCTTATCCCCCCCGCCCGCGGCCAGATGCTGCGCGGAGCCAGGCGCCTGGCACAAGCTACGCGCCTGCCGACCACCACCACAGCGTCAATGCTGCGGATCTGATCCTCCACGTCCAGCGCGCGCAGGAGGGAGATCGGACCCAGGCGCTTGAGCGGCACAAGCTCTACGCCGTTCGGGCGCCAGCTTGCCCTCCGTGCGGTTGACGAGCTGCCATCGGCAGCCGGCTCGTCACCTGGCTGGCCCTCGGTGATCAGCGCCGCGTCGACACCGGCGGCGGCAAGTCGCTCGAGCCAATCCAGGACAGGGGCTCTGGCGGATGCATCGCAGATGGCGATCACCTTGGGGACGCCCGCATGGTGGCGGCCGAAGTGCTGGTCGGCGGATGAGCTCGGCACCCCGCGTGCGCGCGCTTGCGGTGCCGTGAGCGCAAGGATCCACACCAGCGCGTCAGAGGCGCAGTCGAGCGCGATCTTGAGCAGGCCGCGCCAACCGTCGCGCCATCCCTGATCGATCAACGTTCGATAGGCGTACTTGGCGGCTGGCCTCACCAGGATCGCTCTCGCGGCGCTGGAAATCCTTCGCGGGGGATCGACCCTGCCGCTCTCAAGGCGCGCGTAGCGCCAGACGTCGATCAGTGACTCGCGCAGCGAGCTTGCGAGCAGATGCTCTAGATCTCCCTTCAGGATCAGCGGTCGCGCGCGGGCTTGAATGCCCTCGTGCACCGACCTGCTCTCATCGTGTCGGTAAGCGCCCCGCCGGAACAGACGCGCCCGGTAGGCGGGATACTTGGCTGCTGGACCGATCGCCCGACCAAGGAACTGGTTGCGTAGCGCGAACAGCGCCAGGTCGCATTCGGCGGGCGCGCCTTCGAGCAGCTCTTCGATGCTCGCCCGCAGGGCGTTGCTGACGCGCTCGTCTGCGTCGAGCTCCAAGATCCAGTCCGCGCGAGCGTTGTCGATGGCGAAGTTGCGTTGCGCTGCGTACCCCGGCCAGGGGTTGAGGAGCACCGTTGCGCCGGCTGCCTCGGCAATCGCTCTGGTGCGGTCCGTGGAGCCCCCATCGACGACGATGATCTCGTCGCAGAAGGCCACGCTGGAGAGAGCGTCGGCCAGCCGCTCCTCCTCATTCTGAACAATCAGACAAGCTGCGATGCTCTCTCTGCTCACCGGCTCACCACCATAGAGGCTATGGATCGGCACAGCAGCGCAGATCCTCTAGGTTTATCGACCATGTCATATCGCCCCGGCCGGCTCATGCTCCTGCGCGGCTACCTGAACATCCTGATCTGGAGATTGCCGCTGCCCGCACGGGTGCTCGCCCGGCTCAGCGCCACGGCGTACCGCAATCCCTCGTTTCCGGCCAGTCTTGTCAGGGAGGTTGCCCAGCAGCTTGAGGCCGCTGGCGTCGAGTACTGGATCAGCGGTGGCTGGGGGCTCGATGCGCTGCTCGGTGAGCAGTCGCGAACACACGATGATCTCGATCTGGTGGTTGTCGGCGCGGCGCGTGCGGAGGCCGCGCTTTCCGACTTAGGCTTCTCACTGTGGTACCGGTCACGATCAGATGCGCCGATGGGCGCGCGCATCGTGCTGAGAGACCATCCGGTGGCAGGGCACGCGATCGATCTTCATCCGATCGACTCTGCGCAAGATCAGCTCTCCTTCAGCGCCGGCATGATCGAGGGCAAGAGCGTGCCATGCCTCCACGTGGATGCTCAGATCGCCCTGCACTCGGGCTACCGCAACGCCAACTATCGCAAGCGGCGCCGCGATCGAGCCGACGCGGCGCTGCTCCAGAGAATCGCCGTCTCCGGCGAGCGGGATGGGGGTGGCGCCGGCGCCGACGAGGAGGTGCGATGAGCGTCGGGGCTGCCGCTCGCAGGCTCGCCCGTGGACTCGGGCTTCACGGCCCGACCGCGCTCGTGATACCGGTCCCGGTCGCGGATCGGCTGGTGAGGCGCGATGCGCGCGCGCGCGGCCTTGGCGCGCACATCACGGTGCTGCATCCCTTCATCGACGCTCGGAAGCTGGCGGACGCGACGGATGTCGCGCTCGCAGAGTGCTTTGCAGCCGCGGAGCCATTTGACTTTGTCCTGCAAGATGTGGAGCGGTTCCCATCGGTCGTCTACCTTGCGCCGGACCCCGCCGATCCATTTGTTGCGTTGACGCACGCGGTCGTTGAGCGCTGGCCTGAGCGACTTCCGTATGAGGGCCGCTTCGACAGCGTTGTGCCCCATCTGACTGTCGCATACGGGTCGGCGGTGCCCGCAGGTCTCTCAGCTGCCCTGCCGCTGCAAGCGGAGGCCCGCGAGGTCTGGCTTATGCGCAAAGCTCTGCGCCGCTGGTGGCGCATGCGCGTCTACCCGCTCGGCCACGGGACCGCGAGCGCTGCTGCGCCGCGTTGAGATGCCGCCTCCCACCGCCGCCGCGAAGCCGTGTCCGCCCTAAGATGCCCCGATGAGCAGGTTGCCGATGCTGATCGTGAACGCCGATGATTGGGGCGGCTCGGCTGCTCTCACGGACGCAATCGACGCGTGCTTCATCAGGGGCGCGATCACGTCTGCCACCGCGATGATGTTCATGACCGACAGCAGGCGGGCAGCGGAGCTGGCGCTTGCTCGTCAATACCCGATCGGGCTGCATCTCAACCTCACGCAGCCGCTCGCTGCTCCAGAGACGCCCCCGATGGTACGAGAGCGCCAGCTGCAGGCCTGCGCGCACTTTGCGAGCCTGCGACGCAGACGGCTGCTGATCAGCCCGAATCCGCGTGTCCACACCCTGATTGCAGACTGCATCAGGGATCAGCTGGACGAGTTTCACGAGCGCTACGGATGCCAGCCCACGCATCTTGACTCCCACCACCACGTTCACACCTCTCCCGACGTGTTTCTTTCCCGAGCAATTGCGCGCGGCAGCCTGGTCAGACAGACGATCTCGCCGAGTCCGAGGCCCGTTGCGCCCTTGGAGCGGCTTGATCTTGCCCTGCTGATCGGTCGGGCGCGGCACGAGCTGCTCTACAGGCTCTTCACCACCACCGACAGGCTTTGGCGCCCGGCCGAGGTCTACAGCGGCAGGGGTGCCGTCACAATTGAGACGGCGGCGCGCGCTGCGCGATCGGAAGCGGTCGAGATGATGGTTCATCTGCAGCACCAGCCTGAGCGTGAGCTGCTCTACTCAGACCACTGGGCGGCGTCGCTTGCTAATGCGCGCCTTGCCTCCTATGAAGATCTTGGCGCTGCCCTGACTCCACGCTACAGCTAGCATTCTCTGACGAAGGGCTCATGGCTTACATTCAACTTCCAGGCGCGATCACCGGCTTGGCGTGCCGCTCTGACTTGGCTGATCCAGCGAGCCCAGGCCCGGCTGAGCCGCAATCCTGGCGATGAGCCCAAGGTGATGACGTTCTTAAGTGAGTCTATGAATATCGGCGAGACGGTCTGAGACATCGGTGCCAATGTGGGTCAGTTCGCACGGCTCGCCAGCGAATGGATTGGCCGGAAGGGCAGGGTCGTCGCACTTCAGCCGGCGCAAGCGTGGTTTGTGGCGTTTGCGCGGGACGCCGCTAGCTGCGCGAAAGCGCGTGCGCTGAATGTGGAGCCTGGGCAGCGGAGGCGAAGCCCTCGATGCATCTTGCCGATGACCCGAAGGCGACAAGTCACACACTTGTCGACACGCGCGATGATACGCCTTGAGCCATTGTGCTCAGCGTCCATTCCGGTGACGCACTGCGCCACAGCGAGGGATTGCTGACGCCTGACCTGGTCAAGGTCGACGTTGAGCGCTTTGAGCCGGAGGCTCTGATCGGTCTCGATGAGACTGTGGCCGACCCAGCCGCGCGCAGCTTGCTCTCCGAGATCCACATTGCGCTCCTGGAGTCACGCGGGCGCAAGCACGCGCCCGGCGATCTTCGGCGGTGCCTTGCGGCACACGGCTACAAGCTCAGGCGGGTGACGCTGCCACGGCTGGGGGCGCGTCGCTTACGGCTGCGGTCCTGCCTATGGCTGCGGTAGTTAGCGTTCTCGCTCGTACTCCGAAAGTGTGCCTTCGTAATAGTTGGCAACATAGACGCTGTTGCCTTCGGGGCTGACCGCGATCCCTTCCGGCCGCTTTCCCGAGGCTATTTCCGGCGAGGCTTCGATGGGCTGCAGCGCGCCATCGCCTGCGACGCGTTCGTACTCGGAGACGCTGTTGGATTCGAAGTTTGTGACATAGAGCGAATTGCCGCCGTTGCTGATCGCAATGCATTCGGAATACTCTCCGGCCGCGATACTCAGTTCAGGGAGCGCTTCGAGCGTGCCGCCGGTGAGCGTGCGGAAGACCGACACTTGGCCGGGCGGCGTGTTAGCCGCAACGTAGACATCGCTTCCGTCGGGGCTGATCGCAAGATCGTGCGGATTGACGCCAGCTCCGACAGATGCGGGCGTCAACGCGGTCAGCAGGCCGGTAGACGTGCTTCGTTTGTACTGGGAGACTGTGCCGGCATTGTAGTTGGTCACGTAGACGGCTTCTTCGTCGGGTGCCACAACGATGCCATGGGCGTTTTCGCCGGCTTCAACTTCGCCAATTTGCTTCAGAGCACCGCCCGACCCGCGCGCATACTCGCTGATCGTCTTCGAGGTGCTGTTGGCGACGTAGACATTTGCGCCATTTGCGGTGATGGCAATGCCGATCGGCCCTTTACCTGCATCCACCGATTCGAGAAATTCAAGTGCGCCGGTCGAGTTGCGCCTGAAGACGCTGACGTTATTCGAGTAGCGGTTTGCGACGTAGGCGTTTTCTCCGTTCGTATCGATGACTATGCCCTCGGGGCTATCGCCGGAGTCTACAGTGCCCAGCGCAGTAAGTTCACCGGTTTCGCGATTGCGTGTGTACTCCGTGATCGTGCGGGTGTTGCGGTCCGTCACGTAGACGTTCAAGCCGTCAGGGCTTACAACTACGCGAGCCGGCCCTTCACCGGCCGATATGCTTCCCAGCGCTCTCAGCGTCCCAACCTGATACACCGTCATCGTGCCTGTGACTGCCTGGGCTGCGCGCCAGTATTGGTTGCCTTCCTGGCTTGCCTTGATCTTGCAGGTCCCGGTGCGAAGCAGTATCAGCGTCTGCGCGGAGACCTTGCAGATCGATTCGCTGAGGGACTTGACCTGCACCGACAGGCCAGAGCTTGCGGAAGCGGTGAATTCCACCGGACTGCTGCCAAGTGACGAGGATGCTGGCATGTCAAGCGTGATCTGCTGTTCGGCGGCTACCACGGTGAGCACAATCGGGGCGGACGTCGATTCCGGGAAGTATTCGGATCCGCGGTAGCGCGCGCTCACGCTGACTGTGCCGATCGCGCTGAAGCTCGTTTCGCATGTGGCTGTCGCGGTAGCGGCAAGCTGCTGGCGTTCGCAGCCGCTGATCGCTCTTTCACCCGCTCGGAATTCAACCGTGCCGCCGGGCGTTTCCGACGGCGCCCCTTCAACCGTTGCGGTCAGGCGCACCGGTGCCTGGTAGGGGATAGTGCTTTCTGACGCTTCGAGCCTCGTGCTTGAGGTATGAACGGTGACCGCTGCGGAAGCCGCGCTGCTGGCTGTCCAGCCTCCATAGTGGGCCGTCACGACGTACCGATACTTGCCGGCTGCGGGCTTGTCCGTGCACGTGAAGCTGCCCATCGAGTTGGGGCTGCCGCTGCTCGCGGCGATGCTGCCGCATGTCGCCGAGCCGACCGGGTCGCCGGTTTCCGCGTTGTAGCGCTCGACCGTGTATTCGGAGGCTGGCGTGCTCGATCCGATCGATGCAGCGTCCCAGTTGATCGTCGCCGTGTCGGTGACAGCGCTTGCCGCGACCCCGGATGGAGCCGACAGGGATTCTAGGGACGCGGCCGCGGCGCCTGACCCCTGGCCCGTGAAGTACGCCATCGCCGTTGTCAAGCGCGCCAGCAGCGCAAGGCAGGAGGCGACCATCAGCAGGCTGATTAGGCGAGCGCTCCTCATCGAGGCCTCTTGCTGCCGTGCGGTCGTCGGCGCGCTAAAGGGCCGGGGCTTGGCGTTTCCGCGCCGAGCTGCAGTCGAGCCCGATATGCAAGGGTGAGCGTCGCGCCCATGCAGCCATCCTGGTTGCTGCTGGTGTTGCGCATCGCGATTGTGGGCCAGTAGCGGGGCGCGACCCGGTCGGAGATGAGGTCGCTGGCGCCCGACCCGGCCGTGAACGGCGGTCCGAGGTACGGAGTCACGGCGAAGTCGGCGCTCGTGCAGGACAGGGAGGCGCTTGCCCGCGGCGCATGCACGGCAGTGATGGTGACGCTGATATCTCGCACGCGCACGCGCTGAGCAAAGCTGCTGCTCAGCTGCACGTCGATCGGGATCGGCGGATCGCCGGGGAAGAGCGCGCCCGCGACCGAGCCGCTCAGGTCCAGGCGCCCGCGTGGTGGGCGCACCCGCCAGTGCCACGACGGCGGCGCCGCGGTCGAGTTGCCGGCGGCAGGCGCGCTTCTGCGCCCGTCAGCCGCAAGCGCGAAGACAACGAACTGATGCGTGCCGGGCGCAAGGTTGCGATAGGTGACGCCGCTTCGACACGCACGGGGCCGGCCGCCGTCGATGCGGCAGCGAAACCTGAGCGCTGAGCTTGGAGTGCGCCAGGTGAAGCGCGCAGGGGCGCCGTAGGGGACCAGTGCGGCCGGTCCGCGCAGATCGGAGGGTGCGGGCACTCGCCCTGCCCGACGCGCAGCTGCAAGCGCGCCGCCGGTGTGATCCGACGAGGCCAGAGCGAGCGCACCGCAAGCACACGCGGTAGCAGCGCACGCAGCAGCGCTCAATGGCAATCGAAGCTTACGCCACATCGCACCTGCACCAGATGTCAGGGTGAGAGCAACAGCCGCAGGTTCGCGAGCGCACGCGCGCCAGCACCTGCGGCGACAAGTTGCTGTAGCCCGATCAGTTGCTTTCGAACGCGAGCGTCAGCTTCGCCCCCTGACATGCATTCTGATTTTCGGAGGCGTTGATCATCTTGAGCTTGCCCGTGGCGGTTGTCGATTCACCCGCGTTGAGTGTCTTCGCTACCGTCACCGCTCCCATTTCAAACCAGCTGCTGCTCGTGCCAAGTTCGGTCTTGCATCCGCTGGCTGAAGTCGTGATCGAGTGCAGCGTCACCTGATTTACATAGACCGTGCCTGGGGATTCGTTCTTTACGGTAAGTTCCACTACTGCTTCAGCTCCCGGATAGAGCGTGCCTTTTGTGGTGCCATTGATCGAGATCTTGCCCGAGCTGCTGCCGACGGTCGCTTCGCCGCTGCCGCTTCCGGTCAGCGTGAAGTAGGCGAAGGCGCCGGAGGCGGCCAACGCGACGGCTAGGGCTATCGGCAGGACCACAAGCGGTCTTGTACGTACTCTCCTCATATGATGCTCCTTTGTCGACCCCGCGCGCAGGGTCATCGTTTGTGATTGGCGCTTAATGATCGAAAGTCGGCGTCTTGAGCCGGCAGATTCCTGCGGTTGGTTGCCACCCACTCTCGGAGCGTCAATGGTACCAGGGGCACAATTGCATTTCTTCCACCATTTCGGGGTAATTTAGGGTGGGTCAAAGGGTGATAATTACTGGGTGATACGACTACTCCGGACGTGCTATATTCCCCAGGGATGGCGCTGGCAGGGGGCATCGAGGTTGGCTGAGCGCGCTCCGGTGAGCGTGATCAGCGGGCAGTTTCCGGACTTGGTCGCGCATGGGCTGCGCGCCGTGCTGAGGGCCGACCGAAGCGTGCGGCTGCTGGCATGGAACGTAGCGCCCGCAGAGCTTGAGGTCGCGCTCAGCGCGCATCGGCCGCAGGTTGCGATCCTCGACTTCGAGCGTCTTCCGGGCCCCCCCGAGGTAGGGCGATTGAGGGAGGCGCACCCTGATTCGCGGATCATCCTGCTCTCCACTGAGCTCCGCGCCTCCGGGTGTGTGCAGATGCTCTCCTTTGGTGCCAGCGCCTGCCTGGCAATGACGACAGAGGCCCGCGATGTCCTCAACGCCGTGCACCTGGCATCACGGGGGCTGCGGCTGCTGCCGAGCGGCGGCGGGGCGGGGCGCCTCTCCTCCGAGGCGGCGCAGCTGCTTACCGCGCGTGAGGAGCAGGTGCTTGGGCTGCTGCGCCAGGCTCTCTCAAACTCCCAGATAGCCTCGCTGCTGGGGATCTCGATCGAGACCGTCCGTACTCACGCGCGCAGCGTCTATCGAAAGCTTGGAGTCTCTTCGCGTCGGGAGCTAATCGGGCGCTTCGACGGCGGTCGCGCAGATTGGGTGTGATGTGCAGCGCCAGGCCAAAGGCACCGTGGCTGCTGGCGGCGAATCCGTTGCTATGCGGTCAGCGGCCAGAGTAGCCACTCGGCAGCGCGCAGCGCGCGACATCGTGCTGCAGGTGGCGGTGCGCTCGCTCAACCTGGCGCTTGGAGTGCTCGTCACCGCTCTGGTCGTGCGAACCCTTGGCAGCACACGCTACGGCCAATGGTCGACCATCCTCGCCACTCTTGCATTGGTCGAGTACCTGGCCACATTCGGAGCCGACAGCGTGGCTGTGCGCGAAGCCGCCGCGAGCCCCGAGCACGAGCACGAGTGGCTCTCGGCGGTCGTTGCGCTGCGGTTTGTCGCCGTGGTCCCGGTGGTAGTGATCTCGGCGCTTGCGATGCTGCTGCTGGCTCGCGATCAACAGATGCTCATCGCCGGGCTGATCCTGATCGCAGCGATGCCGTTTGGAGGCGTCGGCGCTCTTCAGCTTGTCTTTCGCCTGCGGGTCAACAATCGCGTGCCGATGCTCGTGCTGACCCTGCGCAGCGTGCTCTGGGGCGTCGCCGTGGCGATCATCTTCCTGCGCAGGGGAGGGCTGGTCCCCTTTGCGATCGCTCTCGCTATCACCAACGCGATCGGCTCTATCGTGCAATCGTTGCTCGCGCTGCGACTGCTCGAGCGCCGGCCGTGGCCATCGCGCCAGCACCTCCTCCGCCTGGTTCGAGCGGCGGCGCCTGTCGGCCTCGCCGGGATGCTGGTGATCGCCTACGCCCGCATCGACCAGTTGATGGTCTTCGGCATCTCCGGCTCACGAGCGGCCGGCCTTTACGGCAGCGTCTACAACATGCTTGACCAGGCTCACTTCATCCCGATGTCGATTCTGACCACGCTCGCGCCTGTGCTTGCCGCGTCCTGGCCGCATGATCGCGCGCGGCTGCTTCGCGCCGCGCGGCAGACTGCCGAGCTGATGGCTGACGCATCCTTCGGCGCGCTGGCATTTGCGGCCGTCGCCGCCGCCCCTGTCGTGCGGCTGATCTTCGGCAGCGCGTTCGCCCAGGCCGCTCCGGCGCTGCCGATCCTCGGCGCCGCCTTCGTCTTCATCAGCTTCGGCTACCTGAACGGCAACCTGCTCGTGGTGCTTGGTCTGCAGCGGCAGTTCCTGCGAATCAGCCTCGTCGCGCTGGTCATCAACGTGGTCGGCAACGCGGCTCTGATTCCGCTGGTCGGATTCATCGGTGCCGCATGGATGACGCTGATCACCGAGATCTACGTCTGCGGCGCAGGGATGGCGCTCATACGGCGCAAGCTGGAGCTGGAGCCTCCAAGACCTGGACGCGTCGGGCGCGCGGCGCTCGCCGGAATCGCGCTGGCCGGCGTGCTGGTCGCGGTCGCGGCGCTTGGCGGCGGTCTGGCGGGCCTGATCATCGCCGCGCTCATCTTCTACCCCGCGCTGCTGTTCGGCCTCGGCGCGATCGGCGTCGGCGACCTGCGCGCGGTGGTCAGCCGCGGGGCTGCGGCCTGAGCCGGAGATCCTCCACCAGCGCAGCCAGGCGCTTGAGCTGCAGGGAGGCGTCGAAATGCTGCTCGCAACGCCGGCGCGCCGCGGCGGCAAGCTGCGCAGAGCGCTCATGGTCTGCCAGCAGGGAGCGGACGGCCCCGCTCAGCGCTCGTCTGTCACCGTGATCGATCAGGATCCCCGCGCTGCCGTGCGCGAGCATGTCGGGCACGCCGCCGACGCGCGAGGCCACTACCGGGGTGCCGCACGCCATCGCCTCCAGCAGGGCCCAGGGGGCGGCGTCGGCGTGACTGGGCAGGCAGAACAGGTCGGCCTGTTGGAGCAGGTCGATCAGCTCTGGAGCCGATGGCGCGAGCCTGTGCACCCGAAGACCCGGCGAAGGCTCCAGCTGATACGGCGTCACGACGTCCACCTCGAGCTCCGTGCCGATGAGTCCGGCCAGCGCCGCAAGCAGATCCTCGCCTCCCTTCTCGCGAAAGCGACCACCGACGAAGAGGACTCTTGGCAGCTCACGCGGGCGCCGCGGTGCAGGACGGAAGCACTGCAGGTCAATGCCGGGATGATGCTCGACCACGCGCGCGGAGGGCGCCTGCGCTTCGACAGCGCGGCATGCCCAGGCGGTCCAGCCGAGCACAAGCGCGCAGCGGCGAAAGGCACGGCGCTCGAGGGCAACGCTGGGCGCGATCTCGACCTCCGCAAGGCGGCCGGCAGGTCGCCAGGCCGGCATCGCCCACCAGTCGCGGACGGTGACGTCCACGGAGAGCAGGACCGGTATTCGCCTCATTGTGGCACCCATCGCAAGCCCGATCGAATGGCTGTGAACCTGGATCGCATCCGGCCTGTACGCAGAGAGCTCGGCGGCGATCGCCGCGCGCGCCCGCAGCGACTGGACCAGGTGCCATCTGAGGGTCTGTGCGTCAAGGTGCGCTCGCGCCAGCGACCCGATGCGCCGGGTGGCGAGCGCGTGCGCCAAGCGTCCCATCGGCTCCAGGCCGCAGAAGCGGGCCTGGAGCTGCGGCACTGCGTCGAGCCCGCTGCGCAGCGCCACCTCGAGCTGGCCGTGGCCGAGGACGTGCGTCCCCAGGTTGCCCTCGTTGAAGAAAAGCATCTGCAGTGCTCGGCCTGACGTCGACTCCTCCTCGCCGGGTCGTCCGGGTACAGGGTTGGGCCGCGCGCTCATCGGCCGCTGCGGCGGGCCGGGAGCGGCCAGCCGGTGGCGGTGGCCTGCTCTTCCCAGGCGCCGGGTCGACGCGGGTCCTCGAGTGCGTATGGCTGCTCGAGAATCCACGCCTCGTGTCGCAGGGCAAGCTCCGTGTGCAGCAGCGCCGCATCTGCGAACTCCTCCGGGTCGATTGCCTCGTCGACGTCCATCCAGACGCGGTGACCGATGCGTCGCGGCCGCACGGCCAGGACGAGGGCGCCGCTGACCTTCGCCACTCGTGCGCTGCCGTCGGCAAGCATCACCGGCTTGCCCAGGAACCGGGTCTCATGCCGTCCGGGCATGTCAAAGTGAATGTGCACGACTCTGCCTTTTGTCAGCAGCTCGACCACGGCCTCGAAAGAGCCGCGCGCGGGGATCGCGCTGGCGCTGAACGTCGCAAGCTGCGTTCGCCAGTGCGCGAGGCGCCTGCCCCACTCGTCGCGGCTTGGCTCCTCAAAGAGCCAGGGATCGGCGACCACCGTGAGCGGGCTGCCAACCATGTATCCGAGGCCCGGCATCAGCTGATATGGGCCCAAGTGCGCGGTGCTCAGCAGCACGCCTCGTCGCGAGGCCACAGCCCGTCGCAGGCGCTCGAGGGACCGGCGATCGGCAGAGGGCAGCTGCCAGCGGCGCCGCAGCAGCGCCTCGCGCACGCCCTCCTCGATCAGGTGCAGACGGGCGAGCGGCTCGCACTCGCCGGCACGCGCCGTCTGGCCGACGATCGCCTGCATGCTTGCCCGTGCGCGCTGACGCGCCGCCGGCGAGCGGCGCCACGTGCGGGCACCCTTGATTTCCGCTCTGCGCAGCACAGCCACCGCCGGCATCCGCGCATCGAACGTCCTGGATACCCGCACCCGCAGTGGCGCAGAAGGCAGCGGCACAGCGCTAAGCGGCACAGGCGAGGGTGGCTGCACCTGGCGCTTGGGCAGCTGCGGGCGATCTGGCATCCGCAGAATCTTTGCACGAGAGCTCGATCACGCCCGGCGTGCGGAGCGGTTGCGCGACATCTCGTCGTGCGATTTTGTCGCGCACGGCGCCGTTGTCCGGCCTCGTCGGTGAATCAGCCCAAGCACTGCATCAGCGCCCGGGCAGGCTAGCGTGTCGCTCGATGCGCATTCTTGTGATCTCCAATCTGTACCCGCCGATCTCGCGCGGTGGCTACGAGGTCGAGTGCTCCGCTGTCGTCGAGCGGCTTCGTCAGAGCCACGAGGTTCGGGTGCTCTGCTCCTCCTTCCAACGGGAGGAGGTGCCTGCGCTGCTCCGGGACGAGTCCCAGCGACGCGCCGAGAAGGACGTGGTGCGAGCGCTCGCCCTGCTCAGCCCCGACGCGCGCGGAGCTCTGCGCGCCCCCCTTGCGAGCATCGATGCGGTCCGCTTGGCCAGGCGGCTGATGGGTGAGCGACCTGACCTCGTCTATGTCTGGAACGGCAGCGACATACCTCAGGCGGCGATCCGCACGATCGCCGACACGGGCGCTCCTATTGCCTTCCGGGTTTGCGAGCACTGGTTCTCGCGCCTGTTTGCGCAGGATCAGTTCATGCGCGAGCTGATGCCCGCCGACCGCGGTGCGGCGCGCAGAGTCTGGTCGCTGCTCTGCCGTGCCGTGAACCGCCTGCCGTTCATGCAGCTCAAGCCGGCCGTGCCGATCAGGGCGGCGATCTCTTGGAACTCGGAGGCGATTCGCGCGATGTCGGGCTCACCGCCGGTGATCGAGGCGGTGATGGAGCGGGTGGGGCACTCGGTGCCTCTGCACGGTGACCTCTACGCTGCGGTGCAGCGCTCGCCGGCGCCCGATCCCGAGATCCTCTTTCTGGGAAGGGTGACCGCCTACAAAGGCGTCTCGGTGGCGATTGAGGCGCTTGCGATTCTGCGCAGCCGGCTCGGCCTCGAGGGACGTCTGCGCGTTGTCGGCCCACTGGACTCCCACTACGCTCTGCAAATGCGCAGGCTCGCCGAGCAGCGGGGACTCTCAGCGGCCGTGAGCTTCGAGGGCCCGGCGGGCCCTGCCGAGATCGCCAGCGCATTTGCGCGCGCGGCCGCCCTGATCGTGCCCTCGCTCTGGCGGGAGCCATTTCCGCTCGTTACCATCGAGGGCGCTCTGGCAGGGGTGCCCGTCGTCGCCTCCGACGTCGGCGGGATCGCCGAGGGCCTGCAGGATCAGGAGCATGCCCTGCTGTTTCCGCCTGGAGATGCCGAGCGTGCAGCAGCAGCGCTCGCGCGCCTGATCCGGATGCCAGAGGAGACCGAGGCTCGCGTGCGGCGCGCGCGCGCACGTGCGGAGGATTTTCGCCTCGGCCCCTACCTCGACGCTCAGGAACAGTTCGTGATTGACGCCCAAGCTGCGTTGCGGCGCGCTGCAACGAGCGCTCGTGCTTAAGGCGCCGCATGCACGCAGCGGGCAGCCGTGGAAGGGCCGAGGTCAAGCTTCGATGTACCGGCGCCGATAGAGGTACCATCGTGTCAGACTCAAGCGGTGTCCGCCCCATGCCTGCGGGAGCTCCAGGCCTTCCAGAACGCAAGATGACCACGAGTCAAGCACCACCGAGAGCGCGCTCTGTCGAGACGGCTGCCGGCACGTTCGATGTGTTGCGAAGGCGCTGGTGGGCGGTCGTGGCGATGGTCACCCTCGGACTCCTCGTCGCCGTCGTCGAGCACGAGCGGTCGCCCGCGTCATATTCGGCGACCGCAAGCGTCGCCTTCCAAAGCGGGACGCTCGCCGAGGCCGCGCTTCAGGTGGCCTCGGGAGGCGGCGCAGAACCTCAGCGCGAAGCCAACACCGAAGTGCTCACTGCCCACTCGACCGCGGTCGCCTCCGCTGTGCTCAAGCAGCTGAGCATCAAAGCTTCGCCCAAGGAACTGCTCGGCGATGTCGGCGTTGAAACCGCGCCCAGTGCAGATGTCCTCAACATCACCGCATCGACTCGTGATCCCGAGCTCTCGGCGGCGCTTGCGAATGCGTTTGCGGAACAGTACATCGCGTTCCGAGCCCGCACGCAACTGAACGGAATCGAAGTCGCGGAGAGCAAGCTGAGCAGGCAGCTCGCTGCGTTGCCGCCCGGCTCGGCAGAAAGCGCCACGCTCAGCCAGTCGATTCAGAAGCTGAATGCTTTGCGTGCCGTTGCTGGCGGCGGCGCCACCGTGATCAGCAGAGCGACTCCGCCAAGCTCCCCCTCTGGGATCAGTCTCACCGGAACGGCGGCGATCGGCGTCCTGATCGGCCTTGCCCTTGCGCTGGCGCTCATCTTTCTGGTCGAGTCCCTCGACCAGCGAGTGAAGACGACCGAGGAATATGAGCACGAGTACCGGCTGCCGGTCCTGACCACGATCCCCCAGTCGGCGTTCGTCGACGCGCCGGCAAGCAAGCGCGTCGACGAGCTCGAGCCCTACCGCATTCTTCGCACGGCCTTCGACTTCGCCGGCGTCACACGGCCGGTGGACACAATTATGGTGACCAGCGCCGTCGCTGCAGAGGGCAAGAGCACCGTCGCGGTGGATTTTGCGCACGCGATTGCCCTGACCGGGCGCAAGGTTGCTCTCGTGGAGCTCGATCTACGCCATCCCTCCTTTCACCGACACTTCTCAGGCGTATCGAAGAGCGGGCTCACAATGTCGCTCACCGGCAGCGCTGAGCTCCACGAGGTGATCACCCATCCGATCGCGAGCCTGCCAAATCTCTCGGTCTTGCCGGCCGGACCACTGCCGCCGAATCCGGCTGAGCTCCTTGCCTCGGCGAAGATCTCCGAGCTGCTCACGTCGCTGGCGAACGATGCAGATGTCGTGGTCGTCGATGCGCCGCCGCTTATCCCGGTGTCCGATGCGCAGGTGTTGATCGACAATCCGGTGATCCAGGCCGTGCTGATCGTCGCGCGCATTGGCAAGACGACTCGCGATGACGTACGCCGGGCGCGCGCGATCCTGGATCTCCATCAGGTTGAGCCAGTCGGCATCGCAGTGACAGGATTGCGCGCCTCGCGCCACTACGGCTACGGCTCGCATTACTCAGTTTCAGCAACTGCTCCTCCATCGAGCGGGAGTCCGTCGGCGCCCAGAGGCGCTGATGGCAGAAGAGCGCGTCGTCAAGCGGCGCGCAAGCGAGTGACCGCTGTCGAGCGGCCCTAGCCCCAAGGCGACGGCCGGAGGCAGGAGGCTGAGGCTCATGGCGGTGAGCAGCTGGGTTGCGCGTGCGGGCGAGGGCGGATCGATCATGCGGGCGCTCCGCGAGCAACTGGTCATCGCATCAGCGCTAGGGGTTGCGCTGCTGCTGATGGCAGCGCTTTTCGCAAAGCTCGGTCTGCTGGCGCTGCTCGTCCCCGTTGGCCTGGCGGCGGCCGCGTTCCTTCTGCAGCGTCCGTTGCTGACAGTCTTGCTGACCGTGACGCTGGTCGCCCTATGTGAGGGCCCGAGCTTCGGCCTGTTCACCTTTACAGCAAAGCTCTATGGACAGCTCTACCGAGATATCTCGAGGCTTGACGTGCTCGTCGGCATGGCGGTCGTGGCGGTGTTCCTCGATGTCCTCAGAAGACGAGAGCGGCTCTATGTGCCCAGGCCGCTGGCGCTGCCGCTCTCAATCCTGTTCTTGGCGATGATTGTGGCCGTAATCACCGGGCAGGCTGCCGGTGAAAAGCTGAGGTTCGTGATCTTCTCTGAGCACATCCTCGCCTACCTTCTTCTGCTTCCAATCGCAGTCGCAAACCTTGAGATCGATGAGGCGACGATCAAGAAGCTGCTGGTCGGCGTTGTCGCGTTCAGCGCACTCAAGGCGCTGCTCGGCCTAATCGAGATCGCGGGCCACTACGGGCAGGCGATTTACGGTACCGCGACCCTCACCTACTACGAACCGGCGGCCAACTGGCTGATCATGGTTACCATGTTCGGGCTGCTGGCGGCGCGCTCGAGCGGGATGCGCCTGCCTCGCTGGACGGCTCCCGTATCCGCGCTGCTGCTGGCGTCGTTCGTGCTCTCATATCGACGCTCTTTTTGGATCGCCGGAGTGCTCGGCCTGGTGCTGGTGGTGATCGTCGCCGGCTCGCAAAGGGGCCGGCGCACGCTTCTGATCAGCGGGCTTCTGCTTGCCGGTGCAGTCTGGGCGGCAGGATCGATCGCGGTCGAATCGCAGTCGCCGATCATCAGGCGCGTCGAGTCGCTCAACCCGAGTCGGCTGGAAAACAACGCACAAGACGAGTATCGGCTCGATGAAGAGGCGAACGTGATCGCGGAAATAGGCAAGAATCCAATCACCGGCATTGGGATCACAACCCCCTGGCACGCGACCGCGCAGCCGCTGGCGGTGGAACACGCCGAAGGGCGCCTTTACACGCACTTTGCGGCTCTCTGGTACTGGCTGAAGATGGGCATCCTCGGTCTCGTGGCGTACCTGGGCATTATCATTGGCAGCCTCGTGCTCGCTTGGCAGGCATGGCACCGCAGCACTGATGCGATGCTGCGCGCATTTGCGGTGGCGTCGCTGTGCGCGGTCGCAAGCCTCGCGGTGCTCGATGGAACCGCCAGCTTCACCGGCGTGGATGCGCGCCTGACCGTGCTGCTCGCCTTCCAGCTCGGGCTGCTTGGACGTATGCTGCGGATCGGCGCGACCAGACCTGTCGCCTCCGCAGCCTTGGTGCCGCGATCAGGCGGCTAGGGGTTTTCGTTCAGCAGCGCGCTGGCGGTCGCGGTGTAAGCGCCCTTGGGCGCGCCGTTGTTCTGAACGATGCCGAAGTACTGCTCGCGTTCGTTTGAGACACCAGGTTCGGATTGGTCCTGGGCCTGGTAGAGGTAGATCGCGGCCAGTCGGCTGCCGTAGCGGGCGCGCATGCCGGCGACCACGCTGGAGAGCGTCGTCGCAGCTTCGGAATATGTCATGCAGCGGTTCCAGCCATAGTTGTCCGTCAGGCATCGCCCGTTGTCTGTCGCCAGGCCCCACTCGGTGACGTAGATCGGAATGGTGCTAGAGGCGCCATTTTCGCTGGTCTGCTGCACCAGACGATTCATGCGCGTTTCCCATTCGGGCCCATAAGGGTGGATCGTCCATCCGGAGACGTAGCGGCCGAGATTTGGCACCGCCTTGAACATGTTGTCGACCCAGATCGAAGATCCGCTGTCTCCTTCGTCCGCCTGCGCCAGCAGGCCGACCCGCGGATTGGCAGCATGGATTGCTTCCGCTGCTTCCTTGAAGCGCAGCGCGTATTCCTGCGCGCGGCTGGCGACCGCTTCCGGCGAGTTGTTCGAGAACTGATATGCGTAGCTCGTCTCATTGCCGAACTCGATGTCTGTGATCGCGGCGCTTTCTGGCAGCGACTTGCCCTTCCAGAAGGTTCCCCCCGGACCATACGCCGCTGCCCAGGTGGCGAGATTCCGCGCCTGAGCAGCTGTAGGTATGCGGCCTTCAAAGCCGGCGAGCGGCAGGATCTTGATGCCGGCGCTGGCGTAGCTTTCGACCCAGGGAGCAAGCTGAGAGGCGGGAGCTTCGATTTCGGCTTCCATGCGCACAGTGCGCGCTCCAAGGTCCTTTATCAATGTTGTCTCGTGGCTTTCGAGACTCTCGGGAATCAAGCCGATTTCAAGATGGCCGCTGGCGCGCGGCGCTTCAAATGTCTGGCCGCTTTCGGTGCTCACAGGCACTTCGGTCGGGGGCGCTTCCGAGGACGAGGAGGTAGAAGCGCTGGTCGTTGTAGTGGTGGTCGAGGAGGAGGAGGAGGCTTCGGTGACCGCCTTTTCTTCTGTGGGAGTGGGTGTCGGCTTGGCTTCCTCGTTGGGTTCGCCCGGCGCCGATTCCGGGTAGCTGATCTGAACAGGCGATGACCAGGCACTGCCTTCGACTGCCGTGCGGATGCTGTAGGTGACGGTCGCGCCGGCTATCGGCGCCGGCGTGAGCGAGGTGCCACCGACCTCCAGGTAGGTTACCGCACCGCTCGGCAGCGTTGCCGCGAGCACGTAGGTCTGAACACCGGCCACCGCCGTCCAATGCAGCGTGTATCCGCTCACCGTCAGAAGCGGCGCGGCCTGCGGGTTGGGCGCGACTGCTTCGGGCTGGTAGGAGATGCTCACCTGGTTGGACCACCGTGCGTTGCGAGCGGCAGCCCGCACGCGATAGCTTGCAACATGGCCGGGCAGCGGCGGAGGCGTGAAGCTCAGCCCATCCACGAGCTCGAAGCTTGCGCTCTGAGAACCGATCATGCGCTCGACGATGTAGGAGCGCGCTCCTCCGACCGCTGACCAGTGCAGGCTGTCGCCGCTGACGTTGAGTGAGGGCGCGCGCCTCGCGCTGGAGCTATTGGCAGCACGGTCGGAGCGGCGCACCGTCCTGTTCAGTGCGTGCTGCGCACGGGCGTCGCTGCTGCCCGCACGTTGAAGCCTGCGCCGAAATGTATGGCATGGCACCTTGTGCGCGCTCTTGCAGTCGCGGTAGGCGATTGCGGCTCTGACCAGGGCGCGATCGGCCTCCCGGGCCCGATGCGCTGCCGCCCGCACGACAAGCAGGCTGGAAGGGAAGGGGCTGCTCTTGCCTGCCGCGGCGGTGACCGGGCCGCTGGCGATCAGCAGGAGGGCGGCCGCCGGGAGCGCAAGCGCCCTGGCAGTGCGCCTCCGACCGCTTGATCGGCCAAATGCCCCGGTTGAGATACGTGTCCGCGAGATCCGCATTGGTGGGTAGCCGGGCTGTCTCCTGGAGACCCCTTGCTTTGCGAGCCCGCCTTACGGCGGGGGTGCCTTTTTCCGACCGGAAGGACCGCTCCTCCTGTCCGCCAAGCAGCAATCCGTCCTGCACCACTGCGGTCGGCCGCGCGCAGCGCAAGCTTGATTGCGCAGCTCAAGCTCCGGACAAACGTCCAGAGCTTGAGCTGCGCTCGCGTGCTCGATCGGCCCGGGCCAGGATGGCCGCGTCGAGAGCTGCGGAGTCCGGGTTCAGTCCGCGCTCAGGCCCAGATGCGGCGCAGGCGAGCGCGACGCCGCGCCGCTGAGAAGTCGAAGAGGTCGTCGACGATTTCATGACGGCCCAGCTGCGAGGCCGGGGCTTCGTCCTTCTCGATGCGGCGGATCAGCTCAGGCAGCGCAGCGCAGAATGCGGGGGAGCGATAGGGAGGATGCAGCGACCACATCCCGGGCGATTCGCCCAAGAAGTCCACGCGGGACATCGACTTCTCGGCCATCGCGGCGCTGAGCACGATCTCTGCTGCGGCGTAGGGAGGGTTGCCGTGCAGGCGGGCCTTCAGCATGCTGATCGTGCGGATCGGTCCGCGCAGGCGTAGGGGTGCCAGCCGCTCGAGCAGGCGCGAGCGGTCGACCATGAACAGTCTTGTGCTGATCGTCCTGAACTGGAATGCCGGAGATCCCAGGCCGATGGGCTCGCCGTTCTGCGAATGCAGCATGCCATCCGCCGCGGGAGGCCCGGGCAGCGGCCCGCAGGCCAGGATCTCCTCGTGGGTCTCCAGCAGCTCGCGCGCTTCAGCGATCCAGGTCTGGCTGCAGCCGCCGAAGAGCAGGTCGGAGTCTAGGTGCAGGATCAGATCGTGCCTGGCTCTGTCCAGCCCGTGGAAGTACGGGAAGAAGGGGGCACCCTTGGTGTCCTTGGCGGGGATCCAATCGCAAGCGAAGAAGCGTTGTGCCACGGCACGCACCCGATCGCTGGTGTACTCGACCTCGTCGATGCGCGCATTGCTGTGTTTCTCGCAGAGCGACGTGAGCAGCTGCTGCATAGGCTGGCGGCGTTCCTCCCATCCCTCCGCAAAGCGCCCTCCGCGCGCTGTTCGGTGAAGGTCAAGCGTGAACAGGATCTCGTCGACCTGACGAGCCCACTGACGAAGCTGGTGCGGCAACGTCGCGACAGCGTGGGGGAGATCGGTGGGCGCCACATTGATCTGCAGTGTCACCGGCCTGTGCGCGACCATCGCTGCCACCGTAGCAACAGCGAGGCAGCCGCTGAGCGGCATCCTGCCAAGGAGCTGATCGTGATGGCTGGCATTCACCGCTCGCTCGCGGCGGCGCCTTCTACGAGAGCGTCCCCGGAGCCTGTGCTCGAGTAGCCTCTGCTTTGGCGCCCACAGCAGGGTGGCTTCCAGAGGAGCGCGACCATGCGCTATGAGAGCACAACGACCATGCTGCGCCAGCGAGCGCTGGCGCTTTGCGTATGCTTTTGGGCGTGCGGCATCGCTCCGGCGGCGGCGTCTGCGCGTGCGCTGCAACCCGCTCTGAGGGCGCGCGCCTGCCGCGGTGGCTGCTCGCAGCCGCGGCCTCAGTTGCAAGATCGGCCGGCGTTGCCGACGAGCGCGGTGCACGGACGTGCACACCTGCGCCTGCAGTTGCGCAAGCTCGCGCTGCGCGATGGCCAGAGCATGCTCGAAGGCCGGATGGCGCTCACCGAGCCGGCGAGCGTGCCGTTGCGTGCAGCGACGGCGCGCGTGCTCTGGACGCGTGGTGGCGCGGCGGCCGTAGAACGCCTTGGGCTCGTGCGTATTCCCCCGCCCAAGCGCGGCGGCTCAGCATCGGTCCGGCTCTTGATTCACCTTCCCGCTGCCGCGCCGCCAGGGCGACATGTTGTCTTCATCTGCGTCACCATCCTCGACGGCGCGCGGCGACGTCGTCGGATGCTCGGCTGCATCCGCGCCGGCATCGTCCGACTCCACGCGGGCGTGCGCGCAGGCGGAGCGCAGGCTGCGATCTCGGGCGCCTCGGCGCCGCCGTCCGCGCAGGAGCGCCTGCCGGCCCCCTATGCGGCCGGCGCCTTCGCGGCCCGCCCGTCGGAGCCCTTCGCTGCAGAAAGCTTCGAAGCGCCCGGCGGCGCTGCCACGGCAGCTGGTCCCCCTGAGCCCATCATCACCGCCGCTCCACACGGGATCGTGGTTGAAGGGCCAGCAACACTCGAATTCCGCTCAGAACAGGCTGGGGACATGCTCGAATGCAGTCTCGACGAAGGTGCCTTCGCGCCGTGCAGCTCTCCGTTCGTCACGCCGCCCCTCCGGGCGGGCCGCCACAGCTTCAGCGTGCGGGCGGTGAGCCCGACAGGGGCTGGAGGCCAACCGCCGGCGCGGGCTCAATGGGTGGACATACCAAGGCGTGTTGATCTCTGTGGCCGCATCGAACGAAGCGAGGTCCTGGGACCCGCGGACGCTGGCGAATACGTGATCGAACACTGCCAGGCGACCATCTCGCGCGGAGCCCAAGTCACGCTTGAGCCCGGATGTATCATCCGAGCGCTCGCCGGCGGCCTCGAGGTCGAAGGCGTGTTGATCGCCGCAGGCTCAGCATCCCAGCCGGTCCTGCTCTCCTCGCTGCTGGAAGTGGAATCTGCGGAGGGCAGCGCGCCCTCGTCGGGTGACTGGCAGGGGATCGAGCTTGCGCCCGGCGCAAGCGCCGATCTCCACGCAGTCACGATCAAATACGCCGCCAAGGCGCTCGCCGTCGCAGCCGGCGACGCAGTCACGATTGACGGCTCGATCCTCGATTCGACCGTGGGAATATCGGCGGAAACCTGGGTTGATGCCACCGGCGTCGAATGGGGGAGCACGAGCGGCCCGGCGCCCGCAGGGAGCGGTCCGGCGATCGAAGGAGACGGGCCGATGGTGGTGCCGTGGGTCGGCTGGACGCCGGCTCGGCGCCCGGCGCTCGTTCCAGAGCCGGAGCCGGCGCAAGCATGCGGCGCAAGCAGTGAAGGCATCCTGTTTGTCGGGGCTCGCGGCTCTGGCGAACCACCGCAGGCTGTCGAGGGGTCCGGAGCTGCCGGCGAAGAAGGATTGGGCGGACCGGTCGCTGCGGCCCTGCGGGGATTCAGGAGCAGGATGAGCCAATTGGGCTCGGCCGATGCAGTCAGCGCGCTTGGGCTCCGCTATCCGGCGCTGGCCCTGCCCGAAGGCGTTCCAGTTGACGAGCTGATCAGCGGCGCGTACGGGGAGCTTGAAGGCAGCTATTGGCAGGGAGCGGCGAACCTTGCAGGGCTGATACAAGAAGTCTCAGCTCGTTGCCCGCATCTGCAGATCGTGCTTGCCGGCTACTCTCAGGGCGCGCTTGCCATCCATCTCGCGCTCACAGAGCTGCTTGACTCGGCTGAACTCTCTGACATCGCAGCGGTGATCCTGATCGCCGACCCCGCCCATCGCAGCGCTGACCCAAGCGTCCTGCGCGAGGGCGGCGCGGCCAGCGCGGGCGAAGGTATCTACGCCCAAGCGTTTGCTGACACAAGCGAGGCCGTGCACTCTCTGCCGACGTCGCTTGCCGGGCATGCGATCGAACTCTGCCATGAGGGCGACATCATCTGCGCGCCTGGGGTTGGCGCAGACTTGGCCCGCCACGAGGAATACAGCGAAGCTGAAGCAGACGCGGTCGGCGCTTGGGCGGCCGAACATCTGACCCGGACGAGCGGCTGAGCGCTGCGCGCTTTAGGCGCTGTGGCCGGCGCTACCGCTTTCGCATGGCGCTGAGCGCCCCGGGGCCGCCAGCCGCCGTCGCCGCGGCCGCATCGAGCAGCCCTGCCCCGTAGTAGCTGCGATCCTTCGCGGATCCCAACGGGCGAGCGGTGACCTTCAGGCGCGTGATCACCTGGTCCGGCGTGGGGTGGTGACCAAGCACGCCGGAGGCGATCACGAGCGCGGCGGTCGCGGACACCTCGGGCGCCGCCATCGAGGTGCCTTCATAGCCGTCGGGGATGCCGAAGCGATGACCCGAGGATCCGACCAGGGTGACCTGGAAGATGTCGCGCCCGGGCGGGCCTTCAGGGTGGCAGTTGGGGTCCTGCGGGATGCTCGCGTCCGGCCCGCCGCCGGGTGCGACCAGCGTCAGCCGACGCCCGTAGTCTGAGTAGTCGGCAAGGCAGCCGTGTTCGGTGGTCGCTCCGACCGATACCACCCCTGCCGCTCGCGCCGGAAAGGGGATGGCGGGCGAGTCGTCGTTGCCCGCCGCGGCGACGACCAGCACATGATGCCGACGCGCGTAGCGCAGCGCGGAGATCAGCTCAGGCACATCGGAGGCGACTATCGCACCTGGGAATTCCAGGCTCATGTTGATCACCTGCGCGTGGTGGTCGACCGCAAAGCGGATCCCCCGTGCGATCGTGGCTGCGTTGCCTTCGCCGGAGGAGTTAAGAACGCGCACCGGCATCAGCTTGACGCCGTATGCCAGGCCGGTGAGGCCGAAGCGCACACCCGTCTCCTCCGCGATCTCGCCCGCGACGAATGTTCCATGGCCGTTGCGGTCGATCGGCGGCATCTTCGGGTCGACGAAGTCGTAGCCGGGGACGAACTGACGTGGGCTGAACCCCGGCGAGCGCCGAAAGCGCCGCCAGTTGCGGTAGGCGATGCCCGTGTCGAGCACCGCGACCGTCACACCCCGGCCTCCCGGAGCGTGATCCGCAATCACGTTGGCCCATGCCTGCGGCGCGTCGACGCCGAAGCTGCCCGCGAAGTTCCACTGCGAAAGCTCCCAGCCGCCCGGACGATGAGCTGCGCCTTCGTTGATCGGAATGACCGGGCTGGGCGTGGGCTGTTCTTGCCTGGCGCTGACCGTCGAGCTGGTCGCAGCGCTCCTCACCGCGACCGAGGCTCCGGCCGCAGGCGCGAGGCCGCTCGCGCGCGCGGTCGGCGGGCCCCCGACAAGGGCGGTGGTCCGCGCGATGTAGTTCGGCGCCGCCCAGCGCACGCGCCCTTCCGAGCGCAGGCGGGCCACTGCGGCGGGGACGCTTTCGCCGCGGCGCAGGTGGATGATGCGCACCCTGCCGCTGCCCAGCGCTGCGGCGCGAGCCGTGCGCGCACCGGCTGGGCGACGATCCGACCGAGGGCTGGTCATTTCAGCGACGACCTCTTCGGGCACGTATGCGGCAGCAGCGCTGCTCGCGGGCCGCTCGGCGGGCGTCTGCTCCGCCACGCTGCGAGCGCTGCGACGGGTGTGCGCGTGCGCCCGCGGCGCGGCCACTGCGCTGGCGCCAAGCGCGCCTGCGATGACAAGCACAGCCGGCAGCGATCGCAGCAGCAGCCGGAGCTTCGCACGCGCGCGCAGGCGGAACGCGGACGTCTTGATGTCTCTGTGGGCGGGCATCGCGGGGTGGTGGTCTCAGTATTGTCTGCTGTGGTCGTCGCCGCCGAAGTTGGCGCACCAGCCTCCCCATCTGCCCGGCAGTCTATGCGCGAGCCATTCTCATCTCAGGACGAGTACTTCATGCACCTGGCCATGCGCGAGGCCGAGCGCTCGCTTGAACACGGCGATGTGCCGATCGGAGCGGTGCTGGTCAGCGGCGGCGAGGTGATCGCAGCGGCCCACAACGAGCGCGAGCTGCGCGCCGACCCGACCGCTCACGCGGAGGTCCTCGCGTTGCGCGAAGGAGCGCGGGCGATCGGCTCTTGGCGGCTGCTTGACGCCACCCTCTACGTCACCCTCGAGCCCTGCGCGATGTGTGCCGGGGCGATTGTCCTTGCGCGCCTCCCGCGCGTCCTCTACGCCACCGATGACCCGAAGGCGGGAGCGGCGGGCAGCGTGCTCGACGTTCTCGCAGAGCCGCGCTTGAACCACCGCCCGCTGGTGGAAAGCGGGCTGCTCGGCGATGAGTCGGCGGCGCTGCTGAGGGCGTTCTTTGCGCAGCGGCGCTGAGAGCAGGCCGCGCGAGTCCGACTCGGCGCCGGAGCGCCTGCGGCAGCTGCCCGTCGCAGCAGGCGGTGCTCTAAGCTTTCGTCCAAGAGCCCGGATGTGCTCCGTGGCGGCGCGGAGGGGTGGCAGAGCGGTTGAATGCGGCGGTCTCGAAAACCGTTTCGGGGCGATCAGCTCCGACGAGGGTTCGAATCCCTCCCCCTCCGCCATCTGAGGTCTTCACGTTTGACCCACCGTCATGTTCACGTTTGGGTCGGACGGAAGGCCTCGTGTCCGCGTCACGGTCAACCTTGCGCTCGGGGCGGCATTTTGCCCCGGCGCCTGGTCCCCCCGCGGTCACGGCTTCAGGGTCGCACGCTCGGAGGTCGGCGCCGGCGGTTTCAGGATGCCCGCTGGGAGGGTGCGATGGCACCCTGGCTCATCGTTGGCGGCGCGTTCGCGGTGGCGAGCAGATAGGCGATCGTGCGCCGGCGCCGCTTGCGCCGCTTGCGCGCAAGGCCTAGCGCGGCCCGTCGCTCCTCCTCGGCCTGGCGGCAGGCGAAGGCCTCAGCCGTGCGCAGGTTGCGCACGGCGAAGACGCAGGCGATGAAGAGGGCGTTCGCGGTGAGGCCCATAAGCCGGCAGAAGCCGCGCGAGATGTCGTTTGAGGCTGGGTCCTTGACGGAGGCGTTGGCGCGCTCTGCCGCCGAGCGGCGCCGATAGGAGCGGCGGTGGGCCTTGGATGGGTAGTCGTGCTTCTGGCGCGTCTTCGCCGCAACCTCTGGCGGGATGCTGAGCGTCTGCTGGGTGCAGCAAACCGGCGGCGCAGCGGGCGGATTGGCGATCGTCGGGCGCGTGTGGGAGAGCGCGAGCGACCCTGGCCGCAAAGGACAGCGCAGCTTGCCGCCGACAGCGGGACAGGCCACGCGGCGATAGCCGTCGTGGTCGGTGGCGCTGAGGGCTCTGAGCTTGTAGCGGTGAAGCTCTAAGCACTTGCGGTCGTGCTGCTCGGCCTCATCTGAGCTTGCGCGTGCTGACAGCGGTGAAAGCTCCAAGAGCGCCTTCGGCGTCGCCGGGCAGTAGAGGTTGCCATTGAAGATCACGGCGCCCTGGTGGGTGCCCTTGGCGCCGCGGTCGTTGGGGTGCAGATCCATGACGAGCTCTGCGCCCAAGGCCCGCACGCGCAGCGCGAAGGTCTGCGCCTCGCGGTAGGCGTAGCCGGAGTCAACCAGGACGTCGCCTAGCGCGATGCCTGCAGCGGCCATGCGCTCCAGCACAGCGACGATCTGCGCCGGCGGGTCGTGCCTGGGGCTTGCGAGGTGGATGCGCCTCACCAGCTCTGCCACCTCGGGCCCCTGCTCCTCGCGGACCATCGTTATCGCCTGCAGGTAGTAGCCGAAGAAGGTCTCCGACTGCGAGGGGTGGTTGGAGGTGCGATGCCCCCATGCGGCCTCCTTCTCCGCGCAGCGACCGTCCCTGTGCGGCGGCCTTGACCACGCGCAGAGGTCAGTCCAGTCGATCGCGCAGGAGCGAGAGTCAGGGCACCCGGCCACCGCCACGCTCGCCTCAAGCAACGCATCTGTGATCGCCTGAAGCGCCTCCGAGGGCGCTCCGTCCACCCTCTCCTTTGCCAGCGCCTCGACGATGAGTGCGAAGGTGTACTCCAGCTGGCGATAGGTGAGCTCGTGCTCTCCGGAGCGCCAGGAGACGATCACACCCAGGCGCCACTTGTCGGCGACCGGCAGCGATGAGAGCGCACCGTGCACGCGCACAAGGTGCGCCGGGCCGCCATGACGTGCGACCAACAGCATCCCGACCAGGAGCGTGCGCACGTGAAGCTGCCGGGGCCTTGAACCGACCGGCAGGAGCGCCTCGATTGACTCCGCCACGCCGGAGGCATCGACGATCTCCTCCAGGCGTTCAAGCGTGGTCTCCCTCATCGCGATCCTCCCAGCAGCGCCACCATCTCCGTCATCTCCGGGAGGGGCAGCGTTGCCACGATGTCGCCCAGGCGCTGCGAGCAGACGACCCCCGCTGCGGCCATGAACGCCTGGCGCCCGATCGCACGGGCGCAGGCAGAGAGCCAGGTCGAGCGCAGCCTGCCGCCTTCAAGGCGCGGCAGCGAAGGGTCGCTGCAGAGCGCACTCACCAGTGCGTCGGTGATGTTCCTGCGCGCGGGATCCTCTCCGCCTGCGATGAAGGAGCGACCGGCGAAGGCGGCGGCAGCGAGCAAGGGCCCGTGGTGGCGGCGCAGCACCGGCACCGCCCGCGCCCGCTTGCCGGGCACAGCCACGACAACGCCGCCGCAGCGCTCCACCACATCGCTGCCGCGGAGCAGGCGCAGCTCCCCTTGAACGATCCCCGCCCCCGCGCCGAGGCACACGACCGCAGAGCAGCGCATCCGCCTGGCCTCGGTCGGCTGGCAGGCGGCCAGGCGCAGAAACCCCTCGATCTCGGCCTCTGAGTAGGGGGCCTTGGCGCGCTCGCGCCCCAGGGGCACGGGCAAGGGCTGCGGATGTGACCCAAGCGCGCGCCCGAGGGCGCGCAGGTTGCTCCTGAGCGTGCGGCGGGACGCCGGGGAGAGCGCGGCTGTGCCCTGCAGCAGGAAACGCTCGATCACCGCCTCGCAGAGCAGCTCCTCGGGCGAGAGGCAGAGCCCCACCGCCTCGGCGAACGAGGCGAGCCTTGACGCCGCGAAGAGCAGCGCCTTCGCGCGCTCTGGCGTGCCCGGCTCGGCGCGCGCCACGAGCGCGCGCGCGAAGGTCAGGGTCTCATCCGAGACCCCGCGCGGGCGGTAGGAGGCGATTGTCCGAGCGATCGCCGCAGGGGTGCTCCTGCTCATCGGTCAGTAGATATACTGACCGGCCCGGACATGATGGCCTCACCCTCTGCCAGACTGCGCCTATGGGGCTCGATCAGGCGCAGCGCGAGAGGATCCGGGAGATCGCCGCAGAGCTCGGGGCGCTCGCGCGCTCGGGCAAGGTGCTGCCCGGCTCGATCCAAGAGCGGGTGACCTACTGCGGGCGCAAAGGCTGCGCCTGCCAGGGGCAGCCGCCGCGGCCGCACGGCCCCTACTGGCAGTGGACGCGCAAGGTGGCCGGCAAGACAGTGACGCGAAGGCTTTCAGCCGAGGAGGTCGAGCGCTACCGGCCCTGGTTTGAGAACAACCGCCGCCTCAGGGAGCTGATTGGGGAGCTGCAGGCGCTCTCGCTCGATGGCATCGAGCGCGCCGAGGGCCAAAAGGCGAGGCGCCGCCGCAGCCGCTGACGTTGGCTATGGGCGCAGGCGCGGGTGTGCTCGGATGGCGCCTAAGGTGTGCTCGCGCCGTGCGGCGGAGTCGAGATCCCCCGCCGCCAAAGGGGATTTTCCAAACGTGAACGCCTC
>Ga0070737_10001014_pt1 | contig 45678 bp, 44 predicted proteins | sample Coa_R1_10_FD_66438 | JGI IMG/M metagenome (GOLD analysis project Ga0070737, IMG submission 66438) | Surface soil microbial communities from Centralia Pennsylvania, which are recovering from an underground coalmine fire - Coalmine... | ecosystem: Environmental > Terrestrial > Soil > Unclassified... | reverse complement strand
TGGCTTTGGCCAGCACTTTGGTGATCGCCGCCGTCAACGTCGTCTTGCCGTGGTCGATATGCCCGATCGTCCCCACGTTCACATGCGGTTTCGTTCGCTCAAATTTCTTCTTTGCCATAACTCAAATGACTCCTTCTTTTCAATCCCCAATCGGGAGGGAAACCGGTCATTCAGGCACACGTCCTGTTGCTGCTTACAGTAGCTTCATATTTGTGGGACTATCATGTAGGACAGCTCGAGAAAGTATAACCCTGTTGCAACCAACATAGGAGCCCGTGATGGGAATCGAACCCATGACCCCAGTCTTACCAAGACTGTGCGCTACCGCTGCGCCACACGGGCTGGTGGATCTCAGGAACACCTTGGGTGGGCAGTGAGGGATTCGAACCCCCGAAGTCGACAGACAGCTGATTTACAGTCAGCCCCATTTGGCCACTTTGGTAACTGCCCAGGATGAGATTTCCAACTCCTAGTACTGGACGGAAGCCTTTAGTTGCTATTCAATCTCCCGATTGACCGCTTCATCCCTCAATCGGGTTGCAATACCTCAATTGGGACGCACCCATTATAGCCGACGCGTCAGAGCATGTCAAGCGTTGTGTTGCGGTGATGAGACCTCCGGGGGAAAACGAAAATAGAGATGCTTATGGGATATGAAGATGACCGGCCGCTTCGTGAAGCTGGCGCTCTACCAGTCAAAAGAGAGCCTTCAGGAAATTATCTTTGTGAGTCAGGCCGTTCAGCGTGTCGAGGTTTTGGCCCTTTCTATAGATAGGAAACAGGATGATAAACTTGTTTCTCTCTAACTCCGGAAAGGGAGGCGATTTAGATCATCGTGCTAAAGGTAGGTGATGAGTTTTAACACATGAATAGCATCTATTTTAGTTTCGCACGGCCCTGAGCATTACCATTGGCACTAACCCACCGCCCAGTTTGCGGCGGTACTCGATTTGAAAACCTGCCTCTGCCAGCGTTGTTTCGGTGTCGCGGTTCCAGTGACAGTTACCGGCCAGTCGCGTTGTGAGGGGGACAAGCATATCCTGTATGCGACTGGTGACGGCCCCTTGAGAGCGGACATGTTCGACCAGCAGCAATTTGCCGCCCTGCTTCAGGACGCGCCTGATTCCTCGCAAACTGGCCGCCGGGTCATTGACGGAGCAAAAGACAAGCGTTGCCAGTGCGCAATCAAACGTCCCATCCGCGAATGGGAGCGATTCAGCTGGAGCTTGAGTGAGCGTGATGGGTACCGGCGCGGCCTCTGCTCGCGCGCGAGCATAACGCAACATGGCAGTGTCGGGTTCAATGGCTTCTACTCGCTCAATTCGTTGGGGATCATAATAGGCGAAGTTGAGTCCGTTGCCCGCGCCTATTTCGAGTACGATGCCGGAAGCCTGCGCGGCGATTTCCTTGCGGTATGGCGCCATATGGTTGCGCTCTGTTCTGCCCCGTGAAGCGCGTTCGTAATAAGCGGCAAACAGGCGATGATGGGTAGTTGCCGGTTTTTGTGTATCGCCGGCGATAGTCTTGCTCATGAATTGTTCAGGTCGCTTTCTTTTCTATGTTGCAATAATAGCTCTTTCTCTGGATACGGTTGGATAGCATTGCGGGTTGTAGTTTTCTTCCCCTGATTCCCCAGGAGCCGACCAGAGATTCTTCGTTGCGCTCAGAAACTGGCGCGCAGTCCGTCCAGTAGTTCTGGTTTCAGTTCCTTTATACACACTGCTGGGGAATCACCAGGTTTTTCCTGCTTGCGTCCTGGCGCTCCGTCTATTAGAATGAAGATGTTATTTATTAAGAACATTCGCGTACTTTTTTTAGGAACGCATGGATCGAAGAGTCAAAACGATGCCGCGCATACCACCAATTGACATAGAATTATCTGCTGATGGAGCCACCTCTTTCAGCGCCATGGCTACACTTTTTCGCACCATGGCTCACCGGCCCGCGCTGATGCAACAGGCGATGCAGTTGCTGGAAACGACCATGCGCACAGGGACGGTTGACCCGGCTCTGAAAGAACTGCTGGCGATACGCGTCTCGCAGGTCAATGCCTGCTTTTACTGAATGGAGGCGCATACTGCCCTGGCAGGGCAACTGGGTGTGAGCAAGGAGTTGCTGGACGCGCTCTACCATATCGACCAGCATCGTCATCTCTTTACGGAGCAGCAACTGGTGGCGCTGCATTTTGCCGAGGTGATGACGACGAGCGCCCGCGACGTGGACGAGGAGATGTGGGATGCTCTGCAAGCTTATTTTGACGATGGAGAGATTGTCGAACTGGCAACGGTAATCGGTTTATTCAATTTCTTTAACCGTTACGCGGATGCATTACAGATTTTTCCATCCGAGAACGCCAGTAACAACACCAACAAGGAATGAAGACACAATGCCAACGAGCGAAGAGAAGCTGACTGCCCTGCTAGCAGACCTACAACAACTGTCAACCTACCTGCATGGACAGGGTGACAAGAAACTGGCGCTTGCGCGTCGATTCGAGGAAAACGCGCAGAAAGATCCGTCGAATAGAGAGTTCGACTTAAACCAGTCGCGCATGCTGAATTACCAGCATAGTTTGTGGCATGAGATAGGAAACCTGGTCGACAAGCTGATAAAACAATACGAGAAAGAGGAATAAAAAGGGGATGCCGGCCCACGGTCGCGGGCCGGCATCCCCTTTTTATCCTTTGCTTACAGTTCGCCGCTTTTGGCCTTAGAATAGCGCTCTGTCAGCTCGCTTTTGGTGCGGTTGTACATCTCTCTACCTTGAGTGAGCGCCTCGTTGGCACGCGCGCGTAGCTCGTCGGTAAGTCCCGCGGAACGATCGCGCAGCATGATGCCTTGCTCACCGAGCTGCGCACGCGTGGATTCGCCCGACTGAGGAGCCAGCACGAGGCCAGTAGCCACACCTAGAGCGAAGCCGAGAAGTAAACCTAACATAAACTTCATTGGTCCACCCATCCTTTCTGGATAACTGAACTATCCATTATTCAGCATGCACCTGTTTTCAGGTACATTACCACGCCAATATAACCCGAACGCTTTTCGATCAGGAGTCCGCTCTTTAATAGTATAAAGAGCCGCTTAGCTGACCGGTTCGTGGAGGGCCTGCTGCACCAGAATAAGCAAATTCTCTAATTCGAAAGGCTTTTGAACCACGTATACGCCTTGAAAGCGTTCAGGATTGTTTGAAACAAGCTTGGTGACCTCTTCAGCCTCAAGCACCGCGGCTGTATAGACGATGATAGGAATATCGGCTGTCACCGGATCATCCTTCAATTGCTTCAGAATATCCTGACCGGAAATATCGCCCAATCTCAGATCGAGAATCAACAAATCCGGCAGCTGAGTTTTCACCTGGGTAAAAGCATCTCTCCCATCTTGCAGGATAGAGACCTGATACTGCTCGTCTTCCAGAACACGGCGCATCAGGTGAAGCAACTCATGCTTATCGTCAACAACGAGTATTTGTTTGCCCACAGTTTCTTAAACGCTGCAGACCTGACCCTTATCCCAGTCCGGCCAGAAGCGCTCCCTCCTGTCATCACTACCAGTTATAACTATGCCTTCATCATGAATCTTTCCAGCCTTCAAGCCCTTATGAATAAGCTGGGGAAGCGCCACCGCGACGCAATCTAAATGATCTCACGCGCAAGATTCACAATGCAGGTTTTTCAAAGTAACCGGCACCCTCCCTGGCTCTACCTTCCCGGTCGCTCCAGGAACACGTAGAAGTGCCGGAAATAAGATATCCTTGCCATATCGTAGTGTATCACGTTGGCTCACAAGAGGCAAGATGCCTCCTGGATTAATGATAAGCTGTAAGGCAATTTTAATATTTGTGGGCCAATCGTGAGCCTGGTTTCTCCTTGACAGATATGCTATGATAATGCTGCTTAGAGATAGTCTGATGGTTAAACAAACGGCTATTATACTATTAGTGATGACCGCGTAGCTCAGTGGTAGAGCAATCGACTTTTAATCGATTGGCCGTGGGTTCGAGTCCCACCGCGGTCACTATAATTCATAATCCTTCGCCCATCCTACATTTTTCTGCTGGTTATTTTTTGTTGGTACTATCCTCAGAAACGCGCTGGCGGTTCCCACATGGTCTATAGGTACAAGATAAACTTTTCTCATATCAGGCAAGTAGACCGCAAAATATTCGACCTCCCCTCGATAATCTTTTCTTGCATGATTTGTTGTTCTGCTTGCTCTAGTGTGATAGTACGAACTGGCTGTTTTAAATTCAATGCATGCACCGTCATCCGCAAGCCAACCAGTTTTACACTGTATGCGCCAGAAATTTCCATCAGCATCTTCAATAGGCAGGTCGTACCACGCATTATCCCCAAAAGGAGTAAGTACGTTGTAGCCAACCTCTAATAACCGGGCAATAATATATGCCTCACTTCTTTCACCTTTAGCCTTCGGGTTCTGCTTTGGTTTCAATGGTCCCATGATAATCTCCTATTCAACAGTTCTCAAATTCGCCTGCCCTTTTCCTTGACTTGCCGAGCGCTACGTACCACAATAGCAGCAGGCACAGAGATACAGGCGAGATAGATTAATGCTCATCAATAGCATATTTTGTTGGATAGTACAATAGTTCCTGGCAAGAGAAGGAATATTTGCCTATGAAGATACAGGCGCGTGTGAAGCGCAGCAGTTATTTCGATTCGATTACGCTGATGAAGGTCGCCCGTTCCCTCACAGAGATGGCGGGTGTAGAGGATGCGGCGGCGATTATGGCCACCGAGCCAAATTTGCAATTGCTGGATGAGGCAGGATTGGCGCCGTTCGAGGGGGTTGAGGGTAAGCCTGGCGCGGACGATGTGCTGATCGTTGTGCGTGCCAGTGACGGGGTTACAGCAGAGGCGGCGCTACAGGCGGCTGAAGAGCAGCTGGGGCAGTTGGGACGGCGTGCCATCCCGAGCGGCGATGGAACGACCGGAGTGCAGGCCGGGCAGAGGAATCCGCGTTCATTGGAGTTGGCCGTGCAGTTGCACCCGGATGCGCGGCTGGCCGTCATTTCTGTTCCGGGGATGTATGCTGCCCTGGAGGCGGAACAGGCTCTGCGGAATGGGCTACACGTTTTCCTCTTTAGCGATAATGTGAAGTTGGAGCAGGAAATTACTTTGAAACATATGGCGCAAGAACGCAATCTGTTATTGATGGGACCCGATTGCGGCACCGCTATGATCAATGGTGTCGGGCTGGGATTCGTCAACGTGGTTCCGCGCGGGCCTATCGGCATGGTGGGCGCATCGGGTACGGGCACGCAGCAGGTGATGTCGCTCATCGCGCAAGAGGGTTACGGGGTCTCGCAGGTTATCGGCTGTGGCGGGCGGGATCTCTCCGAGGCCGTGGGAGCAATTACGACCTTGCAGGGATTGCGTCTCCTGCAGGCGGATGAACAGACAAGAGTCGTTGTTCTCATTTCTAAGCCACCGGCGGCGGCGGTGGCCGAACGCGTACTTGAGGTAGCGGCGAGTGGGCAGAAACCGGTGATTGTGATCTTTGTCGGGGCCGACCACCATGCTTTACAGAGTCGCTATGGAGAGCGCCTCATTATTGCTCGCACACTGGCGGAAGCGGCCAGGCAAGCGGTATCCATAAGTAAGACCGGTAAACCGTTAGAGAGTGAGCAGGGACGGGCAATCATAGCCAGCAAAATTGGAACAAGATATCGCCTGGCGGCGCTTTTCTCCGGTGGCACGCTGTGCGATGAGGCCATGCATATCTGGGCAGAGCAGCTTGGTCCTATTTATTCCAATATTCCGTTAAAGCCGGACTGGCATCTGGCGCAGGGTCCGCGCGCAGGGGGCCATTTCGCCATTGATTTTGGCGCGGACGAATATACCCATGGTCGCCCGCATCCGATGATCGATCCGAGCCTGCGTTTGAAGCGTTTGTGGGAAGAGGCCGGCAATCCAGAGATAGGCGTAATTTTATTGGACATCGTGCTGGGTTATTGCTCGCATCCTGATCCGGCGGCGGTGTATGCGCCGGTCATTGCCGGAGCGCTGGAACAGGCGGGAGCGCAGGGCCGCGAGCTCAGGTTCGTGATTTCATTGTGTGGCACCGAGGGAGATCCACAGCATCTTTCCGCGCAGGCCGCGCGTTTTCGCGAAGCCGGGGCGGAGGTTTTCACAAGCAATGCTGACGCTGCCTGGCGCTGTGTCGAGCTACTTTCTGGGACGAGGTAATAGTATGCAGGATAGAACAAACGATTCCAGGCCCATGTCCATCATTAATGTTGGAGCAGACATTTTTGCTGATGCCATCGAGGAGCAGGGAGTCAGGGTCATCCGCGTATCGTGGCGACCGCCGGCAGGTAATACGAGGGCGCTGGCAAAGCTTCTGGTTAATCCGGCGGTAGACGAAGCCAACAAGGTAGCTGTTGAACGCATGCTGGCCGCGCATCCCATTCTGATCGATGTGCGACCCGCGCGCGAGGTGATCCCGGCGCTACAAGCGCGCAAATTGCTGCATGCCGGCCCGCCTATTAGCTGGGAGCGTATGTGTGGTCCTATGCGAGGAGCGGTTATTGGGGCCTGCCTCTATGAAGGCTGGGCCAGGGACGAGCAAGAGGCCGTACAGTTGGCCGAATCAGGGGCCATCGATTTCGAGCCATGCCACCATTTTAACGTTGTTGGACCAATGGCCGGCATCACATCACCATCCATGCCATTGTACGTGCTTGAGGATAAGGCGCATGATAATCGCACCTACTCAACCCTGAACGAGGGACTCGGCAAGGTGCTGCGCTACGGCGCGTACTCACCGGATGTGCTGGAACGCCTGCGCTGGATGCAGGATGTGCTGGGGCCTGCGCTGGCGCGAGCGATTCGACAGATGGGCGGCGTCGATATCCGCGCCATTATGGCGCAGGCGCTGCAGATGGGAGACGAGTGCCATAACCGCAACAAGGCGGCCTCATCGGTGTTCGCGCGCCAGGTAGGGCCCGCGCTGGCCGAAACGGGCCATTCGGCGGAGGAAACCGCATCTGTGCTGCGTTTCATCGCCGGAAACGATCATTTTCATCTCAATGCTGGAATGGCCGCGGCCAAGGCGATCACATTAGCAGGAGCCAACGTGCCGCATAGCAGCGTGGTGGTGACGATGGCGCGCAATGGCGTGGATTTTGGTATTCGCGTGAGCGGCCTGGGAGACCGCTGGTTTGTGGGACCAGCGCAGGTTGTGCGCGGGCTGTATTTCGCAGGCTATGGGCCGCAAGACGCGAATCTTGATATAGGCGATAGCGCCATCACGGAAACCAGCGGCGTCGGAGCTTTCGCCATGGCGGGAGCGCCCGCGATTGTGCAATTCATCGGTGGCACTCCTGCCGACGCTTTGCGCTATACCCAGGAGATGTACGCCTTGACCGTGACCAGCAATCCTTTATTCGGCATTCCGGCGCTGGATTTCCGTGGCACGCCCACCGGCATCGATATCCGGCAGGTCTGCCGCTTGAATATGCCACCCGTCATCAATACGGGCATCGCGCACCGCTTACCGGGCATCGGCCAGATCGGGGCCGGCATTGTTTATCCGCCAATGGAGTGTTTTGAGGCGGCATTGGCGGCATTGGCGGAAGCACTTTAGGCGGCTCTGGCTTATGGCGTAATCGCGATCACACGCAGGGGACTGCCCGAACCGTCCACGATTTTAAGCGGAGCGGCGATTATAAGAGCCCCGGTCGGTGGCAGTTGATCCAGGTTGATCAGGCTGGTGATGCCGAATTTGCCCGCGCCATGCATAATAGTGTGGTTGGGAAAAGGAGGATCGAAGGTGCCGGCCTGGCCTGCGTCCGTTCCGACCGTTTCCACGCCGACGCCCAGCACATCGCGCTCTCTGGCCAAAAATTCTGAACACGACTTATCGAAACCGGGCGAGTGCGCCCCGTCCTCACGAACATTGAGGAACTCCTCGCGCCCGGTGCGTTTGCTCCAGCCGGTGCGCAGCAATACCCACGCGCCTGCCGGAATGCGCCCATGCTCGCTTTCCCATGCCTCGACATCTTTGGGCATCAGCAAGAAATCCGGGTTCTGCTCCACCTGGCTTGTCACATCAATGACGCATGCGGGGCCGATAAACTTACGTGGGGGAATAGTATCGGTGGCATTGTTGGGCAGGTCTTTGCCCGTGACCCAGTGAATGGGGGCATCGAAGTGTGTGCCCGTGTGTTCGCCGAGATTGAGAATGTTCCAGTACCAGGCCGGGCCGCGGCTATCGTAGCGCGAAATCTCGGTGATCGTCAGGCCTGGCGATGGAGCAAACATAGGCGGCAGATCGATCACGACGGTATCCGGTCCCAGAGGAGTGGTCAGGTCGACGATCCTCAGGCCGCCGGAATCGAGTTCGGCGAGCAACTGCGCCAGAATGTTGGATTGAGCGTTCGCCATGTGATTCCCTCCTTATTATTTTCTCACTTTTTCGAGGTAGCGTTTGAACTGGAAGCGGTTTTCGAGCAAGGGCAAATCCATATGAAAGGATTTTGGGCCGATCGCTTCGACCTTGGAGACGATAGTCGTGAGCGTATTGCTTGCCAGCGCCTGCGTGACGGCATCTTTCAGGCTTTCAGGCGTGTTTGCCTCCATGACCTGCGGCACGCCTGACGCCCTGGCGATACCGGCAAGATCGGCGCCCGTTGAGGTAGCGGTAGGGAATCCACCGACCGAGAGCAGGCTTTCGTTGTCGAAGACGATGTGCAGCAGGTTGCCGGGTTTGTAGCGTGCCATCGTACTCAAGGTGCCCAGGTTCATCAGCAACGAGCCGTCGCCATCCAGGACGATCACCTTTTGCTCCGGTAGCGAGAGCGCGATACCGAGGCCCATCGACGATGCCAGGCCCATGGCATGTTCAAGATAAAAGAAATTGTGGCGGTGCCCGAGCATGTAGAGTTCTGCCGCGACCGCCCCCATGATGGTGACGACGATGCGATCTTGCAGTTCCGGATAAATAGCCTGTAGAGCATCTGCGCGTAACATAATCGATCAGTCCTCCCACATCAGTTCGCGTGACAACAGGACGGCAACGGGGTGCAGCGAGGCATGGGCCAGCGTCTGGGCATCTTTGAGGCGCCTGTCGATGTCGCTGCGATTATTCAAATGCCAGATCGGGATGTTCAGAGCGCGTAAAACCGGCTCCGTCACCAGGCCTCCCTGCGTCTGCCAGGGGTCCTTTTCGCCCATATGCCCGCGATAACTGATAAGCATCAACAGGGGAATTTTATAGAGGAGAGCCAGCGAGACGATGGGGTTAATCGCCGCGAGAAAGCCGTGATTCTGCATCAACATGGCAGAATTGACACCCGCCAGGTGCGCGCCCGCCGAGATACCCACGCCTTCTTCCTCTTTCGCAAGGCGCACCAGCGTCATCTCGGGGTCTTCGTCGGCCATGCGAATGAGATGCACAAGCCAGGTTTCAGGCAAAGCCGAGATGATGCGTACATCACAGGCCTTGAGCGCGTCATAGATCAACTTCGAACTGTGAACAGAGACAGGCATACAATCCTCCTATCAGGATGAATGGGATGCACGATGAACGTCCGAGATACCTCTTAAAGCATGGTTCACATCCATTGAGCTACTCGTGTCATGGTAAGGGCGTACCCTTGTGGTCGCCCTCAGGTTCAATCTTTACGAACACCGCTTTTAGTATAGCAGAATTGGTTGGGGAAAGGTAAGGTTCAATGTAGTATAATGGGCGCATAGACATATCAGTACGTAGGAAGCACACAATGACATTTCTTCAGGCAATAGCCCTTTTCTTCGCTGCCATGCTGGGCGGCGCGCTTAACTCGGTCGCCGGCGGCGGCACGTTCATCACTCTCCCCACATTGATATTTACCGGAGTCCCGGCCAAGATCGCCAATGCCACCAGTACGGTTGCCCTGTGGCCTGGCTCGGTCGCGAGTGTAAGCGCCTACCGCAAGGAGTTAGTCAAGCAGCATCGTGTGTTACTGCTCGTACTGGGCGTGACGAGCTTTATCGGTGGCCTGCTGGGTGCCTTATTGCTGCTGGGTACATCGTCAAAGACCTTTGTGATATTGCTGCCTTACCTGCTGCTGCTGGCAACAGTGCTGTTCGCCGTCAGCGGTCCGCTTACAGCACGATTGCGCGCGCGCGCTGCTGCGCGTGGTGCTACAGAGACAGGCGCCCCGAAACAAACAAAGCAGGTTTCCTGGCGCGCTCTTGCCATTATCGCGCTTCTGCAACTGATCATTGCGACCTATGGGGGATACTTCGGTGGCGGCATCGGCATCCTGATGCTGGCGACACTGGGGTTGATGGGCATGGAAAATATTCACGAAATGAATGCGGTCAAAACCGTGCTGCAAACCATTATCAATGGCGTGGCGGTGGTTGCTTTCATCATAGCGGGCGCGGTTTTCTGGGCGCAGGCCATCGTGATGATCGCAGGCGCGATTGTGGGTGGCTTTGCCACTGCCTCCGTGGCACGCCGGCTCGACCCACGCATTGTGCGTGGATTCGTCATCCTGGTCGGAGTCAGTATGACCATCTACTTCTTTCTGCATAAGTGAGCAAGTGGATCCACGCTTCCTCTGCAGCGCGTCCTACTACAGAAGAACCCGTCGTCGTGCCAGCAAAAAACCTGCAAGCATAGTGGGAAGATAATCTTACCGGACATGTGTTGTTATTTAAGATGAGTGGTGGTAGGAGAGCCCGAGGACGACCTTAAGGGCGCTCCCATATAAGCAGGAAGAGGATGGATCATGCAGCAAAAAGAGACTGAGGGAAACAAAATAGAGGATGAAGGACTCGTGGGGCGCGATCAATCTGGCCCCTACACCTCCGATACGATCAAAGCGGACGGAGCGCGGTCAGCTGTGGTATCACCTCAGGCGCTAAAGCAACCGGCGCAACAACAGTCGATATATACCGGCGCTGGGGGCGGAACGAAGAGCTATGAAGAACGCGCTAATAAGTGGGCGGTACTCTCTATAGTTGCCATCGGCGTCTTCATGGCAACGCTCGACTCTTCTATCGTCAACATCAGTCTTCCCACCATCGCGCATTATTTCGGCACTGCGCTGACCGGGGCCGTCGAGTGGGTGATTATCGCCTACCTGGTGGTTATTGCGGGAGTATTGCTCACGATTGGACGGCTGGCGGATATGATAGGCCGCAAGCCGATCTGGGTATCGGGGCTGATCATTTTCACGGCAGGGTCGGCAATCAGTGGCGCCTCTGTTTCCCTTGACATGCTGATTGCCGCACGCGCGTTGCAAGGGTTGGGCGGCGCGTTGATTATGGCGATCAGCCCGGCGATGCTCACCAGCGCGTTTCCATCCTCGGAGCGCGGGCGAGCGCTGGGAATGAACGCGGTGATTGTGGCATTGGGTGTGAGCGTCGGGCCTACGCTTGGCGGCATCATCACCGAGCATTTCACGTGGCGCTGGATTTTCTATGTTAACGTACCCATCGGGATCATCGGCATCATCGCAACATTGCGTATTTTGACCGAGCGCTTGCACCGCAATCCAGGGCGTTTCGATCCCTGGGGCGCACTGTTCCTGGCAGTCGGGCTGGTAGCACTGACAGCAGGACTTTCATTCGGCCAGGAATGGGGATGGACATCACCTCTGCTGATTAGCACCCTGCTTATCAGCGTAATCGCCTTCATATTGCTGGTGATTGCCGAACTGCGTGTCAAGGACCCGATCATCAAATTCTCACTGCTGCGCAATCGCGTATTCCTCTCGGCCAATGTCAGCCTGATCTTGAGTTTCCTGGCATTGTTTGCCGTAAGCTTCATGCTGCCCTTCTACCTGGAAGAGCTGCGCGGCTTCACGACCGAGCAGGCAGGTCTGCTCTTGACGCCTCTGCCGCTGACGATAGCAGTCCTGGCACCTTTCAGCGGAGCCCTGGCGGATCGCATTGGAACGCGCTGGCTGGCGGCTGGCGGATTGACCATTGCCTGTATAGGGTTGATCTTCATCAGCCAGCTCAATGCCCAGAGTTCGATCTGGGATATCATCTGGCGGTTGGTGCTGACAGGCGTAGGGCAGGCTATATTTCAATCGCCGAATAATAGCGCTTTGATGGGCGCCGCGCCGCGCGGGCAACAAGGCGTAGCCGCGGGTTTCCTGGCAACGGGGCGTGTTATGGGACAGAGCCTGAGCGTAGCGCTGGCAGGGGCTGTATTCGCCAGCTTCGGCGGCGCGGTAGCTGGCCTGCTGCTGGTGAGCCACCGCGCTTCCCCGACTCAGATACCGGCTTTACAGCAGACATTCAGCGCCGGATTCCATGCCGCCTTTATCACAAGCGCAGCTATCGCGGCCATTGGTATTCTGACCTCACTTGTACGTGGTAAGGAAAACCGCTCATAGCATGAGACCGCTAAAGAGCTTTACAAAGACCTGTTCTCGCTTCAAAAAGCGAATGAGGCGCACAATCAAAATTGGGGCTTTTGGCATCATCCTGGACGAGCAGGAACGGGTCTTGCTCTGCCACAGGTGTGATGTAGACCTCTGGAACCTGCCCGGTGGAGGAGTCGAGCCAGGCGAGACGGCAGCAGAGGCAGTGGTGCGCGAGGTCAAGGAAGAAGTGGGGCTGAAAGTAACAGTTCGAAAATTAGTAGGCATATATATACATCCGCGGAAGCTTAATCTTGCATTTTCTTATGTTTGTGATATAACCGGGGGGAAGCTAAAGAAAAGCGACGAGGCCGATAAGATCGACTACTTTGCATTTCAGCAGATACCCGGCAATACCTACCCATTTCATGTGAACAGAATTGCAGATGCTTTAGAAAGGCCAGGCTGGTTCCGCCTGAGGTTGGAATTCGGTCCATCGGCGAAAAAGCTGTACAAACAGGGCAAGCTCAAGAAGAGATGAACAGAACTGATCGCCTGCTGGCAATCGTACTGGAGTTGCAAGGTAAGGGGCACCGGCGCGCCGAGGACCTGGCCAGAACCTTCGAGACCAGCAAACGCACCATTTATCGCGATATGCAGGCATTAGGTCAGGCGGGCGTCCCGTTAATTTCTGTGCCTGGGCGTGGTTACGCTTTGATGAAAGGCTACTTCTTACCGCCGCTGAGCTTTACCACCGACGAGGCAACCATGCTGCTACTCGGCAGCGACTTCATGGCACAGCGCTTTGATGCCCAGTATCGCGCTGCCGCGCTCTCCGCCAGCCGCAAGATCGAGGGCATACTCCCTGAAAACCTGCGCGATGAGGTGCATTACTTACAAAGCAGCATTCGTTTCATTTCGGGAGATAGCCTGGAATCCTCTCCTCGCGCAGAACTACTGCAACAACTGCGCCGCGCGATCATCCAGCGAACCACGGTGCGCTTCTGCTACCATACGCGTCATACCGCCGGTGGCAAGGAGGAACAGAATACGCGTAAAGCCGATCCTTACGGCCTCGTGCATACCGGAGGGTCCTGGTACCTGGTTGCCTGGTGTCACCTGCGGCATGCCATTCGCAATTTTCGGCTCGACCGCATGGAACATCTCGAACTGCTACCAGAAGCATTCGAGCGTCCATCCAGCTTTACGATGCGCCTGGCGCGAGCAAATGACGAACGATCCATGACTATTCGCGTGCTTTTTGACGCTGAGGTTGCGCGCTGGGTACAAGAATCACCCTCTTTCTATGTTGCTAATCAGGAGGAAACCTGTGACGGCCTGCTGGTTACACTGCGCGTGCGGCAGGAGAGCGAGGTGCTGCAATGGCTGCTCAGCTGGGGCCGGCACGCGCAGGTACTTGAGCCGGAATCCTTGCGCGCGCGTTTGGCGGAGGAAGCGCTCGCAATGCTGGAGAACTATCAATGATCACGAGGCGCGAATGAGGTGATACTCCCTGGCGCCTTTGCGCATGACCAGGTATTGCCCCTCAATGAATCCGGCGAGGGAAATCATTGCTCGCGCATCCGTGGCACGACGATTGTTGACATAAATACCACCCTGCTCGATCATACGCCTGGACGCGCCCCTGGAGGTGGCAAAGCCACAGGCGACGACGACATCTACGAGAGGCGCGCCTTCGCCCTCGAAGAGCGCTCGCGACATCTCGGTGGATGGGACTTCCGCGAAGATATCTAACACATCCTCGCCGCTCAGATCAGTGATCGCCCCGCCAAAGAGGACTTGAGAGGCCTGTATCGCTTTGCGCAAGTTGGCTTCGCCATGCACCATACGCGTCACTTCCTGCGCTAAACGCCGCTGGGCCTCGCGTTTCTCAGGGGCTACCAGAGTAGCCGTTTCCAGTTCGGCGATCTCCTCGCGGTTGAGCATCGTAAAGTATTTCAGGTACGTAATGACGTCGCGGTCGTCGGTATTAATCCAGAACTGGTAGAAGCGGAACGGCGAGGTGAGATGAGGATCGAGCCAGACGGTTCCGGCCTCGGTTTTACCGAATTTGACGCCGCCGCTGCTGGTTACCAATGGGAAGACACCGCCATAGGCCCTATCCTCGCGCAGCTTACGAATCAGCTCGATGCCGGCCACGATATTGCCCCATTGATCGCTGCCGCCCATCTGTACGGTACAGTGATAGCGATCATACAGGGTGAGAAAATCGTAGGCTTGCAGCAGCATGTAGCTGAACTCTGTAAACGAGATGCCATCTCCCTGCTCGTAGCGGCGCTTGACCGATTCTTTAGCAAGCATATAGTTGACGGTAAAATGCTTGCCGGTATCGCGCAAGAAATCGATGAGGCGAAGAGGGGCCAGCCAATCGGCGTTGTTGAGCAGCATGGCGGGGTTTTCCCTGGCATCGAAATCGAGGAAATGGCTCAATTGTTCGCGAATGCCCGCGATGTTGTATTCAATCTGCTCCTTTGAAAGTAGTTGGCGTTCCAACGTTTTGCCACTGGGGTCACCGATCATGCCGGTTCCACCGCCAACGAGGGCAATGGGGGTATGGCCGTAGCGCTGCAATCTCACCAGTCCCATAATAGGCAGCAAAGAGCCCACATGCAGGCTGGCGGCAGTGGGATCGAAGCCGATATAGGCGGTCACCTTTTGTGTAGCCAGCGCCTCCTGAAGGCCTTCGGTCGCCTCGTAGAGCATGCCTCTCCACTGAAGTTCGTCATATACATTCATGTGTCTACGTCCTCGCTCTCCCTCAAATTTGTATGCCATTGTGCGGGAACTCTCTGAAATTGTCAATATGTTAGGAACCTGCTGATTCCCCATGAGTGCGTGATGCTACCTAAGGTTGTCGGGAAGGCATTGAAGAATGACAGAATAACCAGGCGCGCATTGTCAGAAAAAGTTTTGTTGTCTAGCAATCGCAAGATACTCTTTCTGAGTAATGATCTTCACCACGGCAGGATCATCGATCCGTACAAAAATGTGCGTGCCCGTGATCGTACTCTTGAAGAAAGCAACATACTCCCTCGTGACTGGCCCATACCAAAGAACAGCTGGAAGCGCTGCCCGTTCAATAGGGAACCATTTCCTGTCAGGGCATCGAAGATTTCTACACCGAACTCAACCGGCGGAAGTTGCCTGGCTCCTGGCGGAACTGATGCATTTACCTGCGTAAAAGGGCCATGAAACTTGCATAGCAGACAAGAGCTGTATCTGGAAGCCCCGTAGAAGCTCCATGTTGATCCCGTAGTCTGAGCGCGAACATCGTAGCTTGAAGCAGCAACTACACCCGCTCCCGTCCCTACAGTATGGTTGCCGAAGTGCCGGGCGGCTCAAAAACCACGCGATGCAGGTAGGCAACGCTGGCCCGCAAATCCCCATCCAGGTAAACACCTTGAAGCTGTGGAATAAGGTCTGGCCATCGCTCAAATGCCTGTCCACCGAAGACAAGTATAGGGCGAGGTGGTGCCATCCCCCCAATCAGGTGGCTCAGGTCGATCAGGCCTTGCTTAAAGGAGGAGAGCGAAAGCGAAATACAGAGGAGTGCCGGGGAGACCTGGCGTATGGTGTGCAGCAGCCCGGCGATCTCGATGCACTGACCCAGGTAGATGACGCGGAGACCTGAGCGGCGCAAAAGTAGCGCCAGCATCAGGGGAGCCAGTTCATGCGCTTCACCTGGCGCGCAGCAGGTGATTACCAGCGGGCCGCCATGCGGGTTGGGTGCGCTATGCAGGAGGCTGGTAAGCAGACCACGAAAAAAAGCACTGGCAAAGTGTTCTACTGAGACCGTGATCATTCCCTCTTCCCATAATTTGCCGATATGCCACATGGCTGGTCGAATCAGTTCCATACAGATCTCTTCAACCGGATAGATAGCCAGCATAGAGCCCATAACCGCGCTCGCCGCTGCCTCATCGAATAACTTAAAGGCCTCAAGCAGGCGCTGCTGCGCGTCCCACATACTGTGTGTGGGAGGATAGAAACTTCTCCGCTTTTCATATAGTTGCGATAGCAGTGGCGGGGGCGGCGATATGCCAGGTTGTTCCGCCGTGGTTGTAGCCATTTCAGAGGTCGTGGAACCGAGCGTTGTATCTGCCGCCGAGGCCTCTTCTGTGGCAGGTAAAGCTACATGGAAAACTGAAAAATCGGCACTGCCTGCTATTTCAACCTGTGGTTCACGTTGGCGGCGCTGGCGACGTTCCGCGTCCATATGCTGGAGCAGCGCAATCGCCTGGCTGATGGTCATGCCGGAATTGACACGCGCTTTGAGCCAGCGAATCTTGGCGATATCACGTTCGGAGTAGAGGCGATACGCGTTATTGGTGCGGTCAGGGGAAAGAATGCTATAACGACGCTCCCAGGCACGCAACGTAGGAGCAAGCACGCCCGTCTGTTGCACCACCGCTTTAGTATTGAACAAAGGGCTATCAGAGTAGCGCTCGAGGTCTGGCGACTCAATATGTTCTTCTCGTGCCATCATACCTCTCTCTATAAAGGCCCACCTGTCTTACCGGCCAGGATTCATTACATTGCACAGGTAAGTTTTCGCGCCAACTATATCATACCGGGTCTTCCAGGTCTAGCTAGAATCCGCCTTTGCCTTCAGTCAGGTAGCCGCGCTTGTTCGTAGTTGATTTTCTTGTTATAAGATGTGGTTGTAGAAGAAGAAGGGTAATAGTCTGCAACGATTACATATTCACACCCTCGTGCAGTAGAAGGAAAAGTTGGGTATAATCCAGTCAGATAAAGCTTTTTAAGGAGGATGAGCATATGTTTTGTACCAATTGCGGGGCTCGGGTCGAAGATGGCGCGCACTTCTGCCAGGACTGCGGCGCTCCGTTGCAGGCACCGGGCGCTGTCTCACAAAGCCCTTACAGGCCAGGAGCGACAGAGCGACAGATGGTGCCCGAAGTACCGGCACGCTCACGCCGTTCCGGCAGCGCTAAGTCGCAGGACCCCTACAAGAACCAGATACAACAGTTAAAGTTGGAGATCCGGCAATTGAAGCTAGACCTGAAGCAAATTACGACACAAATGTCGAGTACACGCTCGCGTTATTATGAAACGGCAGCGTTTGTGCCACACGGCATCCTACGAGGGGGTTACAAGGTGTTTGAAGATATTCGTCTCCTTGGACCACAGCAACAGAAAGAACGTTTGCAACAGGAAATTTTGCAGCTTGAGCAACAATTGCTAGGGTTGCAACAGGCCCAGGCACAATGGAAGGCGCAGCAACAGCGCTAGAGATGGGGACTGGTAGATGGCAAAAGGAGAGCCTGCATCATCCGATGACAGCGCTAGTTAGTCGAACTCAGCCGTATAGCGGGGCTTGACAGCACCTCCAAATATTGCTAGAATAACAGCGCTAGAATGCGTCCACGAGAGCTTTAAGCTCGCGTGGTTGGGCTACCCCAATTTTTGCAAAAAGAAATCACTTCGCATTGCAGAATGACGAGACTTCCATGGCCTCTACGAGCCGATCAACCGGCGCTGGGCGCGACGCAAAATGGAACTGTACGAAGGCGCTCCACCCTTGCCTTCCACGTATCCAGTGAAGTCTAAATGTGGGGTGAATATGTAGCAGGCGACCATAAAGGCCGCACCTACAGAAAAAGGAGTTTAGGAAGAAGCTATGTTCGCAGTCGTTAAAAGTGGTGGAAGACAATATAAGGTGGCCGTTGGCCAGACGTTGGAAGTCAACCGGCTTCCCGTTGAGATCGGATCGCAGGTACAGTTAGATGTGTTGTTGATCTCCGATGCGAATACGACGATGATCGGAACACCCCTGGTAGAGAACGCCACAGTGCTGGCAACGGCTACCAGGCAGGCCCGCGGCAAAAAATTAATTGTCTTCAAGTACAAGCCGAAGAAACGCTATCGCCATCGCCGTGGACATCGCCAGGAATTGACGGTGCTGACCATCGATGATATTGTAGCCGATGGCAAGAGTCTGATTACCGGCGAGCCTCCTCGCGCCAGGAATGAAGAATCCCCCCAGGATGAGATGGAAACCGGGGCGGTTGCTGAGGATGAGGGCGAAGATGAGGCCGCTGCCAGCGATGTAGAGGAGTCCGAGGAGGAATAGAGGATACCAGCCTGAGCAGGGTCGCCCTGATCGCCTTGAAAGACGCAGACCTCACCTCGAGATGTTGAGCAGACTGAAAGTAAGATAGAGGAGAAATAAATCATGGCACATAAAAAAGGTGTGGGTAGCTCCCGCAATGGCCGGGATAGCAATCCCAAGATGCTGGGCGTGAAGCGCTACGATGGACAGCTGGTCACTGCCGGCAGTATTATTGTGCGCCAGCGCGGCACGAAGATTAAGCCAGGAGAAAATGTTGGTGTCGGCCGCGATCACACGCTCTTTGCGTTGATCGATGGGTATGTCAAATTTGGACACCATTCGCGTTCGCAACGCAACGTGAGCATTCACACCGAGTTTCCGGGCCGCCCCGCGTTGATCGCTGTCGAGGAAGCACCCGCGGAAACCGCGCAAGCGTAGCAACCCACGCGAAGAAGAGGCAAGAGGCGAATAGAGCGCGGCGCGCTCTATTCGCCTCTTGCCTCTTCTTCGCGTGGGTCATCCTTATCTTGCTGTTGTGCCACATTGAATGTTCACCTGGCGGGTCCGGTTGTCAAAGGCAAAGGTGCAGGTCTGGCCGTTAATGGTTGTCGTTCCGGCGCATCCCACCAGAACGGTGCCATTCACCGAACAGGCAAGTCCAGGATTGCCCCCCGTTGTGTCATTGATAGTTGCCGCAATCACAACACCGTTGGCATCGGTCTGCGTATGCACCGGGTTCGGTTGGCCAAGCAGTTGTTGGCAATTCAAATTCATATACGAAGCCTGGAAGCGCATGGCCAGGAAGGTAAAGAGGCTGTTGGCCATTGCGGCATTGGGAGTCGTCGCATTGATTGTCAATTGTTTGTCCATCGCCAGGCGCGGCAGACCTGTTCGCACGAGGTTTCTACAGTAGGAGGTACCGCTGGCCTGCTGGCGATCGTTGGCGGGCATCTGATCAACACCCTGACGATAGAGGTTGGTTTTCGCCAGGCTCTGAACAGTTTGGTTGCCATCCGCAATCAGCGTCATAGGATCGGTAAGCGGCACCAGCGCGATTGGCGCTCTCTGGTTGGTGGCAGCCTGCAACTCATCTAACGGCAGGGCCGGTACCATGTTCCCTGAATTGACAAGATCAGGCGCCTGCCAGGACTGGCAGCCCAGCGCCGGGTCAATGAAGTTGCTGAGCAGCGCATTATCGCTGGGATTGGCCAGGACGGTCGCGTCTGGTAAATTCTGCTGGTTGGTGGCCGAGAACTGTGCGGTTCTCCCATCAGGTGTCGCCAGGTACTGCGTTTGCACGTTGTCACTCTGATCCTGGTCTACCACAGAGAAATCACGTACAGTAGGACAGGGCAAACCATCTTTCGCAATACCCAATGCTGGTGGAGTAAGCAGACCCGCCGCGATAGCCCGGTTAGCCGCTCTGAAAAAGTCGGGAGCGTTGCAATAGGCAAACTGGCCGAAGACTGAGCCGGCAAGACCGTTGACACAATTTCCTTCCTGCAGACTACCTCTAGACCCACGCAAGGTGAGATTATTGCCGTTGAAGCCGAACCACACTCCCACGACCGAAGTTGCGGTCAACTGTGGCGCAACGGGAGGCTCTGCGGGCCGCGTGCCTTTATCAATCACCAGTGGCTCATAAATAGAGACCTTGCCCGTAGCAGTATCGAGTATTGCCGCCTGGACGAAGGCGGATTGGTCAGGATTTGCCTCATTACAAGGACCGTTGTCTGGATTGGTCGCTAGCAGTTGATAGGGAGTTGCCAGGCCCGCGGACGAAAGTGGATGGGCCGGCACAATCAACGTGCAATCTCCATTTACTGCTCCCGCCGCATGCGAAGCCAGGCGCGGCAGAAGGAAGAAAACGCCGCCAACCGCAAGCGCAATGACCACTGTTACAAGTACTCCAATGAGTACCAGAGGCGAAAATCCTCTACGTCGCGTTGATCGCGTGCCGAAAGTGCTTCGATGTAGTTTACGCATGTTTACCCCTTTACTACTGACTTCATGTTGTACAGGCATCAGCTTGTCCGTGCTTTTTATGCATACTGCGCACCATAGATGAGTATGGTACCGCGCAAAAGGACAAAACGATGCCCGGCTCCTCACAGGTGTGGAAGCGATTCTACCAGCGTGACCTTACGTCACAGGAATGTGAAACGCTGTGAACTGATTTGCTACGTCTTGATACTTATTGAAAGTATATTTCTTGATTGCGATAGTAGCATAGACTCTGCGGTATATTCGCATACATGAGCAAAAAATAGGTGGAAAGTACCGGATTTGGGTTAAGTTTTCTTAACCGCAGATGAAATCTAGCGAAAAAGGGCAAAGGAAAGGACCGCCTGGGAAGCGGTCCTCCCTGGATGGCCGGATTGGTTAAGAAATTTTCACTCGAGCGAAATTTCATCCGCGAAGAATCGCACCCAGAGGACACACACGGCAAGGCCCGAGATGAGAGTAAAGAATGCCACAGCTCCACTATCGCCGGGATCCATGGTGGGGCTTGTATACGGAAAGAAGATGATCAACGACAACCAGGCGACGGTAAAAATCGACGTCCAGCTCAGCTTGGTAGCTTCCGCGCTGGAGCGATAGAGCAGGTTGTAGAAGAAGAGCACGAGCAGGCCGATGATGATGACGGTGAACTTGAAGTTCAAGGTTTCATCGACCCCGCCGATGACGCCGAAGTCAATTACGAGCGTATTAGGGATAAATAGGAAACAACATACCCATAGGATAGCAAGAATAATACCTCCTATGACCTTTCTCAGTGATCTACTCATCACGAGATGCTCCTTTCGAGGCATAGATGCAGTTAAATAAGACAAACATGGATACGGCCATGCGTTTCTGTTTTGTTTGTATGTATTGTAGTCCTTGATCGAAAAGAAATCAACGGTTTTTCATCATCCATAATACGCTGCCGCGAAACGGGCTGCCCACTGTGCGTTATTGATGAGCAGGGCCTTATTGGCCTCAACGCTTTCGCCCGCGGTCACTTTGGCGACATGGGCGAGCAGGAAAGGTGTAGTCTCAGGCCCTCGTATGCCCTGTTCGCGGGCCAGCCGTAAAGCCTCTCTGGTAGCCGCTTCGAGGGGTCCTGACTCCATTGCATATTGCTCTGGAATGGGGCAGCCGACAACCAGCCCTTGCAAAGCGCACTCCCATTGGCTGCGAGCGATGGCGGCCAGCATAGCGACATCATCGACGCGATGGGGCAGGCGGCGTCCGCTGGAACGCACGTAAAAAGCCGGGAACTCATCAGTTTGCCAACCAAGCACGGGTACGCCCTGCGTCTCCAGGTATTCCAGCGTCAGGTCGAGATCGAGAATGGACTTCGCCCCGGCGCAGACGACCAGGACCGGCGTGCGGCTCAGTTCCGTCAGGTCGGCGGAGATATCCATAGTGGTCTCAGCCCCGCGATGCACCCCTCCAATGCCACCGGTGGCAAAAAAGCGTATTCCGACCATGCTGGCGCATAACATAGTACCCGCAACGGTAGTGGCACCGGGCCGTTGTGTTGCCAGCGCCACTGCCAGGTCGCGCCGGCTTACTTTCACGATGTTGCGCGCGGTAGCCAGGTACTGAATCTGATCTGCGGCAAGCCCGATGACGATCTTTCCATTGAGAATGCCGATCGTCGCGGGAATAGCACCCTCCGCTCGAATGGCAGCCTCCATGGCCCGCGCGACTTCGACATTGGCCGGATAGGGCAGCCCATGCGCAATGACCGTCGATTCGAGCGCGACGATGGGTCGTTGTTCCTCTAATGCGACCTGGACTTCTTCGGAAATGGCTATATGTGATGGTAGTTTTTGCATGCTTCCTCGACTATTCTGCATGGCCTGTAGGGACAGCGCCAGGCGCTGTCTCTACAAGATTCCTCGATTCGGTTGTCAAAATTCACAAAGTTCATGAAGAGCGATCAGGCGAAATACCTCGAATTAGCTCTATTGTATGATACAATAATTCAGCTATGAACCTTTGGGCCGATTTCGATGACAAACCAGATTTCCAGTTCGCGCACATGAGACAGGCTCGCACACGCCGTCTTTCAGAACAGGCTGTTCTGGCGGCCGTGCGCGATTGGCTGCTGCGTGATTATGCGGCGGCCTATTGCCGTTCCCTGGCGGCGACTCGCATTTTCCGCCGGTGCTACTGGATCGATGCGCTTGGTGCTAACCAAAATGCAGCGCCGGCAATTGAATCCAGCCAAGCAGCCGCCTCTTTGATAAAAGACGCGTCCGCAGATCGAGCAGGGAAAGCGCGTGCGAATGATGCAAAGCGGCTTATTCATCCTGTACTCCTGCCGGTGCACGCTCTCTCTCAGATTCTAGCTGGCGAAAGCAGGTCGATTACGCTGCATGGGTTTATACTGGAGGCAGGCAGCGGCAAACGCAGAGTTGTGAAAACGGAGCAAAACGGCGCCCCTCTGGCGCCGAAAGCCATAGTGATGCCCAAAGATGGGGGAGTTGTGCGCGCAGGATGGTTGGAAGTGGCACCCGAACTACTCGCAACCATTGATCAGTCCGCGGCCATCTTCTTGCTTCATCCGTTCAGCAAGGCCCTTTTCAGGTATGAAGACCTGGCACCGCTCTATACTCGTACCGCGCCAACGGAACTCTTCCTGCTCGTTTCGCATAAACGGGTGGAAGCGAGCTTGATACCGGGGCTGAGGACTCCCACAGGGGCAGCGGCATTTACAGGGCTGGTACGCAATGATCGTTGGAAAGCATTGTTGAGGGACGATGTAGAGGGGGAGTCGACGACTACCGGGCTGGTCGAGGCGCTGATGAGTTCGATGCAGCAGCATTTTTTGACGGTGCAGCGCGTTGCCTTACCCATGCTGGTCAAGCCGGCTCAGGTCGAGCCCGCGCCATACACCCTGATTTTCGCGACCCGCCGCCAGGATAGCCTGGCAGCTATGAATGATGCCATATGTGTATACCGTCGCCGCCTGGACGAGCAAAGTCACCAGGGAGTCTTGATGGAAGACTGGTTCGATAGGCAGAAAAAGACGCGCCTCGCGGAACAATTCCAGCTTCTCTACGAGCGTGTATTGCAGGCAGGGCGCGCGCAGCGCTTACGCCGCTGGCCTGAATTGCGACAGCGCTTGCTGCTTGCCGACTTTGGGCAATTTACCATCCACGATTACGACGAGGCCATTGCGCGCTCATTACGTAATGGTGAGGTGCGCTGCGAATGGCGACAAGGACCGGCGGTAAATGCCGGAATAGAAGAGCAGCGTATCCCAGGAAACGAGGATACGCTGCTGTGGAAGTAACACTTAATTAGTCTACAGAACAGTTCCCTACGCGACCGCCACTTTTCTAGGTCTCAACAAAAGCCCGATAACCGCGAAAAGTACAGCCAGGAAGACACAGGCCCCCGCATAGAAGCGATGCCTGCTGTTTGAAAGTGCCAGGTGCCTTCCAGGTGTGATCAAGACTAAGTGACCACTTTCAATAGAGATATACGGGTGATAAATGCCTGGAATAAGGAAATAGACGGCTGCTATCACGGAAATGACAGCTAAAGCAATCGCTACATAAAAAAGAGCCGAACGCATATCTGAATACTTACCCCCTAAAATAGTTATTGCAGCTTTACTTATGCTAACATGTAAGCAAGCGAATCGGGTAAACCCCTCACAGCTTATTTATTCTAACGAACAGCTGGCATTCGGGTGGAAGAAAATGTTCTTGATAGCCATTTTGGTTGATCACGCGCAGTTCATATGCCAGTTACAAAATTGCCACGCCGCCTGCTTGTTTCTCAACCATATTCCTACCTGTTCTTTACTGGTTTTCTGCCTTGAGCGGGTAGAATGTTTTGCATAGAGAATCAAGTGCAGGGACTCGCTCATTTACTTCCCATTCAGAGATCGAAGGAGAAAACAATGGCGCTTAGCTCCAGTAAAGAGGCGGTCCAGCGCTTCTTGAGCGCAAACTTGCAGTCAACCCTCTCAACATTTTCCACCGGTGGCTCGCTGGAGTCGACGGAACAAATACGGCGCTTTGAACTGCTGCGGCTTGCTTTTTTCGTCTTGAAGCTGCGCAAGGTAGAGCATAAGCTGGCTGAATGGCGGGCAGGAAAGGTAGAAGTCGCGGAGCTAAAAGCGCTAGAGCAGGAGCTAGAGTTTCGCTGCAACCTGTTACGCCACGCGATCTTCCAGCAGGTAGTGGCGTTGATCCGGCTCGATGCACGCGAGCAGGCCCTGCAGATTATCGAGGTCTGCCGTAAGTGATGGTGCTGTAATCACGCCGCGTAATTATTTGACCGTTCACATGCACCACGATGCCTTCTTTTTCGAGCATGCGGCGCAATTCAGCGAAGGTTATGCCCGAATCGGCTGCGATAGTGCAGGGACCGGGTCTGCGCAGGTGCAAGGTTTTCAGACCGGGCAGCGCAAGAATCTCGTTTGCCAGCGTTTCGCTTTCCACTTCGAGTAGCAGCACCTGCGAGATGGTGGCTTCTTTATAAAGTTTGCCCCAATCGCGTAAGGTATACGCCACATTCTGGGGAATTTCTTTCTGGCTATGCTCTTCCAGAATACGTAAAACCTGTTCGACGCTTTTGGCCGTTGCCAGGCCGCGCAGCAGCGAACCGCGGGTCAGGGTCAACTTGCTGACTTTGCCCACCTGGTTAGCCTGCGCGAAAGGCAAGAGGTGATAGAGCGTGGGCAGGTCGGGTTCCAGCAACAGCAATTCAAAATTAGGCTGCACGATCAACGCGCGGTAAGGTGATGCGTCTCCTGCGCTGGCAGGCGGCTCAACCTCGGTTGGCAGAATTGCGGCTGCCAGGTCGGTCAACATGAAAGCGTCGGGATTCAGCGGCCGCTCAGTGGCCGGGTCGATCTGCCTGGACGCCCCCCGTGGCTGCCCATGCTCGTAGCCCAGTGATACAAGCCCTAGCTCAAACAGCGTTGAGGTGAGCAAACCAATGATTATTTCGCCATCGCATCTATCCCAGCTAGCAAGTATCTTTTTCGAATATTGATAGCCCGGCAGCCCGGTGTTCGCAATATTCGAACGCAAGAGGTAAGGATTTTCAGCTTTCATAGTGCGCAGCAACGAAGCCAAACTATACCAGCGCCCAGGAGTGCATTGCGCCAGGTATTTCAGAACGGCGCTACGGCCCGTTCCCATATCCAGGTAGTACGAGCTGAGCGTTGGATCGAAGTTGACTCCGGCGATATCGGCCCAGTTGTGAGCCTTGAGCCAGTATTCGATCAGTTCCTGCGTCTGCTGCTCAACATCCCACCGCGCCCATTGCGCAAGCTGTGGCCCCGGTTCGTAGTGGGGCTTCACATCGTCGCCCATTGATGCCGAAAGCCGTACAAGCCCCAACTTTTGCGCAATGCCAAAGAGCATATCGACGGCAAAATTCGACGTATCGTACCCGTGGCGAGGCCGGATTTGCAGTTGCGGAATTAGCTTGTTGGCAATGCGTTTTGGCACATCGCCCGATTTCGTCGGCTCGATATTCTGCTGGTACACGGCTCCGATCAAAAAAGCCAGGTCATAGAGCATCAGCGTATCGCCGCTGTGTATATACTGTGGCGGCCCATCCAGGGCAACCAGTCCGACCGGCCCCTTCTCCTGCGCCAGAGCTTCCGTGTGCGCTGCCGCCTTTTGCACGTGTTTAAGCATTTCGCGCGGAATAAATAGCTTGCGTACCGCACCCGAGAAGGTATCAAAAGCAATGGCATAGCTTTGAAGCTGGCGAATGATTTTCGCCAGAGCGAGATCGTCATAGCCGGTATGCTCGCGTATATCCTTCATGGTGGCCAGGCCACCATGCTCACAGAGCCATTGCAAGAGTTTGCGTGTCTGATCATCGAATTGATCCCAGGCATAGAGAGACACTTCCGGCTGAACCAGGTGGCCGGCCAATCTCACACCGGGATTGACACTCGAGTAGTAGTCATTCAGTGTAATGCCGTAGAGCCGGCCAATCTCGTAGAGTTCGGCCATGCTATGCGAAGTCAGGATTTTTTCCAGCGTCAGAGTTGAAAGGTCATAATTGGACGAAAAAATCGCGCGTCCCGCCATTGACAGCGAATCGGCAATATCTTTGTAGACCGAGAGCATCGTTGTGGGCTGTAACGCGGGTTTTTGTTTTACTGTCGATGCTGGAGCTTGCGCTGCCATCTTCTTCCCTTTCACTGTTAGAGACTCTTCCAGTATCAGGACATGCTCTTTAAGCGATGCGAGGGCGTTCTCAAAACGATTCTGGGGCAGGCGCGTCAAGGTCTGCAACACGCCGCGCATAATGCCGGTGGAAGCTGAAAAACTGAGGGCATTATGAAGTATTTTGCGCTCATCTTCCGAGAGGCGTTCCCAGACAAAACGCGCGGCAACGGGGGCCTGCATCTTCTGCACAAGCAGACCCAGGTGGTTGCACCATTGTTCCGCGGGAGTATCGCCGATGCCCCACCAGCGAGCCAGTTGTTCAAGTTGTTCCTCGCTGTGTTCGGCGAGTGCCTGTCGTAGCGTTTTCATCTCATCCCTGTTCAGTGCCTTCCGACTTGGCCTTTTCGGATTTCATAGTATATTGTCCTGCTGGAGAAGCGGCTGGAATTGGGTGCTCTCCCGATTTCCCGTCTGGAATTGAAAATTGCTCAAGAAAGCGGATCACCTCGCGCGTCAACTGGCTAGGAGTTGAAGCCCCGGCAGTGACTGCGACACGTTTTTTCCCTTGCAGCCATTCAGTTTTCAACTGCGAGAGATCCTCGATGCGTACAGCCGGAACGCCTGCCAGCTCTTCCGACACCTGTACAAGCCGGTTGGTGTTGTTGCTGCGTGGATCGCCGACGACGATTGTCAAGTCGGCGCCTTTCGCCTGCGCCACGACCGCTTCCTGGCGACTCTGTGTGGCGGCGCAGATATCAATGTGTACCTCCGCGTGCGGATACTTTTCTTTAATATACGCGATGACGCGGCGTGTGTCCCATTGTGAGAGCGTGGTCTGTGTTGAGATAGCCAGTTTTTCCTGCTGCTGCGGCGTCAGGGCCAGCGCGTCGACATCGGCCTCATTTTCGATCAGGCTAATATGGCCGGGTACCTCGCCGAGCACGCCTTCGGGCTCGGGATGGCCTTTTTTGCCGATATAGAGGATATAGTAGCCTTTTGCCACCAGGTCGCGTACGAGATCATGCGTCACAGTAACATCGGGACAGGTGGCATCGATACAATTCAACCCGCGCTCGCGCGCCCTTTGTTTTACCAGCGGAGAGACGCCGTGAGCGGTAAAAATGACGGTGCCTTCTTTGACCTGTTCCAGGATGCTGGCGCGGTCGGGCCCATCCAGCGTAATCACACCGAGGGCGGTAAGTTCTTCTATTGCGTGACGATTATGTACAATTTGCCCAATGATATAGATCGGACGCGGCTGCTGTGGGTCTTTCGCCGTTTTACGAACTATTTGCAATGCATCAACTACACCATAACAATACCCACGCGGAGATATTTTGATAACTTCCATACATTCCTCAATATGATAAACAGACCATACCTGCGCTATTGCATTATGAAAGGGCCGCTTGAGGGCGACCTCAAGGGTACGCTCCTACAATGACTACGAGACAATTCTTGAAAAACCTACTTTATTGTATCACGCCGTTAAGAAATTGGTACTTCTGTCCTGCACAGAATGTGGCGAATATCATCTGGTGTGTAGAGGCAGACGGCAGGCAGGAGGCCGGCCATTTCTTCAATCGAGGTAGATGTGGCAAGATCGAAGATGAGCAAGGGTGTATGACGCCCAGCGCATCCCTGCGCTATCGCGCTGGCAGTAATCAGCGATGGGTAATAAGGGTTCGAAGAGATAGGGATATGCATCAACAGCTGCACTTGCGGCACTAATGAGGAGACGCGCTCAGGTGTATCTTCCTGGTAGATGCGTTTCATGCCCGCCTGCTGCAACAACAATGCGTAGGGACGCCGCAGCTCCTCCGGACCAATCAAAAGCGCGGAGCGGCCCCGCAGCCCACCCAGGCAAGCATCAGCGATCGACACCACCTCCGGAACAAAGTGTTGCGCTGTCAACGCTTTTCTCCTTTGCTCTATAGTTTCCATTCAGGATTGGTTTCAGGTTACACATTAATACTAGCGCATCTATCACTATAGAACATCGGGTGATTACCTTATTTTTGATGGGGGAGAGTGGATGAGGTAGGGTAGGGTATACTATCCCCCTCTATGTTATAATACCCTCTGAACACTCGTTCTTAACATAGAGGTATTCTGTACCCTTAACTGGAGCCTGACCCAATGCCAATACGCCAGCTTGCGCCTGATGTCGCAGCCAAAATCGCCGCCGGAGAGGTCGTTGAACGACCGGCCTCCGTGGTCAAAGAATTGATAGAGAATAGCATCGATGCTGGAGCCACGCAGATTCGCGTCGATTTGATGAATGGTGGCTTGCAGCTTATCCGCGTTACCGACAATGGCTGCGGCATTCCGGCGGAAGAACTCGCGCTGGCGCTGGCAAGACACGCGACGAGCAAAGTAGAGCAGATCGATGACCTGGAGCACATTCACTCGCTGGGCTTTCGCGGCGAGGCCCTGGCCAGCATTGCTGCCGTTGCGGAAGTTACGCTGCTCAGCCGCCAGCGCGGGGCCGCGCACGGCGCGCAGGTGAGCGCCTCCAACGGGCGTATCTCGGAAGTCAGCATCGCCGCTTCTCCAGAGGGCACCACGCTCACAGTACGCAATCTCTTCAGCGCCGTTCCCGCCCGCCTGAAGTTTCTGAAGAGTCGCAACACTGAGATCAGCCATTGTCATCACTTGCTCGAACAGTACGCGCTGGCGTACCCCGAAATTCGTTTCAGCGTTTACAGCGAGGGACGGCCCATTTTCGCGACACCCGGCGACGCACAGCTCTCCAGCGTACTAATCGAAATCTACGGCTTGCAGGTTACCGAGCAAATGGTTCCTATTAGCAGCCTGGATGGTACCGAGAAGGACCAGGATTCAGAGCGGCCCATTGTCACTGGCTATACCAGCCTCCCGGCGTGTTACAAAAGCACGCGCCAGCATATGTCATTCTTTGTCAACCGGCGCTGGGTCCTCAGTCGTATGCTCAGCTATGCTGTCGAGGAGGCGTATCACTCGTTGCTGCTTCCCGGGCGCCATCCTATTGCCGTTGTTAACATCGCGCTCGATCCCTCGCAGATCGATGTCAACGTTCACCCTGCCAAAACCGAGATTCGTTTCCTCAGAGAAAAACGTGTTTACGCCGCCATCTTACGCGCAGTACGTAAGGCGGTATTAGAAGAAGCGACGATACCAGAATGGGGCAATGGCAATCTTGCTAACTCCCGGACAAGCAACATCGATAGAGATGATGAGAGCGAGAAAAGGGAAACCGCAATTAGCGCCATAGAAGAGGGCGGTGAAGAAGCGGTGTTTACTGCGCCTGTCAATACTAGGATAGATTCCAGCATTGATAGCGAGATGGAGCCTGGTTTCAGCCCTGGCGCTGAGGATGTACCGGCTTATCCGAGGGATAATCCCTGGCTCACCGTTACTGAAGAAGAGACGGGTACAAAGCCACCTTTGTTGTCGAGATTGTGGCAGAGCCATGTCCGCGGACCTGAACCTGTACAATCTGAGCCCGCTCAAATTGGCTCGCAGGCGAATCTGCCTATCGTAACTACGCCAGAACTGGCGCCGGAAAAGATTGGCAATGCAGCACTTTCCTGGGAAACAGGCGCTGGTGTATCCGCGCCTCCAGGAAATGCTGGTACATTAATCCAATCCCGTCACCTGCCGCCTTTGCGCGTCGTCGGTCAACTTTCTCAGAGCTATATTGTGACCGAGGGACCCGATGGTATGTACCTGATTGACCAGCATGCCGCGCACGAACGCATCTTACTGGAGCATATGGTAGCAGCGCTTGAGACACATACACCGCTATCACAACTACTGCTCACACCCATTGTGCTTGACCTGGCGCCAAACGAGGTGGAGTCGATTGAAGATCACCTGCAAGACCTGGAGCAGATTGGCTTCTCGCTAGAGCTACGTGATGATAGCACGCTGCATGTCAAGGCAGTGCCGAATGTGCTTATCAAGCAGATGAATGCGCGCTCGGTACGCGAACTGCTGGCCGAGTTGACCGCGCCGGAGGACCTGGGGCATGGCGGCACATGGCAGGAACACGCGCTGGCGAACGTGGCATGCAAGGCGGCGATCAAGGCCAACTATTTTCTTACTGTGAGCGAGATGCGTGAGATGATCGAGCAACTGGAACATACCAACGCGCCCTATAGCTGCTGTCATGGCCGGCCTACGATGGTGCATTTCAGTCTATCCGCTTTAGAGCGCGAATTTGGGAGACGCTAGTGTTTGCGAATGTGTTGACCTCCGTGGCCAGTTGGAATAGCGAGCAGCCATTGCTCAGCTATACTGTTCCGCCTGAAATTGAAGGAGAACTGCGCGCCGGTCAACTCGTTGCTATCCCCTACGGAGACAGACTGGTCGAGGGCATTGTGTGGAGTATTGAGGATGTTGGAGATGTGGAGGAACAGAATTGGAACGAAAAGCTCACATTTGGAGTACCCCTGGAAAGGAGAGGACAAGCCGTTGCCCCTACTATGGACGAAACGGAGAAAAGGATCGATCATGCCATCGTAGGGCCTGCTTGTCCTCGCCCTTCTAGAGATCTTCGTCCCATCTCGACCATTCTTGATCCCGAACCCGCTCTGCTGGCTCACCAGCGCGCGCTAGCTGCATGGATGGCTGAATATTATGTCACGCCCCTGGCGCAGGTCGCGCTGATGATGCTGCCGCCCGGGTTGATACAGCGCTCGAAGGTCGTATTGCACCTGATAAAAAGCGAGCATATGGAGCGCAATGAAGCCGCGCGACCAGCCTTTAGCCGCCTGCAGGCGCTAATCGGCCTGCTGCTTGCCGATGGAGAACTGGACATCCAACGGCTGCGCGAGATGGTCGGGCAAAAACACGCCAGGGAGGTTGTGCAGGAGGCGCTGGCCAGCGGTTTGATCGAGCGCGAACCACAATTGGATGCTCCTCGCACGCGCACTCGGCGCAAGCGCGTCGTGAGGCTCATCTCGCAGGGAGAACTTCTTGATGCCTGGAAACAACAGGCGGAGGCTCTGTTGCAGGCAAGCCTGCCGGAGCCCGGACATATTGTCATGGCATCAGATAACGTACGTCGCAGGCCCAAAAAAGATATACCCGACCCATGGGCTATTCCTGCTGCCACCCCTGCTCTCGCGCTCACCCCCCAGAATCGCGCCGGCTTGCTGGCACAGCGCCAGCTGGCCGCAGTCAACCTGCTGCAACACGACAAAAGTGAGTCTGGGGTAAGCGCACATTGGACGCCTGGCATGCTCTGCAAAGCCAGCGGCCTGACTCCCAAACAATTGCAGACCCTGGTTGACCAGCATATCATCGCCATCGAAGAGATCGAGGTAGCGCGCGATCCTCTCATGGGTCGCGTTATCCCGGCCAGCGCGCCACTACCATTAACCCTGGAACAGCAAGCAGCATTGGGGGAGATTCTGGCCTCTATGGTCCATCCCCATAGGCCCATCCTCCTGCACGGCGTCACCGGCAGTGGCAAAACAGAGGTTTACCTGCAAGCTTTAGCAGCTATGATTGATCGGGGCAAACGCGGCATTGTGCTGGTACCAGAAATAGCGCTGACGGCCCAGGCAATCCAGCGGTTCGCGGGCCGCTTTCCTGGGCGCGTGGCCATCATCCACAGCGCGCTCACCGCTGGAGAGCGTTACGACGAATGGCGGCGCATTCGTGCGGGGCAGGTCGATGTAGTGATTGGCTCGCGTTCAGCCCTCTTCGCGCCGGTATCAGACCTGGGTATCATCATCCTGGATGAAGAACACGAGCCGGCATACAAACAAAATGAGCGCCGCCCGACCTATCATGCGCGCGAGGTCGCCATCAGGTTGGGGCATATCCTGCGCATACCGGTCGTACTGGGTAGCGCAACGCCTTCTGTAGAATCGTTCTACCGGGCCGAACGCGGGGAATATCACCTGGTCGAGTTGCGCAACCGCATCGGAGCAGCACTACCCCCGGTTGAAGTGATCGACCTGCGCGGCGAGTTGCACGCGGGCAATACCAGCATTTTCAGCCGGCGTTTGCGAGACGAGTTGGAACAGGTTTTGAATAAGGGGCAGCAGGCCATTCTTTATCTGAACCGGCGTGGGGCGGCAAGCTGCGTCTTGTGCCGCGAGTGTGGCTACGTGGCGATGTGTGACCGCTGCGATGTGCCGCTGACCTATCATTCGACGGAACGCATTCTGCTGTGCCATTATTGCAATGGGCAAGGCAAGGTGCTCGATATCTGCCCGCAGTGCAATAGCGTGAGCATGCGCTACTTTGGCCTGGGGACGGAAAAAGTGGAAGATACGATTGCACGTCTTTTTCCCGGAGCGCGGCTGCTGCGTTGGGATCGCGATACGGCTAAACACCGCCGCGCCCACGAGCAGTTACTTGATCGCTTTGCCAACCGCGAGGCAGATATACTGGTTGGCACGCAGATGATTGCCAAGGGGCTTGATTTGCCGGGAGTGACGCTCGTGGGGGTCATCTCGGCAGATATTGCCCTTATGCTGCCCGATTTCGCGGCCTCTGAACGCGCATTCACGCTACTCACCCAGGTGGCGGGACGAGCGGGACGCGGCGAGGAGGCCGGGCGCGTCATCATTCAAACGTTCAATCCCCAAAACTTCTGTATCGATGCCGCCTCACGCCACGATTACCATGAATTTTATGAGGCCGAAATCGATGTGCGCCGCCGCTACGGTTATCCGCCCTTTCGCCAGTTCGTCAAGTTCACCTACAGTCACGAGAACCGCCGCCGCTCGCAGAACGAAGCACTGTTGCTACGTGAGAAGCTGGATCAATGGATCGAGCGGCTTGGGCTGGCACAAACTGATATCGTTGGACCGGCGCCCGCGCTTATGGAGCGCATACGCGGCAAATATCGCTGGCAGATGATCGCGCGCGGCCCCGACCTGCATCCTCTCTTGAGGGTAATCGATACTCCTGGCTGGGAAGTAGACATCGATCCGGTGAGTACGATGTAGTTTCTCCTGAACGCAAGAGCAAATCACTAGGGATTACCCATAAGTTCGTCGCCGTGGATGAGGTGGCTCGACTGAATGAAAGGGGCGACCAGAGATTCTTCGCAGCGAAGAATCTCTGGTCGGTTATGGATAATCATCGGCAAATGACCGTTCTAATAAAATTTCGTCGGCCTGACGCGAATGCCCTGCGAGTAGCTCTTCGCCATCTCCTCAGCAGTCGTGTTCATTTCTTTGAAATCCGCGGCATATTTTTGCTTGTACGCGGCCAATGTCGCATTGATATCCGGGTCGGTGAGTAACTCGGCCTCACCGTCGATCACAATCACATCTTCGCCGCCATTCGTATTATCCAGGGCCAGCGTGACATGCGAGTTCTGCCGCAGGTTGCGCACCTTTTGCGTATGGGGCTGGCTAAAAATCAGGAATTGCTCACCATCCCAAAGAAACCAGACTGCTACCATATGCGGGCGTCCATCAGGACGTACCGTTGTGAGCCAGATGATGAGATCACTACGCAATCGCTGCTCAACCTGCACATTTTTAGGGTGTATTTGACCTGGCATGATATATTCCAGTCTAGTGATGGTTCTGGTTCTGATCCAGGCTTAAGAGAATTTGTCTGGCTTCCTCAGCAGTTTGAGCATCAACCAGTTTGAAGAAGAGGAGTTGCAAATTTTGGGCATCTGTAATCTTCTCCACCTGTTGTTGAGCAAATGATGCCATCTCCGGAAATTTCTTCTGGACGTAACCCAGCAACATATCTTGCCGTCCACGAACGAGACCTTCCTCGCGACCCTCCTCGCGACCCTCCTCGCGACCCTCCTCGCGACCCTCCGCAAAGTACTCCTGTGCAATCTCTTTGTAGACCCATGACTCGCGCAAAATGTCCTGGAACATCTGAAACCTCCTCTTGAACCAGTCGCTTTCGTCCGTGCCTTCTTTGAAGACCAGCCCACCCAACAGGCGGGTGAGGGCCAGCAGGTCATACTCCTGCGCCTGAGCCAGTTGCGTAATCGTCTGCTCGACCACCTCCGGCTGCTTGCCGCCTTTACTCAAAATAGCGAGCGGTAGCAGTCCTACCCAATGATGGCGCAAGAAGAACTCAGCTGATATCTCCCACAATTGTACCACACGAAAGTAAAAACGATACGCTTCGCTTCCATCGGGATGCCGGTGGACATAGGGCGATTGCGCTACTTCTCCCACCTTGCGCAGGTAAATCACATACGGATAGACTTCCCAGTGCTCGTGTTCGCGAGAAGCCGATATACTATACTCTGTCAGGCGTCGTCCCATCTCTGGATCGCGATACGATTGAAACTCGATCAGCAGCAATCCAGGCTCCTCATAGGCAACAACTTCGATCAAAGCATCGACGAAGAGCGGTTGGTTCTGTAATTCAACATTCAACGTGCGCACGAATACGGCTTGTGCCATCAGCCAGTCGGTAAAGTGCTGCGCATAGGTTTTGACCATGCGCTTCAAAATGCTATCCCATAGGCCTGCCATCTCAAACAAGCCCTCCTCTTGTTTCATTCTGACAGTAGTATAGCAGAACGGAAAATGGCTCGTCGAGAGCAGTGATACTAATGGGATAATATGACTGATAATCTAAGAGTGATATGTTTATGTTGAGTTAGTCTAACTGTCTAAAAGCCGATGAAGTACTATTTATCTTTAGGATATTTTGAATCCACCTTGTCTCAAGATGGCATGGGAGATTCTTCGCTGCGCTCAGGATGACAGGCCCGGGACTATACATGCCTCTGCGCATGTCATTCTGAGCGCAGCGAAGAATCCCGCTCCCACTGCTGAGAAATCACTAGACAAAACCCTTGACTCTATCTCGATGCCATGTTACCATTGCAACATGAGCAACAAGAACACCTGCCAGCTCACCTACCTGCTGGCAGCAGCCGACTATCCGAAAAAACACATGTCACATGGTTTCGCCGCATAAGCCGGGCACATTTGCTTATGCGGCGGAAGGTGGTGCCGATGCCTTACCGCAGCCTCTACTCAAGCGAGCTTGAGTAGAGGGTTGTTGTATTGTTTGTATCTACTGCTCTCCCCAATCAAACACTTCTAAGCACATTCACGCTCACTCTACTTTCCAAAGCATTGCTTTTGTCACCGGCTACCAGCTTCTCAGCTGCGAATCTTTTCCCAACCAATTTGCTGTTCGGTTAGTTATTCGTTTGCACGAAGAATGCAGGCAGATAGAAAGAGAAGGTATCAGCAATGCTTTTAGTCAACTTCTCAAAAGTGAGCAAAGATTATGGTGGCAATCCCATCTTCAGGGATATCGATCTGGAGATTATGGAGAGTGAGCGTATCGGACTCGTCGGTGAAAACGGCGGGGGCAAATCCACGCTCTTCAAATTGATCGCCGGTCTTGAAGACCCTACAAGCGGCACGATCTCGCGCCGCCGGAACCTCACCACCGGCTATCTCGCGCAGGAGGTAGACCGCGATCAGAGCCATAAGACCATTTTCGAAGCAGTTTCAGAGGTGACGCAGGAACTCGTTGCCTTGCCAGAGATGCTCGCCGAACTCGAAGCAAAAACGGCCGATCCGGAGATTGCCGCGGACGAGGACGCACTTAGCAGCATCCTGGAGGAATATGGCAAGGCGCAGGAACGTTTTGAGGCTCTGGGCGGCTATACCCTTGAACACAAGGTCGAGACCGTGCTGCATGGCCTGGGTTTCGGGCCTGATTGGTACGATATCGAGGTGGGCATGCTCAGTGGCGGCGAAAAGAAGCTCGTCAACCTGGCGCGTATTCTCATTAAAACGCCGGATTTGCTGCTGCTCGACGAGCCGGACAATCACCTTGATCTGGAAGCCAAGGCCTGGTTGGAACAGTACATCCAGAGCTATCCGGGCACGGTGATGATCATTTCGCATGATCGGCAGTTGCTTGACCGGGCCGTTAAAAAAATCTTCGAGCTTGAGGACGGCAACATCTCGGAGTACGCGGGCAACTATAGCTATTACTTTGAGGAGCGGCAGAGGCGGCTGCTCAAGCAATACGAACTGTATACGATACAGCGTGATGAGATCAAACGCCTGGAGGCCAGCATGCATCGCCTCCAGGGTTGGGCCAAACTGAACGGCAAGTTCGCGGGCCGGGCCGAAGATGTGGTGAAACGTATCGAACGGGCCAGGCAGGAGGCCGTGGATAAACCCATCTTGATACGCGATAAGATCAAGGTGAATCTCGATGCCGACCGCAGCGGCAAGAAGGTGCTGGAAGTGAAGGGCTTGAGCAAGTCCTACGATGGACATGCGCTATTCGAGCCGTTCGATTTCACCCTCACCTACGGTGAGCGCGTCGGCATCGTGGGAGCCAACGGCAGTGGAAAGACAACACTGCTAAAAACGATGCTGGGCTTGCTGCCTGCCGACAGCGGGTCTGTAAAAATTGGAGCCAGCGTGGTCGTTGGCTATTACGCGCAGGAGCAGGAGACACTGCCTTTCGATAGCACGCCGCTCGATTTCATTCGCCGCCTGAAAGCGATGAATGAATCGCAGGCCATCAGCTTCCTGCGGGGGCTGCTCTTTTCCTACCAGGATATTCATACGCCCATCCAGCGCCTGAGTGGTGGTGAAAAGAGTCGCCTGCAACTGGCCAGGCTGGTGCTCACCGACGCCAACTTCCTGCTGCTGGACGAGCCGACGAACAACCTGGATATCGCATCCGTCGAGGTGCTGGAGGCCGCATTGCAGGATTTCGACGGTACCATCCTGACCATCTCGCACGACCGCTACTACCTGGATAAGATCGTCACGAAAATCCTGGCCATCGGCGAGGATGGTCACGTGCGCCTCTATCCGGGGAACTTCTCGTATTACTTTGAAAGGAGGCATATGGAGTAGAAACTCGATCAGCCAAAGCTAGGCATATCCCTGGGCAGCGCATTGAGATTATCGGGAGGCCGGTCTACGACCGCGACCGTGCAGCGCGAAACGCAGACCAGTTTGTCGTTCTCATCGGTGATCTTGATGTCCCAGACATGCGTGGTGCGACCGCGATGTATTGGCGTTGCGATGGCCGTGAGTTGGCCTTCGCGCTTTGGACGCAGGTGGTTGGCGTTGATCTCCAATCCGAACGCCATCTGCCTGCTGGCATCGATATTCAGTACCGTACCCAGCGAGGCCACCGACTCGGCCAGGGTTACCGAAATGCCGCCATGCAGGTAGCCAACCTGCTGGCGATGGTTGGGGCCGATAGGCATGGTCGCGATCACCTTATCTTTTTCGGCCAGTACGAGTTTGATATCAAGCACATCCCAGACCGATCCTTCGCGCGTGCTATTGATATGAGCTACCATTGCTTCGCTGGAAATATCCATATTTGTATCATCCTCTCTCGTATTGAATGTTGAGCCCGTTGTATCAGGCAGACTGTTCATACTGTATCATATGCGATGAGAGCAAGCCTACTGCGGGCTACCACCCATAGAGATTTACGCGCCAAATCCTGGGAACTCTGATGAATGTTGACAACCCAGGGGGGAAGCTTCCCTTGACAATCCCATCTTGTAAACGAGATACTATTGTTAGCAATCTTCTGCCCTGACAAAGCACAAGGAGAGTAATGTATGTTTGATAAAAGTAAGATTGGTTACAGCTTTCCCCCATTTACTATCGAGGTCGAGCGGGGCAAAATTCGCGAACTGGCGCTTGCCATCGGCGATGATAATCCTATCTATTTCAGCCGGGAGGCCGCACAGGAGGCCGGCTATGCAGATACGCCTTTGTATCCTACCTCGCCTACTACGTTTACGTTCTGGGGCAACGCAAAGATGGGCGGCAACCTGGCAAGCCTGGGCATCAACGTGATGCGCATCCTGCATGGCGAAGAGGAGTATGAATACCTGGCTCCGGTCTATCCAGGCGATACGCTGACGGGCGTCATGACCGTGGTCGACGGTAAATCGCGCCAGGGTCAGGGCGGTTCCTCGATGGATATCATCACGACCGAGACCCAGTATACGAATCAGCATGGTCAGGCCGTGTTGAAAGCCCGCACCGTGATGATTGTGCGCGAATAGGAGATCTGGAGGTAATTTGATGACGACCAACGCTCAAGAAAAGACTGGTGATTTCCGTGGAGCGGCTCTACACTATTATGAAGATGTGGAGGTAGGCGATGCCCTGCCTAAGCTGGTAAAAGCGCCAGTCACACACCTGCAGCTTGTGCGCTACGCGGGTGCGTCCGGCGATTTTAATCCCCTGCACACCGATCCCAAGTTTGGAGAGATGGTCGGCACGGGCGGCATTATTGCGCACGGTATGCTGATTATGGGCTTCGTGGGACAGTTGCTCAGCGACGCTGTAGGGCCCGGGGCACTGCGTAAATTTGGCGTGCGCTTCCGAGGCATGACCCGTATTGGCGACGAGATCACCTGCACCGGCCAGGTCACCGAGAAATACGAGGCCGATGGCGAGGCGCGCATCGCCGGAAAAGTGCAGGCCGTTGATCAAAACGGCGATGTCAAAGCCACAGGCACTTTCGTGGCGGCTCTGCCCCATCGTCCGTAGGGGTAGATAAGAAGGAGACATACATCATGGGCATGCTTGATGGCAAAAGCGCTATCATCACCGGCTCTGGCCGCGGTATCGGCGCGGCTACCGCCAGATTATTTGGAGAACAGGGCGCATCGGTCGTCGTCAGCGATCTCGATCCCGCGCCGGCAGAAGAAACCGCTGCCGCTATTCGCAATGCAGGCGGGAAGGCTATTGTCGTAGCCGGCGATGTGACCGATCCGGCGTTTCCGGCACAACTCATTGGCGCGACGCTGGATACTTTCGGAGGCATTGACATCATCGTCAATAACGCCGGTTACACCTGGGACGGCGTGATTCAGAATATGAGCGACAAGCAGTGGTACGCGATGATTGATGTGCATACGACGGCTCCGTTTCGCATCCTGCGCGAGGCTTCAAAGTTCATCCGTGAAGCAGCAAAAAAAGAGATGGAGACCAATGGACGCGCAAACCCACGCAAAGTGGTCAATGTTTCCTCGGTTTCGGGTGTCTACGGTAATGCCGGGCAGGTCAACTATTCCACGGCAAAAGCCGGTATTACGGGATTGACGAAAACGCTTGCCAAAGAATGGGGCCGCTATAACGTGCAGGTCAACTGCGTCTGCTTCGGCTTCATCGAAACGCGCCTGACAGCTTCTAAAGAGAGCGCCGAGAAGATCGAGCGCGATGGCGAGCAGATCGCGCTGGGCGTGCCCGATCAGATGCGACAGTTCGCGCCCATGCTCATTCCATTAGGCCGTCCTGGGACGCCGGAGGAGGCAGCAGGCCCGATTCTATTCCTGGCTTCGTCGCTATCGAATTATGTTTCGGGTATTGTGCTGGAAGTGACGGGAGGACGGGCGCTTTAAGATGGGATCTGGCGGGTGACTTAAACCCTGACATCTTTCTATCAATTTCGCATTTGTCTCGCGGCAACATTTCAAAATTAAACATAAGCGCCTCACCCTCGTAGCCAATCAATTTTCGAATCTCTCGCTAGAACAGGCCTATAACATCTTAAGTCCTGAGGCAATGAGACGCGAGGTAGAGGAGGCACTGAGCTACAAAACACGAGCCAAATTTTTTCAATTTGGTCGAACAGTGCTGGGCCTTGCTCCACTCATCCTCACATGGGGTTCGCTCTCAGTAGCGGTATTCGAATATGGTAACTTTGTGAATACGCATCATTTTGACCAGTCGTCTTTGCCTTCGTTTTTGCAACAATGGCAACAAGGATTTCCACATGATCCACTGACATTTTTCTGGACGGGAGCCCTGGATGTCCTCCTCCTGCTGCTGTTCCTTTCCTTCACCATCTTTTCACTGAGGCAGGAATATCACGCGCATAGCGAATCTGAACAATTCGCAATGGAGTTGCAATATGTGACTGATGGACTGCTACAGGCAGTTGCGAAAGCAGGCAACAACGGCGTAGCGTCTGATACTGAAATTAATCGCATCATGAAATTCATCAAGATGGCGATAGCCGAATCATACCAGGACCTTGAAGGGATTATCCAGGATGCGCGAGATACCATTGTGGAGGCCGGTCAAACCGTGCAAGATATGCTGCTAAAACAGGTAAACCCTCTGTTAACCCGTTTTGATGGGAACATTACCACCTTTCATAACGACCTGAATACGTTGAATACGAAAATGGGAGATGTAGCTAACGCGAGTTCGACCATGGCAAATGCTTCGACAACGATTGCAACAAGCGCCACGAAGCTGACTTCGAGCGTGCAAGATCAGACAGCGATTGCAAAAGCCATGGATGCCCATCTTATAGCACTTAATACAACCGAACAGGGAGTCATCCAGAGTATAAAGGACACACATAAAGATACTGTGATCGAAATTGGCAAGGTGGCAGGAAATATGGATGGGGCGGTGAAGGCAATGTCCGGTATCGCACAAAGCGTCGATTCATCATCAAGAAACTTGATAACCACAGCCACCAGAGTCGAAGATATTGGTAAGCAACTGGTCAAGATGGATCCGGCAACGCTTACTGATCTTTCTGATGCATTGTCAAGGGTACTGCACGAAGCAAGCAGGGTTGCCTATACATTAGACCAGGTTAATACCAATCTTAATCAGGTGAATAGCAATCTAACGGTGACGGTACAAGAGCTACAGAATGTGGTAAAAGGGACAACACCAACGAAAAAGCCACGCAAAAAAAAGATCTTTGGCATCATCTAGCCTGGCAGAGATGTTCAAGAAAAATAGCAATGGAAAAGGTACCGGTTCATTTACAATACAGTAAGGGATAGCTACACACATGAACAGACGCGTCAAAGAAGACCTCAAGGGAACATTCATGTCCTCGGTGGGATGGCTGTTTGCCGATATGCTGCTGGTATTGACGATGGTCTTTTTAGCATCTACAGCATTTGTAATACCAAAGCCGCCGGCAAAGGCTGTAAGCAGAGCTACGGCTACAGCTAAACCTACAGTGACGCCTACAATTGCTCACCTGGATAAGACGCCTTGCGATTTTGTTCTCACCGGCCTGGACTATAACGGGCTGCTGAAGAATCCGCCAGGCGCGAGCGCGATCAAAAGTGCTATGCAGAAAGTAAAAGCACAACCTTGCCTGGTAAAACGCCAGGCGCACCAGGCCGGCCTGGTGCTTGCGTTCGGTGGCGCGCAGGCTCCCAATGGTGCGCTTACTCCAAACGTAGGGCAGCAGATTGCAAGCCGCATTGATGATGTCGTTTTACCCAGGCTTGGGGATCAGGATCATTTTGTTTTCTTTAAAGGTACTGTTTACAATGCGTATCATGACCTGGGCTCACCCTATGGTACTGTCGAGCTTGTAATCTATTTATTCGCCTGATGCGTAGTCGTTGATAAAATAATCCGGGTGTTCCTGCTCTCTCCCGGCATGGGTGGAGGGCGTACCCTGGTGGTCGCCCTCCAGGAGCCTCACTCCTCTCAAAAAGTGCCGGAGGGTCGGTGCTTCTTACATTGATGAAGCGGCCTTATGTTTCTTTGTGCGTAATCTTTTTCATCACTTCTTCCAGCCACCCTTCCCCATACTTCCACCCGCCATACAGCAGCAGATTCGGCTCCCCCGTAGCGGAGATATTACCGTGATTTTCGAGGATGAATGCACGTAAACGTTCTGAGGTGGCAGCAAGCGAGCGCAGTTGCTTGATTTCGTCGTCTTCCGGCGTGCGTGTCAATACCTCGGCCAGAAGGATATGGAGGCGTGTGAGGAAGCAGAGTTCGGCGTGCGGGTTGATGATGTCGTAGACGGCACCAAGGCAATATTGCTCCGCGATATCGGCGGGCAGGATGCCGGTCTCTTCGCGCAGTTCACGGCGCATGGCGGCGAATGGGTCGGGCTTTCCCTGCGCATCCCTATCCATAGCGCGTTCAAAGAAGCCGGCGATGACGTGATAGCGCCCGGCGTGAACGGCGACGTGCTGGCGCTGCTCGTAGAGGATGAAGCCATCGCAGGTTTCGACGACGGAACAGACGGCGAGCGGGTTACTCAACTGCTGGCGGCTGCGCTCTTGCACGAAAGCGGGCTGGCGGCTGGCGGTATATTCCTTGTAGGTCGTGTCGCCAAGCGTGAGGTGCAGTGTTCCCTCATCTACCTCGACATGCACAAGACGAAACAAGGAGGAGTCGAAAAGAGGAATTTGCTGTTGTCGAGCGATTGTAAGCTGCTGCTGCCATAGCTGATCTATGTGCGCCTGGATCGTGGAATCGATGGGCATGCGCAACGACGGATCGTATGCGATATGCAATTCAGATGGACGGAAGAGGCCACGGGCGAGGATTTCAAATTCGAGCATGGTGGCTATTCCCATTCAATGGTGGCCGGGGGTTTCGAGGTGATGTCGTAGACGACGCGGTTGATGGCGGGCACCTCATTGACAATGCGGTGCGAGATGCGGGCGAGCAGGTCGGGCGAGAGGCGCGCCCAATCGGCAGTCATGAAGTCACCGGTGGTGACGGCGCGGATGGCGACGAGGTTGGCATAGGTGCGGCCATCGCCCATGACGCCGACGCTCTGCACAGGGGTGAGAACAGCAAAGGCCTGGCCCAACTCGCGATAGATACCGGCGCGCCGGATTTCTTCAATGACAATGGCATCGGCGGCGCGTAAGGTCTCCAGGCGGGCCTCGTTGACGGCGCCGATGATGCGAATGGCGAGGCCGGGACCGGGAAATGGATGCCGCCATACCCAGTCTTCGGGCAGGCCGAGCGCCAGCCCGATTTCGCGCACCTCATCTTTAAAGAGCAGGCGCAGGGGTTCAACCAGTTTCAGCTGCATGTCTTCTGGCAGGCCGCCGACATTGTGATGCGTTTTGATGCGCACAGCGGTGGAGGCGGTGTCATGACTGGTGCTTTCAATCACATCGGGATAGAGCGTGCCCTGCGCCAGGAATGGAATCGGGCCGTCCTTTTCCGCGAGGAGGCTTGCCTGCTCTTCAAAGACGCGAATAAACTCTTCGCCGATAATCTTGCGTTTCTGTTCGGGATCAATCACGCCTTGCAGGTGAGCCAGGAATCGTCGGCGCGCATCGACGGCGACCAGCGGGATATGCAGGTGACGTGTGAAGGTTTCCACGACCTGTTCCGGCTCGCCGGCGCGCAGCAGGCCGGTATCGACGAAGATGCAGGTGAGTTGATCGCCAACTGCGCGATGGACGAGCAAGGCCGCGACCGCGGAATCGACGCCGCCGGAAAGTCCGCAGATGACCCGCTGCGAGCCGACGCGGCGGCGAATCTGTTCGACGGCCTCTTCGATGGCGGATTGTGTGGTCCAGTTGCCTTCGCAGCCGCAGATGCGAAAGAGGAAGTTGCGGATGATATCTTTGCCCTGCGGCGTGTGCGTGACTTCGGGATGAAATTGCAGCCCAATGATGCCTCGCGCGCTGCCTATAGCGGCGATAGGATTGCTTTCAGTGCAGGCGAGTACCCTGAACCCTTCCGGCAGCCTGTCTACGCTGTCACCATGGCTCATCCATACGGGGAATCCTCTCACTTCGTTGATGCCTTCGAAGATACGGTAGAATTGGCGGTCGGTTTCGGGGTCGAACAGCAGCGAGAGGGTGGCGGGGCCATATTCGCGACGCCCGCTGGCAGGCGCGACATGCCCACCGAGTTGTTGTGCCAGTAACTGCATGCCATAGCAGATACCCAGGATAGGCAAGCCGCTGTGAAGAATAGCGGGGTCGCAAAATGGCGCATGTTCATCATAGACGCTGGCAGGGCCGCCGGAGAGGATGAAGCCTTTGATGTCCAGGTGCGGATTCGCTTGCAGCTGCGCGAGGGTGGCGCTGGCGGGCACAAGTTCGCTGTAGACATGGCATTCGCGCACGCGGCGAGTGATTAAGCGGCTATATTGCGAACCGAAGTCGAGGACGATGATGGCCTGGCGGCGCGGCGCGAACTGCATGATATACCCCTCTAGCTGCGCGGCCCGCCCGCGACGTAGATGACCTGGCCGTTGACAAAGCTGGCCTCATCTGAAGCGAGAAAGCAGATGACGTTGGCAATATCCCGCGGCTGACCGACACGCCGCACGGGGATCACTTTCGAGGCCTCGGCGATCACCTGGTCGGGATCGAGGCCCTGGCGGCGAGCGGTAGAGCGGGTCATTTCGGTATCAATGAAGCCGGGGGCAACGGCATTGACGGTAATGCCGAACGGGCCGAGTTCTATGGCTAGCGTCCGTGTGAAGCCCTGCAAGCCCGCTTTGGCGGATGAGTAGTTGGCCTGTCCGCGATTGCCAAGCGCTGAGGTGGAGGATAGGGAGACGATACGCCCATATTTCTGCTGCACCATGTATTTTTGAGCGGCGCGGCTGCACAGGAACGCGCCCTTAAGGTGGACGTTCATGACCGTGTCCCAGTCCTCTTCCGACATCTTGAAGAGCAGGTTATCGCGCAACACACCCGCGTTATTGACGAGGATGTCCAGGCGCCCGAAATGAGCGGCAGTTTGATCGACTGCCTCCTGCACATTGGCGCTATCGGCCACATTACAGCGTAGCACGAGGCCTTCGGAGCCAAGGCGGTCGAGTTCGACTGCAACCTGCTGGCATCCTTCGGTATCGATATCCGCGAGCGCGACGCGAGCGCCTTCTTCGGCCAGTCGCAAGGCGGTCGCGGCTCCAATGCCGCGACCGGCGCCAGTGACAAAAGCGACACGCCCATCAAGCCGTCCCATAGATAATTCACCCTTTCTGTCATCTCAACTGCGAAATGTGACGAAATAAAATGGCTCAGGAGGCCGATCAACAATTTTGACAAGCGAGATCCATAAGCATCTCCCTGCCAGGTCATTCTTCGCCGCGCTCAGCACGACCTGGCCCGTGCTGACATGACCAGTACCGATCCCATTGATCGGCCCCTACAAGTTCGACGAGCGAGGCGGAACCTCCTCCGCTCAGTATAATGCCTTGTCTGAATTGAGTATATCACAGGGAGGGGGAATAGGGTGAAACATCCCACGTACCTGGGCTATTCAACCCTCACAGCCCACCCCTACTGCAAGAGTGGACTGACATCCACTCATAACTCGGGGTGCAGGGGTTTCACCCCTGCCGGGGTGCGGGGTGTCCCCGCTTGCTTCCCCTCCCGTCCTGACGGGCCGGAGGCCCGCTGCAAGAATTATGAGTGG